>Ga0265338_10000067_pt1 | contig 186731 bp, 159 predicted proteins | sample 42126metaG_FD_193579 | JGI IMG/M metagenome (GOLD analysis project Ga0265338, IMG submission 193579) | Rhizosphere microbial communities from Carex aquatilis grown in University of Washington, Seatle, WA, United States - 4-21-26 metaG | ecosystem: Host-associated > Plants > Roots >... | reverse complement strand
CCAGCCAATAGGAACTGATTGGAGTGGGCGGTTTTCCCTTGCAGCTTTAAGGTGATTCGACCGTGCCGTGAGTCAAAAACGGGTTGGCCGCCAGCGTCTGGCGCTGACGAACCAGAGGTCTTAGTTAGCTTCCACCTGTTCTTGGTAAGCCCTTTGTGCCCCTGAAGTGCCAGAGTTGCCACCGCCGTTATTGCCGCCGCCGTTTCCCAACACAGCATTTTTTTGAGCGTTCGGTGCGTTCCAATCCTGAGAATACTGGGCGTGAACTGACTGACAGATAAAAAATGTGCTTGCAGCCACGGAAACGAGAACCGTGAGACAAGATTGATTTTTGATTTTCATAAGTTCAATCCGAATTTAGGAATGATGAGAATTCTTCGAGCAAATTATTTTGTGTTGAAATATTGAACGGCGTGCCGGGTTTTAACCACATTCAAAAAGTCGCCCAAGGTCTTGGCGTCGGTGATTTTTTGTTCCACCACAACTTTTGTCCCGTTCGCCGCCGTGGTGGTCGTGGTTATCGTGGTGAAATATCCTGGCCGCATTATTGAGAAAAGGTTATCGTTGTAGCGCCCATTGTCCAGCTTGCTAAAGCAACCTGAGCAGCAGCTTTTTGCTCTCTGCAAAGGCTGAAGGCGCACAACCCGCCAACATCTGATGGAACGAGTATCCCCATCCGGACACCGGAAGCGCCCTGAGCCACAAAGGGTTTATTGGGTCGGAATCTCTGGTGTTGGAAATGATGCAAGGCTTCAATCGCTCCGGGAGTTTCCACACGGCCTGGCGCATGGTTAGGCATCTCGTTCATGGTTTCTTTAGCAAAACTTCACCCGCCTCAACTCGCCACGCAGTTTGGGCAGTGGCGCGACCACGTATCGTGATTGTCTCATAGCCGTCTGCAGTAATCTCAAAATAGCCATCTGCACCCTGCGGTTTGAGATGAGATACGAGGGTGAAATCCGAGCGCCGGTAAGGCGGAAGATCGAAGTGTCCGTGACGGTCCGAAGCGACGGTCAAGGCCGGTAGTCCGCCGGGCGGCACATCCCAACGCGCCCCGGGAAACGCCTCTGGCATATATGGACGGGCAATTTGTGCGCCCTGCACTGGTTGGCCGGTTGCAGCGTCAATTATCTTTCCTCTTGCCCCGGCTTTTATATGAGTAGTGCAGCCCAATCCACCTGCAACGAGCAGCAAGAGTATGGCGGCAAGACGTGTCATAGTGGCCTAACGTAGAAACTGACTTGTCTCGGCGAAGCCCAGCGAAGACGGACTTGTCGCGGCGAAGCGCAGCGAAGACGGAACCACCGCCGACCTGCGACGTGAACCGGGATTTGTCGGGAAATCAAAGCGCCATCCGCCTTCGCTCCAAAGCTATGGCGGGATAAGACGGCGGCTGCTTCTGAGTCCCGAAATTTCGGGATTGGCTCCGGCGACTTGCTAGGCATCGTCATTTTTGTTACTCAATGAATATAGTCTGCGTGTTTGATTCTGCCGCCGCATCTCTCAAAGTGACTGTATGCCGTCCGGATGCCAATGCCTCTGGTGGAATGAGATAGTCTGAAAGCGAAACATGGTCACGCCATCCAGTCCTGGGCTGAAACCATAACACACCATTGTAAACGATGATCCGCTTCGGGTCTCGCTGGTAAGCTTTGCCATCCAAGACGACGGACAAATCCACCAGTAATTTGTATGGCGCCAAATTTGTCTCTCCAACATTCCGAAATATCATCGCCATCGAAATGTTTGTGACTGTGGTGAACACGACGTGGTCATCACTCAAAACAAGCTCCAACGAACTATCGGCGGCTCGCGCCATGTGTGAGATAGATAAAACTGCAGCCAGAAGGAGAATGGTCGTGAATGTTTTCATAAGCGTGGTGCGATGCCTTACAACCCAATATAGGCACGCGGGACTGATAATGTGAACCGCGACAGCGGAACTGCAAGCGCCAACGGCGGTTGGCTCCGGTGATTGGTTAGGCAGCGTCATCGTTGCGTTATTCTTTCTTGATTTTTCCGGCAATGCTCGTTGGAAATGTCTTGTTCAGCCCACCTGCTGCATCTTTGGGAAATGCGGCCTCATCCATCATCACCTGCACTTTCTCAAAGTAGTCTTTGCGGATGCTCCAAAAGATGTAATTCAAACGTAGCTTGTCCCGCCCGAAATCGTAAATTTCCTTGACCGTGGCCGCACCCGGAGAAGCTCTGAAGGCTCCTTTTTGACTATAATCATTCGGTTGCACGGCTGCGCCCAGCGGCACAAGGCCGGCCAACATGGGATACAAGCGGTAAACACCCTTCTGGGGATTGTTGAGCATCGAGTCATATGGATAAATATCCGGGCCGCCAAACCCGATGCCATGCGTTTTGGCGTAGTCAGCCAGTGGCTGGATCGATTCCAGCGGCATATTCACGTATTGGATGATGACGGTGTGAGGGAAGGCATCTTTCATCGCTTGCATGCCAGCCTCAACACTGCGCGTATATATATCCACGGTGTAAGGAACCTCGCTTTGGGTGACGACCTCCCCGGTGATCGCCGTCTCAGGAATAACCATGGCTTCCAAACTGGGTTCCTGGTCAAACTCCTTGCCCAGTTGTTGGTAAAGCATCATAAGCCGTTGATTCACCCGCTCATCCCAAATCATGGGATTAAACGACCCCCATCTGGTTTTGTAGACGCCTTTGATATAGTCAGGGCAGCAATTCTGGCCGGGCGCAAATGCTTTGGTCTGTATCTGAATTACCAGCCGTTTACCATGTTTGCACAGAAAAGCCAGATCTGACCGGATCGTGGAAAAATCGTAGTGGTCTTTCTGTGGTTCCAGCGTGCGCCACTCATAACATTTCTCGATGCCCTGGAAATTTTTGTAAAGATAACTTTCATCGAGCGGACTCGATTGGACAAATGCGTAATGGCCGGGATGCCACTTCACTCCCTCATTGTCATTGGTTCCGGTAACCCCGGATGGGGCAGACATGGCGGAGACGGCGGCAAGGAGAATGAGGACTGAAAATCGTTTCATAGTCGCGCCGCCTAACGTCCGGAACTCGGGCGCGCGGGACCAAAGGACGTGAACCGCGAAGCGGAACTGAGAGCGCCATCCCGCGTTGCCTGCAGTGATTTGATACTCGCATGGCTCATCCCCATCCTCCTCGAATCGGTTCACCAAAGACTTTGAACGTAATACCGCCTATCTCGTAATCTCGGTCAGCCACACGAATCATTGCCTCAAATCGATATTTTCCCATATGCAGCTTCTCCGCTGCGCTAAGCTGAAGCTTAACTTTTTCGTCGCCCTCATCGTCATAGCCGGTTTTCTTATAAACCTTCTTTTTCGGCTTCATCGGTTTCCACTCGGGAGGCGCCGTCTCAACTTTGTAAACACGATACCATGTCGCGGGACTTTCAGGGCCGGGAAAACTCACCCAGAAGTAACTCCACTCGCTCAACCTAAAATCGCTGGCAACCCAAAAGGACATCCACTTGCCATCAGGCATTTGGTAATCCGTTGGCATTTGGTCATTCGGATCGAGGTTGTCATCTTCCATATAAAATGATCTTCGATTGTGCGCCTAACAGGTATTATACTGAAATTTTGCGGCCTATCCCGACCGCATTGTTGAGAAAAAGGTTATCGTTGTAGCACCGCTTGTCCAGCTCCCAAGAGCAACCTGAGCGGCAGCTTTTTCCTCTGCAAAGACTGAATGTCCTCTTAAAGCGGTTTGCCCAAGTGATGTTACTCATCCACTAGTTTTTCCAAGGCCAAAACCATAGCGCCGGGCATTCATGCCTCGCCAGTATCAGCCGATGGTTTGTCATGGGCGGAGGGAGGGTGAAAGAGTTGGTTTTGGCCATTTAATCAAAATTTATCAAAATAGTATTTGACTTTTATTTGTTTTCGGGCCATTATCTCGCCAGTTCTTTGACAAGTTAGTCGTCAAATCGATAAACCGGGCGATTGGATTGGCCGGAACGGGCGGGTCAGGCCGCCCTCCGCCTGCGTGTTGCTTCGGCACGACCCGTCGTCGCTCCCGGTTTTCACCCAGCTATTTTAGGTGGATTAAAGTGGATTAAGGTGAATTAAAGAGAGATTTTTTTATTTTTATTTTGCAAGCATGAGGGCGAGGGGTCGGCGAAATTGTGATTAATTGTTTATCTGCTATTAGCATTTTATTTTTCCGGCCGTTCGAGGCGGCGAAATAACGATAATGACAATTATGACACTAATCACACCCCCTCAAAAAAGGGCCTAGAGCGTTTGAAGAAAAACTGTAGCCATTCGCAGCGAGGATTTTTTGGTTTTGGCGAGGCTTTGGCGAAGCTTGCCACGTTTCACGTGGGAGCAGGTTTGAAAAACCCTGTGACTGAGCCGAAACGAAGCCAAAACCAAAAAAGACCGCTGTTTTCTCTTTCTTTACGAATGGCTTCAGTTTTTTTGAAAATGCTCTAACGTCGCTTAAGATCATTTATCAATGGCATCGAATTTTTCGGTATCGGGGGAAAAAGCGAAGATTGCGCAATCGATGGGGCGACGTTACTTTCGGCTTTCGTAACATGCGAAATCCAATCATCGCGGCGCTGGATGTGCCGACGGCGGAACAGGCAATAAAGCTGGCCGCTGAAATCGCGCCGGCAGTGGGCGCGTTCAAGATCGGCAGTGAACTGTTCACGGCAGCCGGGCCGGACATCGTCCGCAAGATCCGCGCTACCGGAGTGGCCGTGTTCCTGGACCTGAAATTTCACGACATCCCAAACACGGTGGCCAAGGCGGTGGCGTCGGCGGTGCGCCTCGATGTGCAGATGTTGACGGTGCACACGAGCGGTGGAACGGAGATGATGAAAGCGGCGGAAAAGGCGGCGGAGGAAACGGCCTGGGAAATCGGGAAATCACCTCCGTTAGTCCTGGGTGTCACTATTTTGACGAGCATAGACAGTCAGGCGTTGAGCGAGATTGGTCTCGACCCGAATGTGGCGCGACAAGTCCGCCGGCTGGCGAACATGGCAAACACTGCGGGTTTGCGAGGGTTGGTCTGCTCGCCGTTGGAAGTCGCGGAGCTGCGGCAGACATTACCGCGCAGCACTCAATTGGTGACACCGGGCGTGCGATTGGAACCATCGGCAGGCGATGATCAGAAGCGCACGATGGGGCCGCGCGAAGCGCTGGCGGCTGGCGCGAATTGGCTGGTCATCGGTCGGCCCATCTATGCGGCGGACAAGCCGCGCGAGGCGGCCGAGAAGATACTTAAGTCGCTGGCCTGACCAGCACACCTCCCGATTCAGTGGTCGGATTCAACCATTTATTGGCATTGTTTTGACAATAGATGTCATTTATGCCCGCTAAGCTTGCTGCGTTGGGCAGATTCAGTTAAACATCTAAGCGTGAATCATTCGCCCTTCACCAAGAAATGTTCATCGCTCGCGCGATGGGTGCCGTTACTGGTCGTGACGTTGTTGACGGCCTGCCGGCGGGAAGAGATCAAAGTCTATTACGCGCCCAAGGACAACTCCGCGACGCCAGCAATGGCGGCGACGGACAATGGCGGAGGCAACATGGGCACTCTGCCTCCGGGAGCCGAGTCGATGAGCGGGGCCATACCACAGTTGACGTACAAAACGCCGGAAGGTTGGACGGAAGTGGCGCCCAGCCAGATGCGCGTGGCTTCATTCAGCGTGAAAGGCGCGGATGGCAAAATGGCGGATGTGAGCGTGGTTCCCCTGCCCGGCCCGGCAGGCGGCGATGCCTCGAACGTGAATCGCTGGCGTAGCCAGGTCGGTCTGACTGCGATGTCCGAGGAAGAATTGGCGAAAGCCGCGCAACAAGTGGATGTCGGCGGACAACCGGCCGCGTTGTATGAACAGATGGGGACGAATCCGGGTTCCGGTGAACCGATGGGTATCATCGCGGCACTTCAACATCGCGACGATGTTTCATGGTTCTACAAGATGACTGGCGACCCAACATTACTCGCGCAGCTAAAGCCGGCATTCCTTGAATTTCTCAAGTCGGTGGGCTTCACCGCAACACCCGCGACGGCGGCGATGCCGATGGGCGGCAATTTGCCGACGGGACATCCGGATGTTTCCATGACGCCGGCGGCAACGAGCGGACCAATCTCTCATGAAGGCCAGCCGACCTGGCAGGTTCCGGCGGCGTGGCAGGAAGTTTCCGGCGGACAATTTTTGATCGCGAAATTTACGATCACAGATGAAAGCGGCACACAGGCCGCCGTGAACGTGAGTGCTTCCGAGGGTAATGGCGGTGGGTTACTGGCCAATGTGAATCGCTGGCGCGGGCAGTTGGGACTGGTTCCCACAACTGAGGACGAAGTCGCAAAGACAGCCACCACAATAGATGTTGCCGGCGGCAAAGGCACGCTGGTGGAAATGAATGGCACGGATGTCCGCACCGGCAATCCGGTAGCATTGACGGGCGTGATGGTGACGCAGGCCGGCAAAACGTGGTTTTACAAACTTATGGGTCCTGCGGCCATCGTCATGGCTGAAAAGAACACGTTCCTGAAATTTGTCCAAACCGTGAAATACTGACATGCTCGACCGATTTGTCCGCCTCTTCACATCGCTTCGCTTGACGGTGGTGTTGCTGGCATTGGGTGGGATACTGGTGTTTTGGGGCACGCTGGCGCAAGTGGACCTGGGGTTGTACAAGGCACAGAACGAATTCTTCCGGAGCTTCTTTATCTTCTGGCATCCGGGGAATGGCGCGATCCGAATCCCTATTTTTCCCGGTGGATACCTGCTCGGCGGGCTGTTGTTGATAAACCTGTTCTCGGCCCATTTGCGTTATTACAAGCTGGGCTGGAAAAAACTTGGCATCGCGATGATCCACCTGGGCATCGTGGTGTTGCTGCTGGGCCAACTCGGGACGGATATGTTGTCGCAGGAAAGCTCGATGCACCTGCGAAACGGCGAAACACGGAATTATTCCGAAGCGGCCCGTGCATTCGAACTGGCAGTGATCGAAGATTCGACCGAGCCGGTCGAAAAGGTAGTAGCCATTCCGGGACGAATGCTGACCGACGGCAATGAGATTTCGGACCCGGAAATGCCGTTCACGGTGAAGGTGAAAAATTATTTTGTTAATTCCGAGTTATTGGAAACGAACGCGCCCGGGTTTACGCCGATCCCAACGGATAAAGGTGTTGGCGCGGGTTTGTTCTGGGCTGAGTTGCCGCGCGTGACCGAAATGGACAGTCGCGATATTCCCTCGGGCGTCGTGGAACTCACCACGCCGCAGGGATCGTCCGGAACTTGGCTGATCTCCGCCTATCTCAGCCATCCGCAGCAAGTGACATTCAACGGGAAGCGTTATGAACTGGCGTTGCGTCCACAACGGTTCTACAAGCCGTTCAGCATCCATTTGCTGAAGTTCACCCACGACCAGTATGCTGGCACGGATATCCCGAAGAATTTCTCAAGCCGCATCCAATTGATACGGCCGGATAAGGGCGAAAACCGTGAAGTGCTCATCTATATGAACAGCCCTTTGCGATACGCCGGGGAAACGTTTTACCAGGCGAGCTTTGATACGGACGATCAGGGCACGATTTTGCAGGTGGTCCACAATCCCGGCTGGTTGACACCATATCTTGGCTGCGGCATGGTTGCATTTGGCCTGATCTACCAATTTTTGTCGCACTTTATCAAATTCATCGGACGGAGAAGCGCATGAAAAGTTTACTGAAAGTTTTACCGTGGTTGTTTCTGGCACTGTTCGCCACGGAGATCGTGGCCGTGATGCTGCCGAAAGGCGAGCTGCCCGGCGAATTGCACACGCGCGAATTTGGCCGCCTGCCGGTGTTGCTAGATGGGCGCATCCAACCCATGGACTCGGTCGCCAAGAACACGCTGCTGCAGATCCGCAGCACGGGCGACCTACCGCTGGAGATAGTGCCCTCGTGGGAATTCTGGCATCATGCGAAAAAGCTGCGTTCCACGGAATGGCTGCTGGAAGTTCTCTTTAAACCCGAAGTGGCGGACACGCGCCCAATCTTTTTGATCCATCATCCGGACCTCATCAGCGAATTGAAGCTGGGGGACAAAGGCATCGAGAAATCCGGATTGCGCTATTACACCTTCAATGAACTGGCATCCGTGCTGGGCGAAATTGAGAATCAAGGCACGAATGCGCTGGCAGTCGCCGATGCGCACCGGACGCCCTACCAAAAACAGGTGGTGAAGCTTTACAATGCGATGCTGTTGTATCATCGCCTCAAGAACAGCATCGAGCCTGAAGGCATCAAGGATTTCACGGCGTTGCTGAACGAGTACAAGGCGGCGATCCCGGCGGGGGTGGCGGCGGTGCGCGGCAAGCAGGCGGGCGAAAAAGTGGACCAGGAACTTTTGAACAAGTTTTCGAGCACCGTGGACATGTTCGATGAAATGGCCGGGCTGGCTTATGAATTATCAGTTCCACCGACGGATCCGAACGATAAAAACGCGTGGTCGAATGTAGGGAGCAGTTTGCTGGCATCGATCCAAACCGGCGAGATTCCTCCAGCAGTAGGATTTTATGCGCGGATGGGAACGGCGTACGCGAAGGATGATGCGGCGGAATTCAACAGCGCCGTGGCAGGGTATAAAAACTGGCTCTCGCCGATATTTCCCAAGGAGGTGAAAAAGGGCCGCGCGGAATATTATTTCAACCAGATCAAACTATTTCTGCATGGCATCATCCTCTACATTTTTGTCTTTGTGCTGGCGGCGGGCGCTTTGCTGACCTACGGCTCGTTCCCAGTAGCATCGGAATCGTTGCGGCGGTCGTCGTTCTATGTTTTGTTGCTGGCCTTCGTGGTGCATACGTTTGCGCTCGGGTTTCGCATGATGCTGGAAGGCCGACCACCGGTGACAAATCTTTATTCGTCCGCCATTTTCATCGGCTGGGGTGCGTGCCTGATGGGTATACTGATCGAACAGGTCTATAAAATCGGGGTTGGCTGCGCAGTGGCGGGGTTGGCGGGATTTGTCACACTGCTCATCGCGCACAACCTTGCATTGGGCGGTGACACGATGGAAATGTTGCGCGCAGTACTGGATACGAACTTCTGGCTCGCCACGCATGTGGTCGTGGTGACGCTGGGTTATGCTGCGACGTTTTTCGCCGGGTTACTGGCGCTCGGTTACATCGTGCTGGGACTCGTTACGCCGTTGTTGAAGGAAAAAGTTGGCGGCGGTGATGTGACCATGGGCAAAGCCCTTAACAAAATGATTTATGCCGTCATCTGTTTCGCCACGCTGTTCAGTTTCACGGGCACGGTACTCGGCGGTATCTGGGCGGACCAGTCGTGGGGACGGTTTTGGGGCTGGGATCCGAAAGAGAACGGCGCGTTGCTCATCGTTATTTGGAATGCGTTGATACTACATGCGCGCTGGGGCGGGATCGTACGCGAGCGGGGGCTGGCCTTGCTGGCCGTCTTCGGAAATATCGTGACGAGTTTCTCCTGGTTCGGCGTGAACATGCTGGGAATAGGCCTGCACAGTTACGGATTCATGGACCAGGCATTCATATGGCTGGTGCTGTTTGTTTGCTTTAATTTAGGGATGATCGGGATTGGATGCTTGCCGCTCTCATGGTGGAAGAGTTTTCAGACCAAAACCGATGAAAAACCCATGGTGCCGCCGCTGGGGAAAAAATCACACGCGACTTGAAATTTGCCGGAAAACGGCGGATGATGGATTCAAAGGAACAAGCCAATGAAAATTAAGATATTAACGGTGTTGTGCATCCTCACGATGTGTTTTTGCAGCGTACCAACGAGTCGCGGTGATGAATTGACGGATGTCGGGGATGTATTCATTGTGCGGCCGGGGTCATTTGTAGCGACGGTCATCGGCTCGGCGGTCTTCGTGGTGGCCCTGCCCTTTGCCGCGATGTCCCGCAGCGTTAAACACACGGCGCAGGTATTGGTGATACGTCCGGCGCAATTCACGTTCACACGGCCCGTCGGTGAATTTGGTGATTGGTCGGGAGATTGAAACCACTGCCGGGAATCGAAATAAAATTGCGAACGCTCATCCTGAAACGGGCGTTCGCACAGCCACACTGCCAACCGGGAAATAATTTTTACGTCGCAGCGACTATAGCGACTTCGGGAAGGCCTTTGCCCTTGCCGCTATCGAGATTCACAAATTGTTTGTTCACCGTGATGTAGGAAACGATGTTGAATTTTCCAATGGGTTCCTGCTTGGCGGCTGCAAAAGCGAGGTGAGTGGCTTCAAAGGCTTTGCCCTTGGCGACGTTTTTGGTCCAGCTGCCGTTGTTGGTAAGATATTCCAGCTTTTCTGCGTCTTCGATAAATATGTTCATGAATGGTCATGATAACAGCGTCTGGGAAATCACAAAGGGGTAAACGAATAAATCGGAGAGAGCATAAATGGGAACATCCAACATCCAACAACCAACATCCAATGGTTCCGCGAAGTTAATCTGACCCACTGAAACGACGGGCGGCTTTTTTGTCAGCGTGGTGGGATTTATCGGCGAGCATGCGGGCTTTGGCGCGGCGGGAGCGTTTGCGTTTTTGCCGGCGGATGCGCTCGATCTCGTCGCGCTGGGCAGCGACGTAGCCTTTTTGTTTTTCCTCAATCTTATCGAGCAGGAGGCGGCGGGCGATGAAGCGGTTAAGTCCCTGCTGACGGGTTTCCTGGCATTTCACCTGCAACCCGGTGGGGCGATGGACGAGCATCACGCACGTAGATGTCTTGTTGACGTTTTGTCCGCCGTGTCCGCCGGAGCGGACGAAGGATTCGTCGATGTCGGCCTCGCGCACGCCCAACGCGGCCATGCGTTGGACGAGCTGGGTCTCTTTTTCCAGGCTGACGGGAAAGGCGCTCACCGGCCAAGACTAATCGGCTTAAGCGGGAACTGCAATCATCTGGAAAAGTCTTGGCCAGAAGCTCCAACATCCAAATTCCAAACACCAGAGAAATTCCAAGGTTCAAACATCAATGATATTGGCTTGTTAATATCCGACGGGTTTAATGCTTGGCGCTTCTCTGGAGCTTGGAGGTTGGTGCTTGGAATTTTCTCAGGCATTAAATAAAAACGGGCTGAGTGATTTCACTCAGCCCGCTCGCAAAACTGAGACTGGCTTACGCCACGGTGATCGTTTTATCCATGTAAACGTCCTGGATGGCGTTCAGCAATTGCACGCCTTCTTTGAGGGGACGTTGGAAGGCTTTGCGACCGGAGATGAGGCCGGTGCCGCCGGCACGTTTGTTGATGACGGCGGTGGCGACGGCCTGTTCGAGGTCGCCTTTGCCCTTGGATTCGCCACCGCTGTTGATGAGACCGGCGCGGCCCATGTAACAATTCGCGACCTGATAACGACAGAGGTCAATCGGATGGTTGCTGGTCAGCTCGGTGTAGATACGTTCATCGAGTTTGCCGTAGCTGGAACCGCCGGTGTTCAGGGCTTTGAAGCCGCCGTTGTTCTCGGGCAATTTCTGTTTGATGATGTCGGCCTGGATGGTGACACCGAGATGATTGGCCTGGCCGGTGAGGTCGGCAGAAACGTGATAATCGGTAGAGGTGCCGTCCGGGTTTTTGACCTTGAAGGCGTTGTTGCGGAGGTAGCACCACAGGACCGTAGCCATGCCGAGTTCGTGGGCGTGGGCAAAAGCCTGGGCGACTTCCACTATCTGGCGGCCGCTTTCCGCTGAACCGAAATAAATCGTTGCACCGACAGCAGCGGCGCCCATGTCGGCGGCCTGCTTCACGGTGCCGAACATGATCTGGTCGGCTTTGTTCGGGTAAGTGAGGAGTTCGTTGTGATTGATCTTCACGAGGAACGGAATCTTGTGGGCGTATTTGCGGGAGACGCTGCCGAGCACGCCGAAGGTGGAGGCAACGGCGTTGCAACCGCCTTCGATGGCGAGCTTCACGATATTCTCGGAATCAAAGTAATCCGGGTTCTTGGCGAAGCTGGCGCCGCCAGAATGTTCGATGCCCTGATCCACGGGCAGGATGGAAAGATAACCGGTGCCACCAAGGCGGCCGTTATTGAACATCCATTGGAGATTACCGATGACGCGATTGTTGCGGTCGGACGGGATGAAAATGCGGTCCACGAAATCCGGCCCGGGGATGTGGAGGCGGTCTTTGGAGATTTTCGGGTTCTTGAAGTTCAAGAGCGAATCGGCTTTGTCGCCGAGGAGTTTTGCGATGTTAGTTGCCATAAATATCAGATTTCAATTTCAGTTGGTGTTCAATGCGGCCAATCTTTCAAACAGTATCAGCGATTCCGCCCCCTTCGCCCTTTCAGATTCTGGCATTTAATAGCCATTCCTTGCCGTGCGACAGCAAAAATTTCTTCAAGTCCGGCCCAACAATGCTAGATTTAGGCATGGTACTTTCATTGAAACTGGTGCTCGCGCTGGGCGCGGGCTATTTGATCATGGCGTTATTGTGAAACGTTATTGGTTTTGGAGGGACGAACTGTGGTGGAGCTGTTGCAGCCTGTATGGGCTCAACCGCTGGTTCATCAAACCACACACGCATAACCTGTTCCTGCGCGGGCAGTTCAACGATTTGCTGCTCATCCCCTGCGCGCTGCCACTGATATTACAGATCCAACAATGGGTGCGGTTGCGCAAACAAAATACGGCCCCGGAATTCGGGGAAATTTTCTTTCATCTCGCCATCTGGTCGGTGCTGTTTGAGGTCATCGGGCCGCACATCATGAAGACTATCGGTGACCCTCTGGATGTCGTGGCGTATGTGGTGGGCGGAATCCTGGCGGGGTTGTGGTGGCAACGTGAGAAATGGATGCGACACGCCACATGAGCTTCGACATATTGGCCCCGCATTATCGGTGGATGGAACGGCTTTTGGTCGGGGAAAAACTGCAGCGTTGCCGTGTGGCGTGGCTGGATGAAGTGCATGGCGCGCAGCGCGCGCTGCTGGTGGGTGAAGGGCATGGGCGATTGCTGGCGGAATGCGCGCGGCGATTTCCGGAAACTCATTTCACGTGCGTGGACGCGAGCAGCGGGATGCTGGAACAATCGCAGGCCGTTTGGCGCAAGGCGGGCGGCGACCCAGGACGGATTGAATTCATCCATGCAACCTTGCCAGAGTGGACTCCGCCGTTGGAGGCGTTTGACCTAATCGTCACAAATTTTTTCCTCGATTGTTTTTCACCGGCGCAACTAGCGGAAGTGGTGGCGAAACTTTCTGCGGCAGCGCTTCCCGGGGCGCACTGGCTGGTGGCGGATTTCCAATTGCCTGAACGCGGCTGGCAACGATGGCGCGCGCGATTGATATTGATGTCAGCCTACATCTTCTTCCGCGTGGCAACTAAATTACCGGCCCGGCAATTGACCTCCCCGGATGACTTTTTGCGGAGAGCGGGATTTGGTTTGAAGGCCAGGCGCGTGAGTGAATGGGGGTTATTGCATACAGACGTCTGGAAGCGGAATCAATGTGCTGACCCGACAGAATAAATGAGTGCCATTGCAATCAAATTGATTTCATTCGTACCAAAATGGGTGAACCGAATGCCAAGGCGTGCGCGTTCGGTGTTTCTGACAACGGCGGCGGGCCTGCTGGCAGGGCTTTTGACAGTCGCATTCCAAGCCGCAATGAGCGGCCTTTTCACAATAGGCATCAAACGCTTTTCGCACGAGAACTTTGCCTTCTTCGCAACGGCAAGCCTGATCATGATTGTGACTACGGCATTCATCTCCGGCTGGCTGATGAATTCGTTTTGTCCGGAAGCGGCGGGTAGTGGCATTCCGCAGCTCAAAGTGGCGATGTGGAAGGATTTTGGTTATGTGAAATTTCGGGTGGTGTGGGTGAAGTTTATCGCGGGCGTGTTGCAGATCGGCGGCGGGAGCAGCATGGGCCGTGAAGGGCCCAGTGTACAACTGGCCGGGGCGGCAGGCTCCAATCTCACCGGTTTTCTCGGCGAGCCAAAACAGCGACGGCGACTGGGCGCGGCCACAGGTGCAGCGGCAGGCCTGGCGGCGGCGTTCAATACTCCACTCGCGGCGGTCACCTTTGTACTCGAGGAATTGATCGGCGACTTGAACAGCCGTTTGCTGGGAAGCGTCCTCCTCGCAGGCGTTCTGGGCGCGATGATTACGCACGGAATTCTCGGGCCGCAACCGGCCTTCGCACTGGCGCCGCTGGGCGAATCAGACTGGCATGGTTATGTGCTGGTGCCGGTGGTGGCTTTGATCGCGACGGTGGCGGGATTGCTCTTCCAAAAATGGTCCATCTGGTTGCGTCCAGTGCGGAAACAATTCAAGCCGGAGCTACGTTGGATGGGACCCGCGGCAGGTGCGCTGATCTGTTGGGCGCTGGGCGTCATCATCTTCAAGGAAACGGGACGACTGGGTGTCTTCGGGCTGGGATACGATGACTTGAGCGATGCGCTCGCCGGAAAACTGTTGTGGACGACGGCGGCCGTGCTGCTCGGTGCGAAACTGCTGGCGACAACCGCCTGCTACGGGTTTGGGGGCTGCGGTGGAATTTTTTCACCAACACTTTTCTTCGGCGCAATGGCAGGCGCAGCGGTCGCGGGACTGGCGGCACTGGTGATGCCGCTCTCGCAAAACGACATCGTGATGCTGGCAATCGTGGGCATGAGCGCGACACTGGGAGCAGTAGTACGCGCGCCGGTGACGAGCATTTTGATCGTGTTCGAGATGACCCACCAATTCACCATCGTGCCGCCATTGATGCTCGGCGCGCTGGTGAGCCAAAGCCTGTCGCGACGACTGATGACGCACAATTTTTACGATGCGTTGCTGGAGCAGGACGGGCATGACGTGGAACGGTTGCGCCCGTTGGATAATCTGCGTGTATGGCACGAACAAAGTATCAAGGCGCTGGCGAACATGAAGCCGGTCGTGATGAATTCGTTAGAGTCAAAAGACATCGAGCGCTTGTTGAAGGGCAGCCCTTACAACCGGTTCCCGTTGGTGGTGGACGGGGTGATACAGGGGATCGTATTGCGGGAGGAAGTGGTGGAAGCGTTGCGGGAAAAACGCGCGCCGAAATTGTTCAAGGCGGAATTACTGCCACCCACGGCACACTTGCGCGAAGCGCAGGGCGCACTCATCAATTCGGATACCGGCATGGTTTTGGTGGCGGGCGAAAAACCGAATTCCCTGGCCGGGTTGTTCACCATCCACGACTTGTTGCGCGCACAACAGGCGGCGGTGGAAAGCCCGGAATAAAAATGCCGGAACCTGTCAGCCAATACTCAATGCTGGCTAAGCGACTGGCTGCTTGAATCCGCGGGATTAGGCATTGTCTCAGGCGGCACGAATTCAGACGGAATGGGCGGAAGAGGGATTTCCAGGGCGCGATGTTTGCGCATGTGCAGATGCGCTTTTGGGTGCAAGGAAATTTTGGCGGATTTCACCGGCAGTTTGCGCGCAGGAGATTTCTTCTTTTTCGCTTTACTCGCGTGAGCTGTAGCGGCATCGAGACGTTTGTGAGCGACTTCAGCTTCTTTGAAGGCGCGCTTGGCGGCTTTGCGCGCGAGCTTGTGCGCTTTCTTCGCAGATTTGAAACGGGTCTTGGCGAGGAGCGCAAATTTTTCGGCAGCTTCCGCTTTTTTATCAGCCATGTGCGCGGCGACAGAGGCGGATTTGACGGCAGCGGGTGTTTTCAGCGAAGTGGCGGGTGAACGATGCTTTTTCATAAACCTTGATGACCAGATTGCATCCAAATAATTGGCGGTGGCAAGCGCAAGTTTGTAACAATTTCAAGGCCGTGAGGATTTTTAATAATATTTTAACTTCGGGATTGGAAATTAAACGCAAAGGCACATTGAGACTTGATTTGGAAAAGAGCGTTATGCCCACCCTCTTCCTGAGGCTCATCCGCGCAAACCGCCGGCTTCGTGGATCTCGATGCGATTACCGAAAGGGTCGTGGACGAAGAAACGTTTCCAAGGCGCGGGATTTCCATCATTTGTCGCGACCCCGGCGGAATGCAAGCGTTTGCGCAAGGCATCCACATCAGCGCATTCGAGACCGAAGTGGCGATAGATATCGGGGCTGGGGCGTGGTTCTTCCACGGAGACGTGAACATCGAGACCGCCGGCATCGAACCAGACACCGCCACGGGCGCGCCACAATATTTCCGGTTTGGGAATCTCGCGCAGGCCGAGCAGGCCGAAGTAAAAAGAGCGGGCGATGTCCTCGCTGCCTTTGGGCATCGTGATGGTGATGTGGGAGAGGCGCATTTGGTATTGCCAATTTCAGACTACCGATTGCCGATTGGAAGTTAGCGTCGACTGACGTCGGCGGCTACGAAATATTGAAATGGCAGGACAGGTGCTATTAGGTACTGAAACTGTCGTTTTGAGGATAATTTGGGACTTTTTGGCGCGGAGTGGGACAGCAATCAAATTGACGCCCTGCCCAGCTTAACGTAGCGTTTAGCCCCATTTCAAAATGTTTGGATATATCGTCAAAAAAATCGCCGGGTCGCGAAACGACCGGCTGGTAAAAAAGATCCGGCCCGTGGTGGCGCAAATTAACGCGCTGGAGGCCGACCTGCAAAAGCTTTCCGATGACGAGCTGCGTCAAAAAACGGCGGCGTGGAAGGCGGAGCTTTCGCAGATTGAGGACAAGCACGCATTGGCGAAGCGGTTGACGGAGATTTTGCCGGAGGCGTTCGCGGTGGTGAAGAATGCCTGCCGCCGCATGGTAGGCCAGGATGTTACGGTGCGGGCGCATCCGTTGAAGTGGGACATGGTGCCGTTCGACGTGCAGTTGATCGGCGGCTGGTCGTTGCACACGGGGCATATCGCGGAAATGGCGACGGGCGAAGGCAAAACGCTGGTGGCCACCATGCCGGTGTACCTGAATGCGCTCACCGGCCGCGGCGTGCATGTGGTGACGGTGAACGATTACCTGGCTTCGCGCGACAGTGAGTGGATGGGTGCCATCTATAGATTTCTCGGCCTGACGGTCGGATGCATCCTGCATGACCAATCGCCGAAGGTGCGTCGCGAGCAATACGCCTGCGATATCACGTACGGGACGAACGCGGAGTTCGGTTTTGATTATCTGCGCGATAACGGCATGGCTTCCCGCAAAGAGGAACAGGTGCAGCGCGGGCATTATTTCGCCATCGTGGACGAAGTAGACTCGATCCTGATCGATGAAGCGCGCACGCCGTTAATCATCAGCGGGCCAGCGGTGCGGACGTTTGACGAGCAATACGGAAAATACAAGCCGGCGGTGGAATCGATCGTGGCGGCACAGGAGCGTTTGTGCAACCGGTTCCTCAAGGAAGCGGAAGAGTTACTGAAGAAGTTGAACCCGACGGACGGGTCAAAGGTGGAAAAGTCGGATGAGCTGGAACGGCAGGCGGGGTTGTTGTTGTACCGCGTGAAGCTGGGCCAGCCAAAGTCGGAAGGCTTGATGCGCATCCTGGAAAATCCGGACAACCTGCAGATGATGAACAAGGCGGAACTGGACCTGCACAAGGACCAGTCGAAGAAGGAGCTTTACGCAGAGAAGGAGCAATTGCTGTTCGCGATCGATGAAAAGAGCCACGAATCAGATTTGACGGAGAAGGGGAGAAATTTTCTCTCACCGCAAGATCCGGATGCGTTCATGATGCCGGACTTGAGCACGGCGATGCAGGAGATCGATGCGAGCCCGGAGACCGACCCGCGCAAACGACTGGAAGCGAAGACAAAGGTGCAGGCGGAGTTCGAGGCCAAGGCACAGAGCATCCATGCCATCTCGCAATTGCTGAAGGCCTACGCGCTTTATCTCAAGGACGTGCAATACGTTGTGCAGGAGAACAAGGTGCTGATCGTGGACGAACACACGGGCCGCCTCATGCCGGGACGCCGTTGGAGCGATGGGTTGCACCAGGCCGTCGAAGCCAAGGAAGGCGTGGAGATCGAGAAGGAAACGCAGACGCTGGCGACCATCACGATCCAAAATTATTTTCGCCTGTATCAAAAGCTGGCGGGCATGACCGGCACGGCTGAAACGGAAGCGTCGGAATTCCTGGACATCTATAAGTTGGGCGTGATGACGATCCCGACGAACAAACCGAACATCCGCAAGGACAAGCATGATTCGGTGTACAAGACGCGGCGCGAGAAATTCACCGCAGTAGTGCAGGAGATAAAGAGCCTTCATTCCAAAGGACAGCCGGTATTGGTGGGTACGATTTCTGTCGAGACGAGCGAAATGCTTTCGCGCATGTTGAAGAAAGAAGGTCTCATCCATTCCGTTCTCAACGCAAAATTTCATCAGCAGGAAGCCGAGATCGTGGCGCGCGCGGGCCAGCGCGGGGCCATCACCATCGCCACGAACATGGCCGGTCGTGGCACCGACATCAAACTTGGGCCGGGCGTGGCAGAAGCAGGCGGGTTGCACGTGCTGGGCACGGAGCGGCATGAGTCACGGCGCATCGACCGGCAGTTGCGCGGACGTTGTTCGCGCCAGGGCGACCCGGGTTCATCACACTTTTTCATCGCGCTGGAAGACGATTTAATGCGGTTGTTCGGTTCGGACCGCATCGTGAAATTGATGGAGCGCATGGGGCTGGAAGAAGGCCAAGAGCTGACGCATCCCCTGCTCAACCGTTCCATCGAACAGGCGCAGAAGCGCGTGGAAGGGCATAATTTCCAGATCCGCAAACGCACACTCGAATATGACGACGTGATGAACAAGCAGCGCGAAGTCATCTATGGCTTCCGCAATGAGATGATCCGCGCCGAGGACGTGCGCGACCGCCTCATGGACATCATGGAAGAAGTGGTGTTGCAGAAGGTGGAACAGTTCACGACGCAGGACACTGAGCACGGCGAATGGAAACCGCGGCAATTGGCGGATTGGGTGAACCTGAATTTCCCGTTGGGCGTGCCGGAAGGCGAATTCCTGAAAGCGGCGGCGTCCGGCGTAGAACAACCCGTGCCGGGTTCGATCTTTGACGGGCTCACGCCCTCGCAATTCGCGATCTGCAATTTCATTTCAGAGAGCGTGCGCAAGGCTTACGACATGAAGGTCAGCTTTGAGAATCCGGAGGCGCTCAAGGAAGTGGAGCGCTACACGATTCTCGGCGCCATCGACAAAATGTGGCAGGAACACCTGTACGAGATGGACAGCCTGCGTTACAGCATCGGGCTGCGGCAATTGGGCCAGCGCGACCCGCTGATCGAATACAAGGCGGAGGCGTTCGGCATGTTCGACGAGTTGATGATCAACATCAAAACGGAGATCTGTCATAACATCTTCCGCAGCGCATCGAGCATGAAGGCGTTCGAGGATTTTATCCGCAACGCCCCACGCGAAACCCGGCATGATGCCTCGAGCACTTTTGGCACGGCCCCAAAACCCGGCCAGCCGAACCCAAGCGACATGGTGAGCGAGGCAGCGGCGGCCACCGAGGCGCAGGCCAAAGCCAAACCAGTGCGCAGCGGACCCAAGGTCGGACGCAACGATCCCTGCCCTTGCAACAGCGGCAAGAAGTACAAGCAGTGCTGCGGGAAGTAATCGCACTTACTCCAACTGTTTCAACGCAACGAACCACGCCGTGGAATTTTCCGCGTTGCCGCCGGTCACGAGCAATTCGCCTTTGGGCAACACCTGCTTGATCTTTCCGATCTCCTTGCCGCGACCGAGGATGGTCATTTCCACGTCACCATGACCGAGATTTTTGACCTTCAACTCGCAATCCTTGCTGAGTTTAACCGATTGCGTATCGTCCTTGGCCACGGTGAATTCCTTGCGCTCCACCACGAAGAAATTCTTCCATTGCAGGTGCAGGCTTTTCAACTTCGCGGCGACATCCGCATCCACGGGTTTGTGGAGGGGGTCAGCCGCCACGTCGTCACTCGTTCCCCAGATGAGCTGCGCTTCCAGCTTCATTTCTGCGTTGGCGGTAGCGGTTGCACCCAGCGATAACAACACGGCCAGAAGCCAAAACCAACGAGTGGAAACAGATTTGATTTTCATTTCATTGAGTCGTTGTCTTAGGTTGCGCCGGATCATTGGACGGATACGAAAGCCACACCAGCGTCGTGCCCGTCTCATAATTGTGATAAGTCACCGCGCCCGCATCCGCAAGCTCCGTCACTGTTCCCACCGTGGCCGCGTCCGCCGTCGAACTGAATTGTTTGGCGGCAATGACGCCGATGATCACCAGCGCCGCCACACTGACCATGGGCACCAGCAGCCGGCGCAACATCGAAAAAATTGATACCTGCGGTTCAGGTTTTACGACGGGAGCCGTGCGCTCGATTTCGCGCTGAATCTTCGACCAGAAAAACTCCCGCGATTCCGGCAGGACCATTCCAGGCTCAGAACCTTTCAACGCCAGCCGGGTATTCTTCAACTCCGCGTGGAGCCTGGCCGCCTCTGCGTCACGCGCGATCAACGCAGCCACTTCACGTGCTTCCCCGTCCGGCAATTCGCCGTCGAGGAACGCTTGCAGCTTCAGTTGTTGCTCCGTTGACATTTCAATTCGCTTGTTTCAGGTCTGCCAGGAACGAGGCCATTTTGCGCCGCGCATAAAACAATCGCGACATCACCGTCCCGATCGAACACCCCATCGCTTTGGCGATCTCTTTATATTCCATCTCTTCAAATTCGTGCATCACCATCACCGTGCGATGCTCTTCGCTCAATTTGCCGAGCGCCGCATCGATGCGCTGCCGCAATTCCCCGCGCTCCAGCCGTTCCGTCGGGTTCACCGTCACGACCGGCATCTGCCTTTCCACGCCGCCCGATTCGTCGTCCATCGCCTCGATGGACTCCGCCCGCAGCCGCTTCTGCTTGCGCAACTGGTCGAGGCACAGGTTGATCGTGATGCGCGTCAACCAGGTGGCAAAACTGGATTCACCGTGGAACTGCGCCAGCCGTTGCCATGCCTTCACCCACGCTTCCTGTGAAAGATCAATCGCTTCTTCCTCGTTCCGCATCATGCTGAACGCCCGCGCGAAAATCTTATCCCGATGCCGCGCCACCAGCTCTTCAAATGCCATCAGGTCGCCCGCCTGCGCCGCCCGCACCAGCGTCACATCGTCAGCGGACGAGAAATTTATCTCAGACGACATGCGATTTGACGGTGGTCCAAACGGGTTTATTCACCACAATCTACAGTTTTCCTTTGGTGCTCGGAAGCTGCCCGGCGATGCGCGGGTCGCGGCTGCAGGCGAAATCCACCGCCTTGGCAAACGCCTTGAACAGCCCCTCCACCACATGATGCGGCTCATCACCGTAGAGAAGCTCCAGGTGCAGATTGCACCGCGCTTCATTGGCAAAACCCTGGAAAAACTCGCGCGCCAGCCCAAAACGAAAGGCACTGGAGGCGTCCTGCTTCCGCTCCGGCTTACTGACCTGCTTGAGCGACAAATCATTCAACCCGCGCCACACCAGATACGGCCGTCCGCTGAAATCAATGACGCAACGCGTCAGGCATTCATCCATGGGCACGTACGCTTCGCCGGTGAACGGATTCTTGGGATTGAACCCCGTCCCGTAGCGGCGAATACCCTTCTTATCGCCCAACGCCGCGACAAACGCCTGCCCCAGCGCGATGCCGCAATCCTCCACCGTGTGATGCGCATCCACCTCGAGATCGCCCTTGCAACGCAGTTGCAAGTCCACCACCGCGTGCTTGGCAAACAACGTCAGCATGTGGTCAAAGAACGGAATCCCCGTCTTGATCGAAGACTTGCCCTTACCGTCAATGTTGAGCGCGAGGGAAATCCGGGTTTCCTTCGTCACGCGCTTGATGCTGGCCCGCCGATTGTTCATACGCGCATTAAACAAACTGCCGGGCGAAAAACAAAGCGGAAACGGAATGAATTAACCACGGATGGACGCGGATGAACACGGATGGGAAAGCGGCGGGATTCACAGTCAGGAAACAGAGCGCGACCGGTCCCCGGTCGCAGCAGGTAAGCAGGGGAAGACATTCGCAATTCCTGCGACTTTCCTCACCACAATGTGCTGCGAGTCCCGACACGTCGGGACTCGCGCTCCGGAGCTTTGGGCAAAACGCGCCTCGGCAAAGGAGGATTCGCCTCTCTGCTCTTATTTGTAGCCTATAAGCTAATGGGGTGAACACCCCATAGGCAATATGCACGGCTTATATAGAATACCATGACATAAGTTCTCTAACTTATTGATAGCGTTATGAATGATAACCAAATCCCGCCCGCCGGTGAACCGGTTGGAGCAGCACTTCAACATCCGGCCGGTCCGCCGGAGCGCATCCTCGTCGTGGATGACGACCCCGATGCCCGGCGTCTGGTCACCGAAGCGTTGGTTGCCGCAGGTTACGGAGTGGATTCCGCCAAGGACGGCGCGCACGCGTGGGGCACTCTTCAATATAATACCTATGATCTTTTGATCACCGACAACTCCATGCCCAAAATGACCGGCATAGAGCTGCTCAAGAGTTTGCGCGCCGCCCGCATGGTGCTCCCCGTCATCATGGCCACCGGGATACTGCCCACCCATGAATTCGCCCAAAGCCCGTGGCTGATACCGGATGCCACACTCGTCCGGCCGTTCACCATGGATGAATTGTTGAGAAAGGTAAGAACCGTGCTGAGCGCGAGCGACAGTCCCCGCGCCCAAATAAATCCAACGCCAAACCAAGAAAGCTGATCAGACAATGCCACCTCAAATTGTAGAATGGAGACAAACCGCACCGGGAATCTGGACCCCGGTGCCCGATGACGAAAGGACCGCCCGAAAAGGCCCGGTGCGCAAAATAGCGTCGCTGACCTCAAAACAAATTCCGCCCACCAAGCTTTTGGCCCGGGATAAACCGGAAAAAACGAACAAGAGCAGCCTCCTCCGACTGCGGTTATCCGTTCGTAAATAGGCGCCAAAACAAACCTGCGAACGTCATAAACGTTCGCAAGTTCTGTCCCCCATCTTCAGTCCTCGCCGCGTCCTCCGCTTTCTCCCCGCTAAAATTGCTCATCTGCGTTTATCGGCGTCCATCTGCGGTCAACCTCTCTCCTGTAGCCCTCTCCAAAACCCGTGACTCACGATTTATCGCAGTCTCGCTTTTGCTTTTCTCCATCCTCCATCATCCATCTTCTATCCTCTAACAAGGTGCAGGTTCAGAACATGGGTAACAGTCTAGGTTCAGAACATAGGTAACACTTCGAGAGGGATGCCCAAGCCGATAGGCTTGGGGATGCCTTGGAAAACGAATGAATCTATGGATCTGCGGAAAGAGTTTGCGCTGAAGGCGCTGCGAACCGACAACTTTCGGGGGTTGTGCGCCGAGTATGGCATCAGTCCCAAGACTGGGTACAAGTGGCACGAGCGGTTTGTGCAGTTTGGGTTGATGGGAATGGCCGAGCAATCGCGGCGGCCCCGCAGTCATGCCGATCAGCTGAGTGAAGCGGAGGTCTGTGAGATTATTCGTTTTAAAAATGCGCATCGGCATTGGGGACCCAAGAAGATCCGGGAGTTGTATCGGCGCAAGCACGGCGAAGCGGCGAGTGAAAGCAGTTTCAAGCGTGTGTTGGCGCGTGCAGGGTTGACTGAACCCCGGCGGCGGCGAGTACGGGCCGCCGAAGCGGGACGGCTGTGGAGTGGCCGGCAGGGCCAGGCACCCAATGAAGTCTGGACGGTAGACTTCAAAGGCTGGTGGTATGATGGGCAGGGCCAGCGTTGTGAGCCTTTGACGGTGCGGGACGAACATAGCCGGTATGTGCTGGAACTGCGGCGCCTGCCGGATGCGCGGACCGATACGGTGCGTCATTGTTTTGAACGGTTGTTTGAGCTTCATGGGTTGCCTGGAGCCATCCGCAGTGACAACGGCAGTCCCTTTGCGATGATGACAGGCATCCTGGGTTTGAGCCGTTTGTCGGCGTGGTGGGTGGCCTTGGGCATTGACCTGGAACGCGGCCGTCCGGGCCATCCGCAAGACAACGGCGGACATGAACGGATGCATTTGGATATCCGGCGGGAACTGGAACCCAGCACGGCCGAACAGGTGGCCTTGGATCTCTGGCGGCAGGAGTTCAATTGTGAACGTCCGCATGAATCGTTGGGAATGAAATGTCCGGCGGAAGTTTATGCGCCTTCAGCCAAACAGTACGCAGGCACACCAGAGGACCTGGAATATCCGGGTATGGCCAGCCGCAAGGTGACTTCCCATGGCGACATCAAGTGGGGCGGAACATTGTATTTTATCGGTAGTAGTCTGGCCGGCTGGTCGGTGGGGCTGAAGCCGGTGGCCAATGGAACAGTGGAAGTATCGTTTGGGCGATTGTTGCTGGGTTGGATCGATCCGGCGACCGAGAGCTTCCAGCGGGCGGCTAGCCGCCCGCTGGAAGCTGGTCAGCCCCAATGTTAATGTGTAACCTTTAACCAACATAGTGTTACCCATGTATTGAACCTGATGTGTTACCTATGTTCTGACTGCGCCACAAAAATCCCGCATCCTGCATCTTGCATCACGCATCCCCCAGCATCTCCATAATATCCGGCGCCCCACGTCCCGCTTCCAGCAATTGCACCATCATCCGCATATAGGGATCGATGTGTTTGAAGAACTGCTTGTAAGCCGGACACAGATAATTCAACCCCGCCTCGCCATCCGGTGTTTTGATGAACCGATGCTTGGGGCACTCGCCGTTGCAGGCGAATCGCACCTCGCACTCGCGGCAATAGCGCGGTAACGAATCCAATTTGTCGCTGCCAAATTTCTTTTGCGCGTCGGACTGTACCATTTCGCCGAGCGAACTGTTCATGATATTCCCCAAATGAAATTGCGGATACACGTAGTGGTCGCAACTGTAGAGGTCGCCGTTATGTTCCATCGCCAGCGCGCTGCCACATTTCTCCGCGAACACACAGAGCGACGAACCCACGCCCGCCCAATTCTCCAACGCCACATCGAACAATTGCACAAACGTCTCACCCACGTCGCGTCGCACCCATTCATCAAAAATCGCGCAGAGAAAGCGTCCGTATTGCGTCGCATCCACGCTCCATTCTGTCACTGGCGATTCCGCCTCGAACGGCGCGGCAAAATCCAGTCCCAGTCCGGCCGTCGTGGTCGCCGCCTTTCGCTCCACCACCGGAATGAACTGGATGTACCGGCTCCCGATGTTCCTGAGAAAACTATAGACCTCTAGCGGGCGTTGCGAATTGGCCCGATTCACCACCGTGAGCGTGTTGAACTCCACGTGATGTTTTTTGAGAAGCTCCAACCCGCGCATCACGGCGTCATACGTCGGCTTGCCGCCTTTGTCCGGACGATATTGGTCGTGCAGTTCGCGCGGCCCGTCAATCGATAGGCCGACGAGAAATTTATTGGCCGCCAGAAACTCACACCACTCATCATCGAGCAATGTCCCATTCGTCTGGAGCGCATTGGAGATGGTCTTGCCACCGGCGAATTGCTGCTGCAAGGCCACCGTCTTCCGGAAAAAATCCACCCCCAGCAACGTCGGTTCCCCGCCCTGCCACGCGAAATGGATCTCCGGTGCGGCCTGGCTTTGGATGTATTGGCGGACGTATTCGGCCAGCACATCATCCGGCATCTGCCAGCGCTGTTCGTCCGGATAGAGCTTTTGCTTTTCGAGATAGAAACAGTACTGGCAATCCAGGTTGCAGATCGGGCCGATCGGCTTGGTCAAAACATGAAACGCTCGGGGCGTCAATGGCTTACTGTTTCCCACGCCGTAATCATTCACAAATTTTTCCCGGATGTGAATAACTTTTCCCCCTTGAATGTTGACTAATCTTTATTACGTGCTGAACTAATCCCACGAATCTATGGACTCAGACCCGGTGATTCGGATTTTCGAGGACCCAAATCAATCATGGTATGAACCGCTCGCAGAGCTTTGTGGTGTTTTGCTTTTGCTTCGTGCTGGCCCAGGCAGCACTGGCGGCGCCACCGTCCTACGGACTTGACCGACGGGAATTGAACGAGCCTTATTTGAACAAACGGATGCCGGGTACCATCGCCGGGCCTTTCCCGCAGAAACTCTCCGAGACCGGCGCGTTTGAAAACACCGCCACCCTGACGCCGATGATCGCTCTCATCCCGTACAAAGTGAACACCGCGCTTTGGTCCGATGGCACCGATAAGACCCGTTGGATGTTCATCCCCAAGACCGGCAAGATAGGTTTCACGCTGAGCAATTGGTCGTTTCCGCCCGGGACAGTCTTCGTGAAGCATTTTGATCTCGTCGTCAATACGCAGGGGAACACCACGACCAGCCGGCGTCTGGAGACACGATTTTTGGTGGTGGAGGCGAACACGAACGTCTATGGCGTCACCTACAAATGGTTGCCGGACGGCAGCGACGCCATGCTATTGACCAATGAATTGGACGAGGAAATCGCCATCACCAATGGAATCAATGTTACCACCAATACCTGGCATTACCCCAGCCCGGACCAGTGCTTGCAATGTCACACCAAAGAAAGCGGCGGCGCGGAAAACATCGGCGTGCTCGGAGTTAAAACCGCCCAGCAAAACGGGAATTTCACCTATCCGAACGGGGTCACCGATAATCAATTACGCACACTCAATCACATCGGCCTGTTCTCGCCGGCCTTGAACGAAGGCGACATCCCCACCATGCCCAAGATGGCGGCGCTGACGGATAATTCCGCCACGCTCGAAACGCGAGTGCGCTCTTATCTGGATGCCAATTGCGCCCATTGCCATTCACCCGGCGGCGTGGCCACCAGTATGGGTGCTGAGTATAATGCCCAGTACCAGGTTCCATTTCCCCAACAGCACATCGTCAACACCATCAAGAACTACATCAAGTTCCGCGACCCGGACAAATCTGAGATCCTGCAATACGATTCCAACCGCGGCGGTGGCACGCAGATGCCTCCCTTGGGCACTTCCATTGTGGACAGCACCTGGACGAATCTGCTGATGACTTACATCATGACCGCCTTCAACCCCACCAATGCCCAGGGCAGCGCGCTCGGCGACAAGGTAACGATCGTCTTCAACAATGTACCGGATAACACTTCTGGCGCGGCTACGGCCAATTATGTGTTGAGCGGCAATGGACAGACCAACACACTTTCCGGCGGCACCGTGGATGCAGGGACCAAGTCCGTCACTTTCAACGTCACGCCCGTGCTCACCGCCGGCGAAGCTTACAAGATCGTCATCAACAACGTGCTCGATACCTCCACGCCACAGAATCGCGTGTGGCCAAATTCCACCCTTAATTTCGTGGCCCAGGGAGGATTGATCGGTCCCGCCAATGATTCCTTCACCAATAGCAGTTCAATGACCGGCAGCGACGCCACCGATACCGGCGCCAATTGCACCGCCACCACCGAACCCGGTGAACCGGTGCATGGCAACAAGGCCAGCGGGCACTCGGTTTGGTGGTCGTGGACCGCGCCCGCTGATGGCCCTGTGACGCTCGATACCATCGGCAGCTCGTTTGACACCATCCTGGCGGTATACACCGGCAATTCAGTCTCAGGTTTGACGCTCGTCACCAACAACGACGATTACACAACAGCTGAGGCCAGCCGTGTCATCTTCACCGCCGTGAATGGCACCACGTATCACTTCGCCGTGGATGGCTACAATGGAGATTGTGGCGATGTGCAGATCAATCTGCATCAAGGGCCGCTCCCGCAAGCTCCCGGTAATGACCTGTTCGACAATGCCTATGAATTGACTGACAGCAGCGGGTCGGCTTCCGGCTCAAATGTGAATGCCACCAAAGAAACCGGTGAGCCTGACCACGCGCATAATTCCGGTGGCGCCTCGGTCTGGTGGTATTGGACAGCACCGGACGATGGCGTGGTCACTTTCGATACGGCGGGCAGTTCGTTCGACACCACGCTCGCGGTCTATGTCGGCAGCAGCGTCGATGCTTTATCACTGATCGCTGAAAATGATGACGATGGCGGGCTGCCGACCAGCAAAGTGCAATTCACCGCGACCGCCGGCGTCACCTATCAAGTGGCAGTGGATGGCTACTATGGAAGGTCTGGAAACATTACCTTGAACTACGAACAGGTACCTGCCCCCGTTTCGCTCAACCTCCATGTCACGCCGGACAGCGGATCCAGCACCCTTTCGTTGGATGGCCCAAGCGGGACTGAAGTCGAAGTCCAGGCCACATCCGACCTCATTCATTGGCAGAGCATCTTCACCAACATTCTGGTGGGAGGCTCCATCCAGGTGCCGGAGTCGATATCCACCTCGGTTCCACAAAGATTTTATCGAGTGGTGCCGCACACCAACGCGCCAACCCAATGAAAATTTCCCTTCATTCATGCCGCGTGTCGTTATCAATTTTATGCCTGGCATTGTTGTTGCCCATCCTGGCTTCCGCAGCGCCTTTCGCCTACCCCGGTTCTGTTCCCTCTGGAGGAGACGCAACATGGTATGTGTCCGATAACATCAATGGCGTCGTGCCGGTCCAGGGCAATCCCGGCCCGGGCGGTTTTGGTTTCAGCGATGCTGAATTCAACGATCCCGCTTCCGGGGGCGACGCGTATGACGGTGGGTTTGTGATGCGCATCAACAACACCCTTTTTGCGGGACCCGTGAACGGCGCGACCCTCAATGGCAATACTTTGAGCAGTGGCTCCACGACCTATTCCGGAGTAAGCGTTCAAGCTCAGTTCTGGTTCGACCCCAATGCGCCCATCATCCGCAGCCTTTATTCGTTCAGCAATCCGTCCGCCACTGCTACGAACATAAGTTTGCGCTGGGAGGTCAACCTCGGCTCCGACACCACCACTACGCTGGCCGGCAGCACTACCGGTGGCGCTACAGCGACCGCCGCTGATCACTGGCTGGTCACTTCCGATGGTGGCAATGGCGATCTCGTGAACACGCTGGTCCGTTATGGCATGTACGCCCCGCACGCTCCTGACAGTTCAACCTTTTTACCCGGCACGGCGGGAGGCGGTTCAGATGGCGACCTGTTGGCGGATGTCTATAACGTCACCCTCCAGCCGGGACAAACAATCAGCCTGATGATGTTTGGCGAATTGAGTTCCATCTCCGGCGGGCTGTCTTCTGCGATCAACAGTGCGACCAATGACGCCGCGACCATGTTCACCGATTACAATGCGCTCGACAGCGCAGGATTGCTGGCCGACCTCGGGGTGAGCCGCTCCCAGATCATCAATTGGGGTGAGCCGGTGCCTGAACCCACCATGGCCGCCATGTTTGCAGTAGGGGCAGGATTTTTCTTCACGCGCCGTCGCAAATCACATCGTTAGAACATTTCCCGTTCAGTTCTGAAACCGGTAATTGGGTTGTTCCTTTCAGAAAAATTTTCCTTTGCCGAACCGGGTTGCTGCTTACAATCACCCCATCATGACCCCGATGACGCGACGCCAATTTGTCGGCACGTTGACCGCCACAGCGGCGGCGGCTTCGCTCCCGGCCAGCGCCCTCGGTGGCCTCTTCGGAGGGAAGAAGCCGAAGATGAACGTGTTGTTCCTCATGTCGGACGATTGCCGCGTGGAACTGGGCTGTTACGGGAGCCGGTTCAAGGCCCATACCCCCAACATTGATGCACTGGCCAAATCCGGCGTGCGTTTTGACCGGAACTATTGCCAGTTTCCTTTATGCAATCCCTCGCGGGCCTCTTTGATGACGGGACGTCGCCCCATCATCACTGGCGTCCTTGGCAACCGCACAGATTTCCGGAAGCTGCATCCGGATTGGACGAGCCTGCCGCAGTTGTTCAAAGAAAATGGCTACGTTTCGTTGCGCAGCGGGAAGATTTTCCATGGCGGGATTGATGATCCCAAAGCGTGGACGGAAGCGGCCGGCTGGGACGCCACGGATGAAGGCGGCGCGCAATCGCATGACCTGGGTCGCGTGCGGAACCAGGGCAACCCGACCTCATTGCCATCCACCAATAGCGCGGCTGCTCTCCCCCAAGACCTTACGCGAGCGCAGTACTCAGATCGTATTATTGTGTTGGACGGCAATGGCGAAGGCCATGGGGATTATCACACCGCCGACCGCACCATCGAGTATCTCCGCCAATACAAAGACCAGCCCTTTTTTATCGGATGCGGCTTTGTGAAACCGCATAGCCCGCCCACCGCGCCCCAGAAATTTTTCGACCTGTACGACGTGAATAAAATCGAGTTGCCCGCCGATTTTGCCGCGTTGCCGACTGTGCCGCCGGGTTTTCCCAGCGCGGCGATCCGCAAGAAGAACGCCGACCTTTTCATCGGCCGCAGCGCCAGCCCGCAGGAAGCGCGTGAGGTCATCCAGGCGTATCTGGCTTCAATTTCGTGGATGGACTGGAACGTCGGCCGGGTCATCGCGGAACTGGATGCCCTGGGCCTGCGCCAGAAGACCATCATCGTTTTTGTAGCCGATCATGGGTACCAGCTTGGCGAAAAGGGCAAATGGTCCAAGGCCGGTTCCCTGTTTGAGATGGGCACGCGCGTGCCGATGCTCATGGTCGTTCCGGATGCGAAAGGCAATGGCCGCGTTTGTCCGCGCATGGTGGAATCGCTGGATATTTACCCCACCCTGGTTGAGCTCTGCGGCCTGCCATTGCCGGCTGAACTGGAAGGCCAAAGCCTTGTGCCGCTGCTGAAGAAGCCCGAAGCACCGCTAGACCGCCCGGCCTTCAGTGTTTGGAGCGAGGACGGCAAGACGCTGCATGGCGTCGCCGTGCGCGTTGAGCGCTGGCGCTATGCGGAATTCGCCGATGGCGGCGCGATGCTGCTGGACATGGACAATGACCCCCAGGAATTGAAGAACGTGGCCGATGACCCGGCGAACAAGGCTGTGCGCGACCGGCTCTCCAAACTCATCAAGGATTACCAGAAAGATTTCCACGCCTGATTCAGAGCGGTTCACACAAATAAATAAAAAACCGGAGTGACTTGCACTCCGGTCGTGAAACTAACAAGGCAATTCTTATTGCCGGGCTTTATGGTGTTATGAAGTGGGTTGCCGGCACGATTAAGCACGTCGGCATGTCTCCCACATCATTAATGCTGTAGCACTGCGCGAAGGTTGACCCCATGCTGCCCGCCGGGCAGGTCGGCATGATGCCGGAGCCATTGCGGTTGATGTAAGGTTGCAGGTCCGCTTGCACGGGCGTGGCACTAGAGTCCTGGCTCTTTTCCATCGCCCACTGTTGCTTGGCGCCATCCATCTGGCGCAGGTTTTCAATGCAACCTTCCTTTTGTGCCTGTGTTCTGGATCGCATCATACTAGGTATGGCTATACCAGCCAACAAACCGACCATCGACACCACAATCATTATTTCCACCAATGTGAAGCCCCCCTTCCGGTTCCGGATATATTGGGCATTCATACGTCATATTCCGATCTAAGAAACCTTTTGGTTTCCCTCTGGCGACGATTGAAAACATGTTTCACAAAAAAACCCGAGGCGCGAGGGCCTCGGGTTTCTCGACGTCAGATAGTCAGATTAGAGCGAGTGCGCTTTGGCAGCAGATTGGCTGCAAGCCGGATTCGTTCCGATAGCATTGTAGGTGTAAGAACCGCTCGCCGGGCAGCTGGGAGCACCGTTCTTGATGTAGCTGTTGATCGAAGCAGAAACAACGGCGTCGCCGGTGTTCTTTTTCTGTTCGAGCGCCCATTGTTCCTTCGCGCCGTCGATCTGGCGGAGGTTGTTGATGCAAGCATTCTTCTGGGCGGTTTCGCGGGCTTTCACGAAGTTAGGAATCGCGATGGCGGCCAGGAGGCCGATGATGGCGACTACGATCATGATTTCCACGAGGGTGAAACCTGCTTTGCGGGACGTATTGATTTTCATAACTGGACTATACCTTTCGTTGTTGTGGCGGCGTGAACACCAACAGCAAGCGGGTTGTTATTAGTACGGCGCTGTTCACGTATTGCCTGCTGTTAACCGCGTCTGCGTTACTTAGCAACCCAAATGCCAAGCTGGTTTCGATACCTCATCGAACACCCGCAAGCTCAGAAAGTTGCCTGTTTTATCAAATTTCATCAAATTACCCTGCCAAACTGTCCACGTTTTCAGGATTTGTCTCATATCTGGACGAAAAACCACCCTTACTTGGCATTACCCCCACCCCAGACCATGTCACAATACCGCGTGTAGTTGTGCAGAAAATTCTCCTGGAACACCCCAAACGGTTCAATCAAAGGCACCGTTCGCGTCGAGACATCCTGCGTTTCCCTGAAACTCGTATGCGCGCCGTCATTTTCAATCTCGTACACCTTACGGTACGGCTCCGTCTGATTCAACTCCGACTCCCGGTCGCCGCAGATGAAGTCCTTCCCGGAAATCACCGCGTATTGTCGTAGCGAATTCAGGTAGACCAGCCGGTTCGTCGACGCAACGCTGTTCGTATCCAGCAGCGATACCCCTTGATACAGGTTATGCGTTGGCATCGGCAGGCCCAGTATGTCCATCACCGTTGGAAAGAGGTCGATCTCCGAGCCTGTCTTCTGATTCACCCGATATCCTGGCTTGCCCGGATCCATGATGATCAACGGCACATTCGCCAGCTCTGGCGTCACCACCCAGCCGTGGCCGATCGGGCCGCCATTCACGCCCAGCATTTCCCCGTGGTCCGCCGTGATCACCACCAGCGTGTTGTCCAGCAAACCGTTCGTCCTCAATGAATCCACCACCGATGTCACGATCCAATCCATGTACGTGATCTCGTTCAGATAATTGGGCTCGCTGTTTCCGTACTCCGTCATCTTATATTTTCGATATTCGTCGGGAATGCTGTCAAACGGCTGGTGCGGCGCTGCGGGTATGTAGGTCAGGCAAAATTTTGTCTTGTCCGCCGCGTATTTGTTGATCCGGTCCTGCATGGCCCCCAGCGTTTCCTCTTCCCGCAAACCCCACGTGACGGGTTCCATTTTTCGCACTCCGGGCATCGTTTCCGCATCGTACATCTCATCCAATCCACGATTCCGCAAAAAATCCCGGAACGATGTGTAATCAAAAAACGAGGAATAAAACATCGAACACGAATATCCCTGGTCGTGCAGCGCCTCGAACAGGCTCTTGACCCCCACCCGCTCGATGGTGAACTGGTGAAAGTCTCTCGTCGGATACAGGCTGGTAAAGGTCGCAAATCGCGCATAGATCGACCCCGCAAAATCGGAAAAGAAATTGGGATAGAGTTCCATCCGGTCCTTGTAGCCAGACAACAACGGCTCGGTCCCGTTCGTCCCCCCGAACAACGACAGATATTTGTTATAAGTCGATTCCTGGAAGATGATGACCACGTTCAGGTCGCGCCGGATCTGTGGTGGTTTAATATTATCCGGCGAAAAAACATCTACGCCCATCTCCACCACCTTGTCGTTGAAGGTCTTGGCGTCCCATGGCTTATATTCTGTCGTTGACCACAATGAACTGGTTTTGATCAGGAGAAAAACCGTTTGCCCCAGCGCCTTGTCACGGGTGGCGAGATAATTGCCGGCCAGGCCGGACAGCACGAAGGCGACTGCAAAAAACAAACCGCCCTGCTCCCATCTCGATCCTCCCGTAGTGACCGCCTGACGCGGCCGCCATTGGCCGATCAGCCAGACCGCTATCAAATAAAAAGCGATGATTGCCAGCAAGGCTCCCATCGCCACCGGCAGATAAGGTTGCGCCAGCCGCCACATCATTTTCGGGCTGTCACCAAACGCCAGTAAATGGCAGTCCAGCCGCGCACCGATCGTCTGTGATAACTTGAGGTCCACCAGCGCCAGCAGGAGCAGGAAGAGGTTGATGGCGTCCAGCCACCATAGTTTCCCGCGGGGATGGATCCTCCGATAGACCGTGGCTGCCCCCAGCAAAATAAGCGCGAGCGCGAATTCTCCCAGGAAATAGCGCGACATCCCCAGGCCCAGGCACAGGAATTTGTCGTAGTTCGCCGCCGGCAGATAATTCCAGTCCACCAGCAATAAAAATGCGAAAAAGCTGAACGGCAGAACCCACGTCCAACTGGCATAAAATCCATACCTCCACGCGGCCAATGTCACCATCGCAAACAAAGCCGTCGTCACCCCGGCCAACAGGAGGAACTCCTTGCCCGGATGCGAAAGCTGCACCGTAAAACTGCAGAAAAGCAGATACAATAATCCAACCGACACCCATGGCAAAGCGAGCCATACCAGGCTTGCCGACTTTTTAGCACGTCCGGAAACCAATGAGGCCACTCCCAAAACATCCGCCATGATCAACGAACCCCGGTGCTCTTGCAGGTCATTGAGACAAAGTGACAGATACGCGAACGCAAAAACCGCCGTCACCTGGAGGATAAACTGGCCCCTGCCGGAACGGACCAGGAAATAATACATCAGCGCATACACCAGGATCCATCCGCCCACATACGGCCATTGGAAGAAGAAGTGCAACTGCAGGTTCCAGCCAATGTTCCCGAACCCCAGGACATTGTGCATTAACAGATACAGGTAACTTTCATCTCCACTGTGAAAAGTGAGCAGGATGAAAAGAAAACCCACCAGCAGAATCATTGCATTGGCGACATAGATCGACCGTTTGGGCAGCGTTTTGCATCGCTTTCCAAACGTCCATAGATTCGCCCCCACCAGCAGTGCAAATGCAAAAAATGCCGCTGCGTTGACCCAGTTCCCCACGTCGCTGTCCACCCGCCAATGCTCCTCGAAAAGTTGTTTTCGCAACACCGCGAGGATGATCACTTTCACCGCGCACAGGATGAACAGCAACAAGCCGATGCGTGACCAGATGTCCCGCGAATTGGGCAGCATTCGCGCGCTCCACGTACTGCGTGTGTTCGTGGCGATTCCGTCGTTCATTGGATTGACGGCGGCAATACGGGTTGGATGGTCAGATGGCGTTGCCTCTCTGGTTCAGAAACAAATGATCGTGAGCTTTTTGGGCCCGTGCGCGCCCAACACAAGGATTCGCTCAATATCACCCGTCCGGCTTGGGCCGGTGATAAACGAAATAAAGCTCGGATAGCTGGTACCATATCGTTTAGTCAGCAATTCAAATGCCTCCGGCAAATCTGCCAGTAACTGTTCCTTTCGCGCAAGTACCACATGATGAGGCGGTAACACAGATAATGCCCGTCCTCCCGCGCTCCGGCTGGTCACCAGCACGCTCCCCGTCTGGGCAATCAGCGCATCGCACTCCGTTATCCCTACATCGCTCTGCTCCAACAGGTTAACATCATAACCCGCATCGGTCAGCATTACCGGCAGATTTAGCTCCGTCACCACCGCGTCCGTCAACTGTCCTTGGTGCGATGCTACCCGTTTCCACCCTTCCGCGTCCCGAATTGTCTCCAAACAAGCCACCATCTCCGGCTGGTTCTTGACCAGATGAAAGACGGCTTTGAGTCCTTCGGCGTTCGATTTAAACAACGCCAATCGTTCCTCGTAACTTTGGCCCACCTTCGGCAACCATCGCGAAACCGGTTGGCCAGCCGTCGCCCCGGTTGGATGCAACGCATCATGCGCTCCTGGCGCCGGCGCAGGATTGCGCAACGCTTCGCGCACTCGCCCTAAAATATTTTCACGCTCGGTCATTTCGTTTCTTCCAATAATCCTTGAACGTCTCTTTCGCCAAGGGCGGAAATTCCCGCGTCTTCGTCCACGGCCGCATCGGGTCCAGCCTCGTTCCTTTTACCAGCGGATGCAGCGGCTGCAGCCAGCTTCCAATTCGGATGCCCCAGCGCCAGGCCCACCGGCGGTTCGCCACAAACGCAAACCCTTTAAACGCAATTTTCTCCCACCACACCGGTTTCTCGGCCGCGGCGTTGCGCCGGTTCTGCAATAGATGATGGTGCAGATCAATTTTCACGGGGCACGTTTCCGTGCACGCGCCGCAAAGCGATGAGGCAAATGACAGATGTTTCCAGTTCTGCAACCCGCGCAAGTGTGGCGTGATGACCGACCCGATCGGGCCCTGGTAAGTCGTCCCGTACGTGTGACCGCCAATATTTTTGTAGATGGGGCACACATTCAGGCACGCGCCGCAGCGGATACAATGCAGCGCATCGCGTTGCTCGGCGTTCGCCAGCAATTCCGTGCGATGATTATCCAGCAACACGACATGCCATTCATCCGGCCCGTCGCATTCGTCTGCCTGCCGTGGTCCGCCGTACATCGAGTTGTAACACGTCAACGCCTGCCCCGTGCCCGCCGTCGCCAGCATCGGCAAAAATAACGCCAGATCACCGAGTCGCGGCAGCACTTTTTCAATGCCCACCAGCGTGATCATCGTCCTGGGCAGCGCCGCCGTGAGCCGCGCATTTCCTTCATTCTCCGTGATGGAGATCATGCCCGTCTCGGCGATGGCGAAATTCGCCCCCGTGATGCCGATGTCGGCCGTAATGTATTTGCTGCGCAACACCCGCCGCGCGATCATCGTCAATTCCTCCGGCTCCCGCGTTGGCGCGCTGCCGAGTTCCTTCGTAAAAAGTTCGCTGATGTCGTCGCGGCTCAGGTGCATCGCCGGGAAAACGATGTGGTACGGCGGTTCCTTGCGCAGTTGCACGATGAATTCGCCCAGGTCGCTCTCCACCACTTCGTAGCCCGCTTTCTCCATCGCCTCGTTCAAATGGATCTCCTCGGCGGTCATCGCCTTGGACTTGATGATGGAACGCGCCTTTTTCTCAGCGATGATATCGAGAATGATTTTTCGCGCCTGCACCCCCGTGCTCGCCCAATGAACAACCGTCCCGCGCGCTTCGAGCTTCCCCACAAGTTGCTCCAGATGCTTATCGAGGTGGTTGATGGCATCCCATTTGATACTGGAAGCCGTGCGCCGCGCTGCCTGCCAGTCCTGGAACGTGCTGGCCGTCTTGGTGCGAACCACGTCGTATTTCCGCAACGCCGACTGGATCAAATCACGATGCTTCAGGTCACCCGTCACCCGTTGGGCGTTGCTCTTGAATTGTGTCGCAAATCCACTCATGGCAATTCAAATCATTCGCTCGCTAAAACTTCCGCGAGGGAAATCGTCCGAATGGGTTTCCCCTGCCGGTCGATCAATCCCTGGATGTGCATCAGGCAGCTCGCGTCGTTTGACACGATGTAATCCGCCTTCGTGTCACACGCCGACGCGCATTTCACTTCGCCCATCGCCGTGGAGATCATCGGGAATTTCGCCGCGAACGTGCCGCCGAACCCGCAACACGTCTCCGCCTCGCTCATCTCCACCAATTCCAATCCCTGCACTTTCGCCAGCAACTGGCGCGGCGGCTGTTTGATGCCCAGTTCCCGCAAACCATGGCAGCCGTCATGGAACGTGACCTTATGCGGAAAACGTGCGCCCAGATCTGTCACGCCAAGTTTGCTCACCAGGAAATCAGAAAATTCATAGCACTTCGTGGAAAGCACTTTTGCGTCCGCTTCCAAGGGGGTTCCCGCAAACAGTTCCTTGTAAAAAACCTTCAGCATCGCCCCGCACGATCCGCTGGCGATGACCACCACCTCGGCATTGCGCAATCGCGCCACGACTTTTTCCGCGACCAGCCGCGCTTCCGCCCAGCAGCCCGAATTGAATCCCGGCTGGCCGCAGCAGTTCAATTCCATCGGCACTTCCACCCGATGACCCAGTTTCTCGAGGATGCGCACCATGCTGATGCCCACACGCGGATAGATCGAGTCAATGAAACACGGAATAAACAAAGTGACATTCATCGAAGACGTGAAGTATTTCGCAAACTACGGCGGTAATGTCGAGAAAGTTCAAATAGCCAAAAATTGTTCCAGTTCTATTTCATCAAGGTTGATCCGTCCGCAGCTGCATCATTCAGTCAGATTGGTGATTTTTTTGGCAGTTTTATTCCAAAACTTGTCTGTCTCTATCTTGTCAGACATTATAATTCAATCGTTCGCAATTATGGCCTGGACCAAATCTGCCAAATATATCGTGTGGGGAACGACAACCGTGTTGGTCATCGCCGCTGCCGTCTTCTTTTTCCTGCGCTGGCATGACCCCAAACGCCGTGCCATCGCCAAAGCCGAGGTTGCCATCGAAAAGCAATACGTCGAGCCAGTGGATATGACCAGCTACGTCACCACACCCGCCTCCTACTTCGCGCAGATAAAACAATTCCCTGCCTGGGGCACTGTTCCCACTGGGTTTCAAGTTTTCGATAATATACCGATCCAGATTGACGGCATGATCTGCCTTTATGGCGAAGGCAACGCCAAGATGGGTATCACTTTCCCAGAGTCATACAACGGCATCATGATGAACAAAAAGTTTGAAACACTTTACATCTATCACGGCTGCTTTTTTGAATCGCCCAAAGACACTCCCGTCTACGAGGTCGTCTTTAACTACGCCGACAACACGTCCGAGACCAACCAGGTCCTCTATGGCGACGATGTCGTGGATTGGATGGTGCGTATCCGGGGCGCAGGCCCATCCGGTCCGCGCTCCAAACTCGCATGGCAGGCTAAACCGCCGCTGCCGCCCAAAGTGCCCGCTGTCCGCTTCTGCCTCACGGCGATAGACAACCCCTATCCCTCCTTTGAAGTAGTGTCCATCGACTTACATTCGCTTAAAAGCCGCACCGCCCCCTGCATCCTCGCTATCACTACTGGCCGCAAGGGACAGCTGAAGTGAAATTAAAAGAAGGTTGCTTACCAGCCGCATTGTAGTTCAATGGCCGCAATGAGACGCGTGTGTCCTAGAGACCGTGCTTTCACCCTCATCGAACTGCTGGTGACCATCGCCATCATCGCCATTCTTGCCGCCCTCATCTTTCCCGCACTGGGCGGCGCCAAAGACCGGGCCAAGGATACCAATTGCAAATCCAACCTCAAACAATGGGGCATCGCCTGGACAACCTACACTGACGAGAACAATGGCTCATTCAGTGACGGCATGGGACCGGTTTCCCATCGCGGCGAGTGGTGCCTTGCTCTCTCAAATGCCTATCAAAAAGTACCCGACCTGCTCCTTTGTCCCAGCGCCACCCAACCGACGCCCGATCCCGACATCGGTTACGGCGGGCCGCACGAGGAATTTGAATTCTATGGCATGCCTGACCCCAATAACGCAAACGAGAGCCTCAAAGGCAGTTATGGCATCAACGCCTGGATCTACAATCCGCCGCCCGACGTCACCGACATCGAAGGCCGTCCCACCGATTGGAACTGGCGCAAATTTGATGTTCCCCATCCTTCCGACACGCCGCTGTTTCTGGACGCCATGTGGCGCGGCGGCGGTCCGCGCGAGACCGATACCCCGCCCGATTACAACGGCGAATGGGCCGGCTACGACGCCGAGTTCCATCACTTCGCCCTTGAGCGCCACGGCAAAGGCGTCAACGTGCTCTTTTTCGATTCCTCCGTCCGTTCCACCCGCGCAAAAAATTTGTGGACCTTATATTGGAACAAACAATACGACGTCACCGCCGTCACCAATATTGTGTTCCCCGATTGGATGAACTGACGGAAGCTAAAATATGGTGCGCCAACCGCTACCGCTCACTTCCGTAAAGCCGGCCGATTCCTGGTCCAAACGGAATTATAAATGGCTCGTGCCAGCCATTTGTGGTGGGGGAATCTTAACCATACTCGCCTGCGCCGCGCTAACGTACTGGCTGGCGTATGGACATTTAAAGGCTACCGCTGACTACCGGGAAGCCGTCGCCCGCGCCAGGACTAACCCGGCTGTCACCCGGGCATTAGGAACGCCCATCACCGAAGGCCGCCCGATCGCCGCCCGTGGCGGCACCCGCCATTCAGCGGACAGCATGTTCATGGATATACCCATTTCCGGACCGAAAGGGACAGCCAACATCATCTTCGCCGCCAGCAAGTCAACTGGGCACCAGACAAATGAGCACCTGATGGTTTTAGTAGCAAAGACGTTTCAAATAATAAATTTGGATGATCCGCGGCAAAATTTGACAAATCATTAGGCAAACACTCGCCCATATCTCCCATGCAACCGCCACCAATGATTCCCGGCACGACGCCTTCCACATGGTACAAGCGGAACTATAAATGGTTTGTACCAACGATTTGCATTGGAGGACTTCTATCGGTAGCAGGTTTCGCCGCGCTGATATTCTGCGTGGTTTTCGGTGTGATGAAATCGTCCGATGCCTATAAGGAAGCCGTTGCCCGCGCCAAAGCCGACCCCACTGTCATCCAGGCCTTAGGCTCCCCCATCACGGAAGGCTTCTTTGTCACCGGTAACATTCGGGTAAACAATTCGTCCGGCTACGCAAACCTCGCCATCCCCATATCCGGCCCGAACGGAAACGCGACTATTTACGTCGTGGCCAGCAAATCAGAGGGTCAGTGGACGTTTCAACGGTTGATAGTCGGAATCGTGAAAACCGGCCTGAGAATTGATTTAACCAACCAAAAGACGCCATCTGACCAATCGCATCCTGCACAAGTCGGAACAACGAACCTCACAACCCCAGCCGCGCCTTAAAAAACCATTCGGCCGCATTAAAGGTCGTGGTGAAGTGACCGCGGTGTTCGCCTTCCAATCCCAACATAAACCCATCAAGCGACAGCAAAGGACGGTTACTGTTTCTTAATTTTTGTTGCATAGATTATGCACAGCTACCCGTTTCCCAACCGATTATAGGATAGCAGTTCATTTATCGCTGCGCTCCAGTAATGAAATTACAGACCAAGCTTTTTGTCGCGCTCATTTCAGGACTGATGGTCGTCTATATCAGTTCAAGCCTGGTGCAACGGCACCTCTCCCTCTCGGCCGTCGACCAATTTTCGCAGACCAGCAAGGCCGGAGAACTGGAGAGGCATTGGCAATGGGTGGATTGTGTCCAACAGGAGATGTCCAAGTCGCTCGAGGGTATAATGAATACCGGCGACATGGATTTGTTTGAAAAAGTGATCCACGAACAGGCTGGTCTGCCGGGTTTACAAGAGGCATCACTCACCGATTTCAAAGGCCGTGTGGCCTACACCACCGTTCCGGCCCGGCTGCATGGCGAACTGCCGGCAGAATTGAAACCACAGCTATTGAAACAGGTAGACCCGGTCAAGCGCCAGACCGGCAGTTCTTTCGAAATCTACCAGCCATTGGCAGCGGAGAAAAGTTGCGTCGAATGTCACACGGAGCGTCATCAAGGCGATATCATCGGTGTATTGAGCCTGCGTTTTTCCGACCAGGCCTTGAAGACAGCGGAAGAATCGTGGGATACGTTCGGTAACGATTTCAGCCGGGCCAACGCCCTCAATGCAGTCATCACTACCAGCGTGCTGGTGATCGTCATGGCGGTCCTGATCGGCCTTTGTGTGCGTTATTTTATGAGCGAGCCGCTCGAACGGGCGGCCGACCAATTAGCTGCACAATCCTGCAACGTCCGGCTCGCCGCCGGCCAGGTCACTCAATCCAGCCAGACTTTGGCAGAAGGCGCGAGCGAGCAAGCAGCGTCGCTGGAAGAGACTAGTTCATCCCTCGAAGAGATGTCCTCCATGACCAGACGGAATGCCGAGAATGCCGGGAAGGCCAACGATATTACCAGGCAGGCCACGGAGGCGGGCGACAAAGGCATCAGCGACATGGGAACCATGATAAAAGCGATCGAAGCCATGAAGGATTCCAGTGATGACATCAGCAAAATCATCAAAACGATCGAAGAGATCGCTTTTCAAACCAATATCCTCGCGCTCAATGCCGCTGTTGAAGCTGCCCGGGCCGGTGAGGCCGGCCTGGGCTTTGCCGTTGTTGCGGATGAAGTGCGAAATCTCGCGCAACGCTGCGCCCAGGCAGCCAATGAGATTTCCGGAAAAATTGAAGGCGCACTCGTCCGGACCGGCCACGGCGTCGAGATCAGCGGCAAAGTGGCCCACACCCTGAATGAAATTGTGGCCAAAGTTCGGCTGGTGAACGGACTGGTGGATGAAGTCGTCGGCGCTACGCGCGAGCAAAGCCAGGGCATATCACAGATCAATACCGCCGTGTCCCAGATGGATAAAGTAACGCAGAGTAATGCAGCCACCGCCGAAGAAAGCGCCGCCGCCGCCGAAGAGCTGAATTCCCAGGCCGAAGTCATGAAGCAATCCGTGACTGAACTTCTCCAGCTCGTCCGGGGCAAAAGCGAATCAGCAGTCAGCAGAACAGCACCCCGATCCCCGCTCTCCAGGAAAATTAATTCCGCTCCGCTATCAATCAATCAGAAGCGACAGAAAACGGTCGCCCGAAACATCCGCGAAGTTGAAACTGCCGATTTTTAAACAAGCGATCACAACCCCACCCGCGCCTTAAAAAATCTGTCCCCAGCATTGTTCGTGGTGGTGAAGCGATAAGAGTAGCCGTCAATATCCGTGCTGAGCGTCGCCGTGGTGTTCGTCTTCCAATCCGATTGCAATTGGTCCGTCTCCAAAAGATTCACCATGCCATTGGTCAGGTTGCTGATCACTGTCAGGGCCAATTGGACCTGGTTCGTCTTCACCGTCGGCGGCGAGAGCATCACCGACTCCGGCCCGCTTAATTGATACACCTGGCTCCCCGCCAGCAGCATCAATCCCAGCGCAAAATCATCGAAGTCCGGCTGTTTCGTGTATGTGACCGGCTGGCCATCCGACGGTTTGCTGCCGCTGCTTTGCACGTAACCGAGGAAGCCGTTGTCCACGCCATTGGTGTGATGCAGCGCGCTGTTCGCCAGCGCGTTCCAACCCCGGATGACTGCCGGCAGATACGTGTTGGTATCCAGATAGCCATGATTGATACCCCACGCCATCCCATACGTGAAACACGACGTCCCGCTTGTCTCGGGGCCAGGAAAATCATTCGTATACGCCAGGTTCACATTCCAAAAACCGTCGGTGCGTTGCACCGCCTTGAGCGCGGCGGCCATCTCCTTGAAGGTCTGCAGATATTCCGCGTAATGAGTATCGTTCGTCGGCAACACCTCCATGACCCGCGCCAAAGCCGCAAACGCCCAGCCGTTGCCGCGCGACCAATAACATTTTTGTGCCGTGCCGTCTGAGGCGATGTACCCATGCAGAAAATTAGTGTCACGATACCACAGATGGTCACTCACGCTGTAGAGTCCGTTGGACGGCCCGATGACGCTCTTGGCGAAATGAAAGTAGTCATACATCTTCTCCAAATAATTCGTTTGGTTCAACACCACTCCTGCCCTGGCGAACGCCTGCATGGACATATGCAACGCGTCCACATAATACAGGTATCCCACATCCGGACGGGCCACCCAGGAATTGAGATTATTGGTGATATGCGTCAACCGCTGGGTCTGCGTGGGGTCGAGCTGATACAGCTCGAGGTAATCCATTCCCGCGCCCTGATCATCCGGCGTCCGATCCGTGCTGTCCAGGTTGTACCGCAAACACCAGTTCGTGTAAGCCCCCCAATTCGTCGCATACTTGTAGATCAGCGGGTCATGATTGACCCGGAACAATGCCAGCGCACCTTCGATATAAGTCGCACGCGTCCAGATGCAACTGGGACGTGAACCAGTCAGGCAATTCCGGCAGCCGGGCGTGGGCCATTCATTCGTGAAATGACTATTGGCCAGCACCATGTCGCTGAGGATCTGCGACTGCGATGGCATGAACCCCGCCGAAGCCTGCAACGAAACCAACCATGCCAACGCGAAGGCCAAAACCGGAATGATATTATTCACGCGATGGGACGACATGGCCTCAAAACTTCAAAAATACCGTTTATGGATGCCCGGCGAGTTCCGGATGATCAATCCTTTTACATCTTCAAACCGCGCCGCCGTGACACCCTTGGCGACTTCCGACTTGAAATTGTCTATCTCCAATCCATCCACATCCACACACACGATGGCCGGCCGCAAATCCTCTTTCACATAACTCGTGTGGATATTCGCCAGTTCCAGCCCGCGCACGTGTCGCGCAAACAATCCGTACGCCGGCATCACGCCCACCCTGCCCGGCTCCGGATAGCGGTCCCGCACCTTCGCAAACTCCGGTGGCACACGCAGGGCATTGGTTTTGGTTCCACCACCCCGGAATTCCAGCCAGATATTTTCCAGCCGTATGTTTTCGATCGGATGTTCCGGCAGGCCAGTGATCTGGATGCCGCTCATCGGGTCCACACCGGTGGCAATGACGTTGGAAATGAAAACATTCCGCATCCGGCTCGGTCCGTTAAGCTGGCCGCCGCGATTCCGGTTGCCCGTTGTGAGGTAGATAGGATAATCAACCACGTCCATCATCGTGATGTTATTGATGGTGATATTCTCCAGGATGCCGCCATCCACTTCCTCCAGCGCCAGACCGTGACACGAGCGGAACGTGCAATTGGCCACCGTCACATTGCGAAAACCTCCACTGGCCTCCGTGCCGAATTTGATGCGCCCGGTGCGATTGGTTGTCGCCCTCATCGTGCCATCGATCAACGTCCCTTCTTTGAAACCGGATACCTGGCAATTCACGATGGTTAGATTTTCGGTGATCAGATTTGTGCCCAGCGCGTAGGAGCTCTTCGGGCACAGGCCGTCATCGTTGGGTGAATTAATGCGACAATTGGACACCGTGGTATTCTGGCAGCAATCGATATCAATGCCGTCACGATTGGTATCCATGGTCACATTGTCCACTGTCAGACCATCGCAGCCGGTGACGAGAATGGCGAAATGTCCGCCGTGAAAGATCGTGATGTCCCGGATGACCACATTACGGCACAACTTGAGCGCGATGGCTTTATTGCCAAGACGGACCGGGGGCATATTGGTCGGCGTGAACTTCGCCAGCGAAAAGTTGGTCGTGTTCCATTGCGAATAATTGCTCATGCGGTCGAGCAGGCGGTCAGAGCGAACGAGCCCGCCGCCGTTTATCATCCCGTGGCCTGTGATGAAGACATTCGTGAGGTTCTCACCCCAAATGAGACTGTTGTGAAAATAACAATGCCCGCCGTCCTGGTACGCGATGGTGTTCCACGGCTCGGTCTCGTCATACACATTCATGTCCTGCGGCGCGCCCAGGATCGTCGAACCCGCATCCAGAAAAAGGTGGATGTTGCTTTTAAGATGGATCGAGCCGCTCAGGTAAGTGCCTGCCGGAAAATAAACCGTGCCGCCGCCGGACGACGCGCAGGCGGCGATGGCTTTGTTGATGGACGGACTATCCAGCGTTTTCCCGTCGCCACTCGCGCCGTAATTCCGGACATTAAAAAAACCCGAATCGCCGCCGGAGGATTGGTTCGTCTGCGCCGATGCAAAAAAAACAATGCCGGTCGCAGACAAGGAGAGACAAAATGTGAGTAGGAACTTTTGCGATGGGAACATGGTCACAAATGCTAATTTATTTGCATCAAAACGCCAAGGGATTAACGCCGTGTAATTCCTCCGGCGCACCCATTAAAAAATGGCCAATCACCGCTCTTTATTGCGATACGCGACCATGCGCGTCGGATTTTCGGTACTGGCGTAACGCGCGAGCAGGTCCTTCATATGCATCAACATCCACGGCTGGGCAAAATTATTTCCGTTCTTGGTGAAAATGATGTCGTCGCAGATATAAACACCCGAATGGATGGCATTACCCTTTTCATCCAGCACGAAAATCACGTCGCCATAAGCAGTCGGCTTGGCCACCTGATAATAATGGTCTAAAACATAGCGCGTCGTGTAAGCCGCATCCAAAAAACGGTTGTCCGGCGTTTCGTTGAAAAAATTCATTGTGCTCCAATGGCAATCCATCGGCGGATCCCCTGGCATGGGGAAAGTGTAGAGCCGTTGTCGCGCGAATTGTGGCAACAAGTACATCACGCTGATGTTTCCCCCGCCCTCCAACCGGCTGACGGATTCCAGCAATGGGCGCACGTCCCTCACGTGAACCCCGGGAGCCGATCCCCAGTATCCAATCAATCTTTCAATGTCGGTTTCCGGCCGGATGTGCACGCGCACAAAGGCAACCGTTTGCCGCGAGAGCGCTTTCACGAGCGATAGCCGGGCAGCGTCACCGGAAACGTGCTGTAACAGCCACTCGTAATCGCTGAGGCATTGCGCATCTCCCCGCGGGTAGGCCAGTTTCCGCACCAGGGCGGTGGTTTCTTTAGACATGGAGGTTTGATCCAGGCATTCGTCCAATGATTTTCCCGGATAACAGAACGGAAATCTCATGTAATGGTTCGCATCGTTCCCGGCGAGTTTGCCGTACAGTTTGGCGCGGACCGCCGGCGTTAGCGACAGGATCAACTGGTCGTCCGGCTGGATGACCACTCCGGAGGCGTTCGTCGTTAACAATTGCGAGCAGGCACGACCGGCTTCTGTCTCTGGCATACCACACGCCAACATCATCACATGCGCCTGGGCAGGATTCATCCCATCGAGGAACCATTGCTCGGCCCGGTTCGTCTGCAATTCGAAGGCGATATATTCTTCGGGCTGTTCCAACTCCGCATCGCGAATGAGTAATTCACCCCAGGGCGGAAGATTGGTCGGGGCGGCACCGATGTCCGAAGAACTGATTGCGGTTTGGACGGTCCTGGTGTGAGCAGTGGCAAATCCGTAAGACGCCACCGCACCGATTCCCAGTAATAATATGCTGAAAACGATCAATCCCAAAAGGCTGAACTGCACGGCTGCACGATCACCCGCCTTTATCTCTTCCCGGCCTGTTTTTTGTGCCATGACTGCGATGTAACTAAACGTTTATTTAACCTGCGGACGTGCCGCAAATTCAAAAGGTTACATCTTTGTCATCTGATTTCCAATCAATCACACCAACTGTTTGGCCCGTTGCTTCATTTCATCAAAAAAGGCCTGTAATAAAGGCGTGGTTTTACCCCGCCACAAAGCCCCGATGATCACTGGGGGGAACCCCGGCAACGGGATGATACGGACCCGCGGCGACGGCGTCTTCTTGGGTATCGCCACCCCTACACCGATGCCCAGCCCGTTCGCCACATACGCCTCGATCAAGTCGGCTGAACTGGCCTCAATGCTCGGGAACCAATCCACTCCCAGCTCCCGCAGCTTCTCCTGGAAATTTTTGCACAACAATTCCCCCGGCGGCAGGCAGATCAACGGCTCCTCGATCTTGTCCCGCGACCACAGTTCCTCCGCCGACTTCACCTTGCTGTTTTTCTCCACCAATAAAACCATCGGGAGTTCCAGCAACGTCATCGATTGGACGCCCAGCAAAGGTTTTTTCTCGATCAAGGTCACCGCCAGGTCGATCTCATCGCGCAACAGCAACTCCTCCAGGTGTGCGGGATAACCCTCGCGCAATGACAGCTTCAGGCCGGGAAATTTCTTCTGCACGCCCAGGAACAGGTCAGGCACGTGTTCCCGCAGGATGATTGTGGAAGCGCCGATGCGGACGTTCCGCGCCTGGCCGCCCTGAAGCTCGGTCGCCATCTTGTCCAGGCTCGCGAAAAACGGCTGGATGAAATCGTACAGTTTTTTCCCTTCCGGCGTCAGGGCGAACGGCCGCCGCTGGAAAAGGGTCGTGCCCAGATATTCCTCCAGTTGCGCCACCTGCGCGCTCACCGCCGGTTGCTGGATGCCGTAAGGGATGTTGCGCACCGCCGGCATGATCCCGCCATGACGAGCCACGTAGTAGAACAATTCGAGATGATGAACATTCACGTGGTCGAAGGCTTATCAAATCGCGCTCCTTGCGGAAAGCGCAATTGCCGTGAACCTCAACCCTGGACCAACCGCGCGTTTACTGCGGCTTCCGGTAATGGCGCAGATAGCCAAACCCAACGAGCTTCTTCTTCTGTTCGTCCCACAGCCGGAACGTGAGGCTCTGGAGACTGCCGATGAGGGTGATTGGTTTGACCTGAAACATCAGGTGCGCTTTGTGGCAGCGTTCCAAATTATAGTTGGGTATGCGCGAACTCAGATGATGGATGTGGTGATAGCCGATGTTTCCGGAGAACCATTGGAACACTCGCGGCAGCTTGTAGAACGAACTGCCTTGCAGCGCCGCCGCTGTATAATCCCATTCCGGACCGCGTTCCCAATACACACCTTCAAACTGGTGTTGCACGTAGAACAACCAAAATCCCGCTGAACCCGCCACCGCCACCGCGGTCAATTGGATGATGAGATAAGGCACCAGCCCGAACACAAAACTAAGACCGATCATCATGCCCAGGATCGCAGCGTTCATCCAATAGACGGAATACCGTTCACGTTTGTTCGCATTGGGCGTGGGGAATCGTTGTTTGAGCGCCATCAAAAACACCGGTGCGACCACGAAAAGCAAAAAGGGATTGCGTGCCAGCCGATAGGCAAAACGTTTCCCGCGGGAAGCCTTGAGATATTCCTCCACCGTCAACGTCCATAAATCGCCCGTCCCGCGTTTGTCCAGATGGCCGGACGTCGCATGATGGACGGCATGGTCCCAACGCCATTGATAGAACGGCGTGAACGTGAGCAGACCCGTGATGTAGCCAACGATGTCATTGGCGAGGCGGGATTTGAAATATGAGCCATGCCCGCAATCGTGAAAAATGATGAAGATGCGCACCAGGAAGCATCCGGCCAAAATCGCTTCGGGAATCACGAGCCACCAGGAGATGGCGATGCTGATATACATCAGATACCAAAGCGCCGCATAGGGCACGAGCGTGTTGGTGATCTGCCACAGCGCACGGATGAGCGAGGGCTTTTGATACTCCAGCACGATTTGTTTCCAGGCGGAGTTGTCTTGCTCCGGCAGCCCGTCGGGTGGATTTGGTTGATCAGTCATAAATTCACATCTTTCATTTTCCGGCCAGCGGATGGCCGGATGCCCCCCACGTAGTTATTTTACGCCTCTATCATCAAAGTAGCAATCACCATCTCACTATTGCGAAATGCGATTGACGTCCGCACTGAATGTCCGCACGTTTTGACGTCGCTTTTGAACTGAACCGCTGAAGGCCAATGTCATTTCTTCCACTCGTCAAACTCTGGCTGTGGGTCTCTGCACTCGCCACGCTAACAGGTTGGACACTGTCGGCGTTCGGCGCGTTCAATTCCGTCGGTTACACGATTTTCCTGGCCGCGTTCGCCGTATTCATCGTTATCTTTCGTGAACAACTGAGAGGGACTGCGGATAAAACTCATTCGCGTGCGAAAAAATTCTTTCGTCGCTTGCGCCGTCCCCTGCCCGGTTGCTTTGCGTTGCTGGCGCTGCTGATTTTCATTGGCGGTGCACTGTATCCGCCCGGCAACTACACCGGCATCAGCTATCGCATCCCGCGCGTGTTGCAATGGCTCGCCCAGGGGCAGTGGTTTTGGATACACACTCCCAATTATCGCATGAACGACCGCGCGTGTGGCATCGAATGGATGTCCGCACCCCTGTTGCTGTTCACCAAATCCACACGCGGCTTGTTTCTCATCAACTTTATCCCGTTCCTGCTCCTGCCGGGATTGATCTTCAGCGTCTTCACACGACTCGGAGTCCGCGCGCGCGTGGCGTGGCAATGGATGTGGCTCTTTCCCACCGCGTACGATTTTCTGCTCCAGGCCGGCAGCGTGGCGAATGATACGTTCCCCACCGTCTATGCGCTCGCGGCGCTGGATTTCGCCTGTCGCGCATGGAAATCGCGCAGGCTTTCCGACCTGTGGCACTCCATCATCGCGGCGGCGCTGCTCGTCGGCGCCAAGGCGAGCAATCTGCCGCTGTTGTTGCCGTGGGCGATCTTGATTTTTGCCCTCCTGCCACTGCTGCGAAAACGGATTCTCAGCACCGCGCTCATCCTCCTGCTCGCCCTGGTCGTTTCGTTTTTGCCCACGGCCATCCTCAACATGCACTATTTGCATGGCGACTGGTCGGGCCTCTCCATCGAGCGCGAAGGGATGAACATGAAGCAGCCGCTCGTCGGCATTTGGGGCAACGCATTGCTCATCCCGTTCAACAACCTCATCCCGCCGGTCTTTCCGGTCGCGGGCTGGTGGAACCAACATGCGCTCCATCTCCTGCCGCAATTTATCGTGCGCCCGATGGACGCCAACTTTGAGCAGGGCTACCAGGTCATCGGCGAATTGCCTACCGAAGATTGGGCCGGCATGGGATTCGGTTTGAGTGTGCTTTTGATTTGTTCCCTCGGAGCTGCGTGGTGCAATACCCGCCGCAATCCAAAACGCGCTTTGCTGGGCTCTGCTCTTGCCATTCCCCGTGAGTTTCGATCGCTCGTCCTGTGGTCGCCGTGGATCGCCCTGCTCGCCTTTTGCATCAAATCGGGAATGGTCACGCCGCAACGGCTCATCGCGCCTTACTATCCACTGTTGTTGCCGTCGTTGCTGTTGGGCGTGGGTCAATCCGAAATCATCCGGCGACGCTGGTGGCGCATTCTGGCCCTTGGCGTCTATCTGCTCGCCTTTCTCGTGCTGGTGGTCTCGCCCGACCGTCCGCTGTGGCCCGCGAAAACCATCCTGTCGAAAGCCGTGACAAAACATCCAGACTCGCATTCGCTCACGCGGGCTTTGAATGTTTACGCCGTGTACGCCAAACGCAGCGACCCGCTCGCCAATGTGCGCGAGCTGTTGCCGCCGGACGCAAAGACCATCGGCTTCATCGGCACCGAGGACGACACCGACCTCTCACTCTGGCTGCCGCTTGGCCAACGGAGTGTGAAACATTTCTTCCTGAACGACCCGCCAGAACAGCTGCGCGCCCAGGTGCAAATAGTCGTCGTGGGCGGGTTCAATCTGAAGAACCACAGCGTCGTGCTCGAGGATTGGCTGCAACAAGCCGGCGCCGAAGTCATCGCCAGCACCACCGCCACGCTCAAAGTCTCCGAAGGCGAACAGTCGTGGTATGTGGTGAAGTTCCGGTAAATACAAAGTACCGGATATTGGGTATTCCCGGATTCATTGGTCGCATTGAGCCAACCGATGTCGAACGAAGTTTTATCAATTAACGGTTTGCACCAAAGCCAGGGTATTTTTGGGGAGTTATGAGAAACGTTTGCAGTTCAACTTTCGGTTTCCTTTTTCAAGCAGAGCCAGCATTCAGCCATCAATATGAAAAACAAAGCGTCCGCCACGCCAAAGACCACGCCGAAGGCAATATGCGGCAGGCTACCCATGGCCAGGTAGTAAAATGCCGTTGCCGAGTACGCCAGCTTGTAAAGCGCACCCACAAAAATCAAATCCGCGTTTCGTCGCAGATCCCCGCGCGCTATCAAACAATAGGCAATCCCGATCACCAGCACAAAGACACCCAGGAGTGTCACGTAGCCACCAAACGCGGGAAACTTATCACTAATGCCCAAAATAGCGAAAGCGTGCTCGGAAAAGAATGTGAAAACAAGGCCGAGAAGGATGTCGTAAAGCGCCGCTACGTTAAAAAGGAGCCGGTAATATTTTTCTTTGGAGGGTTGCATTCCTTGAGCTTTTAGCAGACACCCTCCTTAATCAAATGAAATCCAATCCAAACCTTTTCCTGGCGTGGCTGTGGATCCTGCTCGGCTTCGTCACGGGCATGATTCTCGGCATTTTCTTTCACGATGAAAAATGGCTCGGTGGTTATGCCAGTTTCAAACGTCGCATGTACCGCCTGGGTCATATTTCATTTTTCGGCCTGGGCGTGGCGAATCTGTTGTTCTGGGTGACTTTGCATAATCTCTCCGCGTCATCAACGCTTCTCGAGGTCGCTTCGTGGGCCTTCATCACTGGTGCCGTCACCATGCCGCTGTGTTGCGTGGTCATGGCGCATTTTCCAAAGGCACATCCGGTCTTCGCCGTGCCGGTTGTCAGTCTCATCACGGGCGCAGCTTTAACTCTCTGGGAGATCGCCAAATTATGAACACCAAAAAACGCATCGGCTTCATCGCCATGAGCGGCGTTCGTGCGCACAACGAAGAACTGACCCGGATTGGCCTCACGCTGCCCGGCTTTGTCCAGCGCAACAAAATCATCGCCTCGCTGCCCAGCCTGGCGCTGCTCACAGTTGCCGGACTCACACCATCCGACCGGTTTAACGTGGAATATCACGAGATCGCCGATCTGAAGAACCTCGGCGATATGCCTGATCATTTCGACCTCGTCGCCATCAGCACCTTCACCGCACAATTTTACGAGGCCTGCGTTGTCGCTGATTTTTATCAGCAACGCGGCATCCCGGTCGTGATGGGCGGCATCACGGTTTCTTCGCTCGTCGAACAGACCAAAGCCCATTGCACCAGCGTCATCATCGGCGAAGGCGAGCCGCTTTGGCCGCATGTGCTCGATGATTTCGAATGCGGTTGTCTTCAGCCTATCTATCGCAGCACGGATTTTGGCCAGTTCGACCTGCGCCAGGCGCCGATGCCGCGTTTTGACCTGCTCGACCCGGCCAAATATAATCGCATCACCGTGCAGACCAGCCGGGGCTGCCCGCATCGTTGTGAGTTTTGCGCCAGCTCCATCCTGCTGACATCGCAGTACAAACTGAAACCCGTGGAAAAAGTCCTGGCTGAGATACGCGAGATAAAAAAGATCTGGCCGCGCCCATTCATCGAGTTCGCCGACGACAACAGCTTCGTCCAACGCGAACATTACAAAATGTTGCTGCGCGCGTTGGCCCCGGAAAAATTGCGTTGGTTCACGGAGGCCGATATCCGCGTGGCCGGGGACGACGAATTGCTCGGCCTGATGCGTGATTCCGGCTGTCAGCAGGTTTTGATCGGACTCGAAAGTCCGCGCCGCGCCAGCCTCAATGGTTTGGAACTGAACTCGAATTGGAAAGCGCGTCGGATGGGTGAATACAAAGCTGCCATCGCGAAGATCCAATCCTACGGCATCACCGTGAATGGCTGTTTCATTCTCGGCCTGGACGGCGACACGCCGGAAATTTTTGACGACGTGCTCGCGTTCGTGCGGGAATCCGGCCTTTACGAAGTGCAGATCACTTTTCTCACGGCGTTTCCCGGCACGCCGCTGTATCAACGGCTGAAGGCCGAGGGCCGGATCATCCGCGACCGCGCCTGGGAGCTGTGCACGCTGTTCGACATCAACTTCACGCCGCGCAACATGAGCGTGGATCAATTGCAATCCGGCTTCCTCGCGCTCGGTAAACAACTTTACTCCGCCACAGAAACTGCCGAACGCCGGACAAAATTCAAACGCATGCTCAAGACGTCGCCGAATTTTGGCCGGCGCGCCGTGCGGCCCGAGAAATTGCTCGCCGCCTAGCCGTCCCGCAAATTCTCTTTGCATATTTTAAAATCAGGGTGATGTTCCTCTGAGGGGGCGGTTGCCAAAAAGGAAAAGGTAATTATGAAATGGCTGGGGCATGCACTAATCAGGGGGTTGATTATCGGGATAGGGTTCGGTTTATTCATTCGGCTTTATGCGGCGACCGATGTCTCCATCGGCGTCAATGTTTCCGCGCCGGCAGATTTTTACGCACCACTCACGCCTTCGGGCGCGTGGGTTGACGTCGGCAATTACGGCCACTGCTGGCATCCGGCGCACGTAGAAGCCGGCTGGCGGCCCTACTGCGACGGCGAATGGGTCTCCACCGACGACGGCTGGTATTGGCAGAGTGACGAACCGTGGGCATGGGCGACTTATCACTATGGTTCCTGGGTCTACACGGAAGACACCTGGTATTGGGTGCCCGATACCGTTTGGGCTCCGGCCTGGGTGGAATGGCGCACCGGCGGCGGCTATTGCGGCTGGGCTCCTTGCGGGCCGCCGGGCTTCGTGATCATCGATCCATTCTTCGTCTTCTGTGACGAACGTCATTTCGGTGACCATCACCACCGGGGCGATGTCATCATCAATAACACCACCATCATCAATAAGACCAAGATCATCAACAAAACCGAGGTGCGCGAAGACCGCAGCGGCGGCGGTTCGCGCCGGATCGGCAGGAATGATGGCCCTGGCGTGGACGAGATCCAAAAAGCGACCGGCAAGAAGTTCACGCCCCGGCCCGTCGCAGAAGTGGACCGCAGTACGGTCGCAAAAGCGCCCAAAGAAATCCGGGAGCGAAAAGCTACTCCCGCTGGAAATAATCCGGACAATAAAACGTTGCCCAAGGTCGAGGATCGCGAAAAGAATGGCCAGCTTAACACCGCGCCGGACCGCAACCTTGAGAAGGACAAGACGCTGCCCAAGGTCAATGACAACAATTTCAAACCGAACGACAACCTCAAGCCCGATAATATAAAGCCGGACAACAAACCCGACTTCAAACCGTCGGACAATCTTCCGAAACATGAAGACATCACACCGCCTGACCATCCGACTCACGTTTTGCCGCCAGACGTTAATGGCCCCATTCACACGGCGCCCGATCATCCGCTGAAAGACGTTTCGCCCGGCCCCGAACGTTCTGGTGGACCGCTTGATAAGGCTCCCGGACCTGGTGGCCGTCCGGACGCCGGCCCGCGTCATGAAGGTGGCCCCGCTGGCGGTCCGGCTGGTGGACCGCCCGTTCACGAAGGCGAGCAGGAAGGCGGGCACGACGGCGGCGGAAATGGTAAGGACAAACCCTGAGCGATAATCCATCTTAGGCCCAGTGCGATTCGGCGCACGATGAAATATCGTGCGCCGCTGTTTATGCCAGAACACAAGAAGAAAAAGGACAGGCTCATCCTGTGCATCGGCGCCCTCAAATTGGTGAAGGGTGTCCTGCTCCTCGCCTTGGCCGCCGGCGTGTTCGGCCTCATCAATGACAACTGGTCGGAAGATTTCCAGACCTGGATCAAACAACTCAACTCCGACGCGCACGTCCGTTATGTGCAAAGAATTCTCGACAAAATCGCTACCACCAACGACGGCCAATACGTCCGCCTCGGCATCAGCATCGTCGCCTATGCCCTGCTCTTTTTTGCCGAAGGCATCGGGCTGTTGATGCGCAAGACCTGGGGCGAATGGCTCACCGTCATCAGCACGGCTTCGTTCCTGCCGCTGGAGGTCTATGAACTCACGAAAAAATTCAGCGCCATCAAACTCAGCGTGATGCTGCTCAACATCGTCATCGTCATCTACCTCATCTGGCGATTGAAAAACCGGCCGCAGAAAAAACATTGAAACTTCTTCGGCGTGTGGTCCCGCTTTGCGGGACCACTGCAAGGTTGAGCGGAGGGAGTTGTTGAAATTTTCCGTAGTCACTTTGCGTACGGTTGTTGCAGCGCCCGGGGACGGGCGCGCTCCTAAGAAGTCACCCCGCTTCCGCCAGCACCTCGGCATCCACCGCCTCACTGCCTTGCGGCGTTTTCAAGAATCCCGCCAGCCAGATGCACGTCAACGCGCACGTCACTGAGAGATAACCCACCCAATTATAATGCGTGAGCAAGTGGTCCGGGCTTTCGCCGATGATCTGTCCGCTCACCAACGCCGCGAGCCCGCCGGAGAGTTGTTGCACCGAAGAATTGATGCTCATGAACCCACCACGATACTGCGCTTCGATGCTCCCCGTGATCATCGCCATCGCCGGCACGAACCGGCCGGACATGCAGATCATCATCACTGTCGTCGTCGTGATCGCCAGCACCAAAGGCACCCGCGGCAGGTTCGTCACCGTCAACAAGGGGACCACCGCCAGCACCGACATGATGGTGAACACCTTTCGCTTACCGGATCGGTCCGCCCAATGCCCTATGAGATTCATGCTGAAGATCGTGAAAATGCCGCCGACCAGATAAATCCATAACAATTGCCCCTCCCGCAGCCCCACATTGCTCACCATATAATTGGCGATATATGGGAATACCAGAAAACTCGTGCCCGTCAGCACCGCCATGTACACAAATGCCATCACATGGTCCTTGTGCGTTATCACCTCCAGCATACGCGTCACCGGGTGCTGGTCGCGCGCATGATGCATGTGGCCTGTTAATGACGGCATCGTCCAGCCCGTCACCAACACCAGCAATCCACTCAATCCTGCCAATACAAAAAACGGCACATGCCAGTCCACGTAGGTAGCCAGCACCAATCCCAACGGCACACCCAGGATAGACGCCGCCGAAAACGACGACATCACCATGCCCATCGCCGCCCCGCGCCTTTCATGCGGTATCACATCGCCCACGATAGCCAGTATCAGCGCCCCAACCACCCCGCCGAACGCCCCGGCCACCACCCGTCCCGCCACCAGCAGATGATACGTGGGCGCCAGCGCGCACCACAACGTCCCCAACGTGAATCCGAAATTCAACACCAGCAACGCCATCCGCCGGTCCATACGATCCAGGAACAAGCTCGCCGCCAATCCAGATATCCCCGCGCTGATGGCATAAGCAGCGACCATCCAGCCGAATTGCGCCGGCGAAATGTGGAACAGGCGCATGTATTGCGGTCCCAGCGGCATGATGATGATAAAATCCACCGTCACCGTGAACTGCACGGCCGCCAGCAACAGCAACAGCAATAGCTCGCTGTAATGCTTCACCACTTTTGTTTCCACAGGCTTAGTCACCGCCGCGTAAGATGCTTGTAAACCGCTGATAGTCAAATTTAACCACGGATGGACACCGATGGACACGGATGTAGCGCAGGCTGCCAGCCCACCGTATCGCCGATTGCCATTCGGCAGGCCTTGCGGTCGGGAGCGTGGCTCCGTCGAGCCCAACACCAATGGTAAGATCTATTTCTTTTTCCCTTACGCAATAAAGCCGTTAGGTCCCAGCTCGCTTCGGCGTGCGCTTATCTTTCTTACTTCCGTTCAATTTGTAACGTGGAGCGGTTTCATGCAGAGCAGCGACTGCATCTACAAGAACCTCGTTCTGAGGCTTGAATTCAATTTGCAACTTCGCATTACCAAACATTGAGCTGCTTTCATCCATCAATCGCTCAGCCGACATTTTACAATAGGCGGTATCGAGTTCCACACCAATGCTGTTTCTTCCATGTTTTAATGCAGCAATCATCGTCGTGGCGGTGCCGCAGAAAGGATCGACAACGGTATCACCAGCAAACGAGAACATTTGAACCAATCGGGAGGCAAGTTCGAGAGGAAACGGAGCCGGATGCACCTTAGTGGATGCGCCTGTTAAATTCCAAAATTGTTGAAACCATTTTTCAAATTTTTCCTTGGAAATCATGCTTAGCCGGCGCTGATCTTCAGTTGGTTTGCGATACCCGCCAGGTTTTCGCTGCATAAGAATAAACTCAATGTCATTTTTAATGATGGCATTGGGTTCGTAGGGCTTTCCTAAAAATTTCGATCCGTTGCTGACCTCGTAGTTGGCGTTTGAAATCTTATGCCAAATGATGGGATTCAGGTTGTCAAAGCCGATTTTTCGGCATGCGACACTTATATCAGAATGTAATGGTACTACCGTATGCCTGCCATTGTTCTCCTTTCTTGAAAGACAAACGTCACCAACAACACATACCAACCGGCCACCTGGAACGAGAATTCGATATGCTTCCCGCCAAACGCGACTCAATTCTGACACAAAACTCTCGTAATCCTCGATGTGCCCGAGTTGCCCTTCTGATTCATTATAACGCTTCAAGGTCCAATATGGAGGCGATGTCACCACCAGATGAATAGATTCGTTGGAAATAAACGAGAGGTCTCGTGCATCGCCTTGCACCAGGCGATGCAAAGTCGGAACATCATCTAACGCCTGCGGGTGGGGAACAGTATACTTCATAGCTCTTTGATTCGACCAGAGAAGGCCGCAACGTGACCCACCAATGAATTGGCGAACGATTGAAATGTCAGGTCTGGTGCGGGTTCGGAATAATTGCCCTTAAGCCCCTTCCCAGCATTTGACATCATAAATGAAGCCGAATCGTAATGACGTTCCAAAACGAGCCGACGGCAAAACAACTCATAGCGCTTCGCGTATGATGAGTTCCGAAATTCAGGGAAAACTTTAAAATGTGGCTCTTTAACAGCGACCGGCGCAGTCGAGCGTGCGCAATCTTCCAAAAGAAATATATACCCGATCCACGGTCGAACTTTAGATCCAAACGCCTTTTCGCGAAATGCCGTCCATAAATCCAACGCACTCCCCATAGCTTCTTCCGTCCGATTATTGAAATTGTTTCCAAACGATGGACCAACCTGAGATTTAGCCTCAAGTGCTGCTATCAACTGTCCTTTAACAACAACAATAAAATCCCATTTTTTATTTGGCCGGAAGTAGCCTGGTAGTTCGAGGGACTGGTTATAAAAAATATGTGAACGGTCAATCCCGGCCTCAATCACTAGTTTAGTTAACAACTCGATAAAACCATCCATTTGCGCTCCGCCCGTTACCGCAGAACGCAATCCCTGATCTGAACCGCCGGCAGCCTGTTGTTTTTGTATTTGGGTCGAACGCGTCTGCCAATAGAACTTCACGGCTTCTGGAATATACTTCTTAAGCTCGGACAGGGTGGATGAAGTTTGAGCCATGACGCAGAGAATGGCAAAGTTTGATTCTAATTTCAATCATTCGTCTATACGGATTTTGAAGCGAAAACCAACACGTCCTTGGCTTTGCCAACTTAAAAACCTCTGTTCTCTTCGTTTCCTGGCGGAGGCGATTGCGCGAAGTCCCGATTCAGAATCGGGATTAAAATCCCCTTTAGTGCAGTTCCGCGTGTTCGGTGGTTAAGGCCTCTCCGTTCGTAATCGGCAATCGGCAATTTTATTTGGCATTGAACTACATATACATCTCCCCTTTCCCCCGATTCGCCCACGCAAAGTACGGTATCGCCTTAAACGCCTGCTCCGTTCTGACCAGCGACCCATCTGCGTTGGTCGAGACATTTATCGCCAGACCGTTGATGTTCTCGACACCATTCAACAACGCCGGATCGTAAAGGGGTCCCGAGTATTGACAAAAAATCGCTTCCCGCCCGCGGGGCCAATTTTGACCAAATTTTTCCTATCCCCATGGACAGCCAATGTCCAAGGCTGGGTGCGAGGATGCGCGCATGGGGACGCCGCAATTTTATTTCGGGCGACGGGAAGAGAAACCGAAGATCATTCCCAAAAGCCTGCTGAAGCATTTCAACATCAGTTGCAGCAAGTGCGGCGCGTTGAACGTCCAAGCGCGTCTGGAGCGCGGCGAGGATTCGGACAATGTGAAGGTCTATCTTTGGTGCCCGGCCTGTAATGTGGGCGAGGAATTGCCGGTTCGTTAAAGCTGTGCGCCGTGCGCATGGCAGAGCTGAATGGCTCGCTTTCCGGTTCTACTCGTTTTATTTTGCTGCTCAGACATTATGGAAAATGACTGGTTCAGCATAATTGCCGCAGGCGCGGAACTATCGGCCGGCGCTGCTCAGGCCCTGCACGATGTGGGTTTTGTCATAATTCCTGGTCCGGTAGGGGTTGACGGATTAGCACTTCTGGCCGAGGCCTACAATGCAGCCGTTGCATCGGCCAGTTCGGAGGACGTGGGGAACGGCAGTTCCACAACGCGAGTGCATGACTTTGTCAATCGAGGTCCCGAATTCGATGGGCTGTATGCATATCAACCTGTCCTCGAAGCCTGTTCTCGTATCATCGGCCAGCCGTTCAGGCTTAGCGCAATGCTGGCGAGGACTCTGCGACCCCGCACAAAGGCTCAAGCTCTCCATGTGGACTTCAAGCGCGACGCCGAAGGGTGGACGATGGTGGGATTCATCTTCATGGTGGATGAGTTTCGAGGTGACAACGGGGCCACTCGCTTCGTGCCAGGCTCCCACCAGTGGTCCACAGTTCCAAGCGATCTTATGAGCGATCCGGTGGCGGACTACGAAGGCCAAGTCCAAGCGTGTGGACCTGCCGGCTCAATAATCGTTTACAATGGATCTGTCTGGCATGGACATGCTGCAAATTCGACGGATACGCCTCGCCGCTCAATCCAAGGCTCCTATATCCGACGTCAAGCCCTGTCCGGATTCAACCTTCCTGCTCGCATGCGGCCAGATACGCTCTGCCGCATCAGTCCGCTTGCGAAATATGTATTGGCTGTCTAACTTGCCGCACAGGAACCGATGCCTTCGCTTCGGTTTTGGGACCGCTGGCCGCACCAACAGAAATGAAGAAATCGAAAACGCCCTGGCTCGAATCAAAAACACTGGTATGAATAAACCACCCCGGAGTGGCTGGTTTTGATTCGACCCTGACTGGCTGGTTTTGAAGTGACCGGTGACACCGCTCCTAGCGGAGCTCAAATTTTTTAGGCGTTTTTCTACAAATATATCGCACCTAACGGCGCTAGGGGAAATTGTAGGACGGTCGTGCCACCGCAGTCCATTGGTGGGAAGGGACCGCCTAAAGGCGGAACTCCATACGGGAGACGGCTCGTCTCCCGCAGCGCGGATCGCCCCCACCGTCAAATTAATCAAACAAATACTTTGGCATTTTTGCATATTTGGCTATATTTGGTTAATATATTAACAATTAACCAATTAAAGTAAAAGTCTATGACAAGACGTGGAAAGATAGCGCGGTTGCCGAATGTGATTCGGCAGGAATTGAATCAACGCCTTCGCGATGGCGAACGGCTGGATAAACTCGCCAAATGGCTAAACAGTTTGCCCAGGGTGAAGGCGATCATGGAGTCGGAGTTCGAGGGGAAAGCGGTTTCGGCGCAGAATGTGTCGGATTGGCGGAAGGCCGGTTACCTGGATTGGTTGCGGGATGAGGAGGCGAAGTCGTGGCTGGCGGAATTGAAGGGTGGCGCGGAGGTATTGGAAAAGGCCGTGGACGGCGTGGAGATCAGCAAGTTGTTCTCGGCACGGCTGGCGGTGGAGATGACGCGGCTGGCGCAGGCGCTCATGGACAAAGAATCGGAGCCGGAGAAGCGCTGGAAGCGGGTGTGCGCGGTGCATAAAGAGGTTTCGCGGATGCGCCGGGATGATATGTGGAATACCCGGACGCAGGTCTGGCAGGAGCGCTGGCAGCAGGAACAGAAGGAACTGGGGCAGGCGGAGGAACTCGAGGATCGCCCGGGGAACTGGATGACGCCGGAGGAACGGGCGGCACAACAGCGGCGCATCCTGGGATGTCCCGAGCCGGAGGATTATGAGATTTTGAAGGCAGGACGGCGCAGGCTTTTGTCACCCAAGGAAAAGAAACAATATGTGGCGGACCGGATGTATGTGAGTGAGAAGGAGGAAAAAGAGGGGCTGAAATGGCATGAGTACAGGGAATTGACCCGCAAGACGTACGAAGCGCAGAAAGCTGCTGTCACTGCGTGGCTTGAGAGGGAAAACAGCGTTAGAAAGTCACAGGGTGCTCCAGCCTACGCCAGCCTGCTAAAGGAAGATATGCCGAGTGTCGAGGGTCGGAAAGGCGCCGGGGAAGAGGATGGAGGATGGGCTTCCCAAGCCCGCCACGAGTCAGTGGCCCCACAAGAGACGTTCGCTGCGCGAACCGTGGTGAAGGTGGAAGATGGCGGGGTAGCAAAACATCCAACCTCCAAGCACCAATCACCAGAGAAGCGCCAAGCTCCAAACACCAAGGTGGTCGTAGGCCAAGGGGTGGAAGATGGCGAGGAAAAGTCAGCGCCGACTAATGTCGGCGACTACGAGGAGAAAGGGGACGGCGCGCAGGGGACGGCGCGCCCTACCAATGAGGGACTGGTTGGCCGGGCAGTGAAAATCGAGGATGAGAAAGCAGGGGCGGAAAACAGGCCGATTTCGACTGATTCCGACCCATTCAGGCCAGTTGAGCGGGTAAACGAATCAGCGACCAAACTTCCGGCGCAGGCCGGGCGCAACACCCGGGCCGCGCTGTGCCCAGTCCTCGAAAAGGATCCCACTCTCAAGGAGTGGTACAAAACACATACCAATCCGCCACCGGGTCTATGGAAGTTGAAGTCGCCTAACTTCAATCCACAGGGATCAGCATGAAACACGGCAAACCCATCGCCTCATCCAGGGTATAACTTCTATGAAAAAACCATTTACAAGCCAGCAAACAACTTCGTTTCTTGGTGGTTCAACTCCCCGAGCCTTAGCCTCTTTGCGCCCTTGCGTTAAATCCCCATCCGTGTCCATCCGTGTCCATCCGTGGTTAAAACCGGCCCTTTCATTTTTTATGGCCTCAAATCAAAACTTGAACGATGATTTGTCAGATAACCGAACCAAAGGAAACGTCATGGCACAGGCAATCATGGATCCGGAAAAAGTGCGGCGCTTCGCCGAGGAACTGCAACGTTTCAATGCCGACCTCGAAAATCGCATGATTCTCCTCTCGGCACGCTTCGCCGCGCTCGGCGATACCTGGCAGGACCAGGAGCACGAAAAGTTCGCCGACGAATTCCGCCAGGCGCTCAAAGCCCTCAAGAAATTTGCCGAACTCTCGCGCGAACATACCCCGTACCTGCTGCGCAAGGCGCAACGCATCGAGGAATATTTGAACCAACGATAACATCGTACTCGTCGTCGTCCTCGTCCTCGTCCTCGAAAGTCGATTACGAGGACGAAGGACGAGAACGAGGACGATAAAAAAATAATAGATGCCCCCGCAACAAGCCATTGTCACGTCCGTAGAGGCGCTCGAAGCGTTCCGCTCGAACCTCATCAATTATCTCTCCAAGGCGCGCCCGGCGCTGGAGGAGGTTTCGTCGGACATCCATCGCGCGAAGATCTGGCTGCAAAGCGACCAGCGCCGGTTATGGGAGAATGAATTGCGCAAACGCGGCAAAAAACTCGAGCAGGCGAAAAACGAATTGTTCAGCGCCAAAATTTCCGCCATTTCGGAATCATCCTCCGTGCAATTCCTCGCCAAACAACGCGCCGAACGCGAGGTCAACGAGGCCATGGCCAAGATGGCCATGCTCAAAAAATGGGACAGCCAGCTTGAAGGCCTGGCCGACCCCCTGTTGCGCCAGGTCGAGAACGTGCATGATTTCATGATGACCGAGATGCCGCGCGCCGTGAATTATTTGACCGAGATCATCAAATCGCTCGAGGCCTATTCCGATGTCCCCCAGCCGGGGACGGGCAGTTCCGGCATTCCGGCGGCGTTGTTGCCGCCGGATGAAAAAGCTCCGCCGGAGGCCGCGCCATGAATCTCTCGGGCAACAAAAGCCGTTTATCGGCGCTCACCAAAGAGCTTGCGTTACAATGGGAACAGACGCGAAATTACTGGAAGGATTCCAAGAGCACGGAGTTCGAACATAAATATATCGAAGAACTGCTCGTCGGGGTGGACAAAGCCGTCATGGTGATCGAGAAATTGGATGAATTGTTAAGGAGGGTGAAAAAAGACTGTGAATAGCAATCCCGGGGTCAGCGAGGTGCTCGGTCTGTTGGAGACGCTCAAAAGCGTGGTCGCCGGCTTTGCGGCGCGTGAAGACGCGCTCAACAACGACGTGCGCGCAAAAAGTTACGCGGAACAAAAAGCCTACGAGACCGAGATGGGCCGCCAGGGCGATGCGTTCGAGCTTCGCAAAATTGGCGCGGCGGAAGCATTTCAAACCGCCAAACACTCTGCGCAAACCAATTTCGATAAACGCAACGCCCGCATCACGCGCGCCCACAGCAACGTCCGCAATGGCATCGTGGACAACGCCACCGCCGAGGAAGCGCGCCGCCGCCAGGAGATCACCGAAGGCCGCAAACAATCCGAACAACAGATGGAGGCGGACAAAGCCGCCGCGGAAGCCGCTTACCATGAATCCGCCCGTCGGGTCGCCGAATTGCGCCCGGTGTGGACCGAGTTGGAAAAAGAAGCGCGCAAAGCCTTTCGCGGTATCGGTGCCTTCGCAAAACTGGTGGATGACGAAAATCCGCCCGCACACACGCCCGCGCACGAGACCCAGATGCTCGATGAAGCGCAAAAGCTGCTCGATACGAGCCGGGAGAAATTGAAACACGCGGCCACCGGCTTGATCGGGTCATTGTTCAATCGCGGCAAGGTTGAACCGGTCGCCAAAGAGATCGGCGGCAACCTCGTCAAAGTGCGCCAGTTGCTGGACCTCTCCGAAACGCAGGCCACGGCAAGGTATCAGCAGGATTTTGCGCAAGCCGAAATAAATTTCAACGAACGCAAAGAGGCGTTCAACCAGCAGTTCAAGCAGACCACCCGCTGGGCCATCGAAGCCCGCAACAACGGGCCGTCCCAGGTGGATGACCACGCGCATGCGCTCCACAAAATAAACGAACGCCAATTTCGCGCGCGGCTGGAAAAACTCGAACATGAAAACGTCGGGATGATCGCGCGCGTCAAAGAACTCGCCGAAACCGACGCCGCGCAACTGAACACCACACATGAAACCGCCACCGCACGATTGGAAGCCGAAGCGCAGGTCCAGTGGGACGCGTTGGTGAATGATTGGAACGCAGCCATCCGCCCGCTCTACGAGCAGATCCGCGCCGCGCAGGCCGCCGCCGAAGAATTTTTCCCGACCTGGGAAACCGAACGCTTCGCGAACTGGATGCCGCCGAAAGAATTCACCAACGCCGCGAAATTCGGCTCGTTGGACGTGGACGTGCAGGAACTGGCCGAGGCCGTGCCCCAAGACCCGCGCCTGGCCCTGCCCGGCCCCGCGAATTTTTCGCTGCCCTTGTCCCTCACCTATCCGAACGAAGGCTCCATCCTCATCGAGAGCGGCAAGACCGGTGGCGACGAAGCCGTGGGCGTCATCAACAACATCATTTATCGCCTGCTCGCCACCACGCCGCCGGGGAAATTGAGTTTCACCATCTTCGACCCCGTGGGCCTGGGCCAGAATTTCGCCGGCCTCATGCACCTGGCGGATTACGAATCCTCCAACATCAACAGCCGCATCTGGACGCAGCAGGCGCAGTTCGAGGAAAAGCTCGCCGAACTCAACGAGCACATGGAAAAAGTCATCCAGATGTATCTGCGCAACGAGTATGCGACCATCACGGAATACAACGCGCAGGCCGGCACCATCGCGGAAAAATATCACATCCTCGTCGTCGCCTCCTTCCCGGTGAATTTTAGCGATGTCGCCGCGCGGCGTCTCCGCAACATCGCCACCAGCGGCGCCCGTTGCGGTGTGTACACGCTCATCCAATGGGACCAGCGCAATAATGTGCCGCAGGATTTTGTGCCCGATGAGTTGCGCAAGAACAGCGTCCGCCTCACGCGCGGTGATACAACCTTTTCTCTCGCCAACTGGCGAAACCCCGGCGCGAAGCTGGTGCTCGACCCGCCGCCCACGCCGGAATTCGTCACGCATTTTCTCCATGAAGTCGGCGAACGCAGCAAAGATTCCAACCGCGTCGAAGTGCCGTTTGAGCAGATCGCGCCCGCCGAAGCCGAGGTCTGGTCGGAGATCACCACCAACGAGATGCGTGTGCCCATCGGCCGTTCCGGCGCGACCAAACTGCAATACCTCGCCATCGGCAAAGACACGCGCCAGCACGCACTCGTCGCGGGCAAAACGGGTTCGGGCAAATCCACCCTGTTCCACGTCATCATCACGAACCTCTCACTCTGGTGCAGCCCGGAGGAAGTGGAGTTTTATCTCGTGGACTTCAAAAAAGGCGTCGAGTTCAAGTGTTACGCGACCCGCAAATTGCCGCAGGCCAAAGTCGTGGCCATCGAGAGCGACCGCGAATTCGGCCTGAGCGTGCTCCAGCGCGTAGATGAAGAACTGGCCCGGCGCGGCGACCTCTTCCGCAAACTCGGCGCGCAGAACATCGCCGGTTACAAAGCCGCCGGCGGCACTGAGCCCATGCCGCGTTCGCTGCTCATCATCGATGAGTTCCAGGAATTTTTCACCGAGGAAGACCGCATCTCGCAGGGCGCGGCGGTGTTGCTCGACCGCATCGTGCGCCAGGGCCGCGCCTTCGGCATCCATGTGTTGCTCGGCTCGCAGACACTCGGCGGCGCGTACACGCTCGCGCGCGCGACGATCGGCCAGATGGTCATCCGCATAGCGCTGCAATGTAATGAAGCGGACGCGTATCTCATCATGGACCAGGACAATCCTGCGCCGCGCCTGCTCTCGCGCCCCGGCGAAGGTATCTACAATGACACCGCCGGTTCCATCGAAGGCAACAATCCGTTCCAGGTCGTGTGGCTCTCCGACAGCGTGCGCGACGGTTACCTGCAAAAAGTCCGCGATCGCGCCGGCAATCCGGACGCAAAATATCCCGGCCCGTTCATCTTCGAAGGCAACGCGCCCGCTGACGTGCGCGAAAATTATTTGTTGAACGCGCTGCTCAAGACACCACTCACGAAGGCGGTCGCCTCCGCCAACACCTGGCTCGGCGCGCCCAATTCCATCAAGGGCCCCACTGAGGCGCTGTTCCAACGGCAAAGCGGCAGCAACCTGCTCATTGTGGGCCAGAACGACGAGGCCACGCTCACCATGCTCGCCGTCGCGCTGGTTTCGCTCTCCGCGCAATATCCCGCAGGCAGGGCAAAATTCGTTTTGCTGGACAGCACCGTGCCCGGCTCGCCCGAACGCGATTTTCTGGACCGCATCACCAGCGTGATTCCGCACGAAGTCACCCGTGTTAAGAGCGGCGAAGTCGCTGAGACGATGAACGCGCTCGCCGAAGAGCTGAAGCACCGCGGCGAAAATCAATCGGACAATACGCCGGAAATCTTTGTGCTCATCCACGACCTGCACAATTACAAGAAGCTGCGGCAGGAGGATGAATTCAGTTTTTCGAGTTCGAACGACGGCCCGCAACCCGCCGCCATTTTGCTGAGCCTCATCAACGAAGGGCCCGCGCGCGGCATCCATGTCATCGCCACCTGCGACAGCTATAACAACGTGAACCGTTACCTCGGCAGAAAAAATCTGACCGAGTTCGAGATGCGCGTGCTGTTCCAGATGAGCGCGAGCGATTCCGCCAGCCTCATCGATTCGCCCGACGGAGCAAAGCTCGGCCTGAATCGCGCCCTGTTCTTCAACGAGCGCGAAGGGTACCTGGAAACCTTCCGGCCTTACTCGAAGCCCGGGAACGATTGGATTGAGATGGCGGCTCAGTCGCTCGCGAAAGCGACTGTCCCCGGCTGACAGTGACCCGAAAACATTCGTGCATTGCCTTGTTCCAGGACTTGCATTTTGCGCCCCGGATTTAGTGATGCAATATTTCAGTGAATCCGGGAAATTTAAAAGTAACATCCTGCGGCACAGTCAATGCGACACATGAGTCCCAGTAAATTCGAAGAGTCGTAAGGAGGAATTGTCAGGCGCGATCAATGGCCGCCTTGGGGCTTTTCGGCAACCATTATGTCGTATGCAAACCAAGTCCCGTCCGCCGGTAAAAGTTCTCATCTATCAGAGCGCCGGATTTCTCGCCATCATCGCTGTTTGTCTGGTGGATGAACGCGTCGGCCTAACCAACCTCCTGTTCGGCGACCAAACCGTCATCTCCAACTATCGCGAAACCATCTTCAAGATGCTGTTGATCCTCGCCATCTGGCTCCTCGTGAACGGCGCCACCCGGCGGGTGCTCGACCGCGTCCGCTACCTGGAAAATTTTACGAAAGTTTGCGCGTGGTGCCGGCGCGTCGATTTCGCAGACCGCTGGATGCCGCTCGAGGAATTTCTCAAACAAGGGTTCGACAGCACCACTTCCCACGGCATCTGCAGGGATTGTTTGGAGCAGAAGAAAGCGGCCATCAACGAGATGGTGACGGCCGGGAAATTCAACCCCATCCAACCCCCATCGAACCTCAGCCCGGAAACACCTGGGCAAAGTGCTTGAAGGAATTGAAGGAGCCATGTTTCCCTGGATACTCGCGGGCAAATAAAAACATCCACGCCGCGCCCGGCATGGCTGCACGGGCGCGGCGCGGCGATCAGTCGTCCAGTACCGATTAAAGCGGTGCCGTCAGGCGGCGATGCGGCCGGGTTCGGCCGCCTGGTTGATCATTTCGTGAACGTTGTAACGTTCGAGTGCGATCTTCACCAGGCGCACATTCATCTCGTTCACGTTCTCGTCACCGAAGATGATACGCGTCACCTCGATGGCGATTTTATCGAATGTGTTGTTGTCGTTTTTCATAGGTATGTTTCGTGTTTTGTGGTTCAAATTTGCGGCTCCATTCCCGGCGTTCCGGTTCAAAGTCTGGAAAAAGTTGGTGCGGATGACTTCGTTCGATTTCGGTTTTGTTTGTGGCGGCACAAAGGCGGGTGCGGACGATTTCTTCGGCGGCGTGACCCCATTCTTATAAGGCGACGGTGTGATCAGCGGCGGTGCGAGGACCGGTTTTTTGACATTCACCGTGACCGGCGGAATGATGGCCTCAGCGGCCTTTTGGATCGGCTCTTCCCGCTGCAGGAACACAGATTGCGTGCTGTCATCAGCATTTTCCTCCTCGGCGATGGGCATCTCGATGGGGTTTTGCGCAATGACCGGCACCTCAGCAGGCGGAACAGGCTTTTGCTCAACCACCGGCGCCTCGACGAAGGGCGCTTCCGCGATGACCGGGGTTTCGATGACCGGCACCTCAACAGGCGGTTTGATGACCGGTGCGATCACGGGCGGCACGGACTGGACAGGCTTTTGCGCAATCACCACAGGTTCAACGTCTGGCTCTTCGAAGGCCGGTACGAAGACGATGGGTTGCGGCGTTTCCGCGACCGGGGCCGGCTTGGGTTGCGCCTCGGCTGTTTGCGGCAACGTGCGGTGCAAGCGCGGTTTCAACAAATGGATGTTCACCTTGAGCGCCAGTTCCAACGGCGAAACCGGTTTGGTGATAAAGTCACTGCCGCCGGAGAGGATGCCTTGCGTGCGGTTCTTGAAATTGCTGTGGGCGGTGATGAAGATCACCGTGGTGTTCTTGCAATTCGGCATGCGGCGCAGCTTCTCCGACACTTCGAACCCGGTGAGGTTCGGCATGTTGATGTCCAATAGCACGAGATCGAACGCGGCGGTCTCTAACAGCTTCAACCCGGCGACGGGGTCTTCCACGCTCACCGCTTCAAGGTTTGCGCGTTTAAGTGAATTCACCACCGCATGATTGCAGACCGGATCGTCATCAATCGCCAGGACCTTGCCCGGCGCAATAGGATCAGTGCTGACCCCGTCGGTCTTCAGCAGTACGCCCAGGGAATCCGCCGCTTCCACCAGCGTATCAGGAACGGAAGGCGTCAGGCGCCCTGGTATGGCGCAAATTTCCGCAAGGAGCGCATCAAATGCTTTGGTGATGCGCGCCACGCGGGGAAATCCATTCTGGCTGGCACTCGCATGCAACGATCGGACATGCCCGTGCAGCTTGGCGAGATTTTCCGGTCCGGCCGGCGAAGGATGGGGCGTTTTGGTGTACGCCATTGCGTATTCGCGGATTTTGGAGATCTCCGCCAGGACAGTCTTCAAGATGTCGGCGCGGTTTGGTTTGGAATCGGTTGGTTCGGTGGCTGGTTTGGCCGTGGTGCCTTCTCTGGCCATTCTCAATTTGATGGTCGAATCTCCGCTGGCCGCCGGGTTCACTGCGGGTACTGCGGGTACTGCGGGAGCCGATAGTAAATCTTTGACAGTCTGGACCAATATCGCTGCATTGCATTCACTCTTGATGAACTGCCGGTTGGCGCTCGCGAGCGCTGCTTCCTGTCTGGGATCCATGAGATGCGCTTCGGTCAGCATAATGACCGGAATAGTGTTCAGGCGCGCATTGCTGCGGATAAATTTAAGAACATCCGTACCGTTAAGCTTGCTCAATCGCAGATCGACTATCGCCAGGTCCGGGCGATGATCCGCGAGAAGCTTGAGGGCCGCCAGCCCGTCCGACGCCGTTTCAATCTGGAATCCCTCGCGCTGGAGGCGCTCCCGACACATCGTCTGCACCACCGGCTCATTTTCTACGAAAAGAATAGTCTTCATTTTTTGCCCACTGGAATACGACCCAAAAGAAAAACCTCGATGAAAAACTCTGCTTGGAAATAACATTAGCACTCGCGATGCCACGGCCATTCACGTTAAGGCAGCCTGTAATTTCTAAAGGATTGCGCGTTTTAATGTACGGAGGGGTGTCTCCAATTGAGACATTCGCCTGCAAATTGCAGGCAGAAAACCTGTTATCGGCATAAACGATACTGTACTAAAGTTTTTCAATTCACGGTTTTGCCGGCAAACGGCTAATGTCATTCGCGATGAATCGACCCGAAACACAAAATGTCGCAACTGAACCGGCCGGCAAAGGCTTTTGGGCCCTCATCGTCACGCAATTTCAAGGTGCGTTCAGCGACAATGCGCTGAAGAACCTGGTCATCTTCATGGTCATCGGCATGAATTTGCCGCCGGGAAAGCGTCAACTCATGATGCTGGTGATTCCCGCACTTTTCATTGTGCCTTTTATCATCTTCTCGATGGCCGGCGGTTACTTTGCAGACCATCACAGCAAGCGCAATGTCACCGTTGCCATAAAAATATTCGAAATCCTGGTGATGATTTTTGCCACGATATCCCTGGCTTCCCATGTGATGTCACTCATCCTGGCTGCCCTGTTCCTGATGGGCGTTCACAGTGCGATTTTTGGCCCCTCCAAATACGGCCTGTTGCCTGAGCTTCTTCCCGAGCGAAAACTTTCGTGGGGTAACGGCGTTTTGGAATTTGGCACCTTTGTCGCCATCATCCTTGGCACCATGGCCGGTGGTCTTTTGTCCAATTATTTTCACGGGCAGCAACAATGGTCTGGCGCGATTTTGATCGGGCTGGCGGTTATCGGCTTTTTCACCAGCCTCGGCATTCCCCATGTCCCTCCCGCCGGTTCCATCAAAAAATTCGAAAAATTCTTCATCATCGAGTTATGGGATCAGGTTCAAGACATCCGCAAAGACCGCGTCCTTTGGCTGGCCATGATCGGCAGCACCTATTTCTGGTTCATTGGGATGATCTTGCAGCTCAACATCATCATTTATGGCAAAGATATTCTGAATTTAACGGACACGCGGAATAGCTGTCTGCAGGCCGCACTCGCCATCGGCATTGGCATCGGTAGTCTGGCCGCCGGTTATTTATCCGGGGGAAAGATTGAATATGGCTTGATTCCCCTGGGCGCAGCCGGGCTTTCAGCTTTGGGATTCGTTATCGGATTATTTGGCCAATCGTTCGCTTCATTTGCCTCTGAGTTGGCCCTGCTTGGATTCTTTGGCGGCTTTTTCGCTGTGCCAGTCAGCGCCCTTCTGCAACACCGGCCCGACAAAGATAAAAAAGGCGGCGTGCTGGCTGTAGCCAATTTGCTTTCATCAGTCGGCCTGCTTATTGCCGCGGGTGTGTACTACGCGGTGACGGCTTACTTGCATCTCAGCCCATCGCAAATTTTCGTCTGGAGCGCCCTGGTCACTTTGGCCGGCACCATCTACGTGGTCATCCTGTTACCCGATGCCTTGCTTCGCTTCGTGCTTTGGCTGATCACCTGCACCATTTATCGCGTTCGTGTGGAGGGACGCGAAAATATCCCCGCCAAAGGCGGCGCGTTGTTCGTCTGCAATCACGTTTCCTTCGTGGATACCCTGTTGCTGTTCGCGGCCACCGACCGACACGTTCGGTTCATGATGTTCAAAGACCATTATGACAAGCCCTTCATCAAACCGTTCGTGAAAATGCTCGGCGTCATCCCCATTTCTTCCGAGCAACGTCCGCGCGACATGCTCAAATCATTGCAAACGGCGGCCGAAGCCATCCGCAACGGCGAAGTCGTCTGCATCTTTGCCGAGGGCCAGATCACGCGCATCGGCCAATTGCTTCCGTTCCGGCGAGGCATGGAACGCATCATGAAGGACGTGGATGCACCCATCATTCCCGTGGTGCTGGATGGAGTCTACGGCGCGCCGCTCAGCATGAAGGAAGGCCGGCTCGTCCTGCATCTGCCGCGGCACATCCCCTATCCCATCACCGTTGCTTTCGGCAAACCGCTCCCCTCCAAGGCCAGCGCTTTCGAAGTGCGTCAGGCAGTGCAGGAATTGATGTCCGACGCATGGCACGACCGCCGCAAACAGATGTTGCCGCTCCACCGCGGGTTCGTGCGCTCCGCCCGAAAACATCCCCGGCGGTTCGCCATGGCCGATGCCCAGTCACCCAATGTGACATTTGGCAGTGCTTTGGTACGGACTGTATTTCTCGCACGCCGATTACGCAAAGCCTGGTCGGATCAAAAAATGGTCGGCTTGTTATTGCCGCCTTCCGTGCCCGGCGCTTTGGTGAATTGGGCGGCCATGCTCTGCGGAAAAGTGCCGGTGAACCTGAACTACACTGTATCAGAGCAAACGCTCGCCTCGTGCATCACCCAATGCGACATCAAAACCGTTGTCACCTCCCGCGTCTTTCTGGAGAAAATAAAACTCACCGTGCCGGGCGAAGTGATTTTTCTGGAAGACCTCGCCGCCAACCCGCGCTTGGCCGAAAAGCTCGCGGCGTTTTTCATGGCAAAATTTCTTCCCGTCCGCTGGTTGGAACGCTCGCTCCAGTGCGAAAAGAAAACGACGTTGGATGATATCGCCACCGTCATCTTCTCCAGCGGCAGCACTGGCGAACCCAAGGGCGTGATGCTCTCACATTACAACATCGCCTCGAATGTCGCGCAGGTGGCGCAGGTCTATAGTTATAACCACCAGGACCGCGTGCTGGGCATTCTGCCGTTTTTCCATTCCTTCGGTTTCACCGGCACGCTCTCGCTGCCCGCGCTACTCGGCGGCGGTGTGGTGTTTCATCCCAATCCGCTCGATTCCAAATCCATCGGGCCCCTCGTCCGCGACCACAATGTCACCTTCCTGCTCGCCACCCCAACCTTCCTGCAGATCTACATGCGCGGCTGCAATCCGGCGGATTTCGGCGGCCTGCGTGTCGTGATGACCGGTGCGGAAAAATTGCCGGACCGGCTTGCGCTCGCCTTCGAGGAACAATTCGGCATCAAGGCGCTTGAAGGCTACGGCTGTACCGAATGTGCCCCGGCCGTCGCCGTCAACTCGCCCGATTTCCGCGGACCCGGTTTCCGGCAGGTCGGTAGCAAACGCGGCAAGATCGGCCTCCCCCTGCCCGGCATTTGCGTACGCATCGTGAACCTGGAGGATCCGCGCCCGGAAAATCCCCTGCCCGTCGGCACCTCCGGATTACTGCTCGTGCGCGGGCCGAATATCATGGTTGGTTACCTCGGCAAACCGGAAAAAACCGCCGAAGTGCTGCATGACGGCTGGTACACCACCGGCGACGTGGCGATGATCGACGAAGATGGCTTCCTGCAAATCACCGACCGCCTGAGCCGTTTCAGCAAGATCGGCGGTGAAATGGTCCCGCACATCAAGGTGGAGGAAAAATTACATGAGCTGGCCGATGCCACTGAACAAACCTTTATCGTCACCAGCGCGCCCGATGAGAAAAAAGGCGAACGCCTCGTCGTACTGACCAAACTCGCCAACGGCCAATTGCAAACCTGCCTCGATAAGCTTGCACAAAGCGACCTGCCCAATCTCTGGAAACCCCGCGCAGAGTCTTTCTTGCATGTGGACACCTTCCCCATGCTTGGCACAGGCAAGTTGGATCTGCGAAAGGTGAAGGAGATTGCCGCCGGGCTTGGCCGTGAAAAGATTAGCCCATGACACAAAGCAAAACCTTTATTGCAGTAAGTCTTGGCATCATATCGTTGATTGCTGCGGGATGTATTTCACCGTTGCGGCAGCCCGAAGCCCGCATTCAGGCATCACTCCTGCAAAAGACTCCCTTGGGAGAAACATCGCAGGAAGTAAAAGAGTATGTTGAAAAGCGCGGTTGGCTTGATCACAGCTACCTCGGAAATACTGGGTTTCTAAAACAGGAAACCGGTTCTCGCTCCGTTGAGCTAGGAACAACGTCAATTCAAGGAAACCTCGGCCACTATTGGTCATGGCCTGTTTTTCGAACTGATGTGACGGCTTTTTGGGGTTTCGACGGGAATGGAAGGTTGATCGATATCTGGGTCTGGAAGACGACCGATGGCTTTTGAATAATTCCCGGGCTATGCGAAAACTTCAAAGCCCGAAAAACTCCGGCTTCATTTCGCCATTCTCGCAATTAAGAACTGCCACGCAGCGGTCGACACCGTATTTTTCCTTGCCCGAATAGCCGGGATTCAGGAACAGCACCCGGCCGATCACCGCCCCGAACGCATGATGGGTGTGGCCAAAAACCACCGCCGCCGGACGCTCGTTCTCAATGATGCCCGCCACCGGTTCCGCCGGTGAATACGGCAGCACGATGTGATGCACCACAAATTTCCCGACCGGGAGCGTGACGATCTCCGTTTGCTTGAAATTCATACCGGCGTCATTATTGCCGATGACCGCCGTGACGGGAGCTATCTTTTCCAATTCCGTGATGATGGACTCCCGCCCGATGTCGCCCGCATGGAAAATGTGTTCCACACCTGCAAAAAGTTTTGCAACTCTTGGATCGAGATACCCGTGTGTGTCCGAAATCAGCCCGATTTTCATGTTACAACAAAAAACGACGGACTAGCATTCCTCTTTTACGACGGGTTGTCCAGCCTCACACTTGTACGGACTTATTCGGCTTGACTATCAAGCGCCTGCTTCTTCCGGCTCAGCTGCCGCTTCTCCTTCAGGTTCTTCCTCGCGCGCACCGGCTCTTTTATCAGCCGGCGATTCCGCCGGGGCCGTCAATTTGATCGCAGCGCCAAACAACGCCGTGAACAATATACCACTCATCAGGGTATTCCGGAAAAATTCCCACGCCTGCGGCCAATTCCGCGTGCCGGTGATCAATGCGGTGAGCCAGCCTAGAAAATTCTTCCCGTATTCCGGATTACCGAAAGGATTGAACAACCAGGACGCCGTGTTGGTGATGACGTAGAACAACAACGCACCCAGTACGCCGCCGCCCAACAACGCGAAAAACGACGAACTCGGCTTGAACCTCCGCCCCAGCCAAATCACGACGACATAACCCACATAGTTGACCAGTTGATACCTCAGAATATCCAGGTGCCAGACCGGATAACCTTTGCTCTGGTAATAAAAATTGAGCGCGACATCCGACGCCATGATGGTGACCAGTGGCAGCCACCATCCCATCCGTCCGCGAAAGCAAACGCCGGCGAAGAACACAAGCGCGTAGACCGCGCTGAAACTCGGCGGAAACAACCCCGGCCAGCGGCTCAGTACGACCAACAGCAGAAAGATAACCGGCATCAGCCGATTCCACTTTTCTTTCACAGCTGCGGATGATACGCCACCCGCCACACAACGACAAGCTGTGGAAAACTTTTTTGAGATCATTCACGAGGATGCCGACCTGTTGGTGGTCAACAAACCCGCCGGGCTGGTCTGTCACCCCACCAAAAACGGCGCGATGTCCAGCCTCATAGGCCGCGCACGCTTGTATTTGGGTGAAAATGCCAAACCGCATCTGGTGAACCGTCTCGACCGCGAAACCAGCGGCGTGGTCCTCATCGCCAAAAACCCTGAGACCGCCGGCGCACTCGGCAAAGCCCTGGAAAATCGCGCCGTGGAAAAAGAATATCTGGCCATCGTTCACGGTCTGGTCAGGGAAGATCATGGACTGATTGATGCCTCACTGGGCAAAGACGAAAACAGTGTCGTCGCCGTCAAAGACTGCGTTCGCCCCGATGGTGCAGCGGCACAGTCAGAATATTGGGTCGAACGGAGATTCACCCGGAGTGCTTCACCATTCTCACTCCTCCGCATCGTGCCCCGCACCGGACGCAAACATCAGATCCGCATCCACCTTGCACACCTTGGCCACCCCATCGTGGGCGACAAACTCTACGGCGGAGACGAAGACCTGTATCTCGCTCTGGTGCAACAGCGCCTCACGGACGAGCAACGTACCCGGTTGATCTTCGAAAATCACGCCTTGCATGCCCGCTCCTTGCGGTTTGCTTTGAAAGGACAACCATTAGAATATTCCTGTGAACCGGAACCATGGTTCACAAGCTTTACGACCACAAAAGAGCCTTAAAATTTTTCTCTGCGTCTCCGCGTCTCTGCGGTTAAACTCCGTCCGTGCTCGAAATCCCAAAGACCATGCGCGCCGTCGTCTATCGCGGTGTGAACGATCTCCGCGTCGAAACCGTGCCCGTGCCCCGCATCGGAACCAACGAACTGCTCGTCAAAGTCGCGGTCTGCGGCGTGTGCCCCACCGACATCAAGAAGATCCACTATGGTACGGTCCCGCCACCGAGGATTTTCGGCCATGAAACCGCTGGCACCATCGTTCGCGTCGGCGCGCGCGTGCACGGGTTCAAAACCGGTGAGCGCGTTGCACTCCATCATCACGTCCCGTGTCTCAAATGCCATTATTGCCGTCACCGCGCCTTCGCGCAGTGCGAGACCTACAAACGCACCGGCATCACGTCGGGCTTCGAACCCGCCGGTGGCGGTTATGCGGAATACATCCGCGTGATGGATTTTGTCCTGCCCGGCGTCGTGAAGATTCCCAGGCGCAATTCGTTCGAGGAAGGCGCCATGCTGGAACCCGTCAACACCGTCCTCAAAGCCGTCAAACGTCTCAACCTCTTGCGCGGCGATGCCGTGCTCGTCGCCGGCCAGGGCCCCATCGGCCTCATGTTCACACGGCTGTTGAAATTGCAGGGCGTCAAAGTTCTCGCCACCGATTTGATCGACACCCGTTTGCGGCTCGCCAAAAAATTTGGCGCGCACCGGGCCGTGCTCGCGAATAAATTATCCGCCGCCCCCCTGCCCCGTCTGGATGCCGCCATCATCGCCGTCCCCTCTGATGCCGCTGTCAAACAGGCGTTGCAGCTCGTTCGCGGTGCCGGACAGGTTTTGCTGTTCGCGCACACCAAACGCGGTGCATTGTCCGAGCTCGACCTCGCGTCCGTGTGCCTGGATGAAAAAGATTTGATCGGCAGCTACTCGTCCGATTTCACCTTACAGCGCGAAGTTGCGCGCCTGGTGTTTTCGCGGCAAATGGATGTGCGCGGGCTCATCACGCACCGTTTCCCACTAGAAGAAACCGCCGACGCCGTAAAACTGGCGGCCAACCCGAAGCCGGATTCACTCAAGATTCTCGTTTCACAGCAGATGTAGATCGTGGCCGCGATTTATTTGCTGATGCCGCGCTCACTGGCACGGATGAACTGGATCAAGTGCAGTATTTCCGGCGTTTGCGGCAATTCCTTTTCTATTCTCACCAGCGCATTCGACACGATTAGCCCTTCGCGAAACAAAATCTTGTAGGCCGAACGCAACGCGGTCTGCGATTCCTCAGAAATACCGTTCCGCTCCATGCCCACCTTGTTCACCGTGCGCGTCTCCGCCGGATTACCGTCCCCGATCATGAAGGGCGGAATGTCCTGCACCACTTTCGAGCAACCACCGATCATCGCCATTTTTCCGATGCGACAAAACTGATGCACCGCCGCCAGCCCGCCCACCACTGCGTTATCTTCCACCGTCACGTGCCCTCCCAGTGTCGCCACGTTCGACATAATAATGTGGCTGCCCAGCGTGACGTTATGCGCCAGATGACAGTAAGCGAGAATATGGTTATGCGACCCGACGCGCGTCACTTCGCCATCGCTCGTCGCGCTGTGGATGGTGACATATTCGCGAAACGTATTGTCGTCACCGATCTCCGTGCGCGTGATGCCGCCCTTCCATTTCAAGTCCTGCGTCTTGAGGCCGATGCTCGCAAAAGGAAAAATCTCATTCCGGCTCCCCAGCTTCGTATAGCCGTCGATGACCACGTGCGAATGCAAACGGCAATCGCTCCCCAGTTGCACATGCTCGCCGATGATACAATACGGCCCAATATGGCAATTGGACCCGATCGATGCCTTTGGATGAATTACCGCCGTCGAATGTATTTCGCTCATACAATCTGAAATCCGCCATCTGAAATCCGCAATTGTTAGATGTCCCGCAGCATGAAGGTGACGTCTGCTTCGCTCACTATTTCATTGCCCACTTTGCAAACACCCTTCGCGCGGCCGATCTTCCCCCGCGCTTTCGTCAATTCCACCTCGATGATCAGCGCGTCGCCCGGGAACACCGGCTTGCGCCATTTCACATTGTCCGCCGCCATAAAATAAGCCACTTGATTCGGCGCTTCGAGCAGTTTGAGCAACAATGTCCCCGCCACCTGCGCGATGGCTTCCAACTGCAACACCCCCGGCATAATCGGATGCCCCGGAAAATGTCCCTCGAAATACGGCTCATTCATCGTCACGTTTTTCAACCCGACAATTTTCTGCCCCTCGATCTTCAAGATGCGGTCCACCATCAGGAATGGCGGGCGATGCGGCAACATCTTCATCACTTCCTCAATGCTCATCGCGCCGCTTTCACTTTTGGCCATGATGATTTCCGTATCGCCATTCAGCGGCGGTGCGAATGTCTGCGCAATGCGTTTTGGCTTTTGGATCTGCGCCACGATTTGTCGCACCATCTCGCAATTGCCCGCATGACCCGGCTTCACCGCGATCACATGGCCGCGGATCGGCCGCCCGAGCAGCGACAAGTCACCGACGATATCCAGCATCTTGTGCCGCACAAATTCTTCCGGATACCGCAACGGCTCCGTCGTCAGCACCGCGTCATCGCGAATGACCACTGCGTTCTCCAGGCTGCCACCCTTGATGAGCCCGTTCTTGATGAGATACTCGATCTCTTCGTAAAAACAAAACGTCCGCGCGTGCGATAATTCCTTCTCCCACGTCTTCGGCGTCACTTCCGTCGTATAAAATTGCGTGAACCGCCCCTTCTTGTCCGCGCTCGTGCAGGTGATCTTGAACCCTTCATCCGGGAACAACGTCATCACCGTTTCGCCCAAGGTGAATTCAATCGGCTCCGTCGGCGTATAAGGGTCTTGCTTTTCATTCAGCGGCACGATGCCTGCCGATTGGATCAATTTGCAGAACTCCCGCGCACTGCCATCCGCGATTGGCGGTTCATTGGCATCCAGTTCGATGACGGCGTTATCAATCCCGTACCCCGCCAACGCCGCCAGCACGTGTTCCACCGTATGAACTTTTACGTTCCCTTTGGCCAGGGTCGTGGAGCGCGTCGTTTCGCCCACATTTTCCACCAGTGCTTCGATCTCCGGCTTCCCATCCAGATCCACCCGGCGAAAACGCACGCCGGAATTCGCCTCCGCCGGCAAGATCGTCATGTTGACGCGATTGCCGCTATGGAGACCTATGCCGGAAAAACTAACAGAACGCCCGATGGTTTGTTGCTGTAGCACGGTCACATTAGAGCAAAATGCCCGCTGGGCTGGCAAGCGCAGTTGTCTGGCTGTCCCCATCAAGGCGGAGGCGAGTCCTCCCCGCAAAACTACCCTGAATTGGTTGGAATCACTCCGAATTCGGCGGGGTACCTCGTCCATCGTTCTCGTCCTCGTCCTCGGGATTGACCGAAAAAAGGATTCCTTAATTTTAACACGATTTAACAAGATAATGCACGATTCCTTCGAAAAATAACACGATCCCAAACACGATTTTAATTGGATTTTTCACGATAATCCTCGATTTCGCGCGAAGCGTCATGGATTGCGCCAGTCCCCTGGCGCTTTTCCCTGCCTGACACCTTTACACGCTTGCCATGTATTATGTGGTCCCACGTAGTGACACTTCCGGCCTTCTTGTCACTCGTCATGCGCCACTTGTCACTTTCTATCATCCCCCCGTTCTACCACACCTTTCCTAACTTGTAATCGCGACCGTCGCGAAGTCAGTACGATTTTTTGTGGGTGTTTTTCGATAGCTAAGTCATTCCCTGGACGCTGGATGCGCTTATTCCCCTCCGGCATCCCGTAATTTTGTGCTACACATATTTTCGCATCCCCGCCAACAAAACCCTTCTAGACACGCCATTATGTGCAGAATAGAGTCAAAACATGAACCGGAACAGATTGCTAAATCTGCGGTCAAGTTGCGGTTAAGCATTCTCCGCTGACATGCTAATTCCAGCCCCAATTATCGCTGGCAGCCACGGTCCGGTTCCGGCTGCGGGACCGATTGTGACCGGGATGGTACTCTTCGTTGTAATCATTTGCGTCATTTCCGGGATGGTGAATCGAAAAAAACTGGAACAAATAGAAAAGGATGCCAAACTCAAAAAAGAACCACCCCCGGCGGTCGGCGAACCCTGGAAATGTCCAAAGTGTGGTGGCGAGACGTTAGAGCCACAATTTGGTTCCTGTTGGAAATGCGGAACAGCTAAAATTGATAATCGCCCTGTTTGAAGCTGTATGAATCCATCAACCCCATCCCCACGAGCCCTCGCCCTCTGGGCGGCTGCCCAAAGAGAACTCTACGACGGGATGCCTTCCTTGCCCTCCGAGTTTCCGGAAAAAGACTGGCTCATCGCTCCGCGTTCCGAAAAGGAACTCCAGGCCTGGATGACTCTGGAATTTTCACGCCGTAAAAAACTCAACGCCGCCGTCAGCGAATGGCTGGCCCATCGCCAGTGGCCCGCCAATCTCGACGCCGCCGATAAATACCTGCTGATCGTCAGGCTTAAAGCTGCCATTGATTGGGTGAGGCTCGCTTGTTTCGTCACGATTTCGCCCGTGGATATGACCGACCTTTTATCCAGCCTGCTGATAAAAGGCTGGTGCGAAGCCTTTCTGGAGCAGCATGGCGAAAAATTGCAGCTCGGCATCCTGCCCCATCAGGCCGGCGGCGCCGGTTGATGACTTGCAAAGCCGGTCCCAATTGCTAGTTTCCGCCATGGTCGAAAATCACCATGCTTTCACGCACCTTCCGGCCACCGCTTCGCGACGCTTCTTTTTACCCCTCCTTTTGACCCTGGCCACTGTTTATTTTGCGTCGTACGGCGAAGAAATACCCGGACCACAGACGAACGCACTAGCGCCACAGAGAATCATCATCGATAACCGGTCGCCCCGGCGGGACATGGCCGGAAACATTATCGACGCGCACGGAGGATGCCTTCAATTATTTAACGGCCGTTTTTATCTCTATGGGACTTCCTATGGCTCGCGCAAGGACAGCCTGGACACGAACAATTATTTTTGCGTCTACAGTTCGCCGGACCTGCAAAAATGGACCCTGGAAGGACGGCTCATCCCGGACCAGCCATGCGGAGTTTATACGCGGCCTTATGTGGTTTTTAATCCCGGCACCCATAAATACGTTCTCTGGTACAACTGGTTCCCAAAATTGTGGGACGGCCAGGCCGGCGTAGGCATGAGCGACATGCCCACGGGCCCGTTCCTCATCGTGAACCCCAAGGCGCATCTGGCGGGCACGCATCCGGGCGATGGCAGCCTGTTTGTGGATGATGATGGCCAGGGCTATTACATCTACGCGGACATGTCTGGTGATCATTCCATGCGGGTGGAACGGTTGACTGCGGATTATTCCGATTCCTCTGGCCAGGTAGGCAGCAGTTTTGTTTCTGGCGCGGAAGCGCCGGTCCTCATTCGACGAAAAAACTGTTATTACGCATTTCTCAGCTCTCTTTGTCCTGATTGCCCGCAAGGTGGCGGGGTGCAGGTTTTCAAAGCAGATTCCCCGTTGGGTCCATTTTCGACAACTCCCGGCGCGAACATCAACCAACGGCCAGAGGTGAAAAACCCGGATCCGGAAAAAACTTCAACCAATCAATCTCCTTCTGTTGAAAATGCGGGCACTCTGCTGTTGGACCCCAAGCACCTTGTTCCCTACATCCCGGCACAACAAACCTGGATCGCGCAAATCCCGACCGGCGGCGAGCCGTTGTTGATCTGGATGGGCGACCGGTGGGGGTCAACGCCCGACGGCGCAAAAGGCCATGACTTTCAATATTGGAGCCCGCCGTTATCATTCGGCTCGAACGACACCGTGATGCCGCTCGTGCTCGCCCCAAAATGGTCCCTGACGCAGCATTAATGGGCAGCGCGGTTGGAAAAAAAGCGGCCTCTGTTTCCAGAAGCCGCCTTTCGCGAAAACTAAACACTCAAAACTCTCTACTTATTTCGTCAGGTAATACTTTTCCGCATATTCCTTCACCATGCGCCACGTGCTGTATTGCGGCACCAGCGTCACCATCGCGCGCCGGATGCGTTTGATCCATCCACGGGGAACGCCTTGCGCATCACGGTTGAAATACAGCGGCACAACCTCCTCGGTCAGTACTTTGTAAAGATTCGCGCTGTCCTGGCGGTCCTGCTCGTCCACGTTGGCCGGATTTGAATCGTCACCGATCGCAAATCCGTTGGTGCCGTCATAACCTTCGCGCCACCAGCCGTCCAGGATACTCAGGTTCAAACAGCCGTGGCAGCCGGCCTTCATACCGCTGGTGCCGGAGGCTTCGAGCGGACGGCGCGGATTGTTCAACCACACGTCGCAGCCGGAAACCATCTGCCGCGCCACGTGCACGTCGTAATTTTCGATGAACACCAGCGAGCCCTTCAGGTCGCTGAATTTGCTCAGATGGATGATTTTCTGGATAAAACTCTTGCCCCAGTCGTCACGTGGATGCGCTTTGCCCGCAAAAACAAATTGCACCGGCCGCTGCGCATCACGCGCCAGCTTCACGATGTTATCCAGTTGCTCAAAGATCAGCGGCGCGCGTTTGTAGGTCGCAAAACGGCGCGCAAACCCGATGGTCAACGCATCCGGATTGAGCAATTGGTCGTAAGCGATGAAGTCGCCCTGCCGCAAGGACTGGTGCTGGATCAACAACCGGCGGCGCGCAAATTCGATCAATTCGCGGCGCAATTTGTAACGCATCGCCCAGATTTGTTCGTCACTGATGAATTCCGGGTCCGCTATCTTTTCCCAGAATTTCGGCGAATTGACCTTCGCGGCCCAATTGGTCTTGGATGTGTCCGACCAAAAACTCGTTTCATCGCCTTCCTCGGGTTTCGCCACATGGGTCATCAGCCGGTGCCGCCAGTAGCGCCGCACCGTGCCCTTCATCCAGCCCAGCAGATGGATGCCGTTCGTGATATGGCCGATGGGCACCTTGTCCACCGCCACCGTCGGATACAGCGAATGCCACATCTCGCGGCTCACCTTGCCATGCAATTCACTGACACCATTGGCCGCACGCGAAAGTTTCAACGCCAGCACGGTCATGCAGAACGGTTCGGCCTTGTCCTCCGCTTTCACCCGGCCCAGTCCCATCAGTTGTTCATGCGACAAGTTGAGATTCGTTTCAAAATTTCGCGCGGCAAACGTCATCAGGTCGCTGCTGAACCGGTCATGCCCCGCTTCCACCGGCGTGTGCGTCGTGAAATGACATTCCTGCTTCGTCGCGGTGAACGCCTCTTCGTAAGTTTTCCCGGCGGTGATCTTCTCCCGCATCAACTCCAGTGTCAGGAACGCCGCATGGCCTTCGTTCATGTGGAACGTGGACGGCGCATAGCCCAGCTCGCGCAACAATCGTACGCCGCCGACGCCCAGCAGGATTTCCTGCATGATGCGGGTCGTGTTATCGCCGCCATAAACCCGCAAGGTCAGGTCGCGGAAATGCGCTTCATTTTCCGGCCGGTTCGCATCCAGCAAATACACCGGCACCCGTCCCACATTCACGCGCCACGCCTGCACCGCTACCTGCGACGTGCCGATGGCTACGGTGAACGTGAGCGTCTCGCCCTTTTTGTTCAGCACCGGCTCGATGGGCAGGTTCTTCGGGTTCAACAGCGTATAATATTCTGTCTGCCAGTTGTTGGCATCGAACGTCTGTTGAAAATAACCCTCGCGATAGAACAGGCTCACCCCCACAAACCCCAGGTCCAGGTCGCTCGCCGATTTTGCGTGGTCGCCCGCCAGGATGCCCAAACCGCCGGCCGCGATCGGCAGCGTCTCATGAAAACCGAACTCCGCGGAAAAGTAAGCGACGGGATTTTTGTGCAGTTGCGGCGCATGCTGTTTGCCCCACGTGTTCTTGTCCTGCATGTACGCGTCGAAATCCCGGATGACCTGCCGCACGCGCTCCGCAAATTCAAAATCCTGCAACCGCACCCGCAGTTCGTAGTCCGATACCTCGCGCAAAATGGCGACCGCATTGTGGTAAAGATTCTGCCAGCCGCGGGGCGACAATTCGGAGAAAAGCTCCTGCGCCTCCTGCGCCCAGGTCCACCAGAGATTGCGCGCGACCTTATGCAGCCGCTCCGTCAACTCGGTCAATTCCTCACCGGTCAGTGGTTTTTTGCTCATGATTTCACCCAAAGTCCTTTTTCAGATTGAAAAGTGTTCAAACCGTACGAACGAGTATAGTCGACCCTCATCGTTTTACTGCAAATAAAAATCAATTTTTATTTATGGCCAAACGCATTACCCTGTCAGCGGGTATGAAATAATTGCGTCGAAATGCAAAAATATTTTCACGTCATCGGCATCGGCATCCAGAACAACCTGACGTATCGTGTTAATTATTTAGCGCGGACGCTGTTCAGTTTTATTCCTCTGTTCGCGATGCTGTCGCTCTGGCGCACCATTTATGGCGGTCCCGGCGGCCAGCTCTCCACCGCGTACACGCTGCCGCAGATGATCTCCTATTACCTGCTTGTCGCCGTGGTGGACGTCCTCACCGCCGTGAACGAAGACGACTGGCAAATCGCCGCTGACATCCGTGACGGCAACATCAATCATTTTCTGCTCAAGCCCATGGATTACCTGCGCTACCGGCTCTGCCTGTTTTTTGCCGGCCGTATTGCGTTCATGGCCGTAGCCGTGTTGCCGCTTATTGTTTTTATTTTCTGCCTGCGCGCCAATTTTGTCGCCCCCGCTGATGTAACGGCTCTGCTGGCGTTTCCCCTCACGCTCGTGCTCACGGCGCTCCTCCAGTTTTTCATGTCCTTCGCCCTGGCCATGCTCGCCTTTTGGATGCTGGAGATCTCCACCGTCATCTTTATTGTGTTCGCGCTGGAATATGTCGCCAGCGGCCATCTCTTCCCGCTTGATATCCTTCCACCTTCGCTCGAGCGGTTGCTGTATCTGACGCCGTTCCCCTATCAATTGTATTTCCCCATCTCGGTCTACATGGGAAAAGTGACCGGCAATGAATTATGGCAGGGCCTGGGCATGCAACTGACCTGGGTCATCGCCATGTACGCCCTCGCCCGCTGGATGTGGTCACGCGGCATCAAAAAATACTCGGCGTTTGGAGGATGATTATGTCTGATTTCACCCGCCATCTCAGTATTTACAACGCGCTCTGGAAAAACTCCGTCTCGCGCGAGCTTTCGTTCAAAAGCAATTTTCTTCTCTGGATCGTCGTGGAGTTGTTGTGGTTCGGATTGCAACTCTGTTTTATCGGGGTGCTTTATCTGCACGTCAACACCATCGGCACCTGGACCCAATGGCAATACGTGTTGCTCGTCGGTGCGAGCAGTTTTATCCAGCAGATTTTCCAGGCCTTTTTCCTCGTCAACATGACGAACCTCTCCGAACTCGTCCGCACCGGCAAAATGGATTTTCTCATGATGCTGCCCGTGAACACCCGCTTCATCGTCTCGTTGCGGCAGGTGGACCTCGGCGCGTTCGTGAACGCCGCGTTCGCCGTCTGCGTGATGGTCTATGCGGCCATGAAGATGCACCTGCACCCCACCGCCGCGCACTTGTTCGGCTTCGCCGGTTTGTGCCTCGCGGGCATCCTCATCCATTATTCGCTCATGTTTCTGCTCTCCGCCGTCAGCTTTTGGACCGTGCGCGCCCAGGGCATCGTGTGGGGCTACTACAACATGTTCCAGATCGCCCGCATGCCGGATGAAGCGTTCAAATGGGGCGCGTTCAAGGTCGCCTTCACCTTCGTCATCCCTGTGTTGCTCGTCTCGAACGTTCCCGTGCGCGTGCTGGTGGATAAACTCAGTTCGCCCTACCAGATCATCATCCTCCTGACGATGAGTGTCGTATGCTTCATCCTCTCGGAACTGTTCTGGCGCGTTTCCCTGCGCCGTTACACCAGCGCCAGTTCCTAGCGCGTGTCTTCAAAATCACTTTGCAGCGCTGGCTCGTTGGAAAGTTCAAACGATGCTCCTCGCGGTCTCCCTCTCCCCGCTAAACGGGGAGAGGAAAAAAGGGTGAGGGGTCCAACTGCTCGCTTCTTTGGCCAACTTGAATACGAGCCCCTTGCATAATAACTTCTACAATTGCCGCTCACCATTTCCTGAGTTACCCTTTGCGTTCAAGATGGACGAGGTGATTTACGACGCAATAGTGATCGGCGGCGGGCCCGGTGGCAGCGCCACGGCCACGTACCTCGCCCGTGCCGGAAAACGCGTCCTTGTCCTCGAGAAGGAAAAATTCCCCCGCTTTCACATCGGCGAATCCCTGCTGCCCTATTCCCAAAGTCTGTTCGAGGAAATGGACGTCCTCCCCGCGCTCGAAGCCGCGGGCTTTCCCAAAAAGGTCGGCGCGCAATTCCACCTGGGCAACGGCACTAAATCCGTAAATTTCGTTTTCAAGGACGGTCGTTACACGCGCGACACCCAAACATTCCAGGTCGAACGGTCGAAGTTCGACCACATCCTCCTGCAACACGCTGCCAAATGTGGCGCAGAAGTCCGCGAAGGCTGGACCGTCAATACCTATTCCAATTCGCCGGAACAGGTCACCGTGCAGGCCGATTCCACCGACGGGAAATCAGAAACTTTTCGCGGAAAATTCCTCATCGACGCCACTGGCCGCGACAATCTGACCGGTAACAAAGAAAAATTGCGCGAGGTCTATCCTAATCATAAGAAACTCGCCGTCTTCGGCCATTTCGAAAACGTGAAGCTGGACGATGGCGATGCCGGCGGCGACACAGTCATCGTGCGCCTCGCGAATAAATGGTTCTGGCTCATTCCCGTTTCCAAAACCAAAACGAGCGTCGGTATCGTGATGGAACGCGGCGAATTCAGCTCGACCAAGGAATCTCCCGCCGAACTTTTCACGCGCATCTGGCAGGGCAGCCGCGTCCTCCGCGAACGTCTCACCAATGCTAAACTCGTCAGTGAAATCCTGGTCACCAGCGATTTTTCGTATTCCAACAAACGCCTCGTCGGTCCGCGCCTGATGCGCGTCGGCGACGCTGCTGGTTTTCTCGACCCCATTTTTTCCTCCGGCGTCTTCCTCGCGATGTATAGCGGCAAACTCGCCGCCAATGTCGTCATCAAGTCCGTTGCGGCCAATAGCGATGGCGCTGCCGCCATGGTGCGTTACGAGAAAACAGTTTTCCGCGCGCTCAAGATTTTTTGGGACCTGGTCGAAGGCTTTTACACCCGTCCGTTCCTCGAAGTTTTCTTCGAGCCGCGCAAAAAGTGGAATCTGCCCGATGCCGTCGTGGCATTGCTGGCAGGCGAACTGGAAGGTGGCTGGAAGATCAACTGGCGTTTGCGCGTCTTCTATTGGCTCATCAAGTTGCAAGGCCGCCGTCCCTTCCTGCCGCGCATTTCGTTCGTTGACACCAGCTCAACTGCCGCCGAAAGTCCACGTTAACCCATGTTTTGCCCATCCTCCTCGTCCTCGTCCTCGTTCTCGTCATCGAAGATTTTCTTTTCGAGCGCGCGTATCCTGGCGATTTTATTTTCAGTACTGTTTCTTTGCTCCTGCCATTCCATCGCGCCGCTGCCGCCCGTGAATCTCTCCGAACCGGGTTGGAAGCTGCAACAAGGCCAGGTTGTTTGGACGCCGAAACGCAACGCGCCGGAAATCGTGGGTGACGTGATGGTAGCCACACAACCCGACGGACGCGCCTTCGCGCAATTCACCAAGACTCCCCTGCCCATCATCACCGTGCAAAAGACCGCCAATACCTGGTCGTTGGATGCGCCGTTGGAAAACAGGCACTACGCCTACCCGGGCCAGCCTCCGGCGCGGGTACTTTGGTTTCAGTTGATACGCCATACCGTCGGGGAACCGTTGGGAAAAGACTGGAAATGGAGTGACACAGCCGATGGTGGCTGGCGTCTGGAAAATCTCTCCACTGGTGAAATCGCGGAAGGCGCGTTCAATCCATGAACCTGAAATCGCGCCAGTGGCTCTGGCTTTTGCTGCTCGTGCCCATCGCGCTGGGCGTGTGGCGGCTGCGCTTTGACACCGAGATTTTAGACCTTCTGCCCACGAACCAGCCCGTCGTGGAAGGGCTGAAACTTTACCAGCAACATTTTTCCAACGCGCGCGAACTCATCATCGCCGTCCGCGCTCCCACCGCCGAAACCGCCGAGACCGCCGCCCGCGATATCGCCGACCATTTGCGCGGCGAATCCAATCTCATCTCCCAGGTCATCTGGCAACCGCCGTGGCTCGAACATCCGGAACAGACTGCCGAACTCATCGCTTTCCTCTGGCTGAACCGGCCGCCCGCCGTTTTCGCCGGTTTGGCTGCGCGACTCGCGGAAACCAATCTGCCCGCGTTGCTTGCTGACGTGCGCGACCAGCTCACCACCTCCATGTCGCCCAACGACATTGCGATGTTGAGCTACGATCCCCTCGGTTTGACGCGGTTGCCGGATGATGTTGCGGGCGGCGCGCAAAATTTCCGGCAAGGCCAGGAATTGTTTTCCTCCACCAACGGCACCTTCCGCATCCTTTTTGTTCAGGCGAATCACGACCTGAAAAACTACGACGACTGCATCACATTTTTAGCGGCCATCAAACAATCCGTCGCATCAGTTCCCACCGCAACATCCTCCGGCGTTTCTGTTGCCTACACCGGACGTCCCGTCTTCGTCGCAGAAATTTCCACCGGGATGAAAAACGACATCATCAAGTCGGTGGGTGGAACCTCGGTTATCATCGCGATTCTGTTCTGGCTGGCGCATCGCCGGGTGAAGCCGATGCTCTGGCTGCTAACCCTCCTCGCATTGATTCTCGCGACCACGCTGGCGCTGGGCGGACTGATCTTCGGCCATATCAGCGTCGTGAGCATGGGCTTCGCGGCCATCCTCCTGGGCTTGGCCGTGGACTATGCCGTGGTCCACTACCAGGAAGCCCTGGCGCATCCTGATTTGTCTGTGCCAGAAGTTCGTGGCGCGATTGCGCCCAGCATTTTTTGGGCGGCTGTCACGACCATCACTTCGTTCATCGTGCTGAATTTCGGCGGACTGCCCGGCCTCGCGCAACTCGGCTCGCTCGTTGCCATCGGCGTCACCGTCTCCGCCTTCGTGATGATTTTCGCATTCCTGCCACCGCTGTTTCCAGACCGCAGAAAGCGCAAACCAGTTTTGGCAAACGGCCCCGGCGCGCCGGAAACCCATGCCACACCTCCGCGCCTGAATCCTGCGCGCGTCGCGATTGTCCTTGGCTTCACCGTTTTGATCATCGGCGTCACTGTCGTAACGCTGCTCTCCGGAATTCCGCAAATGGATCCCACGGCAAATTCACTGCGTCCCCGTCACAGTGAGGCTTACGATACGTTGGATGCAATGAAATCGAATCTCGGCCAGGGTCGCGAACCTATCCTCATCCTCGTCGCAGGCCACGATGAAAGTGAAGTCGCGCAACATCTGAGTGCTCTCACGCCCATCTTGAATCAGGCAGTCACCAATGGCGTGCTGACCAGTTTTAATCTGCCCACCCCGCTGTGGGCGCAACCGGAAGCCCAAACGGCCAATCGCGCCACGGCACAGGGTCTCGTTGCGAGGCGCGATACGTTGCGCTCCGCCATACTTACCAATGGATTCACAGAAAATTCGTTCGGTCTCGCAAATAATATCCTGAACACCTGGCAACGCGCTGCCTCGACCGACGGGGTTTTCTGGCCCACGAACGAAATGAGTTCGTTCATCTTCGGCAAATTGATCGCGCGCAGCCCGACCAATTTTTATGCCGTCGGTTTCCTCAGCCTTCCGCCGCAATCGCATCCGAATACCGACCCGGCCTTCGCCCAATTCGCCGCGAGTCTGCCGCGCGACCATGTCTGGCTCTCCGGCTGGGAATTGCTCGGCGGCGCGATCCTTTCCAGCGTGAAAGCAAATCTGTGGAAGCTCGTCTTACCGATCGTGTTTTTGATTTTGCTTTCCCTGTGGCTTGCGTTCCATCGGTTTACGGAAGTTGCGTTGAGCCTCGCCATCCTGTTCATCAGCGGGTTATGCCTGATGACCGCCATGCGCTTTGCCGGCTGGTCCTGGAATCTGCTCAACCTGATGGGCCTGCCGCTCATCCTCGGCACGGGCGTTGACTACAGCATCTTCATGCAGCTTGCCTTGGGACGGCATCACGGTGACCTCGCCATCGCCCACCGCTCGGTCGGGCGCGCGCTGTTGTTGTGCGGCGCGACCGCCATTTCGGGCTTCGGCGCACTGGGCTTCTCCAGCAATGCGGGCATGGCGAGTTTTGGCCGCGTGTGCGCCATAGGCATCGCGAGCAACATGCTTATCTCAGTTTTCCTGCTGCCGGTCTGGTGGCGCGCTTTGCTGGGTGGAAAAATAAATGGCGGGAATAACAGTTCAAAGCCGTCCACGCCTTCATTTCTCTACAGCGTTCATTTTTGGAAAATGGGTTTGTGGATAGCACGCGTCTTGCCGATCGGTTTATGTCATTGGCTCGCAGACCGGGCGGGCGACGTTTATTGGATTTTGGCGAGACACCGGCGCGAGGTGGTCATTCAAAACCTGCTCCCCGTTTTGAATGATGACCGCGCTGCCGCGAGAAAAAAGGCCAAACAACTTTTCCGCAATTTCACCCGCAAACTCATCGACCTGTGGCGTTATGAAGACGGCAAGCCGATTGATAAGCTGCTCGGCAAATCGTTTGGCTGGGAAAATTTTGAGAAGGCGCAGGCACAAAAGCGCGGCGTGCTGTTGCTGACGTTGCATCTCGGGAACTGGGAATTCGGCGCGCCGTGGCTCGCCCAGCGCGGGACGCAATTGCATGTAGTCACGCTCACCGAACCGAGCGCGGATTTCACCGAATTTCGCAAGGCCGCCCGCGCGCGGTGGAACGTGGAGACGCTCGTGGTCGGCGATGACCCGTTCGCGTTCGTGGAGATCATTCGCCGGCTCGAAGCGGGAGCGACCATCGCGCTGCTCGTGGATCGTCCAACGAAAAACTCATCCGTGGACATCGAGCTTTTTGGCCGTCCCTTCGCCGCATCCGTTGCTGCCGCTGAGCTGGCGCGGGCATCCGGCTGCGCCATCCTGCCGGTATACTTGCCACGCGAAAACGGGTCTTATACCGGACATATCCTTCCGCCGGTGGTTTATGAACGCGCCGCGTTGCGCGACCGTGATACCCGGCGTAAGCTGGTGCAGGAGATCATGCGTGCCTTTGAACCGGCCATCCGCCAACATTCCGACCAATGGTATCACTTTGTGCCCGTTTGGCCGGATTGAATAAACATCCAAATTCCAACATCCAAGCTCCAGTGAAACACCAATATCCAAATTCTAAATCAGTCCCAACGAACGATGCGGGCTTTGCTGCTTGGAGCTTGAAGTTTCTCTGGTGCCTGGTGCTGGGTGCTTGCTGCTTTTTCGCCAGGAACGCTTCCGCCGAACCCATCAACCCCATCGTCAGTTCCTGGCTCAGGTCGCAGACTAATGTCCAAACATTTTCGGCGGACCTCACCCAAACGCGCAAACTAAAATCGCTCACGCAACCGCTGACGTCGCCGGGTAAAGTTTATTTCGCCGAGCCGAACCGCTTTCATTGGGAGCTGGGCAACCCGCCGCTGACCATCGCTGTGCGTTCCGGCAATCAATTGCAGGTCATCTATCCGAAGTTGAAGCGCGCGGAGATTTATTCGCTGAATGACGCCGGACCGTTCCGCGACACCCTTTCGCTGCTCGATGCCGGCTTCCCACGCAGCGAAGCCGAGTTGACCGCGCAATTCAATATCCAATCCCAAAATATCACGAACGGAATCTGCGAAGTGGCGCTGCAACCCAAATCCGTCGCCGCCCGCCGCATGATGCCGCAGATACAGATATCTTTTGCGACGAATGATTTTGCGCTCCGCGCCACGCAACTGGAGTTCGCCGATGGCTCCACGATGCGCAATGATTTCACGAATATCGTTTTGAACCCGATGCTTAATGACACCTTGTTCGCACCGAAGCTGGGAACAAATTACACCATCATGCAGCCGCTGAAGAAATGAACGACCCATTGGCCAAAGCGCTCGCGCACCTGCCCCACGGCCCGGAATTTCGTTTTCTGGACCGGCTTGTGAGCCTTGAGCCGGGCAAGCACGGTGTCGGCGAATACACCATTCGCGGTGATGAGCCGTTTCTGGCCGGCCATTTTCCCGGCGAACCAATTTTTCCCGGAGTGCTGCTCGTGGAAGCCGCCGCACAACTTTCCGGTGTAGTCGCGCAGACCGACCCGCAGATCCCTGCCATGCCGGGCTTAAAGCTGACCGCCGTGCGCGGCGCCAAAATACTCGGCGCGGCCAAACCCGGAGAAACACTGCGCATCGAAGCCCGGCTCACCGGACGCATGGGAAACCTCGTCCAGGCGCAAGCCGCTGTATCCGTAGCTGGACGATTTCTGTTACAGGCGGAATTGACTTTAAGCGGCGAAAAGTAATTCGTTGGCATCGCCGGGGACGATTTGGTAACAAGCGCATATGCGATCCACAAACTCCATCCTCCCCAACCTTACGGCATGGCTGATACGATGCATCCTTTGCGTTTCATTTTCTGCCTTTGCCAGGGATGCCGGTTTCGATCCATCCAAAGCAGCCCAGCATAGTACCAATACGCCAGCGCCGGTGACGGTTTCAATCCCTGGGGTAGTGTTGCATAAAGACAAGGACATCCAGGGCATCTGGATCGCGCCGGGCTTCAATTTCAAAGGCTACGATGCCCTATACGTGGGCGAGACGGTGTTCAAGGGCATCGTGCGGGAAAACGAGGAGAAACCGCGCACCGCCGCCATCACGAATGTGCAGGAACTGTTTATCGAACAGTTCAGCACCAACGGCCTTTTTCCTGCGGTCCTGCGCGGCACACCCGGTGATGCTCCCGGGAAAAACCTGCGGCTCGTCAATACCATCATCGAGTATGAAAAAGGCGGCGGCGGCGCCCGCTACTTCATCGGGATGTATGGCGGTGGGCAGCCGAAAATAAAAGTCCACGGCGAGCTGTTCGACGGCGATAAGCTGGTATTTGTCTTTGAAGCCAAACGCAGCGGAGAAGGTGCGGACGCGCACATAAATGGCGTATTCAAGTCTGATATCAGCATTCAGACCCATGATATTTGGGATATGGCCCGCGACCTCTCCGCCTGCTTCACACGGAATTCCACGAACGATTGGAAATAAAAAAGCGCGAACCACGTGGTTCGCGCTTTTTGGTTTATTATCTAAATCAGGCCACTTCGATCAGCTTGGTGATCTTCGATATCTGGGCGGTATCGCCGAAATGTGATTTCACTTTGGCCACGCAATTTTCAACCGACAGGCCGTATTTCTTGCGCAGCTCGTCCTGCGTGGTGGCGTGTTCGATGAACTGGTCGGGCCAGCCGATACGGACCAGCGGCGTGCTAATGCCTTTTTCGCTCAACACTTCCAGCACGCCTGAGCCGTAACCGCCCATGAGCGCGTGGTCTTCCATCGTCACGATGAGATCGGCGGCGCGCCCGAAAAATTCGTGCGTACCCGCGTCGATCGGCTTGGTGAAGCGCGGGTTGATGACCGCGACATCGTAACCCGCAGCCATCAATTCCCCGGCGGCTTTACGCGCGAGCGTGTTCATCGGCCCGAGCCCGAAGAGCGCGACCTTCTTTTTCCCGTTGCTGGAAAAGTTCTGGATGACTTCCGCTTTGCCGATTTCGAGCAGCTTCGGTTGTTCCTTGATGGGCACGCCTTCGGCCGTTCCGCGGGGGTAGCGAATGAACGTGGGATGCTGCTGGTGCGTGGCCGTGAACATCATGTCCTGTAATTCGTCCTCGTCCTTCGGCGCCATGGCGATGACGTTCGGGAAACAACGCAGATAGGCGATATCGAACAAGCCGTGATGCGTGGGCCCGTCGTTGGCGGAAAGCCCGGCGCGGTCCATGCAGAAAATCACTGGCAGATCCTGCAAACAGACGTCGTGATGGATGCAATCGTAGGCGCGCTGCAGGAAGGTGGAATAGATGGCCACCACCGGGTGATAACCCATGGTCGCCATGCCGGCGGCGAAGATGACCGCGTGTTCTTCAGCGATACCGACGTCGAAATACCGTTCCGGCATGGCCTTTTCCAAATGCTTCATGCCCGTGCCTGTGGGCATGGCGGCAGTGATACCCACGATAGTACTATCCTTTTTGCAAAGCTTGACCATTGTTTGGCCAAAAACGTCCTGATAAGCCGGCGGCGAACCTGGTTTGGCGGCAGGAGTTTCTCCGGTTTGGGCGTTGTAAGGCCCAAGGCCGTGAAATTTCTCTGGCGATTTGAGCGCGGCTTCAAAGCCCTTGCCCTTTTGCGTGAGCACGTGGATGACGATAGGATGATCGCACGTCTTGGCAAATTCGAGCGTGCTGATGAGCAGCGGCAGGTTATGGCCGTCGATGGGTCCGAGATAACGGATGCCCAATTCCTCGAACAAGACCGGGTTGCCATGGCCGCCGCGGCCGTCCGCTTCCACATTCGTTTCGTTCTGGCGCAGGCCGACGTCCGTAATGGCGCCTTTGACACCGCCTTCGGCTTTGTGGGCCAGCTTGAGGGCGAGATCGCCCTTGGGCAGCTTGCGGACAAAGCTTTCGAAATCCTTCGCGAGTTTGTTGTAACGGGGATTGGTGATGAGCTTGTTGAGATAACCGGAGACCGCCCCGACATTCTTGGCGATGCTCCATTCATTGTCGTTCAGGATGCCGATAAATTTTTTCGTCGTGTGTGCAATGTTATTTAGCGCCTCGAATGAAATGCCATTGGTCAATGCGGCGTCGCCGAAAATGCAGACAACCTGTTCATCACTGCCGCGTTTATCACGGGCAGCCGCCATGCCGAGGGCGGCAGAAAGGGCGGTTCCGGCGTGGCCGGCGCCAAAGCAATCATGGTCGCTCTCGGTGCGGAGCGCAAAACCGTTCAAACCATCCGTTTGGCGGATGGTGCGAAAACGGTCGCGACGGCCGGTAAGAAGTTTGTGTACATAGACCTGGTGGCTCACGTCCCAGACAAATTTGTCCTTGGGGGTGCTAAAGACCTTGTGCAGCGCGATGGTCAATTCCACCACGCCCAGGTTCGGGCCCACATGACCGCCGCTTTTGGCCAGGCCGGCGATCAATTCCTCGCGGATCTCCTGGGCGAGGACTTGCAGTTGTTCCAGTGTCAGTTTTTTGACGTGCGAAGGCCCGTCAATCATTTCGAGGTAACGACTCATACTTTTTTTATTCCGATAAATCCGGTGCGAGCGGCCGCAACTTCATTTCGCCGGCCGCATTTTTCTCCAATTGCTGGATCTTCAATTCGGCGTCCGCCAGTTTTTCCTGACAGACCCGTGCGAGGGTGGTGCCTTCTTCATATTTCGCCAGCAGCGTTTCCAGAGGCAGGTCTTCAGATTCCATCGTTTCCACGATAGTCTCCAATTTCTTTAAAGCTTCTTCAAACGGCGGACCGCTGACTTTGGGGGAGTCAACAGCCTTGGCTGCTTTCGACATGGGGCAAAAATGGACTATTTCCAGCCATTCGTCCAGTCCGGAGTCGGATCGCCCTCCTCGGTGGCGGCAGCATTCGATAAATTATCATTTTGTCATAATTGTCTCCTTGTCTTTTCCCCCGCATATGCATAATTGGAAAAGGTCGTAACATGGCGTTTATGTTGTATCTCACCGGGCGCGGCAGAATTAAGTTTCTTTTGCTCGCGATCTGTCTTTTCACGTCCATTACCGCGAAAGGACAAAACAGCGTTAATCTGCGCGTGATGGCCGCCAACCTGAATGGCGACGTGCAGAACTACCAGCCGTTCGCCCTCCGCATTTTCCAGGGACTCAAGCCCGATGTGGTCTGCATCCAGGAATTTGATTATGCCGGCGATACTGATGCGGATTTTCGCTCGATGGTGGATACAGCCTTTGGCACCAACTTCGTCTACTTCCGGGAAAACATCACTGCCAGTGGAGCTATCCCCAACGGCATCATCAGCCGTTACCCCATCGTCGCCTCCGGCTCGTGGACGGATACTGAAGTGGCCAATCGTGGTTTTGCCTGGGCGCGCATCCACCTGCCCGGCACCAACGACCTTTATGTGGTCAGCGTGCATCTACTCACCAGTTCGGCGTCCGAACGCGGGATTGAATCTGCCGAACTCAAGACGCAGATGCTCTCCCTGTTCCCCACCAACGCATGGATGGTGCTGGCTGGAGATTTTAACTGCGGCAGCCGGACCGAATCGCCGGGAATGCCTACCCTCGAGACTTTTCTAAGCGATAACCCGATTCCGGTCGATAACCTTGGGAATTCAGATACAAGTATAAACCGGAACCATCCGCATGATTATGTCATGCCGAGTTTTTCCTTCACCAACCACGAAGTCGCCACGGTTTACCCGAACCATGTTTATCCGACCGGGCTGGTGTTCGATTCACGTGTCTATAGCGTCAATGACCTGACCAACTTCGCCCCGGTGCAGCAGGCGGATTCCGGCCTGGCCCAGCACATGGGGGTGGTAAAAGATTTTCTGCTCACCGGCGTCACTAATACTTCATCGGCCGCGCCGGCCATCACAACGCAGCCAGCCAGCCAGACCATTGCACCCGGTTCGACCCTGATTGTTTCTGTGACCGCGACGGGCACCGCCCCGCTCACGTACCAATGGATGTTGAACAGCGCCCCAATTTCCGGTGCCACCACCAACCCGTTCACGCTCTACAATGCCCAATTCACGGATTCAGGAACTTATTCCGTACTAGTGACGAACAGCCTTGGCAATGTGCTCAGCTCGAACGCGCTGATAAATGTCACGAACGTCCCGCCGGACATCACGTCACAACCGTTAAGCCTTTCGATTGCGACGAGCAGCAACGCGACCTTTTCCGTGACCGCGAACGGCACCGCGCCGCTCACGTATCAATGGATGTTGAACACCTTGCCCATTTCCGGCGCCACGACCAATCCCTTCACGATCATCAACGCGCAGCTCACGAATTCGGGAACCTATTCCGTGCTCGTGACGAATGCCGGCGGCAGCATCTTAAGCTCGAACGCAGTGCTGACGGTCACGAATATCCCCGTCACCATCACGTCCCAGCCGCAATCCCAAAGCGTAGGGCTGGGTGCTGGGGCTTCATTCTCTGTGAGTGTCACGGGCACTTCGCCATTGGCGTATCAATGGCTGGAGAACGGCACGAATATTCCCGGCGCTACCGCCAATTCGTTCACGATCGGTTCTGTGAACACAACCGACGCAGGAGATTATCGGGTCGTGGTGACGAATTACGCGGGCAGCGTGACCAGTACCGTCGCCACCCTGACGGTGAACACGGGACAAGCGCTCATCATTGCGCAGTGGAATTTCAACAGCCCGGTTCCCGATGGGGTGAGCACCACCGGGACGCGGCTTCCATCCACCGGGGTCGGAACGAATATCTATGTAGGCGGTACGGTAGCCGCAGGCACGGGCGGCTCCGGCGAATTCGCGAGCGGCACCGGATCCGGCGATCCAGCCGCATCCGATAATACTGCTTGGAACACAACTACTTATCCCGCAGTCAACGCCAATAATAAAACCGCCGGAGTGCAATTCAACGTGAGTACTTTGGGCAAACAGAACATCGTGGTGAGCTGGGCCTCCCAGGCCAGCAACACAGGCAGTAAATACGGGCGTTTGCAATACACAACAAATGGAACCATATTCACCGATTTTCCCACCTCAATCATAAACGCAGGCGGCTCATTCAGTGCCAGAACCAATGACCTCTCCGCGTTCCCCAATGTGAACAACAACACGAACTTCGCGTTCCGGATCGTTTCTGAATTTGAATCCACGGCCATCAATGATGCCAATGCACAGTATGTCGGCGCCAACGGCACTTATGGAACCGGGGGGACGATCCGGTTCGACATGGTGACGGTATCCGGATTTGCGCTCGTGACCAGCGTGCCGCCGGTCATCAACTTCCAGCCGATAAGCCTGTCCATCACGACAACCAGCAATGCGACGTTCTCGGTCACCGCCATCGGCACCAACCCGCTCGGCTACCAATGGCGGTTCAACGGGACGAATATTTCCGGCGCCACGACGAATCCATTCGTGCTCAGCAATGCGCAAACGACGGATTCGGGAAATTATTCTGTGATCGTCTCGAACGTCATGGGCACCATCCTGAGTTCGAATGCGCTGTTGACAGTCACGAATGTTCCGCCGGATTTCGCGACGCAACCGCAGCCGCTCACCATTCTTTCCGGAAGCAGCGCAACTTTCTCGGTGACGCCGACGGGCACAGCGCCCTTTACCTACCAATGGCGTTACAACGACGCCAATATCAGCGGGGCGACGACGAATCCGTTCACGCTCAATAACGCGCAAACGACGGACTCGGGAAATTATGCGGTCGTGATCACCGGTCCGGGTGGAGACAATTTGAGTTCGGATGCGTTGCTGACGGTGACAAATCTTCCCTCGGCAGCAGCAGCGCTGTTGAGCGTTTCGACGACCGCTGGCGGCCAGTTCCAGTTCAGTGTGACGGGCACGCCGGGCACCAGCTACATCGTCCAAAGTTCCACAAACCTGGTGGGAAGCGATTGGGTTCCGCTGGTCACGAACGTATCGCCGTTCACGTTCACCAACATGGCCCCGCCGGTGGAAGAACAATATTTCCGGGCGATCACGGGACCGTAGCTTTCGGAATCGGAAACAAAAATTAGTTAGAAAGCGAGTCACGCTCTCCCTCACCCCTGCCCTCTCCCCACGGAGAGGGAGAATTGCATACAGGTTGCCTGGAATGCTCTGCGACTTATGTTGCCCGCTATTATTTCTCAGCGCGGCTGGTGATTTCGCCCTTCTTGAGGCGCGTTTTCAATTGCTGGCCGGATTTGACCTGCGCGGCATCGCGCAACACTTTGCCCGTGACGGCATCCGTGGTGATGGAATAGCCGCGCGACAAAACCTGTTCCGGCCCGAGCACGCGCAAGCGACTTTGCAATGCCTGCAAGGCGGTTTGGCGCTGCTTGAGCGATTGCGATGGGCGCACGCGGCGCAAGCGCTCGGAAAGATGTTGTAACACGACGTGCCGATCACGCGTGCCCTGCTTCGCGCAACGGGACAATCCGGTTTGCAGGTCGTCCAGGCGCTGGAGCCATTCGTTGAACTTGCGCCGCGGATGCACGCGCGCCAGCCGATTCCACGTTTGTTCCAACTCGTACAATTTGTCGTCGAACTGTTTGCGGACGCATTGCCGTAATCGTCCGGCTGCTTCACCGACGAATTGGCAACTGGAGAACACGCCTTCGGTGATGATTTCGGCCGCGGCGCTGGGTGTGGCGGCGCGGAGGTCGGCCACGAAATCGCTGATGGTAAAATCAATCTCATGGCCGATGGCCGAGACGATGGGGACGGCGGATTCAAAAATAGCACGCGCAACGACTTCTTCGTTGAAGGCCCAGAGGTCCTCGAGTGAGCCACCGCCGCGAGTAATTAAGATCAAATCCAACGACGAATGACGAATGACGAATGGCGAACGGCTGGAAACGTTAAATTCGTTCAACAAGCGAATCGCTTCGGCGATTTCACGCCCTGCCCCATCACCCTGCACGCGGCACGGGACAAGGATGATCTCCAGGCCGGGATGGCGACGTTGGACAACGTGCAATACGTCGCGGATGGCTGCGCCGGTGGGCGAGGTGACGAGGCCGATGCGTTGGGGGAAGCGTGGCAACGGACGTTTGCGTTCGGGCGCGAACAGGCCTTCGGCGCTCAGTTTTTGTTTTAATTTTTCGAAGGCGATCTGGAGTGCGCCGATCCCTTGCAGTTCGACGGCGCGCACGATGAGTTGATATTGCCCGCGCGCTTCGTACACCGTGATGTCGCCCTGCAACAAAACTTTTTGGCCGTCGGCGAGCAAATCACGATGCGCCACGGTCTCATTGCGGAAGAGCACGCAGCCCAGTTGCGAGGTGGCGTCCTTGAGCGTGAAATACATGTGGCCGGAACTTTGTGCGCGGAGGTTCGTCACCTCGCCCGTCACCCAGATGGAGCCGACCTGTTTCTCGAGGAGGCGGCGAATCTGCTCCGTCAATTCGCCCACGGACAACACCTTGCGCGTTGCTTCCGTCGGAAACAATTCGCCGAAGTCCCATTGCGATTTGGATGGTTTGGCCATCGGATACGGTCATTAAGCCATGGATCGGCCACAGATGAAATAGACATTTTTAAACGGCAGCCACCACCGAATTCCCAGAACTTTTGCAGCGCCTGTGATAGATTAATAGTGGAGGTAATTATGAATAAATTAACGAAATTATTGTTTGGGTTTACGGTCATCAATCTGGTGGCCGGGGTGTTGTTCCTGACCGGCATCATCAATGTAGATGCCGTTCCGGGTCTATATATGATTTTCCCGCTCGGAGTTGTCTCGTGCGGTGTGTTCCTCATCTTCTTCGCCGTGGAGAAGGAAACGGCAATGTACGACATCGAAGAATGGGTCCATGAGGTCGATCTGGCACAGTATAACCATACTCCCTTGGATGAATCTCAGCATGGATTCGGGCACCACGTTCCGATGCATGCGTGAAACGGCGATGGCTTGCTACAAACTGTGGACAGAATCAGGACCGGTTCGCCCGCTCTTTTTCTGCCACGTGGCAAGCAATTCTTCGGCATCGGCCCGTTCCGGATAAATGGTTTCGCTGCCAGCGTCGATCTGTTTTGAGATTTTCTCCCAACGGATAACGAGGGAGGAGCCGAGGTACGACATGTAATTGATCTTTTTCCAGGGGATGGTGCAGGAGAAACGTAATACAGTCACAAATTTCAGCCCATCATCCGTGATGTACCATTTGGTGCGGCCGCCACTGGCCCCCAAACCAACGAACGCGAAAAAGGATCCATAACAAATCATCATCACAATCATGATGAGCGCCAACCCTTTCGGGTCAAAATGACCAGCCCGGTAATCGAGAATTCCCCTGATGATAAAGGCGCACAAGAGCACGCCGAGCAGGAACCGCCACACTTGCGAACGCGGCCGGGGATCTTGATTTATCAGCCGTTCCATGAGGATTCGATGCGGCCAGTTTTAGTTGGAAGGATTGGTTCCGTCTATCACAAAACGCAGGAGTTTTTTTACCGCCGCTAGGCGAGTCTGGCGAGAAGGCAACCGGGCATCCAACGCATGAGCCAGGCGATGAGACGCCAGCGACGGGTGACGTAGGCAAGGGATTTTCTTTTTTCCACCGAGACAATGATTTGGCGGACGGCGACATCTACCGGGGCGACCCAGAAACGTTTATCGGCCTTGGCCATGGCGGTGTTCACGAAGCCGGGACGGATCTCGGTGACGTAGATGGGCAGCTTGGATTTCACAGCGCGGAAACGGAAGGCTTCGAGGAGGTTGGAATCAAACGCTTTGGACGCGCCGTAAGCAGGAGCGAGGCGGGAGCCGCGCACAGCGGCGACGGAACTGATGCCGATGATGTGTCCATGGCCTTGCTTCACACAAAATTCCCAGGCGACGGTAGCGAGCGCGGCAAAACCAAGCACGTTGACGCGGATGGTTTCGTCTTCCCAATCCCAACGCAGGTCGGGATTTTGATAACCTGTTCCGGCATTCAGATAAATAAAGTCGACGTTGCCGAGTTCCGCGAGCATCTCCGCGAAAATTTTGCGCGCTCCATCCGGCTGCGTGAGGTCCAGGGCGCGGACGCAGGCGACTTGCGGCAACGCGGCGGCGGTCTCATCAAGCAGGTTTTTGCGTCGGGCGGCGATACCGAGACGAAAGCCCTGCGCAGCGAGTTTGCGCGTGAGTTCCAGGCCGATGCCGGAGGAGGCGCCGATGATGAGGGCGGTTTTCATTTGCCACGCGTTGTCAGGCGGCGCCATGTTCTTTTCCACCAGGTTTCGCCACAAATACGCACCTTTCCGGGATTTTCCATCGCATACAAAAGAGCTTGGATAGCCTTAGTGTCTCTTTTTGGGGTCGGTTCTCTTCGACTTTTAACGCCAAGTTTCTGGCAGAATGCTGTGATAACTGATTCCGGAACTTTATCTGAGATCATAAGCCAACCTTCAAAGGCGTCATGAAATGTGAATAGCAACGATTCGCCCTTATATGCTTTAACGTGATCAAATAATTTTTCACGTCCATGCTCGGCCAGTAAACGCAGCAACTGAGTTGTAACTGCAGGCACAAAACGGACGTGAAAAGTCTCCGGGGTTGGAAAAAGAGTGTCTCTTACTACTGCGACCGCATTTTGCGCCGGGTGCGCTTCGTAGAAACTGACAGCCTCTGGCGCAATCGTACATCCCTCAAAATAGAGAATCGCGTCTTGCGGAATCAATAATCCAAGATTTTCAAAAAACGGTTCAGGCGATCGAAGGTCTTCTACTATCCATTGGAACGGCGTATCGATATCAATGCCGTCACCCCGACCGGCAATCATAGCCCGGAGATTATCCTTTAGCCCAGCTCGCTCCGCGTCTTCCATGGCGGGAATATGTCGCTCCTGACGGAGCTTGGAAATATTTTTCAGGCTGGTTTCTACAAAGATGCCGCCCCTGACGGGGCTTCAGATAATGACAGATTTATTACTGCAAAGACACGAAGGTTCGAGCCCGGTTTGCCGCGCTCATGCTCGTGTGCTACGGTTGCGATGCGGAGAAGTCATTGGCTCAATCATTACACATCGTGAACCGCTATTCTAATATCTGCAGCCTGGTCCAGGCTTTTGCCACGGCGCTGGCTTTGACCACTTTTACGGTGGCACAAGGGCAGACGAATCTGGTGGCCAATGGCAGTTTTGAAGCGGGGCCAGATGGCCAGGGACAATTCACGAGTTGGAATTGGCTGGGGCCGGCGGATAATTTTAGCAACTACGGCGTGGCCCATTCGAACGCCGTGCTCGAAGCGGCCGAACAAGGCACCAATTTCGCCTACTTTCGCGGCCACCCCACGGATAACTCGCAGGATTGTCTCGGCACCGGCGTCCACTTGAAGACGGGTGCGCTTTACAACATCGTTTATTATCTGGGCACCGATGGCTCCACGCTGAACAACGGAGCGGCGATGTGGGTGGTCATCGGCCCTTCCTTCGGGATTGATCTAAGCCAGGACGTGATGTTGACGGCGTATTTTCCCAATTCCGCCTCGGCGCTTCCTTATCAGAAATTCAGCACACTGTATCTGGCCACGAACGCGAACCCCATCCTGTCGTTTCATGGCATCAATGGCACCAACGGACTGCCCGCGACCACCGCCATCCTTTTGGATGATGTCTCTGTGACGCTGGCATATCCGCCGCTGACAATGGATGCTTCCCACCCGTCTTCCCTGATATTTCGCTGGCCTTATACGAACAGCGCTTATCGTCTGCAAACCAACGGTTCGTTGCTCAGCACCAATTGGGGGACATTGAGCAACTTACCGGTCAATGTGGGCACGAACAACCAACTCACCCTGCCAACGCCAGCGACGGCGCTGTTTTATCGGCTCACACTGCCATAAACACGTTGGGGAGAAGATCAGGATAAAGGAGAGCGTTAAAATTTCCGTTCGACAAGCTTCACTGCCGTCCCATATGCAAGGACTTCCGTAACGCCCTGAGCAAACTCTGTAGCATCGTAACGAAATGCAATAACCGCGTCCGCATTCATTTCCCTAGCATGTGCAATCATCCGTGAAAAAGCCTCTTGCCGAGCGGCATCGCAGACCTTTGCGTACGATTCGATATTCCCACCGACAATTTGTTTCAACCCGCCAAACATTCCTTGAACAATATCTGGCGAACGAACTACTACGCCGCGAACAATTCCAATATATTGATCGATTGTGCGCCCGCTTATCTCATTTCCCGTCGTTGCAATAACAGTTTTGGTAATTTGTGGCGGTTGTTGTCCAGAAGATTGTGTTTCTGACGTGAATATGAGAGGACTTACAGTGGCCTTTGGAATAAAAAGAACCGTTTCCATTCCACAGTGCGGACATTGGATAGTTTCGCCGGCATGGGCAGGATCAAATTCCAAACCACGAGAGCAAATGTTGCACGGGCATACCTTCCAATTTTCGGAGGAAGCGTCGCCTTCGGTCATGCCTAAAAGTCTCATACCGATTCGCTCTTTGTCGAGCCAAAGACGCTTTAGTAGATTACCTATTACAATTGGAATAATTGACCGGACGGATTGATTTGAAAGCACTGAAAAATTTGTTCATTTTAATCATTGTCATGCTGCTCCATCGTTATTTTGGTTCGCACGCTTTTGAAACACTGAAAGAGGCTAAATTAAAAACATCTCGAATCAGCAGTTTCAATGATCCGTTTGAGTTTTTATATATTTCATCTGGAAAGACCACAGCCAAGAAGGCGCGTAAATATATTCTTTCTCAATTTGATTCGCCCGCTTTCTTGCTTGAGGTTCAGCAACAAATTCCAGGATTCAATAAAAAAACCGCAATGCAACACTTGCCGGCAATGGTTGCAGCCATGGTCAGTAGATCTCAAGAGTTTGACGATGCACGCTTAGAAGAGCGTGAAGAATTAACCGACAAATGCATGCGTGTAGTTTGTCTTTCTGCGGCAAATGTGAAGCCACTCGATGAAATCCTTATGTGGTCTCATTATGCTACAAAGCATTCTGGTGTTAGAATTGGGTTTGAATTCCCTGATGGCATCACATTTCCCTTTATGGTTGAAAAAATAAATTATGGCGAAAAACGAGTGGCGGTAGATTTTTCCTTGGGTTCGGAACTTGATTTATTGACGAGGGCTTTACGTGAAAGCGTCCTGACGAAAAGTTTAGCTTGGAGTTATGAAAATGAATATAGATTGATAACTCTCCCAGAACATTGTGAGAAACGAACAATCAATTCGGCGGCAGAACATTTTTTAGATTTCAAGCCTGAATGGGTAAAATCAATTGATTTTGGTGTCCGTTGTCCGAAAGAGGAAATTCAACGCATTGTTAATTTGATAAAAAGCAGCTACCCAAATAAAGCTATTTGCAAAAAAGCTGTTTTTCACAAATCCGAATACGCACTTGATTATGTCGAAATTTAAAATTCCCCTAACGCCTTCTCAATCCTCGCGAGCACGTCTTCTTTGCCCAGGACTTCCAGCAGATGATACAGGCTGGGACCGTGGGGGGCGCCGGTGGTGGCGAGGCGGGTGGGATGGATGAGGACGCCCACTTTTACGCCTAGCTCGGTGGCCGTGGCTTTTAACGTGGCTTCGATAGTCGCGGCGTTGAAGGGGTCGGCTTTGGCAAAGGCGTCGCGGAGTTTTTCGAGGCGCGGTTTGTTCTCGGGCACAAAGGCTTTCTGCGCGGCTTCGGGGTCGTACACGATCTCAGTTTTGAAATAGAAGCCGGCGTACTTGGGCAGTTCGTTGAAGGTCTTGATCTTGCCTTTGCAGGTGTCGAGCGCGGCTTTGACGTAGGTGACGGCGAACTTGTTGGTGTCGATGCCGGCTTTGGCGAGGGCGTGGACGGAGAGTTCGTAGAAACGGTCGGCGGGAAGGTCACGACAATATTCGCCCTGGAGCCAGACGAGTTTCTCGAAATCGAACTTGGCGTTGTGCCGGAGAATCTGCGGGAGGTCGAAACGCTCGACGACGTCGGCGAGGGACATTTTCTCAAGATTGTCCTTGGGCGACCAGCCGAGGAGGCAGAGATAATTGTTCACGGCTTCAGGCAGGAAGCCTTCGTCGAGATACGTGGTGAGCGAGGCGCCGCGGTCGCGTTTGCTCATCTTGCTGCCATCGGCGTTCAGGATGAGGGGGATGTGCGCGTATTTGGGCGGCTCGACGCCGAAGGCCTTGAACAACGCGATGTGCTTGGCGGTGTTGCTCAAGTGATCTTCGCCACGGATGACGTGGGTGATGCCCATTTCCAAATCGTCCACGACATTAACGAAGTGGAACACGGGCTGGCCGTCGCTGCGCACGATGACGAAATCCGGGTCAACCTCCTCGCGGTCGGTGAGTTTGCGGAGCACGTCACCGACGACGAGGTCGGGGATGAGGATGGGCTCGCGCTGCATCTTGAACTTGATGGCGCCTTCGTGAGGATACGCAAAACCATTTGAAACAAGTTCTTCGACTTTTTGACGGTATATCTCTTTCCGCTGTGATTGGAAATATGAACCACGGTCGCCTTTGCCGGGCGCGGTGGCGTCGCCGGTGATGGGGCCTTCATCCCAATCGAGGCCGAGCCAGCGCAGGCCGTTGAGGATGACGTCCACGGCATCCTGCGAATTGCGGGCGGCGTCGGTATCCTCGATGCGGAGGACGAAGGTGCCGCCGGTGTGGCGGGCGTACAACCAGTTGAACAAAGCGGTGCGGGCGCCGCCGATGTGGAGGTAGCCGGTGGGCGAGGGAGCGAAACGGACGCGCGGTTTCATTTATTCGCCCGCAAGCTACGCTAAAGAGCGCAGACAAAAAATAAAAAACGGGCGGGCTGATTTACAATATACGAATTACGATTTACGCGACTGACACGTATTCAGAGAAACCGGCAAGTTAAGCTGGTCGTAGATGGTATCTTCGGGATTATCCCAGAAATCAAAGGAGGACTCACTGGCGCGCAACCAGGCGATATCTTTCGGTTTGATTTTCAGATGAGCCGGTAATTGGCCGAGCAACCGGATCTGCTCGCGCGCATCCAATTGATCAATGGCTTCTGTGATTTCCGCAACCGTACTCATGATGTAAAGATAACCAATATGGAAATATTTTCCAAGCCCTTGTTAAGGGCTAATATCAACACAAGGCAGAATATCTAAAAACACACAGGAACCCGCGGTTTCATTGGCATTTAATTAACCACGAATGGGCACGGATAGGAACGGATGGAAAAAAATCGGCAGCCACGTGAAACGTGGTAAACACTGACGGGCCACCGGCAAAACGGGGGCGGGGAACATCCAACATCGAACAACCAACAACCAACATCCAATGGGGAAAAAGGCTCGTCGCGCTCGCTACGGGAAAAATACTCAGTTGGTTGAATCGTAGCGGAGGCGGAGGAAGACGTTGGGGCCGCAAATGGGATCGAGGCGGTCGAAGACGGTGATGTTGGTGCCGTTGACAAAGCTGTTGGTGAAATTGGGCACGGTCGTCCAAGTGCCGCCCAGCGCGTTGGAGCTGAATTCAGGAAAAATGAACGAGGTGGTATTGGTGGCGGTGGAAATCATGACGATGTTGGTGCCGACGCGGACTTCCAGAATGGTGTTCGGCGCCGGGGGAAAGTTGGTCACTACTGCACCGGTGAGGTTGATCTGGCCGTGAAACCCATGGATATGACACATGTAGAAGAGCGTAGTGGGAAAACCCGTGGTAGGCGTGGTGACGGTGATGGGCTGGGCATTCACCACCTCGGGACTGGCACCGCTGTAGAAATCATTGACGTTGATGGACGAGGTGATGACCACTGGGTGGAACGAGGCGGTATTGATAATGAGGATGTTGGTCACGCCGGCGACCAGGTTGATCACAGGGTTCGTGGCCGGGCTGCCATCCACACTGAACGCGAACACGCCGCCGGGCGTGGTGATGGTGTTGGTATGAAAATCGGCCCGGCACCATTGGGTACCGGCCAGGCAGAACAATGCGATAAGCGCGCTAAATGCTTTCATAGATATTTGAGTTTGATGGTCGTACGCCGTGGATAAGAGACGTGGGGGATGCGTTTGTTCCCATCAGGTGGATGGGAGGGGGTCATCAAAATCAATGATACGCTGATTGACGGGTCCGCAAAGCGGGACTTCGGCGGCGGGCAGAGGACTGCCCGCCCTACCTTTCTGGTTGGGCGAGTAGCGACAAGAGGCACAACTGGCAACCATTGGGGCTAATTAATGTTCTTTACACGACGGGGTTGAGAAATTAAATTCATCACTCTGTTTTGAGGACATCATAGAAGAATTATGGAAGCGAAAGTTAAGACAATAGAATCATTCAAGTTGCACGCCAAAGACACAGGGTCGGCGGACGTGCAAATCGCGCTGTTGACGCAGCGGATCAACCATTTGACGGAGCACTTACAGACCAATAAAAAGGACCACAGCTCGCGCCGCGGGCTGCTGATGATGGTAGGCCAACGCCGCCGTTTGCTGGATTATCTCCACACCACGGACACAAAACGTTACCAGGCCATCACCAAGAAACTGAAGTTGCGCCACTGAATTTCCCTTCGCCGACCATAAAGTTTTATCCGGTCGGCGAAATTTTTTGTGAGCCGGAAACGCGAACGGCTCATTCTGAAAAATAAGATTCGCGAATTAAAAAAAGCCTTTCGTATCCGGGTGATTTCAATCAGTCCCGATGTAATCGGGTTTGACTGAAGTTCCTCGGTGAGCGGAGGCAGACAACTTATTATGGCAGAAAAAGTCTCCGCCTCCGTAGGCGATAAACAGATCATCATCGAAACCGGCAAATTGGCCAAGCAGGCCGACGGCGCCGTGACCGTGCAGATGGGCGAAACCATCGTCCTCGTGGCCGCCGTGGCCGCGACCAAGGCCAAAGAGGGCCAGGATTTCTTCCCGCTCACCGTCGATTACCGTGAGAAAGCGGCGGCGGCCGGAAAATTCCCCGGTGGCTACTTCAAACGCGAAGGACGCCCGACGGAAAAGGAAATCCTCACGTGCCGCCTCACCGACCGTCCCATCCGCCCGCTCTTCCCCAAAGGCTGGTACAACGAAGTGCAGGTCCAGACCGTGGTCTTGAGCTCGGACGGCGAGAATGACCCCGATATGCTTTCAGTCCTCGGCGCCTCGGCGGCGTTGATGGTCAGCGATATTCCCTGGGCCGGACCGCTCGGCGTGGTGCGCGTGGGCCGCGTGGGCGGCAAATTCATCGCCAACCCGACGCATGCGGAGATGGTGGATAGCGACCTGGACCTGGTCTATGTCGGCAACGACAAGGACATCGTGATGTACGAAGGCGCGGCCAAGGAAATCACGGAAGCGGACTTCAATGCGGCGCTGAAATTCGCCCAGGAGGCCTGCCAGCCGATGATCCAGGCGCAGAAGGAACTCGCGGCGCGCGGCGGCAAGAAGAAACGCGAAATCACGCTGAAGATCGTTCCGGACGAAATTTTGGATGAAGCGAAGAGGCTGGCGGGCGACCGGTTCGTCCCTGCCCTGCTCACCCCCGGCAAGCTGGCCCGCGAAAGCGCCTGCAACGCCATTAAAGATGAAGTGGGCGCGAAGCTCATCGAAAAATTCGGCGCGGACAAGGTCAACCAGTTCGTCATCAATGACGCGTTCTATTACATCCAAAAAGAAGCGGTGCGCGGTTTGATCCTGGACTCAGGCAGACGTTTGGATGGCCGTGGTTTTGAAACGGTCCGCCCCATCTGGAGCGAAGTCGGCCTCCTGCCGCGCGCCCATGGTTCGGCGATCTTCTCCCGTGGTGAAACGCAGGCGCTCTGCCTGGCGACGCTCGGCACCGGTGAAGACGTGCAGGAATTCGATTCCTACACGGGCGGCAATACGACCAAACGTTTTCTCCTGCATTACAATTTCCCGAATTTCTCGGTGGGTGAAACCGGACGCATCAGCGGCCCGGGCCGTCGTGAGATCGGCCACGGCGCGCTGGCGGAACGCAGCATCGAAGCGATGTTGCCGCTGGATACCTATCCCTACACGATCCGCATCGTCAGCGAGATCATGGAATCAAACGGTTCCACCTCGATGGCGTCGGTTTGCGGCGGTACGCTGGCTCTGCTGGATGCCGGTGTCCCGATGATCCGCCCGGTGGCCGGCATCAGCGTGGGTATCTGCACGGAATACGGCGGCGAACATATTTCGCGCTACAAATTGCTGACGGACATCATCGGCTGGGAAGACGCGTATTGCGACATGGATTGCAAGATCGCCGGCACGGAAAAAGGCATCACCGGTTTCCAACTGGACCTGAAGCTCAAGGGCATCCCCCACGCCATCATGACTGAGGCCGTGGAAAAAGCCCGCATTGCGCGCATGCACATCCTCGCGGAAATGGCCAAGACGCTTTCCGCACCGCGCACTGAGTTGAGCAAATACGCTCCGCGCATCGAAGTGGTTCGCATCAATCCGGAAAAGATCGGCGCACTCATCGGGCCGGGCGGCAAGAACATCAAGAAGCTCGTCGAAGAATCGGGTTGCGAGATCAACATCGAAGACGACGGCACGGTCAATATCTTCTCGGTGTCGGCGGAAGGCATGAAGATCGCGCGCGACGCCATTGTCGGCATGACGGCGGAAGCGGAGATCGGCAAAGTCTATCGCGGCAAGGTCGTCACCGTAAAAGAATTCGGCGCGTTCGTGGAATTTCTGCCGGGCAAGGACGGGCTGGTGCACATCAGCGAGCTCGCGAATTTCCGCGTGAAGAAGACCGAAGACATCGTCAAGGTTGGCGACGAGATCACGGTGAAATGCCTCGGCGTAGACGAAAAAGGCCGGGTGCGCCTCTCGCGCAAAGCCGCGATGGAAGACCGCGACCAGGAAATGGCTGACAAGACCGCGCAGCCTGAAAAGGTCTGAGCTGAACAATTACCAGAGAGCCCCGAAGAAATTCGGGGCTCTTTTTTATGCCGTGGAACGTGGCGGCACTTAGCCGTCCTTTCTCAAAACAGCACCAAACGCCCCATATGTGTAGCCTTGAGCCGTATCTCTCCTCAAGCGCATGGCAATCTTCACTTTTTCCGAATCAACTTTGGCCAGCGCGGCCAACGACTCGTCTGTGCAGCGGCGGCGGCACGGCTCTTCGGCGATGATCCCGTAAGGTCTTTTTTGCCCGGCTTTCCAGTTACTTTTCTCCGGGGTACTCCCAGCGCATTTCTTTACCCTTGTGAGTCAATGATTCTTTCTTCAGGAGGTATGAGTTCAATTATTTTGAGCACATTTTTTCGAGGATTTGCGAGGCTTTCGGCGCATCTTGCCTGGATTCAGGTATTTGGCTGTTGATAACAGCATGTTTAGATAGTTAAAATATAATTTGACATACTTTGACTACGGTGGTAAAAGGAGTGGGTGACCCGATTGTGTCCGTTGTCCCGCCGCCGCAAGGCGATGGGTTGCTCTTTGAAATATGTGAAGGGTTAAATGAGAGTCAGCGCCGACTGGCGTCGGCGTCTTACGATTATGGGGTTATGTCTCGTCACCAGCCTCGCGCCACCATCCTGGGGTGACACGTGGCGCGTGACGGGTGGGCGTTGGGGAAAACGAAGAACGACTCGTTTCCTCGTCGGCTACAAGGATTAATTGGGACGGCGCGCACGGGAGTGCGAGCCCTACCCAAAACGGTTTCCCTGGTTAATGACGTTGAGGAGGATAATTACGGCTGAAATGGGATCGGGGCTGAGCTTGAGTTTAGGTAAATTTAGCCAAATTGAGGTACTTTTTTTTATGGGGTAGCGTTACGCGGTGACGCGTGATTTGGCCCGTCAGTATCTTGACATTACCCCCGCGTTGAATGTTCCGGGCGAAGGACTAATGCTCACGGTCTGCCGAATGGCATTCGGCGATACAGCAGGCTGGCAGCCTGCGCTACAAGGCTGGGCGGCTCCGTACGTTTGAGGGCAGTGTCAAGATACGCCCCCCTGCGGCTGCTGGAAAAGCCTTTGATTCCGACGGATGTGGCCCCCGGCCCGCCACGAGTCAGGTGCCCAGATGAGTTGTTCGCTGCGCGAATTGTGGTCAAACCGATTCAAACCACTTTGTAGGGGGTGCCCAGGGAAGATAAGTGGGGCTGAACGGATGGGTGCGAAAATGGCTGGCAAGGATGAGGAAATAACGCAAGGAACAGAAAGAACCAAAAGAACACCTGAACCCGGGATCAGGGCCAAGCTCAATTCAAGGTTATTCAATGGGGAATTTTTTTGTGGGGCGGGCTTAAGTGCTTTCAGGAAACTATTGGTTGAAATCGCGCAAGGAGATGGCGGGGAGGTACTCGCCGGTCAGTTCGCGCTGCCACCAGGCGCCGGTCTTCCGGCGGGTGGCAAAATCTGTGAAGCAATAATCATATAATCGGGCGCGGATGTACGCTGGCGGTTTGGTCGGGAACGGATTTTCTTTCAGCAACGCCAGCACATCCGGAGAACCCTGCAATAACCGGACGCAAAAGTTGACGAACCACGGATTGTGACGGTAATTGCTAAGCGCAGCGAACCACATCTGCCAGTCCAATCGAGGTTGATGCGGTGCGACAAACGCAGGCCGGTGGTCCAGGTCGCCGGGTTTGTATTTGAATTCGTAGGCATGCCAGTTCACACCGTCATCGCTGCCTTCGATCACAATTTCGGGCCGCGACGTGGTCATCACAGCAAACAATCCATAGTTGTTGAACGAGCGGAACGGCGCGACCCATTCGAGAACCGCGACGGCCGGGGGCGGTAAGTACCGCAAGAGGCGTATTGTGCCAAGGAAGTCAGTCGTGGTGATGATCAACACAACGCAAGTAACGGTGACTAAAATGGCGCGCGGCCAGGGGCGTTTTTTTCCGGGAAGTTGATTTGGTGATGGCGACGGCTTCCATTTTCGCGGAATCAATTTTCCGAGCGCCGTGTCATCGAATGCCAGCAGGCACAGGGCAATCGTCAGTAAATTGAAGAACGTGTAATTGCCGGTCAGGAGAATGAGGACTTCCAGTCCAATGAGCGACCCAGCGGCCCATTGTCGCAAGCGGCGTGGGGCGAACAGGAAGAATGGCGCGACCAGTTCGATGGCAAACATGATCCAACAGGAAAATTTCTGGAACCAGACTGGAGCCTGTTGAGCGTACCACGCAAGCCACGTTGGGAGCGGTTGCGTCTGATAATGAAATGTGAGCGCGGTCAGATTGCGCCAATTGGGGTCGCCGCTCGCCAGTTTGACGAACCCGGATTCAAACATCAGACGGAACAGCAGCCACAATAGCAGGAAACGCGCAAGGCGCGACGTGGCTGCTTCGTTGAGTGCGCGACGGGGCAGAAGTTGTAACGGCGCAAAAAAGATGGTCAGGAAGCCGGTTTCTAAAAGCAGGTTGTCCCATTGGAACGCCAGAAAGTCGCCGCCGACCGTCGTCAGGGAAAGATAGAGCAGCCATAATAATACCAGGCACGGTGCGGGTGCGATGCCAATGATGAGCAAACACGCGAGCACAGCGCCGGCGAGACATTGTGCGTGAAGAAAGGCGTCGCCCGTGTTCAACCAGCAGAGCGTCGGGAAAAGATGATATCTGTCCAGCCCGATGTGGTTCGCGTCACAATTCTGCGCCACATTCGCAACGACATCCTTCGCGGGCAAAATTCCATCGGCGCCGACGAGCCCGATGATTTGGGTAGCCAGTGACGTGAAGGCGACGAGGTAAACGATTCCGAGGGCGCGAAGAAAAATCCAGCGCGTCAATTGATAAGACGGTGGTTCGGGATGTTTTCCCCAGCCCAACCGGGTGAGGAACGAAAAAAATGTGCGGTGACGGGCGATGATGGCGTAGCTCCACTCGGTGACCTTTGCGAATAATGGCGAATGCGAGTACCAATCAGCCAGCCAGCGCATCCTGGGGTTTTCAGAAAGTGAATGGAAGACTGCTTCGGCGCCGCTGATGACGGTTCCGTCCGGTTCGACGAGATGAATGGCGGATTCAAGGTCAGCACGGGGCAATTCCGGAAACTGAGCGGCAATGGCCGGGTCCTGGAATGGTAGGTAGGAAATGCTGTCGCCAGTGCAATACTGCCAGCGATGGATCCAGAATTTGCAGAAATTGCAATCGCTGTCGTAGATGAGCAGCGGCTGGGGCGGCGGCGCAGCGACACGGATGGCAGGCCTCACGCCTTCTTTATAGCGCAACTTGCGCGCGAAGCCAAACGCAGAGGCACGTTGGCAGTGTCTTAAGTTGCCTTCTTAGTCAGTCCCGCTGGCGCGGGAGAAAGCCCTCACCCGCGGCTGCGCCGCACCCTCTCCCGTTTCACGGGCGAGGGCATCACGGCAACTTAAGACACCACCGGCACGTCAAAGCCGTTCGGCGAGGGCGGCCTGGCTTTGGGCAAAAATATCTTTATGCAGGGAATGGCCGTGCGCATCAATGGTGACGACGGCGGGGAAATCTTCGATCTGCAGTTCCCAAATCGCCTCGGGCGAGCCGAACTCCTCCTTGAAATAGACGTTGCGGACTTTTTTGACGCAGTCAGCCAGCACCTGGGCAGCGCCGCCGACGGCGTGCAGATAGACGCAGCCGTATTCCTTGCAGGCAGCCAGTGTGCGGTCGCCCATGCCGCCTTTGCCGATGACACCGCGCAGGCCGAAATCCCGGATGACCTGCCATTGATAAGGTTCTTCGCGGATGGACGTAGTGGGGCCGGCGGCAGTGCATTTCCATGAGCCATCGGGTTGCTGCATCATCACGGGCCCACAGTGATACATGATGCCGTCCTGCAGAGAGACCCCGGCGGGTAATTTACCGCCTTCATGCAGGTATTTATGGACGGCGTCGCGACCGGTGAAAACGATGCCGGAGATCAGGACTTCGTCGCCGACCTTGAGCGCAAGAATCTTCTCTTTGGTGAACGGAAAACTCAACTTCGTCATACCTCGTATTTCAACTCAAGCGAGCCAGAAAGTCCAGCCCGCGCGGAAACACTTCAAGGAACAGAATTTGTGGCGTTGCCTTCGTCGAAGTACAGGGTGTGGTTCACGCGGCTGATCTCCAGATATTGCGACCAGGTCGTATCTCCCGATTTGGTGGTGGCTTCAAGCCGGCGTGTTTTTGGTTCGCCAACTTTTGGTGCTTTCACGGTGAGGGCTTCGCTCAGGATGCGGCCATCCAACACTTTTGTGGGTTTGACGCCGAGCAACCAGAGGATCGTTGGTGCAAGGTCTGTGTTACCGCTGGGATAGGTATCGATGAAACCGCTCTTCAAGTCAGGCCCCATGCCGACGAGCGTGTTGTGCATGTCAAAGTGGCTGAGACTCGCATGGCTGCCGAGAGTAACGGCCTTGTTGGTGCGAACGCCATCCAGCGTCAATAAACCCGGCACGCCGAGATCGCTTTGGCCATCAGACCACCGCATAGAGAGCAACACATCCGGGGCATCGGGAGAATTCGCTTTCACGTCTGCCAACAAAAATGCGCCGGGCCATTTTTTGCGCGCGAAAATGACGCCCGAATAATCCTGCTTCTGCAAAAACGCGACGAGCTTTCGGATAATAGCCGTATCGTGGCCGATGACGTAAAACAAGACGGAGCCGCCGACACCGTTCACCATGATCTGGCCGGGCTTCGGCGGAGCCGGGAAATTACGGTAAGCGTCAAAACTGGCTTTGACGAGATCCTCACAAGTATCAGCCTTGCGATTGATAGAGGAAAAGCCATGGTCGGACACCACGAAGACATCGGTCTTGTCACGCAGATGGTGCTGGTCCAATGCAGCAAACACTTCGGCGAGCTTGCGGTCGCAGCTTTCGATTGCCGCAATTGACTTGGGCGCGCCTGGAGCCGCGGGATGTTGGGAATAATCCGGGTCGCACAGCCACAATAATGAGTACGCGGGCACGTCGTTCGACCATAGCACATCCGTGAGGGCGCGGGTGGACCATTCATCGCGCTTTTCATTGGGCAACGGCGATTCATTTTTTTCCGACGCAGGAAATTGGCCGAGCAGGTTGGTCAAAGAGCTTTGCAGGGATTCCGGTAGCGACTTGCCTTCGAACACGACTCCACTGGTGGCGTTGGTGCGGTCACGGCGGTCGTGCAATTGTGCCACCGGTTTGGAGCCAACAATACCAGTTGTCTTTCCGGCCGCCTGCAATGTTTCGGCGATAGTGTCGAACAAGATATAATGACCGTTGCTGATCTCATCACCTGTGCGGATGGTATGGATATCCTGGGTATCAATGTTGGTGAGCAGGTTGATGGCGGGGCGATATTCCTTGTTGGCCACGATGCCGTTGTTCCCGGGATAGGCACCCGTGGCAATGGCGGTGCCGTTGACTTCGGTGCTGCTGGGATAAACCGCGTGTTGATTGGTGAACATGACGCCGTCCCGCGACATCTGCCAAAGGGTGGGAGTATGTTCCTGCGAAATAAAATCCGGCCGCATGCCGTCCCAGACGATGACGACAACGTGTTCGGCTTTGCCGGCGGCGAAAGCGGTGATTGAGAAAATGCAAAGGAAGACAACGAGGAAGACATCCAACATCCAATGACAGCGTATGCGCATGGGTAAATCGTTGAGGGGCAGGGCAGGGGAGTCAAACAAAAGCGACGAGTCAGGAACAATTTTACCGGTTCGTAACAGTTGGTGTATAAAGATAGCAAATGGACGAACATCGAACAACAAATGTGCCGGTGCGCCGACCTGATTCGCGTTTCATTTTCTCAAAAAAGGCGAATGACTATGCGGCGGCGCGGCCGAATTATCCGTCGCCTTTGTTTGATACTTTCAAGGCCATTTGTCCGCCCGGCGAAAAGGTCATCGTGGCGGATATTGGCGCGGGCACGGGGCTTTTGACGCAGGGATTGTTAGAGAGCGGGTATCAGGTCGTCGCGGTCGAGCCGAATACGGAGATGCGGCAGGCGGCGGATGATCGGCTGGGTGGGGTGAAAGGTTATCGCAGTGTGGATGGGACGGCTGAGGCGACGTCGCTGGCCTCAGGATCCATCAACCTGATCACTGTGGCGCAGGCGTTTCATTGGTTTGATGTGGCCCGGGCACGAATGGAATTTCTTCGGGTACTGACGGCACGGGGTCAGGTCGCTTTGATTTCCAATGAACGGGTGAAGACGGACCCATTGCAGAGGGCGCTGGAAGAAATTTTAAAAGAACGACGGAGCATCACGCGCACCACGGGTAACCTGGACAATGCCGAGCAGTTCTTCGGCGGCAAACACGAACGTTTTTCCTGGCCGCATACGCACGTTCTTGATGAAGATGGATTGGCCAGCCTGGTATTCTCACGCTCGCACATCCCGGACAGGGGTTCGAAGGAAGGCGGCGTTGTTGAGGAAGCGGTCCGAAAAATATTCAAGCAATTTGCAGTGGAAGGAAGAGTCGAAATCCGGTATCAAACGACCGCAATCATTGGCCGCCCGACAAAAACTTAACACAGGTATAGCGTCGCATGAAAAAATGTCCATGGTGCGGGAAAGAATATCCCGATGAGATAAAGGTTTGCGCGTTGGACCATCATGAGCTGGAACCACGCGATTCGGCAACACTACCAGCCCCGGCCGCTTTTGAACCTGTTCCGGAAGAAGAATTGCCCTGGCAGACGCCGTTTGACCAAGCAGTGGATGATACAGGCGATCCCGCTGAATTTGTTTTGTTGAGAACGCTGGAGCCGTTTGAAGCGGATAGATTGCTGGATAAATTCGAGGCGCAGGGGATACCGTTTCAAATAGATCGGGTGGAACAGGAGATACAGAACAAAGGCGGCGTACGGAGAATCGGCTACATCCAGGTGTTTGTACGGCGTGCAGACAGAATAAATGCCGACAGGATCTATACGGCGGATTGGAAGGTATAGCAGGCCGCTGCGGCTTCAACCTTGCAGCGGGCGGTTCAATTTCTATAATCCGCGTGTGCTGGACATCAAATTGATTCGAGACAAACCGGATTTCGTGCGCCAACGACTGGCTACGCGGGGGGCAGGGGACGAGAAACTCATCGACGGAATTCTGCAAGCCGATGATCAACGTCGCAAGGCGCTGGCGGAAGTGGAAACGCTCAAGGCCACCCGCAATCGTGTGAGCAAAGAAATCGGCGCGTTGATGGGGCAGAAGAAGCTGGAAGAAGCCGAGGCGAAGAAAAAGGAGACGCGCGACCTGGGCGACCGGATTGCGGCGCTCGATAAACAAGCCGCTGAGGCGGACACCGCACGGAATGAGCTGATGCTGCGTTTGCCGAACCTGCCGCATGAATCGGTGGCCATCGGAAAATCGGCGGACGACAACCCGGAGATCCGGGTGCATGGCGAGAAACCGGCCTTCTCATTCAAACCCAAATCGCACGTGGAGCTTTGTGAATCGCTCAAGCTGGTGGATTTTGCGCGCGGGGCGAAACTTTCCGGGAGTGGATTTTTACTGTACACGAACTGGGGTGCGAAGCTGGAACGGGCGTTGATCCAATTTCTTTTGGACCTGCACACGACGCAGCATGGCTACACGGAGGTTTCGCCGCCGCTGCTGGTGGGGCCGCAATGCCTGGAAGGCGTGGGGCAATTCCCGAAATTCAAAGACCAGTACTATGGCGTGGCCGAGGGCGACGATGCGGAAAAGCTGCACAAACTGTATTTGATTCCCACGGCTGAGACGCCGGTGGCGAACATCCATCGGGAAGAAATTCTGCCGGAGAAACAATTGCCCATCAATTATTGCGCGTACACACCGTGTTTCCGTGGTGAAGCAGGTGCGGCGGGTGTGGGCACGCGCGGAATGATACGTGTGCATCAATTCGACAAAGTGGAATTGATAAAGATAGTGAAACCGGAGCACGGTTACGAGGAGCACGAGAAGATGGTGAAGGACGCGGAAAAAGTGCTGCAACTGCTCAGGTTGCATTATCGCGTGATCATGTTATGTACCGGTGACATGGGTTTTGGCAGTGCGAAGACGTATGACATCGAAGTATGGTCGCCGGGGCAGGGGAGTTATCTCGAAGTTTCGAGTGTGTCGAACTGTGAAGATTTTCAGGCGCGCCGGATGAACCTGCGATTCAAATCGGAGGCCGGCGAAAATAAGCTGCCGCATATCCTGAACGGGAGCGGCACGGCGCTGGCGCGATTGTTCGTGGCGCTGGTGGAGACGTATCAGCAGTCGGATGGCAGCGTCACAATCCCGGCACCGTTACAAACATATCTCAAGACGGATCGGTTGCGTCCGTGATGAACCTGTTCTTTATTTTGGATTTACGGTATACCATGGATGTGTTGGAAGCAGCGCAATGCGTAAGTCGTAAATGAAAATCCTTTTCGCCAGCAGTGAAGTTTTTCCCTACTCCAAAACCGGCGGGCTTGCCGACATGGTGGGGGCGTTGGGCAGGGCGCTGGCGGAAGCCGGACACCGGGTGGGAATCGTGACGCCGTCGTACCGGGGCATCCGCGAACGTTTTCCAGAAGCCAAAAAGCTCGATTGGTGGCTGGAGCTGCCCATGGCCAACCGCTACGTGCAGGGCGAAGTCTGGACGCTGGAACCCGAACCCGGATTGACGATCTATTTCATCCACCAGCCGGAATACTACGACCGGTCGGATTTGTATTCAAACGGCGGCGCTGATTACGCGGACAACGCGGAACGCTTCATCTTTTTTTGCAAGGCGGCGGTGCATCTGGCGCGTTATCTGCCGTGGCAGCCGGAACTGATCCACGCGCATGACTGGCAGGTGGGTTGTGTGCCGATGTTGGTGCAGCACCAGAGTAAACTAGGATGGGGGAACGCGCCGGCGACGTGTTTGACGATCCATAACCTCGCCTACCAGGGAGTTTTTCCGGCGGCGCAGTTCGGGATGACGAATCTGCCCTTGGAATATTTCAACCCCGAGGGCGCGGAATTTTACAATCACCTGAACTGCCTCAAGGCGGGCATCGCGTTCGCGAATGTGATAACGACAGTCAGCCCGCGCTACGCGCGTGAAATCACGACGGAGGAATTCGGATGCGGGCTGGATGGTTTTTTGCGAGACCGTCGGACGAGGCTCTTTGGGATATTGAACGGCGCAGATTATGACGAATGGAACACGACGGAGAATCCGTATCTGCCGTTCCCGTATTCGGCGCGGAAGCTGGCGGGCAAGGCGGAGAACAAGCAGAAGTTGCAACATGAACTCGGCCTGCCGGAGAAAGCCGCCGTGCCGCTGTTCGGCAGCGTGACGCGGCTGGCGGAACAGAAGGGCATGGATATCCAATTGGGCGCGTTGGAGGAAATGTTGAGCAGTGATATGCAGTTTGTATTGCTTGGCAGCGGTGCGACAATTTTTGAGAAGGGTTTCCTGAAGCTGGCGCAACGGTTTCCCGGCAAGGCTGCGGTGCGAATCGGTTACGATCAGGGACTGGCCCATCGCATTGAGGCCGGGTGTGATTTTTGTTTAATGCCGTCCAAATTTGAGCCATGCGGGTTGACACAAATTTACAGTTTGCGGTACGGCACTGTCCCGATCGTGCGGGCCACCGGCGGCCTGGATGACAGCGTACGGGATTATGCGGAGAATCCGAAAACGGCCGATGGGATCAAGTTCCGCGAATATTCAGCGCGGGCGCTGGCCAAGGCAATCCGCAAGGCGCTGGCGATCTATCAGCAACCGGATTTGCTAAAGAAATTTCGCGTGAACGGCATGAAGATGGATTTTTCGTGGGGAAAAATTGTGACGGAATACGAACGGGTCTACGGGATCGCGCTGAAACGTTAATGGCGGGCAAGTTCGGTGGCATCCCGCCGAACGAGGTTTTCGTAGCGCTGGGCGCGCTCGGAAACGATTCGTGAAGGATGGTCGGCCTGTATGGGGGCATTCCAAAGGATGTAAAATTCGAAATCGGTCGGCGGACGGTTATGTGTCTTCTGGAACGCCGCCACCCGGTCTTGCATAATGTCCTGGGCCACCGACAATGCAAATTGCACGTCCTGGGGATTGCCGCCGGGCCATAGTTGCGGACGTATCTGAAACCGCGAAAGTTCGCCGTTGGAGCCAATAGCACTGTCGTTATTACCGCTCTCGAGCATGGAAAGGGCAGACCAGCGGTCCATCGCCGAAGCGACGCGGACCGCACAAGCGATTGCCACCAAAATCAATGCGACTCGAAAACGATTCATATACCAACAGACTTAGCTAGAGGTTTGCCATTCAAATTAATAATTTAAACGAAATATAACAATCAACGTTGTGCACCATTATATGCCGTTCCCTACCTGCTTTCCCGATGCGGCCACCCTACCGCACAAGGACAAATTTTGCCAGCACAAAGACAGCTTTGAGGTTGTGATGCTTGCGCCGGTTGGAAATTGGACAGCGATAAAATGATGGTTTGAAATCAAATCCCACCCACCGCTTTGCGCAAAATTCGACTTCACTTCATTGCGTCTCCTTTGTCCACATCACCAGATTCAAACGATAACGACGAGCAACCGCCTTTGCAGATGAGAGCGACTTTGGCCCCAAATCAATCATACGACCGTCTTTCAACCACACCCTTACCTGGCCTCGACTCCAATACATGCGCCCCTCGAAACCGTTTTTCGTAGTGACATTTTGTGAGGTTTGAAGCATGAGAGGAAAATTATGTATAATATATCAAGTCTATGGGGGGGTCATTTCGCCCGCTTCGCGGTCGAAATGATCCCCCCCGACGCCACGCCCATGGCCAGAAGAAACTCCACCTTGGATGACGCGAAGCACAGGAGTACCCATGACATCCGTTTCCTGAGCAGGTGGAGAAAATTGATTTTCGATGGATTCCAGCCTTGAGAGGATTTGAGCAATGGCCGTTGCTTCGTACTTTGGCTCTACCTTTCGCCCTTGCAAATATGGCCGGACAGCATCGACAACGTCATTGGCTTTGCGACGAAGCGCAGCCCCATCAACGACCAACGGGAAGGCTGATTTGTTATCCTCCAACAGAGTGATTACGCCGGAGAATTGCAACCATCGGGAATACCTCGCCGCCTCTTCGATGCACTTGCCCTCACGAACAGCGTTAAGCAGATCGTCTAAGTAACGATCAGTTTCGCGCCAAATGATGTGGAATGTTGCGTTTCCAGCCATACACAGACAGGGTGAGGGACTCTGTCTGCGTTGCCCGCCAATGCGCGTATAACCGCCTACAACAGCATTACCGCCAGCCTACGGCACTACATCGCCGAACGCAAGGACATTTTCCCTACGTAGGGAAACGAAATATAACAATCATTGTGCATCATTAAATAGTTGGGCAATAACCAATGCTGGACTGAGCTTTTGCATGTTTTGCCTATTAACAACCTTGGCGACTTTACATGAGTTGCTGCCTGATGGCAAGTAAGAGTCTGGTGTCGTACAGATTGTTTGCGGCTATTTGTTATTCCAACCCCAGCGACCGGTCAGCGGCCAATAGACGACGAAGTAACGTCCAATGACGGCGTCCTGTGGAAAAGTTCCCCAGTAGCGGGAATCCTGGCTGACCATAGTATTATCGCCCAACACCACGAAATTATCTTTCGGTATGGTAAGGGTTTCTCCCGAACGCAGATACGAAGAGCCGGGAGGGTTGTTAATATGCCCGGAAAAAACGCTTTCCATCGCCTGTTTGCTTGTATCAAACGAATACACATTTTCGAAGTGTGGAGTGGACGCGTCCAGTCTATGACCGTCGATCACCACATGTCGGTCGTCACCGATCTCCACGCGTTCGCCGCCAAGGCCAATGAGCCGCTTGATGTAAAACTGATCCGCAGGAATGCCCAAACGTTCCCGCTGGTCTTCCGGGATCCCCTTGGTCTGAAAGACAACAATCTCGCCACGCTTTGGCGGACGGAAATTATACGTCAGCCGGTCCACAAAAAGGTAATCGCCGGAGCTGACTTTCATTTTCACTATGTCGTCGCCCTTGTGAAATGGTTGTCCGCGTAACAGCCCGGCGCGCATCTCCAGGGCGGAAACATTATAACCCACCATGCGGCTCAAATCCTGGGGACTGCCGTAATCCGGCGGGAACCAGACCGTGTACGACTTTCCATTGAATCGATAGGTCTGCTTGATGTTGAAGATCAAAAACCGCAACGGAGCATCGGCGCCCTCAAAAGTTCCGTCTTCGGGTGCTTTGATATCCAGATACGAAACACCATGAATAAAATCCTTGATGCGCTCCCAACCTGATGGGATTTGGACAGCCTCCATCGCGGCCTTCTGATCGGCCAGGTACGCCGCATACATCGGATCATTCAGGTGCAGAAAAACCCGGCTGTAATCGGGCGCGGAAGATACCCCGAAAAGCGTCGGCTGCATCGAGCTCGTGGGTATCTTGAATGGTTGCAGGAAAAATGTCCGGATGGCCATCGCCACGGCCAGCGCGACTAAAAGCATTTCCACATTTTCGCGGATGCCGGGATTCGGATACTGCTTAAGAAATTTGTTCGCCGTTTTTTCGAGGCTGTCCATCTGCTTTTGCAGGACGGTTTTTTCAACATCCTGCGCGGCCACGGATTTCAACTCCGCCAGCGCAGCCTCCACCTCCTTGACCGCATTGGCTGGAAGAACATCACGCTGGTGCGAGAGTAATTTCCACACGTGCTTGTGCATCGCCAGCGCGCGGCGGACCGTTTTCGAGATCATCCAGCGTAAATTCATAAAGCGTGACCGGAGGATATCCCCTGCCCTTTTCTTTCAATTCCCGGCACTTGCTGGATTTTGACACCAATCGCGTCTTTTTTCACAAAATTATTTCCGGCAAAATAATGACACTTCATGCGAAAGAAAGGAATTTCCTGCCTCACGCCTTCAAAACCTCGATGAATGCCTCTTGTGGGATGTTCACGTTACCGATGGATTTCATGCGCTTCTTGCCCTCCTTTTGCTTCTCCAGCAGCTTGCGTTTGCGCGAGACGTCGCCGCCATAGCACTTTGCCGTCACGTCCTTGCGGAATGCGCTGATTACTTCCGAGGCGATGATCTTGCCGCCGATCGCCGCCTGGATCTTCACCTGGAACTGCTGGCGCGGGATCACTTCCTTGAGCTTTTCTGCCAGAGCACGTCCCCTGCCCTCTGCCTTCGTGCGATGCACGATGCAGGAGAACGCATCCATCGGTTCCGTGTTCACCAGCATGTCCAGCTTCACCATGTCGCTCACCTGGTAATCCGCCGGCTCGTAATCCATCGAGCCAAACCCACGTGTGATGCTTTTGATGCGGTCATGGAAATCGATGAGGATCTCATTCAACGGGATCAAGCTCGTCAACATCACGCGCTTCGTGTCCAGCGTTTCCGTATGGTCCACGGTGCCCCGTTTTTCCGATATCAACGCCAGCATGTCGCCGATATTTTCATTCGGGCAGATGACGAACGATTTCACCATCGGTTCCTCGATCGTCTCGATATAAGTCACATCCGGCATGAACGCCGGGTTATCCACCAGCTTCTTCGTGCCGTCCGTGAGCGTCACTTTGTACACCACGCTCGGGTAGGTCGCGATGATGTCCATGTCATATTCACGACGCAAACGTTCCTGCACGATTTCCAGATGCAACAATCCGAGAAAGCCGCAACGAAAGCCGAAGCCCAGCGCCACCGACGTCTCCGTCGAATACACAAATGCCGAATCGTTCAGCTTTAATTTCCCCATCGAAGATTTCAACTGCTCATAATCCGCGGTGTTGATCGGGTAAATGCCGCTGAACACCATCGGATGAATCTCTTTGAAGCCCGACAACACCGGCGAGGGATTTCGTGCATCCGTGATGGTATCGCCCATCTTCACTTCCGCCGCCGTCTTAATATTGGCTGTAAAATATCCGGTCTCACCGACTTCGAGCTTCTCGCGGGTATAAGGTTTCGGATTGAAACTGCCGACCTCCTTCACCTCCACATTTTTTCCCGAGTGCAATAGCTTCACGTGCTGGCCCGCTTTCAATTCGCCATTGAACACGCGCACGTGCGTTACCACGCCCTTGTACGTATCGAAATACGAATCAAACGCCAGCGCCTGCAAGCTCGGTTCGCCTGTCGGCTTCGGTGGCGGAATGCGCGCGACGATCGCCTCAAGGATGTCCTCGATGCCGATGCCCTGCTTCGCGCTGCATAACACCGCCAATTCGGCGGGAATGGCCAGCACGTCCTCTAATTGCCTTTTCGCCTGTGGGATGTCCGCGTGAGGTAAATCAATCTTATTGATCACCGGGATGATTTCGAGGTTCAGCTTGGCCGCCAGGTGATAATTCGCCACCGTCTGCGCCTCCACACCCTGCGCCGCATCCACCACCAGCAACGCGCCTTCGCACGCACTCAAGCTGCGCGAAACCTCGTACGCAAAATCCACGTGCCCGGGCGTATCGATCAGGTTGAGCTCATACTCCTCGCCGTTCTTCGCCGTGTAAAGCATCGTCACCGGATGCGCCTTGATCGTGATGCCCCGCTCGCGCTCCAGGTCCATCGCGTCGAGCAATTGATCCGACATGTCCCGCGTGGCGATCGTGCCCGTCCGGTGCAGCAACCGGTCCGACAGTGTCGTCTTGCCGTGATCAATATGGGCAATGATGCTAAAATTTCTGATATGTGCGGAGTCCATCGTATGTCAATCCAGAGCCGATGAAGGTAACAGCAGTGCGGTCGAAGAAAAGCAAATTTGCCTGTCTTGCATCGTTGCGTTTACCCCGCCCAAAAAAGGATTCCTTGTTTTTGCCACGATAAAACACGATAAAGCACGATTCCCTCGGAAATTTGGCACGATTCGAAACACGATTTTATCACGATTATTCACGATAAACCTCGATTTCTCGTGTTTGGCTTTTTTTCGATTTTCGTACGGTGTGCAGTCCTCCCGCTCGCGATTCATCGGAACTGCGCACCATTCCCTGTCTCTTTTTATCCATTTCCCATCCTCCATCTTGTGAATTAAAAAACACTCTTAATTAAGTCTAATTATCCCTAATTTGAGCTTGGCCATTGCCAGAAAATTCCGGCTATTGGGCGCCAGTTTCATTCCTATTTCCGGTGCGGCGAGACTCCGTCGAGCCCTGACTTTCGGCTCTCGCTCGTCGCGCCATAGCGCAGCGATGGCGGAGCCTTCTACCCTCCTTCTTCTTACTTCGACATTTTTTGTCATCCCGCGATTTTACCACGGCTTCACCACCTTGTAATCGCGACCGTCGCGAAGTCATGCACTTTTTTTAGAGCAAATAAATTGCGATAATAACCACTCTGTCAGGCCTTTGCGTCGGGAGCCCATGGTGAAGTCTCGAAAACGTGCTGCATTTTTTAACGGAGCGTCCCGCATTTTAACCCCTAAGCGCTTGATTAATCGAAAAACTTTGCGATAAATCAAATCCGCCGTGGAGGTTCGGCCAATCAGCCAAACTCATGAAAACAATCCTCGCGATGCTTTTGCTGGCAGCCGGCATTCTGTTGGCGCACGGAACCACCACGATTGATACCGCCAACCGTTTCGCCTACGGCGCGAACTTCGGGTGGCTGGATTGTCGCGGCGATACCAATAACGGAACCGTAATCGGCGAATACGTTTGTAGCGGTTATATCTATTCCGCCAACGTCGGCTGGATCAATCTTGGCACCGGTTTACCCACCAATAGCATCGCGTATCAAAACGTTTCCTCGAACGATTTTGGCGTCAATCAGGACGGCCTCGGCAACTTGCGCGGCTATGCGTACGGCGCCAACATCGGCTGGCTCAACTTTGAGAGCACCGGCGCGCCCAAAGTGGATTTGCAGACCGGTAAACTGAGTGGCTCCATCTGGAGCGCCAATTGCGGCTGGATTTCCCTCAGTAATGCCGTTGCTTATGTCCAGACCGACTCCATCCAACCAGCCCAGCTCGCTCCGGATGGCCTGCCCATCGCCTGGCTGTTATCCAACTTCGGCACGACCAATGTGAATGCGGATGCCGATCCCGACCACGATGGCATGAGCAACGCCCAGGAATATCAAGCCGGCACCGACCCCAATATCACCACCAGCGTTTTGCGCATCACCGCCCAGCAATTTACCGTGGGCGGAACGACCGCCAACCTCACATGGAATAGTGTCCCCTCGCGCTACTATCACATCCAAAAAACCGTGAGCGTGGCCCCCACCAATTGGACCGATAGCGGCCTGGGATTGATTTCACCTTCAGCCGGCACCACGACAACCAGTTCCTTCAGCGACTCCACCACGCCCATCCGCTTCTATCGCGTGCAGGCAAACAGACCGTTGGCACCTTGATGGCAAAGCGCTTAGCGTCGTCCGGATAGAGTGCCGCACTATTTCATGTCGTAGTCATCCTGCTAACGCGCCTTCGTCACGATAAACCAGATCATCAGCACCCAGAAAAGGACGAATATGATTCCGAGAATCTTTAGCCACGTCGGTATCGCGAATGGATTATTCAATTTGGGTTCGTGGCGCGCTCGCTGTCCACGCGATTTGGGCGATGTTTTTTTCTCGAACCCCAGCGTCATCTGTTTCGCCGGCGGCGGCGCTGGTGCCGGTTGCGTGGCTGGTTTAGCGGTAACGTTTCCGTTCGGAACACTTGGGAGATCTCCAAACCCTGGTTTCTGACGCGGCCGCACATATTCTTTGGGCAGGAACAATTCCCTGCTCGCTTCATTCCACATTCGCTCAAGCACCTCCCGATGCTTTTCTACCTGATCGGGGGGCACGCTGTCCGCCTTCGTTGTGAGTGAGAGGTCCATCACAAAATAACCATTGCCCGCTCGGCTGTTCCGCTTGAACTCCACATATGCGCTCTTTATATGGCCTTCGGGATCATTTAATCTCATCTTCTGGATCGCCGGGCTGTCTATGTCGGCCTTATAATTGATATGGCACGGATACGGCAGGGCAAAGGGCGTTCGCCGGGCAAGATCCTTTTGGGGAACACCCAGGACACCCACCAGCCAGTTTCCCGGGAGCGCAAATCGGCACAGCCGGTCGTTCGGATGTCGCCCCAGGATAAATTTGATCTCAAAAACCTCCACCAGGATGAACCGGTTGGCTGCGCGGTCATCGCGATATTGCAAAGCGCCGATCCGCGTCGCGCTGCCGAAGCGGTTCGCCATCACCTGCAACCGTTGCTTGCCCGTCTCTTCGACGCCCGCATTTTCTATTTGTCTCCGAAGTATTTCAGCCTGGCTTCCTTCTGTTTGCAAAGTGACCTCCATCAGCGACGCCCCGCCGCTCGTGTCCAAAAGAATGTGCTCACGGAGGTCAAACTGGTCGGGTTGCTCCTCGATCGGCGGCGCTTTCACCAGGCCCTCTGCCCGGCCACCGATCGGCAATCCCATTCCGTAATCGGGGATGATCCGGTTGAGCACGCCGCCGCCTTGTGATTTAAAGGTCGCGTCGATCCACCGCCGCTTTCCCTCGAGCTCCACTTCCACGATGGCGTGGTTGAACAATGAAGGCAGCGGTAAAAAATCGCCGATGGATTTTCTCAGGAATGAATGCACCAAAACCGGCCGCGCCTCCACCCCCAGCTTCTTTAAAAGTTTCGCCAGCAGGAACGAAAGGTCTTTGCAATCGCCAAACCGCCGCTTGGCCACTGTCTCCGGTGGCGTCGGCGTTTGCCCGCCGAATTCCAGGTTCACGCTCAAATACCGGCATTCGTCCTGCACCAGCCGGATCGCCCGTTCGATGCGTGCGGCCACTTCCGGCTCCTTCTTTTCTATATCACTGGCGATTTCAGCGATGGCCGCGCCGTCATCCTGCACCATCCAGGCCTCCGCGATTCCCGCCGCGATCACCTGCCAGTCCGCAAAATCAGAAACCTGTATCCAGGGAACGGGAACGCTCCAGGCGGGTGTGTTCACTTCCGGCTTTTGCCCTGCCGAATTTTTCCGCGACCATTCCCAGAATATCATGTCGTCTTCCCGGGTTTCCACCGGCGTCAGGTCCGTCGCGGATGATTTCCACTTTCGGGAACGGCTCACGTTGAATAGAGCTGAAAAGTGATATTTGCCCACCGTAATGCCCTGCGGCAGTGTGAAAAAATATCCGCCCTGGTTTGGGAACATGCTCTTCTGGCTTTGGATCGTGTAGGAAAAATCCAGGACATCGCCTGGGCGCACATCCTCCAGCACCATTAACAACGTGAACCAGCCATGGATGACAAACCGCTCCAGGCCCTCTTCCCGTTGCAACAGATGCACCTTCTCCAGTTTTAACTGGTCGATCTCCACGTCTCCCCGGCGCACCTTTAGCGTGTGCAACGTGACCGTTTGCGTTTTGGGCTCAAACTGCAAACGCCACTGCGACCAATGTTGCACCGCCTCCATCGTCGCCAGCCGCACGACCTGGTGCGTAAAAACTTCATGCTGTTCCGCGTGGATCTGAGTGTCCGAAAGGAGAAAAGTGACCGGCGCTTCTGTGGCCGGTTTGAACTCCGGGTTGAAAGTGCATTCGACTACCCATCCGGCTACCGGTGACTGGCTGATCCGGCTGCGGGCAAAGGAGATGGTATCGACGCCCTCGAGGTTTCCTTCATTGAGCATGACAATTATTTGACGAAACTCCTGCCCCATTCAAATAAATAGAAACGAAGATCGTGTCCTTATTTGCCGGAATGACGCCAAAAAATAATACCCGCCGCGCGTGAAGATCCCCGAATTCTCACTTCGCTTTAACTGCCACCGGCGCGGCGGCAGGCTTTGGCTTCAGCCACGTATCCCACACCCGATACAACAGCAACAGCCCGATCACCGTCGCAAATGCCAGCGGCTTCCGCACATCCGCCTTCACCTGCATATAGTAATGGATCACCCCGCAGATGGCCACCGCGTATGTCAACCGATGCAATGCCCGCCAGCGTTTGCCGCCCAGCCGTTTGATCATCGCATTCGTGGAAGTCACCGCCAGCGGTATCATCATGATGAGCGCGAGACTGCCCACGATGAGATACTTGCGCCGCACCATCTCCGAAAACGTGCTCGATACACTAAAACTGCGGTCCAACGAAAAGAACAAAAGGAAATGCGCGCAACCATAGAAGAATGCATATAGCCCCAGCGTCCGCCGCAGATTCACGATCCAGTTCCACCCCGTTAACTTCCGCAACGGCGTCGCCGCCAGCGTAAGCGTCAGGAAGACCAGCGTCATCATCCCTGTCGTGAGGATAGCGAAATTCTGCGGGTTCGCCCCCAATTGATGGTGTAGCGCATCCCACCCGAGCAGCGCCAGCGGCACCGCCCCATTCACGATGATCATCCACTTCGCAAACCGAATGTCAGCTTCCTTCATTTTTCAAATTTTGATCGCGCTCCCTTGTCGCGAAGCGTCTGGACTGCGGCCGCTTCAGCGCCGCTTTTCACACCCACTGGCTATGACGGCGCCTGCCGAACCATTCTTCAAACACCAAAAATCCGCGACACGCTGTTCCCTCTCCCCGGGGGAGAGGGTCAGGGTGAGGGGTAGCGCAATGCTCAATTACCTGCCTCACCCGGTTTCTACTCAATAAGTTTAAAAATTCTTCCGCAAATCCATCCCTGCATACAGATGTCCCACCTGCTCCTCATACCCGTTGAACTTCAACGTTGCTCGCCTCCCCGATTCTCCTATCCGCTGCTCCGTCGCCTGGCTCCAGCGCGGATGGTCCACCTCCGGATTCACATTCGCATAAAACCCATATTCATTCGGCGCCGCCACGTTCCACGTCGTTTGCGGTTGTTCGCTCACCAACTTGATTTTCACGATGGATTTTATCCCCTTGAACCCATACTTCCACGGAACCACCAGCCGTATCGGCGCGCCGTCCTGTGCCGGCAAACTCTTCCCATAAATCCCGCTCGCCAGGATTGCCAGCGGGTGCATCGCCTCATCCATCCGCAAACCCTCCACATATGGCCAGTCCAACACTCCGCTCTTTTGCCCCGGCATCCGCTTCGGGTCCAGCAATGTTTCAAACGCTACATACTTCGCCGATGCCTGCGGTTCCACCGCTTCAAGTAATTTGGAAAGCGAATAGCCCACCCACGGAATCACCATGGACCAACCCTCCACACACCGCATCCGGTAGATGCGCTCCTCCGGCGGACTGAGCTTCAGCAAATCATCTATGCCAAAGACCCGCGGCTTATTGACCAATCCCTCGACTGAAACCGTCCAGCCTTTGGTATCAAATCCTTCCGCTGCGGACGCCACGCTCTCTTTGTCCGTGGAGAACTCGTAGAAATTGTTGTAATGCGTGATGTCATCGAAGGGAGTGCTCGGTTCATTCACGCGAAATCCTGAATTACCGGCCACCTCCACGGGTTTGGTCACATTCGCAATCGCCTTCGTTTTCACCACACCGTGTCCCACCGGGTTCAGCTGCCGATAAACCACCCCCGTCACTACCGCCCCGGTCGCCAGCACGCCCGCCTGGATAAATTTCCGCCGGTTGAAATAAACCGCCGGTGGCGTCACTTTGTCAGGCTGAATTTTATTCGGCTCGTTCATCTTATTTCGTCGGAATTCCGCCTATCCCCTACCACAAAGGCGGTCTTCACTCAATCATACGTTCCTGCGCCCGCGATGGATGCTTCATTTTTAACAATGATTGAGCGAATTTCGCGAAGCGTCAGGGATTCCGTGGTTCCACCCGTATTATTCCCTGCGTAAACGGAAAAACGTATTCGTGCAACCAATGGGTTTGGTCACCACCAGTTGGTCGTCCACGGGCACCGGAACATTTGTGACAATGCACCAATTGGTCTCCGTGAGGTCATGGATGCTTTCCAGGGAATAATCATTCGCACCAGCCGGCCAGCTGAGAATGACGCTGGCATCCGCCTGCGTGATGCTCAGGACCGGCGCTGGCGTCGTGAACGTGATGTAATTAAGCACGTCAAACCCTGCCGTGGATTCCGCCCCGCCGCTGAAGCCGGCATTCCCCCGCGTGATGCGTGTGCTGAAGATGAGATCGATCCGATACGGCGTATCATATCTCAACATGCCAGCGGGAAAGTTAGTCCCCGTCAAATCCGGAGACAGTGCATCGCTTGAGTAAACCGTCATGTTCAACCGCTGGTCGAATATGCGCAGGAAAATCAGTCCTTGCGCGGATTCATCGGGCATAAAATTGTTCCACGTCAAAGCAAAGGGCATATTCGGAGCCATCCCTTGCAGGTCACTCCATGTGCTGCCAGTGAAATACGGCACATCCGGCGCATAGAATTCATCCATCGGAAAAGTTGCGATGCCGGCGTCTTCCCCGTCATTGATCTCAAATAGATAATCGCCGTCCGGAAACGCCGCGTCCATGTCCTCTTTGGTCGCAAAATAAGGGCTGCCGTACGACGCATAATAGATGTTCGTTACCTCTTCCGCATAGACCACATCGTCCGGCGTCGTGAAGGAAACGCTCGTGATATCGTTGGGGATGTTCGCAAAAAATTGGGCGCCAAAAAAACAGGCGTCCGGCGCGTCCGGGTCGGTCGGTTGCCCGTCGCCGGTTTGATGATACAAAATCGTTTTGAAGATGTCGTAGCCCGTGATCTGCGCTTGAAGCTCATGCGCGCCGCAGAACAAGGCCAACAGTGACAACGCCATCCCGAGGTGCCGAAGCGGGTTTGTCTTCTCCATGACCCATAGGATTTTCCTCCCGACCGATTTGTCAAGAATAACTAAACAATGAAATTAGTGTGGCGCATGGTATCGTTTCGCCTTGCTCGCTTGCAGCGACCGAATAACTTCGATGATACAGTTATTGGATTGCGGAATCTTGATATGCGCCCATTGATAACAACAATCTTTCTTGCCGGCCTGCTCCTCGCCGGCTGCGAATCAAAAGACACTGGGGTCACCGAAATGCACGTAGACAATGCCGGCAATGTCGTCCAGGGCCCCACCTACTCCCACGATGAACTTTGGGTGCGCCAAGTGAATGAATCGATCCATAACGAATCAACCGGTGAAAAACCACCTGTTGGCAATCCGTCATGGGAACAGTTTTGGCGGGACACCTATATCGGCCTCCGTGCGCAACCCAAGCCCGCCTGGCATTCAACTCATTTCAAGACCTCCGAAGACCTGGTCACCTACATCAAACAACAACGCGCCTTGAAGAAGCTCCCGATGTATGACACCCACTGATTTACGAGCGTATTATTAAATCACCATGAAAATTGAAGGCATCAAAGGTTGTTTCGAGAAGACCGGCGGCATGTTCTATTTCGCCCGGATGTGCTCCAAAATTCGACTCCACGCCAAAGGCAAACTGCCCGACGACTACCACGACATGCTGGGCAACGGTTTCGATGGCCGCACGTGCCGCTATCTGAAGGTCATCTACGAAGATGTCAAAACTCAGGTGCTCTCCAGAAAATCCGACGCCGATGTCCTCGAATGGTGTTTCGCTCATGGCCGCCGCCTCACAAAGGAAGAAATCCTTATTTACAACAGTTTCATGAGCAAGCGCGGCTGGCACGATGATGAGACTGACGGGTTCATTCCTGAAATGATCAAAAAGTACGGTTTGCCGGATAACGGCACCGTCCTCACCGACTTCGACCTCATCGAAATGGACGAAGGTCGTTGGTATCTCGAGATGTGGCGCGATGCCTGGAAATGACTCCCGCCATGCGTAATCTCATCATTTGTTTTTGCATCCTGGCAACAGCCTTCAGAAGTGCCGCGCAAGAAAAATTGCCCGTCCTCACCGTGGGCAGCACGGTTTATAGCAACGTCACCGTTACCAGCATTTCCTACACGGACGTTTATTTCAAATTTCCCAATGGCGAAACCAACGCAAAGTTGAAGGATCTCGCTCCGGCATTGCAAAAGCATTTCTACTACGATGCCGCCCGCGCCAAAGCGGCCGAGCAACGGCTTGCCGGCGAAAATGCGAAATACCTTTTCCGTGCCGGGAATGCCACCAACCGCGAACCGGCTACCGAAAAAGAAGCCCAGACCGAGATGGACAACGCCATCGCCCGCGTCAAGGCCATCGTGAATCAACCCGTGCGCACTTTCCTCATGGGACCCGATGTCAAGTATGTCACTTATCCATATTGGTTTCACGAAGGCGCTTCCAAACCCGATTTTAATAATGTGGATGTCCGCCAGTCTCAGGAATTACACTATGCCACCCAGGGCTATGTGACATCTGACCTTAATCCCGGCGTGCTTTGGGCTGGCACCGAGCTGGAATTCAATGCAAACACCAAATTCTTCTACACCAACCGCAGCGTTCCTAAAAAACGGCTGACCGAGGAGGAGATGCTCGAAATCAACCGTCTTTATCGCATCATCGGCGAAGATCAGGCCTATTTGGACGCCATGAAGAGCCCATAAGGCTCAAGCATTCGGTATCGTCGAAAAATTTTCTTCGTGCGTTTTCCCAGAGATAGGTTTTATTGGCTTGGTTATGACCATTTGGATACTTGCCCTTGTGATCGTTGCGTCGCTCGCCGGATTGGGCCTGCGCCAGGGAGCGATTCGTGTGGCTTTCTCCTTTGTCGGCATTCTGTTCGCCGCCCTGCTGGCCTCGCCGATCGGAAATCTGTTCTCTCCCTTGTTCGGTAAACTTCCGATTTGGGGATGGATGCTCGGTCCAGTGGTCGTCTTCATCATTATCCTTTCCGGCTTCAAGGTCGCTGGCGCCACAGTTCATCGCAAAGTTTACACCTATTACAAACACCAGCGCAGCGACCTTCAATGGTCGCTTTGGGAGCGGATGAACCAACGCGTCGGCATGTGTCTCGGCGTGGCCAATGGCGCCCTGTATCTCATACTGGTCTCGTTCGCCATCTACACGCCCACCTATTGGACCTATCAACTCGGCCAATCGGAAGCCGGCGAAAGTTCGCGTTCGATGAAGATCCTGAACCGCCTTGGCGAAGATTTACAACGCACCGGCATGAGCAAGGTCGCCGGCGCAGTCCGCACCATGCCCGATAGTTATTATGACGCCGCGGACATCGTCGGGCTGGTTTACAACAACCCGCCCCTGACCGATCGCCTCTCCCGCTATCCGGATTTTATCAGCCTCTCGCAAAAACCTGAGCTTCAGGATATCGCCAACGACGCTGACCTCGCCAAGCTGCGCGATCAAGGCGCGCCGCTTTCGGAATTGTTGGCCAATCCCAAAGTCAAAGCCGTCCTGAATAATAAAGCGCTGGTCAATTCCATCTGGGGCACCTTGACGCCGGACTTGAAGGACCTGCGCGCCTATCTCGAGGGAGGCAAATCGGGAAAATATGATTCCGAGAAGATCCTCGGCAAATGGAATTTCAGTCCCGCAGCCGCGACCGCCGCCTTCCGGAAAGCCAAGCCAACCGTGACCCTCGCTGAGATGCGCGCCTTTCGCGTATGGGTGAGCGCCTTTGGGAACACCACCTTTGCCGCTGGCTCGCCGCCGGACAATGTCGCCGTTCTCAGCGGCATACCCACCCTCAAAGCCGGCGAAACCTTGACGTTGCACGGCACCTGGGCAGTTGATGGCACGGATGTCTACAAGCTCACCATGAACAGCGACGTGGGCGCCCAGGAGTTTAGCGCATCTGTGGAGAACGGCCGCCTCACTATCACTTTCACCGGCTACTCCCTCGGCTTCGTAAAGACTGAATGATTGGAATTCAGGCCAAAATGATTTGCATTAACCATTGGTAATCCGCTGCATCCGTGTCACTCTGGCCGGGCAATGAACTTGCCAAAGTTTTTTGTTTGACGCTCTAAATCAGTTGGTGATACATATCGGCGCAAGGAAAAAAGGAAATCATGAAAATCAGGGAAACTGTTGCATCTCCAGTCATTCGTCGCGGCCTTCAATTCGCCGCCATTCTTCTCGTTTCAGCATTTTCTGCCAAAGCGGAATTTGTTGTCTCCGCGTTCACTGCCAAAACCATTGACGAGGACAATGACGTAAAGGTGAAACAAACCGGCGGCACTGACCTGACCTTTCACGATGCGCAATTCCAGGGAAAAGATTTTGAATCACCGCAATATTACGGCCTGCGCGCCATGTATTTTCTGCATGAAGATAAACCCGGTTTCGGCTTCGGCGTCGAATTCTTTCATGACAAGGAATACATGAAGACGGGCGGCAACTTGCACGTCACTGGCACACGCGGCGGCATTCCCGTGAACGACAATGAGCCGGTCAATAACACTATCCAGAATTTCAACAATTCCCACGGCATGAATTTTCTCCTGGGCGACGTCTTCTACCGCTGGGTTTTTGGCGCGAACCACGGGGCCTTCGTGCAACGCTTGCGTCCGTACATCGGTGCCGGTGCCGGCATCGTCATCCCTCACGTGGAATCAGAGGTCTATGGCGTCAGTAAACAGCAATATGAGTTTGGCGGGCCGGGCGTGCAGGCGGTCGTCGGTCTGGATGTCAAGTTGACCAAACACTTCTCGATCTTCAGCGAATATAAATTCACCTACGCCGATCTGGACGAGAGCATTCCTAACGGCAGCATCCAATTCCAGCCCATGACCCACCACTTCGCATTTGGCGTGTCATTCCATTTTTGGTGAGGTAAGCCGGAACCCGGCGAAGTGGCGATAGCGGAGCGCGCGCCGTCCCGGCTCGCAGCAGCCACCATCGCAATTAATCACTCGAACCGCATCTAATTGGCAGGGCGCGTCACTCCGTGACCGCCGTCTTCCCTGCCGCTCTAATTCATCATTTTCCGCAGCGTGGGCTCCATCGCCTCCGCCCAGATCTCATACCCATGCTCATTGGGATGTAAAAGGTCCGGCATCACATCTTTGTGAAGCTGTCCGTCCGCCCCCAAGAACTTCGGCCCGATATCCAGGTAGGTGACCATCTTGCCGTGCGACGAATATCGCTCAAGCGTCGCCAGCGATTTATTGATCACGTCAATCTGCGCCTGCTGCTCCGGCCCGCCGTCTCCCCGCGGAAAGATTGCCAGCAGGAGGATCTTCGTGTCCGGCAATTTCGCGCGCAGGTCATCGACCACTGCTGTGACGCCCTGGATCACTTCCGGCGGCTGGTTCCGTGGCGTTTTGCCATCGCGTTCCTTTCCCGTATTATTGGTGCCGATCATCAACACCACCACCTTGGGCTTTATCCCATCCAGTTCGCCATTGTCCATCCGCCACAGAACATGCTCCGTCCGGTCGGCACTGATGCCAAAATTCGCCGCGTTCCGGACGAGATAATATTTGTTCCAGACATTGGAGCCACGATTCCGCCAGAAATCCGTGATGGAATCGCCCATGAACAACAGGTCCACCCCGCCTTTTTTGGCTATCTGCACAAAACCTTCGTGCCGCGCCACCCATTTTACATCACGCGGCACCGGATTCGTCGTACTCTCAGCCAGCGCCGAAAAAGCGAATGCAGAAAAAAGTCCTACGAGGAGAAATCGATTCAAGGTTTTCATGCGACCGATTCTAGAACGTCAGCCCACCGCTCGCAACAGCCAACGATGAACTGAGAAGAAGTTGGAACTGGAGCCAGTTGTCGGATTTGAACCGACGACCGACGGTTTACAAAACCGTTGCTCTACCACTGAGCTAAACTGGCATTAAGGCCACATAGCTAAGCCGACTTTGCCCCTGTTCGTCAAGATGAACTGCCTTTGCGCCTCTTTCTCCCCTGCCCTGCTTCAATCCTCCAATATCGCCACCGCCGTCGCATATTCTTTCGTGTGGCTCAAACTGATCCGCACGATGCGTCCGCCGCGTGATGCTAGAAGTTTTTCGCCGTTCTCATGCAGGATCACAAACGGCTCGCCGCTCTCCTTGCGTCCCACTTCCATGTCCTGCCAGCCCAATTGCGCGCCGATCCCCGTCCCGAAAGCCTTCGAGATCGCTTCCTTGGCCGCAAACCGCACCGCCAGAAATGGCCCGGGAGTTTTGTGGGAAAGACAGTATTCAATCTCTCCCGGAAGCAATATCCGGTTCAAAAACCGGTCGCCAAACCTTTCATATGATGACGCGATGCGCCCCACGTCGATGATATCGATGCCTACGCCCAGGATCATGAACGATAGCCTTCCATCGCGTGCAACATCTCCTGCACGGCGGTTTTCATGCCCACCAAGATCGCCCGGCTCACGATGCTATGTCCGATGTTCAATTCCACCAGGTGCGGCACTTTTTTCAACGTCGCCAGATTCACGTAGTTCAGCCCGTGTCCCGCGTTCACTTTCAAACCGAGCGCGTGCGCCTGTTTGGCGGCAGCAATCAACCGCTCCAACTCTTTGGATCCATTTCGATTTCTAAAAAATTCCTCCGCGAACGCTCCCGTATGCAACTCTACAAACTGGCTTCCCGTACGCGCACTCGCTTCGATTTGTTTGGTATCCGGCGCGATGAACAAACTCACGTCAATGCCCGCGTCGTTCATCTTTTTTCGGGTCTCCGTCAGGCCCTGCTCATCCGTGATTACGTCCAAGCCACCTTCTGTGGTCACCTCTTGCCGTCGTTCCGGGACGATGCACACGATGTCCGGTTTCAGCTTTAGGGCGATCTCCACGATTTCCGGCGTGTTCGCCATCTCCAGGTTCAATCGCGTTTTGATTACTTCACGCAATTTCCACACGTCGCGGTCCTGGATATGCCGGCGGTCTTCGCGCAGGTGCGCCGTGATGCCGTGCGCGCCCGCCGCTTCGCACGCCAAAGCAGCGGTGACCACCTCAGGCTCGCCACGACCAAGTCCCCGATAGCGCGCCTCGCGCACCGTCGCCACGTGGTCAATGTTCACTCCCAGTTTCAACATATTACGGCATGCCGGGCATTCCGGGCATGGCTGGGGCAGCTTTTCCCGGACGTCGCGGAGATCCCTTTCCCGCGCGTACGGAAACGATGGGCTTGTCGAACGGAAAATTAGGTGTCTCAAACCAGTTCGCCAGCACCAATAGTTCGAACGCTGTGAAACCGATGGGTGATTTCCGTTCCAGTGTCAACTCGTTTGGTCGCGTCAAGAACACCTCCGTAACCTCATTACCCAGGCGTCCGGTTACCGCGTCAAGCCAGTGGCCGCTCGCCGAAGTTCCGTCGAATTGCCTGAAGTTCCCGAACAACAGATAGAGCTGGCTTAAGTTTCTCCAACTATCCATTCGTTCCGCCGTTACCTCCCACCCATAGTAGGCCAGGTTCGTCCGGCCCGAAATCTCCTCGAGCATCGCCTGGGGCAGCGTGCTACGCCGCACCGGATTCGGAAACACGCCACTCAGCAGGAAATCTCCATTGCCTCCGTGCGACCCCTCGATGAACGGCTCGATGAATGGCAACCCGCTCCAGGTCAATTTCGAGGGCTTTGGCGACCAATCCATGGTTCCGCCCATTCCGGCTGTTCTATTGGTGTTCAGCGCGAAAAGCTGCGGTGCCAGTTGTGCCAAAGTGTTGCTGGCATTTTCAACCGGTGTCGCCACATAGGTTTGATAGGGTATGCCTTGCATGGTCCACACAAAATACTGTTCCGGCATCGGCGATAGTTTCAAACGTGGAAAATGTCCCGCCAGCCAATCGCCGATACCCTGCGCCGCCGTGAAACCGACCAGCGGTTGATGGACCAGATTGGTGGGTATCCGCCACTGTTCCAGATTCAGGTCGAATGGCCGGTCACGTGACGCGACGATATGCGTCTGCACACCGTCATCGTCGATCTTCCACTGTGCGCTGACCGAAGAAAGTTGCAACGCCTGGACTTCCTCTGGCAACGGAACCAACCCGGCCAACCGCGTCAAATCCCCTTCCGCGCGCAAGACATAATTGCTCGCCGCCGGACAGGGCCGTCCGTCCGTTTTGATGCGTGCCACCAGCTCATCCGCCAACGGGATTTTGTCCTCCCCCGCGCTCAGCACCACCCAGTTTCCGGATTGTTCGAAACGGATCAGGTTCGGCGGGAGATGTTTTTTCAGTTCCCAGCCGGACCCATCTGCATTGGTGGTCACTGATAAGCCCGTCCATGCCATAAGGATCGTCGAAAGATTGGTGCGCCATAAATCCGCCCTAGCCGGTGCCAATTGCACGGCCAGCGCGAACTCCGTTGGTTGGTTTGTTTCACCGCGCAATTCTGTCCAGGACTCCGCACTCACCAGGTCGTCGAGCAACGGACGCATCAGCGAAACAAAATCATTCGTGCTCGCCACGCCCCGGCGCTTGGCCAGTTCAAACGGCGCTCGCGCCAGCCTCGTCAGGGTTTGCTTCATGAGCGCCTGCGTCTCCGGCATGGCCCAGACGCCCTTCAAGAAAACGGCGTTCGTGTCCTTGCCGGCATTTGCACTGCCGATAAAATGAATCTGCGCGATTTGGCCGGACGATGATTGCACCCGTGGCAAAGCCTCGGGCGCTGCCGCCGTGTCCATTGCCCGATTACAACCCGTCGCACCGATGCCGATGCACAAAAACAAGATCCATTTCCAACGCATAGAGCCTCCTTGTGTGCCAAAGCCCGACGCCTTTGGCAAACCCGTTTTCATTCCATGACATCGGCTGTACTGCCAGCGTCACCTCGTTGTCACCTGCGCCGCCCCTCGTTGCGTTGACACCCAAAGGCGACTTGTGTAACCTGTACCGCACTGTGGTTATGAGTTCCATGCTGAACCAACATGTTCTCGTACTCAACCGTTTGTGGCAGGCCGTAAACGTTTGCACCGCCCGCCGCGCCCTCACGTTGCTATTTCAAGGACATGCCCAGGCCGTTTTGAGCCGCGAAGATGGTTCATTCCAGACTTTCGATTTCGGCGACTGGCATCAGTTGTCCCAGAACGAGCCGCAGGCTGAAAGCGTCCATACCATTTCATTTAAGATCCGCATCCCCAAGGTGATTCTCCTGCTCGCCTTTGACCGCCTGCCCAAAAAGGAAGTGAAGTTCACCCGGCACAATATTTTTGAGCGCGACAAAAACACCTGCCAATACTGCGGCAGCGTTTGTGACCGCAAGGACCTGAACCTCGACCATGTCATCCCGCGCGACCGCGGCGGCCCGACCACGTGGGAGAACATCGTTTGTTCGTGTATCGAGTGCAATACGCTCAAGGGCAATCGCACGCCCCTCGAAGCCGGGCTGCATCTTATCCGCAAGCCCAAACGCCCCAAATGGCGGCCGTTCATCCAGATCAATTTCAGCCTGCACCAGCATGATAGCTGGAAACATTTCATCGACCTTGCCTATTGGAATGTCGAGTTGGGCGAAGACGCCGCCTGATAGTTTTTTCGCCAATGTTTCAAATCATATTCACGCCCACCAGTTCCGCCGAACTGGCCAAAATGCCCAAGGAATTGCAATTGCAGATCCTCGGCGAATTTCGCGGCCTCCCCCAGCAGGTCATCGGGACCGATCTCGACGAGTTCGGAAAATTGGAGCGCGGCGGCAAAATCATGCACCGGTTTCGCCTCGGCGATTATCGCGTGTATTTTGAGCGGCACGAACTCGGCCTGCTGGTCCATCGCATCATGAGCCGGCATACCCTGAAAGATTTTTGGTTCCGCTCCGGTCTGGCCGTGAAGGAAGATGAAGCCCTCGAACAAAACCCAAAATTCTGGGAACTCCTCGAATCCGCCAAAAAACGGCCCGAAGCCAAGGGCTGAGAACCGTTTTGATCCACTTTCACGGCAGCGCGCCGTTGTCTCCAATTCACTATTTCGCCGCGTTGTCTTGCACCTTGGCGGGTTCTGCCGAATATATTTCAAGATACTCACATTGCGGAACTTTGCTGCCCATATGGCCCGCCACTGTCACCTGTATCTTTTTGCCCGAGACCTTCGCCAGTTGCGCTTTCACACCGTCATTCATCGGCTTCAACCTGGTTTTGACGTCTTGACTGTCCCTGGTCTGTATCAGTAAGTGCGTTGCCCCATCCATGCACGTATCCATCTCGATAGCCTCAACCCTGCCCGTTAGATGGATTTCCACACGTGGCTTATCCGCCGCACCGTCTGCCGAGGCAATACGCGGGCTCATGGTGATGCCCAGGACGAAAATGGCGATAAGTAAACTGAAGATGGTTTTCATTTTGTCTTTCGTCGTTGTGGGTGAAAGGTTTCCTGTATTTGCGGGTGTTACCCTTTCCGTTTAGTTAACCAACTATAAAGTTAGATTGGTAGCGCGTACGGGAATCGAACCCGTCTTTCAGCCTTGAGAAGGCCACGTCCTAGCCGATAGACGAACACGCCACTCGACCATCATTTTAATGGCGCCGCGCGAGGTGTCAATTCCCCAAACCAAATAGCAAAAGGTTCCGCGACTACGGCAACGGCGCCACCCGATAGAACTTATGCGCATTGGTCCCAATGGGATCCGTCGTGCTCGCATTGGTGCTGTTCGCCGTCACATTGGGGACCAAATTCGTCCAGTTCGTGTCCAACAGGTCGCCGTTGGCATTTACCTGATAGACCAATCCGGAGATGGACGTCCATTTGATAAGCGCTGTCATGTTAGTGACGGTGATCGACAAAATGTACGGTCGCGGGACCACGGTCACCGTAAAATTCTTTGTGTCACTCAAGGGTGGCGCGCCACTGTCTGTAACGCGCACGGTCACGTTGGTGGTCGTGTTCGCGTTCGCATCCGTCGTTTGCCAGCTAAAGATTCCGTTGGTCGAATTAATCGCTGCATTGCCCGGCGCAACATCCAGGCTGAACGTAAGCGTCTGCGGCGGCAGGTCCACATCCGTGGCGTGATTTGTGACGGTCACCAGCGTGCCTGCGTGAACCGTGCGGTCCGCGACTGGCGCCAGCACCGGCGCATCGTTGACGGGATTAACCGTGAGGGTGAATGAGGTATTCGTTGAAGCCGACCCATCGCTCACGGTAATCGTAATAAGAGCGCTGCCGTCCTGATTCGTTGCCGGAGTCATCGTAACGGTGCGGTTCGCGCCACTGCCGCCAAACACAATATTCGCGTTCGGAATAAGCATGGTGTTCCCGGAAATACCGGAAACAATGAGTGAACCCGCCGGCGTTTCCACATCCCCTATGGTAAAGCCGATGGGTCCCGCGACGACGTCTTCATCGGTGATGACGTTGGTGATGCCGGTGCAGGTGGGCACATCGTTGACCGCTGTCACGTTGAGCGTGAATGAAATATTGGTCAGCGCCGCGCCGTCGCTCACGGTTATGGTGATGAGGGCGCTGCCGTTTTGATTGGCCGCCGGTGTCAATGTCACGGTGCGGTTCGCGCCACTGCCGCCAAATGCAATGTTCCCGTTCGGAATGAGCGTGGTGTTGCCGGAAATTCCCGAAACGATGAGTGAGCCTGCGAGCGTTTCGGCGTCGCCCACAGTAAAGCCGATGGGTCCGGCAACGGTGTCTTCAGCCGTGATGACATTGGTGATGCCAGTGCAGGTGGGCGGAGAATTGACCGCAACGACCGCCGAGGCAGAATTGTTCGCGGCATTCGTATCCCCGGTGCTGGAAGAAACCACTGCTACATTGGTGCGTTGACCGGAAAGCGTGGCCACCGCCTGGATGGTAAAGGTGGCGGTGGCATTGCTGACCATCGAACCCAGCGCGGCACTGACAAGATTGCCGTTATTCGTCCAGATTCCCTGGCTTACCGAGGCGTTCGTGAATATGAGCCCGACGGGCAAGGCATCTGTGACCACCACCGCACTCGCAGTGTTCGGGCCAAAATTCGTGACGCTGATGGTGAAGGTGAGATTGCTGGTGACATTCAAGGCAGAGGGTTGAACCGTTTTGCCGATGGCCATGTCCGCCTCCGCAACCGCTCCCGTGCAACATTGACTGGCGCTGACCACGACCGAATCGATCCACCACCCGGTTTGGGCCGTGTTATTATCGGAGGCACACCGCCAGCGGAATTGCACGGTTTGCCCGCCCGCCGCGTCCGGCAATTGTACGACTGTATTGGTGAACCCGCCGGAATTACCGCTCCAAACCTGGGAATGATTGAACGGGTTCGATGACGCGTTGATAGTCCGGTTGTATCCACCGCTTGAGAAAAAGCCGCCCGCCGCCTGAATTTCCTGAAAAGAACCCGCGCCTATCTTGATCTCCAACAGGCCGCCGTCAAAGGCATTGTTGGGGTTTCCGGCGGGCACTTCCAGGTTGTAACTATTCCGGAATGAAAGCTGTGCCAGCCCGGCCGGTAACTGGATGCTCGGACTTACCAGCGTGTTTGACCCCTTGGTCGTGGCATCATTTGAAAAGATCGAATTAGGCGCTGAATCGCTTACCGAGTTGGTCGTCACCCAGGCATGTTCACCGCCACCGCTAGTGGTCGTCCAACCAGCCGGCAGCGCCGGCTGTGTCACTCCGTCAAAATTTTCCGTGAAGATCGGGGCCAGCGTCCCCAGCGTAAAATTATACGATATCGTCCCCAGATTCACCGCCCCATCTTGAAGTTGCAGGACCGCTGTCACTGTACCGCCGCACGACCCGGATGCCGAAAAAGTGAAAGATTCGAATACCGCCCCGCCGTTGGTTGTTAATACGCCGTAGGTTTGCGGGCCGCTGGGAGAGGTTACCCCATTGGTGGTCAACAAGGTCGCCACCAGGTTGGTTGTGTTTACGTTGCCGATATTCTGCAGCGCAAAATTGACCGTGACCGTTTCGCCCGGATCGATCGCTCCGTTCGCTGCGGAGCAACTTTCTGAGGCGATGACCACATTGCTGAACGTTATCACCGGCTCTGCCGATGCCGTGGCGTTGTAGATCACCAGCGCAAAATCCTGGTCCGTTGCGGGTGAGATGTTTGCTATTCCATCCCCGGAAATGTTAGCCGCGGTCACCTTCACTTCGTACGCTCCGGTCAACCCGGCCGGAAGAAAAACGCTTTCCATGTTATTTTTGTGGTCGGCGTTTCCACCGGTCCGTGAAAAAGCTCCATGGAAAACATTCCCCTTATAAGTGTTGCCCCCTGCGGTCACCGTCAGGTCCAAATCATTCACCAATTCGGTGCTGGCGCTGAGCGCGCCGGGCGCATCCGTCCACGCTACGGTCACCCGGAACGGTTTCGACGGGTCATTGATGTTTCCGGTGAAAATTCTGGATGGGCCCGTATTCGTGAACGTATCGCTGGCCACCTGGTCTCGCAGCACACGCGCCACGCCATCGAACGCCGTGCCGAGATCCAATTCGCCCATGCCCTGGCTGATTGACCACAGGTTATCATTGGCAAACACACCGCTCATATACCGTGTAGCGCTGACCAGGAACGCTTTCGTCATTGCCGGACTGGCCGCGGGATAATTGCTGTTGATGAAATACTGCCGCACCAAAGCGCACGCGCCCGCTACGCAAGGGGTCGAATGGCTGGTTCCAGATGATTCAGTGTAAAATTGCTGGCCGCTCGGGAAAAAATTAGCCGCGGCTCCGGCCGTTCCACTCCCCGGCAGGCCGCAGATCCCGGAACCGGTAAAACATGTCAGGTCATTGCCGGTGCCATTCGTCGTGGCCGTGCCATTTTGCGGCGCGCCACCCGTGATATGCGAACCCGGCGCCACAATCTCAGGTTTCATACGCCCATCGGCACAAGGTCCACGGCTGGAAAAATCGGTCATATCGTTGGCATTGTCCGCATCTGTGTCCAGGGTCGAGCACCCGTCATTGCCGTTAGCGTTGCTCCCGCCATTGTCTATGGACATGGACCGGACATTCTCAGCCGCTCCCACCGTGATCACGTTTTTTGCTGAGCCCGGGGAATCCAGGGTGGTGCTGGCAGGACCGGCGTTGCCAGCGGCAAAAACGATGATCATGGGGCGGTTCGTCCCGACAAAAGTTGATGATGAGTTTCGCACCAGGGCGTCATACGTCTGCGAATCGGAGTTGTAAGCGCCATTCACTGGCGAACCCCAACTGTTGGCGCTGATGCGCGCCCCATTGGTATAGGCCTGTGATTGCAGAGTGGTATAGTTCGGACTTGTGAAATTATTCGGGTCAAAGATCACGGATGAGCCCAGACTTACGAAGGGGCAAACTCCCAGCCCGTAGCGATAACCAGTTGAATCCGTATGCGGAAAATTCGTCATATCGCAGTAGGCGCCGATGATATGACTGTTAAGATTTCCATGCCCGTCGCATCCCTGCAATGTGCTGCCGGAATTCGCCGAGCCCTCTAACCGATTATAAACGACGCGACTGCTGTTCGCCGGGTTACCAAATTGGTAGAGCGCGAAATGACCCGGCGAAGTCGTGCCGTTATCAATTCCACTATCGCTCAAATCAACCAGGAACCCGGAACTCGTGAATTGCGCCTGCGTGAATCCCTTGCTGGCGAGCCATCCCAAATAACCCGGGCCGGTCGGCAAACCTGTGTTATCCACCACATGGCCGGAAATGATCTGGTCCTGCCGTTCGTCAAGCAGATGAGGTTCGGGACGGGGCTGTATTGAAATCACCTCTGGTTGTTTTGCAATCTCCGCCAACCGGTCTGCCGGCAGACGCACGATAATATTCAAATAATTCAACACATGTGAGGTGGATTTAACCGGTGCCAGTTTTAACCGGTCAATGACTGCCATCGTCGCTGTATTCGCTTCCGCATCGTCCACCATTTGGACGGCGAAGGTGTCTGTGCCGATTTCTTGCGGTTCGCCCTTGCTGTTGGTGGCCCGGGCACTTGGATGGATCTTATCGTCATCCGTAAAATCGCCGTCCCATTGCACATAATCACTGCTATTCGCCCACGCCTGCATGCGCGCCAGCATCGAGGTATCGGCATAGATTAGATAAGCGTCATTCGGAATGTAAGTGACGATGTGGCCGCCATTCTCTTCCAGGGCCGCTACCCATTCGGGCTTGATGGGCCCGACAAATTGAACAAGGTGCAACCGTTTGCCGGCAAATGCGCCAACCGTGCGACGCAATGTTTTTGCCTCCGGTGATCGTGTGTTGATCGCGCGGGTACTCAGTTCAACGACATCCAGACGGTCTTCCACCTGCATGTGGTCGGTCGCCTTCCTGCCACTGGGAATCTCAGCGCTTTCAATGACCTGGAACCCGCCATAATCCGCGACCAGCTTTCCACCGTGCGCGATCAATTCCTTCGCCAGTTCCGGGTCGTTCACGCGCAACTTGTGCGTCTGCGCCGACAGAGCCATCGCGCTTAACAGCAACAGAACACCAGGGAGTAAATAGATGCGTCTCAAGTTGGAGGAAGAAAGCAATGACAAGGGGTGTGGAAAATCGGGGCGCGCATTAAACAACAGCAGAAATTGTCACACTCATGGCAAATTATTGCCGCATCTGGACGGGAAGTCAAATCCGGGCCTCGTTTTACAAACTCACCGCCGCGAGCGCCCGCTCTAAACAATTGAGCATCAAGGCAGGGGCGCAGCCCAACAAAAAGACCAGCGCGGCCAGGATGCACAAGGCAACCTGGGAAACGATCGGGGTTTTGAACTCACCCCCACCCGCCGGCCCATCAGCCACGTAGATTTGTTTGAGCACTTGCAGGTAATAATAAAGCGACACCGCGCTCATCGCGATGGCCAGCACCACGAGCCAGAGCAGGCCCAGATTGGCCGGGTCTGATTTGAGGGCCGCCGCGAAGACATAAAATTTTCCGAAGAACCCCGCCAGCGGCGGTATGCCCGCCAACGACAACATGAAGATCAACATACAAAATGAGATCACCGGCGAGCGCCGGCTCAATCCCGCGAAGCTGGACAGCTTATCATCCCCTGCCCTGCTCTCAACGATCGCCACCACTCCGAACGCGCCGACCGTCGTCAGACCATACGTCACCGCATAGTAAATGAGCGACGCAATCGCTTGTTTCTCATGCGACATTACTGCCAGCAACATGTAGCCTGCATGGGCTATCGCTGAATAGGCGAGCAACCGTTTCACGCTGGTCTGCACGATGGCCGTCAGATTTCCCACCACCATCGAAAGCGCTGCCACCACCGCAATGACCGGCGTCCAGCCGGTGATAAAATGATGCCATGCGCCGCTGCCCTCCGCGCCCGCAAAACCCAGCAGCATGACCTTCGCAAAGATGAAGAAGCTCGCCACTTTGGAGCCTGATGCAATGAACGCCGCGCTCGGCGTCGGCGCGCCTTCGTAGGCATCCGGCGCCCACAGGTGAAACGGCACCGCCGCCACTTTGAAACCAAAGCCGATGACGGTCATCACGATGGCGACTGCCAGCAACGGATCAAACCCTTTGCCCGCCAGCGCCGCGGCGATCTCACGCAGATTCGTCGAGCCGGACAATCCATACAGCAGGCTCATGCCGAACAACGTGAACGCCGCCGCCATGCCGCCGAACAAAAAGTATTTCAACGCCGCTTCCGCCGATTTAGCGTTCCGCTTGTTGAACGCCGTGAGGATGTAGAGCGACAGGCTCGTCAGTTCGAGTGACACAAAGATCATGAGCAGGTCTTCTGTGCTCACCAGAAACATCATCCCCACCGTGGCGAACAGTATCAGCGCCAGATATTCGCCCACGTGCACGGTGAAATCCGAATCCATCGAGATCAGGACCGTGAAGATCGTCAGCGCCACCAGCGCTACCTTGACGTATTGCGTCAGCGGGTCCACCACGAAGATTCCACCCGCTGTCTCGCCATACGACGGCATCACCAGCATCCAGGCGATAGCCAGGGCGCAACCGACGACCGCAACCATTCCGCTGATAATAAAACGATAGCACACATCCAGACCGCGTCCGGCGACGAGGTCCACTGCCAACACTGCCAGCGCCACGAGCACGATGATCGTCTCCGGCGCCGCCAGGCGGAAAAGCTCGAGATAGCTCATTGCCCGCCTCCTTTCCGCAGCCAGTCGAACAGCGGCGAATCAAAGCTCGGTCCGATCACATCCATCAGAAGCTTTGGAAAAATACCGATGACGAGCGCCGCGCCGATCAACAGCATGGCACCCAATCGTTCCGCCACCGAAATTGACTCCATCAGATGATGCTCGGTCTCCGTCTCCGGTTTTGCCTCGCCGAAAAAGGCCTTCTGCATCGCCCGAAGGGTATAGGCCACGCCGATCAAAACTCCCACACCGGTCAAAACCGCCAGCGTTGGGAACGCCCGCCATGTGCCGATGATGACTTGTAGTTCCGCCACAAATCCGCTGAACCCCGGCAGGCCCATGGACGCGCAACCCGCGATTACAAAGGTCACCGCCGCGAAAGGCATCGCCTTCGCGAGACTCATGCCTTCCAGCGTCGCTAGTTCCCGCGTGTGGGTGCGGTCGTAAACCATCCGGCCGACCACGGCGAACAACAATCCGGCAATGACTCCGTGTGAAAACATCTGCAACACCGCGCCTTGCAAACCGATCGTGTTCAACGTCGCGAGGCCGAGGATGACAAAACCCATATGGCTCACGCTCGAATAGCCGATGACAAACTTGAAATCCTTTTGCACTAGCGCCACCAGTGCGCCATAAACGATCCCGATGACCGCCAGCACTGCGATCCACATCTTCCACGCCAGCATGCCTTCAGGAAACAACGTCATTGCGACGCGCAAACAACCGTACGCACCCAGTTTCATCACCACGCCCGCCAGCAACATGGACGCTGCGGTTGGCGCGGCCACGTGACCGGTGGGTGCCCACGTGTGGAACGGCCACAGGCCGGCCAGGATGCCGAATCCCACGAACACCAGCGGAAAGGCCCACATCTGGAAGCCGTGTGAAAAAGTTCCGGCCTTCGCCAATTCAATGATGCTAAAGGTGTGCGCGCCCGAAACGACGTAAGCTGCGATCAATCCCACCAGCACCATCGCGCTGCCCACGAATGAATACAGCGCCAGCTTCATCGCGCCATATTCACGCCGCGTCGAACCCCAGATGGCGATGATGAAATATTTCGGGATGATGGCGATCTCGTAAAACACGAAGAGCAGGAACAGGTCAAAGCTCAGGAACACGCCATAGACACCGCCGATGAGTGCGAGATAAAAAGCGAAGAACTCCTTCGCGCGATGTTCGATGTTCCATGAAAACAAAATTCCCGCCACCGCCGCCAGGCCGGTCAGCAAGACCAGCGTGAGGCTCACGCCATCCGCCTCCAGATGATAACGGATACCCAACGTGGGGATCCAATCCACATCTGTCACGGTCCTCAGCTTGCCGGGATTTATTTCGAAAAACCCCGATAGCGCGCAAAGGAATCCTGCGACCGCCGTCAGGAGCGCGACCTTGCGCGCCGCCTCGGCATTGCCCTTCGGCAGGAGCATCAGCACCAGCACGCCGGCAAAGGAAATATAGATCGTCCAGGCTAACATTTAAGAATTCAGTTGTTCCACCATCCGCGCCACGGTGCTATTGATCGCGCCGAGCATGAGTTGCGGATAAACCCCCAGCACAAACATCAACGCGATGGGGACCGCCACCAGCGCACGTTCGCGCAGGGTCAGGTCGGGCAGCTTCGCCCATTGCGCGTTGAGCGGTCCGTTAAAGACCCGTTGTAACAGCGTAAGGATGAAGATCGCCGTGACCAGCAACCCGATCACCGACAGCGCCGCCGAACACATCGCCAGCGGAAACACTCCCTTAAAGATGAGGAATTCGCCGACGAATCCATTCAGTCCTGGCAATCCCAGCGAAGAAAACAACGCGATGCCCATCAAGCCGCACAACACCGGCGCGACCTTGCGCAAGCCGCCGAAGTCGTTCAAACCGCGCAGGCCGCCGCTGCGTTGTTCCAGGAAGCTTACGAACAGGAACAGCGTCGCCGCCGTCAGGCCGTGATTAAACATCTGGAGAAACACGCCGTTCAAAGCCGCGGCTTTTTCAACATCAACTCCAAACACATTCTTCCCGGCGGTCGCCACGGCAAAAACACCGAGCAGGCAATACCCAAGGTGATTGATGGAGGAATACGCCAGCATGCGCTTGATATCCTTTTGCGCAAACGCTGCGCACGCGGAAAAAACAATCGTCACGATGGCCAGCACGAGCAGCGGCGTGCGCAGCGCGTGGACTTCCGCCGGGAAGATCGGCAACAGGATGCGGATGAAGCCATACATACCCATCTTCGACATCACGCCCGTGAGCATCATCGTGACCGGTGACGGCGCTTCGGCATACGTTGAGGGCAACCACGTGTGGAACGGCATCAAGGGCACCTTCACTGCGAAACCAAGCAGCACCCCGCCGAAGATGAGCAGGCACATCTGGTGCGCCGTGAACACATGGCCGAAAAGCGTTGAGGTGAAATTCGCCGAAATCGCCTGAGCCAATCCCCCGTTTTGTGCCAGTGCGGCGAGGCCTGGAAAATCAAAAATACCCGGCTCAGTCGCCGTCTTCGTTACGAGAAAGATTCCCAGGAACGACAGCAGCATCGCCACGCTGCCGACCATGGTGTAAACGAAAAATTGGGTCGCCGCCGCTGCGCGATGTGACCCGCCCCACAAGCGCACGAGGAAAAATGCTGGAACCAGGCTAAGTTCCCAAAAGATGAACCAATGGAAAAAGTTCAGCGCCGTGAACGTGCCCATGAGGCCGGCTTGCAGGAAGAGCATCAGCGCATAGTAGAGCTCGACACGCTCGGTCACGTTTTTCGAAGCCAGCAGAGCCATGGGCGTGATGATCGCCGTCAGCAATACCATCAGCAGGCCCAGGCCGTCCACACCCACGAAGTACTGCACCCCCAGCGACGGTATCCAATTGAACTTCTCGGTCAGTTGAATCCCGCCGGCATTTGGGTCAAACGTTTTCCAAAGCACCAGCGCCAGCGCCAGCGTTCCAAAGCTGAACATCAACGCGAGGCGGCGTGCTGTCTTCGCGTCCTTTAAGCCAACGACCACAATCCCGCCGATCAGCGGAACGAACGTCAAAATACTCAGGATGGGGAATGTATTCGTCATTACGAAAGCCCCCATATCAATAGCAACACCAACAGCACCAGTGCCGCCCCGATGGCGCCCAGATAGCGTTGCACTTTTCCGTTCTGGAACAGCGACAGCCAGCTGCCATCCCGCCGCAAACCGGTGCAGACCTGGTCAAACCCCAGATTGATGACAAAATCATCAAACGCGGTGTTCACCCATGCCAGGCCGACCATGATGGCTGAAACCAACGCCACCGCCCCACCCCAGACAATGTCATCCAGGAAGTCACAGACCCGGGCAAACCATGCGTTGAAGCGGATCACCGTCGCCTCATAGAGTTCATCAATGAAATATTTATGGCGGAGCAACCAGAAGATGTCGGGACGCAGTTTCTCGACTGGATCGATGCCATCCGTTGTCGGCGCATAGTTGCGCCCATAAAACCACCAGCCCAGGCCGATGCCGAGGAATACGATCACCGATGACGCCAGCATCAGCGGCAATATTCCGCCTTGGGAGAAGTTGCCGAAGTTCAACGCGCCGACCGGCTCGCCGTCGAGAAATTTCTGGAACCATGGCCATGCGGGTGTGCCGATAAAGCCGAGTAACACGGCGAAGACCGCGAGAATTACCAGTGGCATCGTCATGGACGCCGGACTTTCGTGCGGGTCGCCGGATAATTCTACATGCGGATGTTGACTCGCTGGTTCGCCGCCGTGTTCCAGCGTGTGTTGTTCACTGATGGATGAGCGTCCAAGTTTAAGGCGGCAATTGCCGAAGAACACCTGGAAGACCTGGCGTGTCATATAAAACGCCGTGAGTAGCGCCCCAAAGATTCCGAGATAGAACGGCACCTGCGACACGCTCCAGCCGTGCGCCGCATGCAGGATTTCGTCTTTGCTCCAGAAACCTGAGAAGAAGATTGGCACCCCGCACAACGCCAGCATGCCGACGGCATAGGTCGCGAACGTGACCGGCATGAATTTTCGCAAGCCACCCATCCGGCAAATATCCTGTTCTTCGAGGCAACCATGGATGACCGAACCCGCGCCCAGGAACAACAGCGCCTTGAAGAACGCGTGCGTGATGAGATGGAACATCCCGACCGCCACACCACCCACGCCCAGCCCCATCATCATGTAACCGAGTTGCGAAACCGTGGAGTAAGCGAGAATGCGTTTGATGTCATTTTGCGCCACGGCGATGGAGGCGGCAAAAACAGCCGTGATGGCGCCGACCCAGGTGATGACCGTCAAAGCAGGCGAACCAACCGGAAGAATGGCGTGCGGTTCAGTCAATGCAGCCAGCCAGGCGAGCGAGGTATTCATCAGCGGGTACACCCGTGCCACCAGGAACACACCCGCCGCGACCATCGTGGCCGCGTGGATAAGCGCACTGACCGGTGTAGGGCCTTCCATCGCGTCCGGCAACCACACGTGCAACGGCACCTGGCCGGATTTGCCGGCTGCACCAGCGAAGATCAATAGACCGATTGCAGTCGAAACGGCTATGCCCGCACCAGCTGTTTGCGCGACCATCTTGACGAGCGCCGATTGTTCCATGCAACCCTGCCCGGCATCGTAGAACAACAAAGTGCCGCTCGCGTGATACAGCCACACGATGCCGATCAAAAACAACACATCGCCGATGCGCGTCGTGATGAACGCCTTTTTCGCCGCCGCCGCCGCGCTCGGTTTGTGATACCAGAACCCGATGAGCAAATACGAAGTGAGCCCGACCAGTTCCCAACAAATGAAGAGCAGCAACAGGCTGTTCGCGATGACGACCCCGAGCATCGCGCCGGCGAACAACGACAGGAACGTGAAGAAACGCGTGAAGTTCTCGTCATGCGCCATGTAGCCCGTGCTGTAGATAAAGATGAGCGTGCCGACGAAGGTGACCATCACCAGCATCACGGCCGTGAGCGGGTCCAGCACCCAACCGAGTTTGAGCACCCCGGCATCGCCCGTCGCGAATTGCAGCCATGTGAAATTGAAGACTTCCTTTGTGCCTTCGTGATTGATCGATTGGAGCGCATGGGAGAACGCGCAGAGTGACAGCAAAAAGGAAACAACCATCGAACCAATGGCCAGCGTTGCCGAAAACTTCCGGCATTGCTTCGGCGCAAGCGCGCTGAACCCCGCCGCCAGCATTGGCAGCACAGGAATCAACCAAAGATTTTGAACGATCCAGGCCATTTCAACCCTTCAGGGAATCCACTTCATCTAAATTCGTTGTTTTGTAATGTCGGTAGATCGCGATGATGAGCGCGAGTCCGACCGCCGCTTCCGCCGCCGCCACGCCGATGGCAAAGATCACGAACATGATGCCGGTGAGCGCTTCCGGGTGTTCGCTGAACCGCCAGAACGCGATGAAATTCAGGTTCGCCGCATTGAGCATCAGTTCGATGCCGATGAGCACGATGATGGCGCTGCGCCGGGTCAAGGCGCCGGCCAATCCGATGGCGAACAGAAATGCCGAGAGCAACAGATAGCCGATGAGCGGGGTCATTTCTTTTCCTCCTTCAATGCGATGATCACCGCGCCGATGAGCGCCGCCGTCAACAACAGGCCGATGACTTCCAGCGGCAGCACGTATTTGCCCATCAACGCGCCGCCGATGTCTTTCACCGTGGCGTCCGGCAGTGCTGTTATTTCACATTGGCTGGCGAAACTATTCCGGATGGTCCACGCCAGAACGCCGAACACGACCACCGCGATGGCCGTGCCCGTCACCCATGTTTTAGAGAATAACGCTTCCGTGGTCGGCTCGCCGCCGCGCGTCAGCAGGACCGCAAAAACGATCAGGATGGCCACGGCCCCGACATAAACGAGGATTTGCGCAAAACCGACGAACTGCGCGTCCAGTTGTAGGTACGCTGCCGCGAGTCCGCCAAAGGCGACCGCCGCCGCCAGCGCGCAGTGCACCAGGTTGCGCAATGACATCGTCGCCACCGTGGCGGTGATGGTCATCAAGGCAATGATGGCAAAAGGGATGGTCATTCAGCGTAGCGGTAAGTGCGTTTGGACAAATGCTGGTTGTTGAACAATGCGCGCCCCAGCAACAGATAGGAGCCGATCACGATCGAAAAACTGACCACCCACCGCGCCGCGCCGGGCGCCATGAAATGCCAGATCGCCGCCGTGATGAGATTCAACAGCACCAGCGGCAACATGAATTTCCAGGCAAAATTCATGAGTTGATCCATACGAAGTCGCGGGACCGTGCCGCGAATCCAGATGAGTACAAAAATGATGGCGATGAGCTTGGTGAAGAACCAGATGTAGGACGGGATGACCTCAAGCGATTCCAGCGGCGCGTGCCAGCCGCCCAGGAACAGGGTGATGCCCAATCCGCTGATGACAAACATGCCCAGATATTCTGCGAGGAAAAACAGCGCGAATTTGAATCCGGAATATTCAATGAAATAACCGGCGATGATCTCCGATTCGCCTTCCGGCAGGTCAAACGGCGAGCGATTGGATTCCGCGAGCGCGGAGATCATAAACAAAATGAAACCGGCCAAACCCCACGGCGTGAACACGAACCAATCCGGCAGCAGGCCGTGATAAGTGGATTGTGCCTCAATAATCTTAACGGTGGAAAGCGAACCAACCATCATGATAACGGTAACAGTGGAAAGAATAAGCGGAATCTCGTAGCTGACCATCTGGGCGATGGCACGCATCGCGCCGAGCAGCGAATATTTGTTGCGGCTCGACCAACCGGCCATGAAGACGGCCAATTCCGTTCCCGCCCCGACGGCGAAGAAAAACAGCACTCCCGCGTCCATATCCACCGCGACCATGTTGCGCCCTACCGGCAGCACGGTGTACGCGAGGAAAACCGGAATCACCAGCACCACCGGCGCCAGAAAATGGATGACTTTGTCCGCCGCGCGCGGAACCAGGTCTTCCTTGATGAGCGCTTTAACACCGTCAGCGGCGAATTGCAGGAAACCGAACGGGCCCACACGGTTTGGGCCATAACGATTCTGGATGCGGCCCAGGCCTTTGCGTTCCAGCACCGTTGTGATGGCGAACAATCCCGGAAATATGGCCATGATGGGGATGAGCGAGAGAATGACCGATGCGAGCGACAGCAACGACTCCGGCAAAACAGGCGCCAGCAGCCCGAGCAGCCAGTGCTTGAGCGTGACGAAGATTTGATCGAAGGTTTCGCTCAGGCCACTCATGCGCTAAACGTCCTCCAGTTGAACAACGACTTCCTCTCCGCCGACAAATCGGCGTCTTTTCGAGCGTCGTCCATTGTCGGTGTGGAGATCATCTATGCAGATACAGGCGGGGTTTGAGATGAAGCGGCCTTTGCCCTGGCTTCCGCCGCCGCCTTAGCCTTCGCTTCGGCATCGGCCTTGGTCTTGGCTTCGAATTTGGCTTTCTCAGCGGCCAGGCGTTCGTCCACCTCATTGGCGTCGGTCGGATGGATCTGGTGAAAATGCGAATTGGGCTTGGCGAGTTGATGTTTGTCCACGAGCAGCCCGCCAAAACGGTCAGTTGTGCTCAATTCATATTCCGTATCCATTTTGATGGCCTCGAACGGACAGACTTCGACGCAGATCTGGCAACTCATGCAGACGGAGAGATCGATATCAAACTTCGCCGGATAGATCTGCGGCTTGCCGACGTAATCCGGCTTCTTGTCCTTGCTCTTCTCGATGCAGATGCATTTGGGTGGACATTCCTTCTCGCAGATCTGGCAGGCCACGCAGCGCAGTCCGGCCATCGGGTCGTTGCCGTCATAGACGAGGAAGGGAAACTGGCGCGTGGCTTCGGGCAACACATCCCGCTCTTCGGGATATTGCACCGTCGTCAAACGCTCATCGCTGACGTAAGAGCCGAGGAAATTCCTCGCCGTCTCCGCCATGCCTTTGATGATTCCTTCGCCAACCATAAAAATGTTACCGGTCTACCTCTCCCAAAACGATATCCACGCTGCCGAGGATGATGACCACATCCGCGATCAATTGTCCCGCACACATATCTTCTAAAATCGTCAGGTTGATGAAACTCGGCGGACGCACGCGATACCGATACGGATTAGGCGAGCCGTCGCTGATCAAATAAAAACCAAGTTCACCTTTGGGCGCCTCGATACGTCCATAAGCCTCGCCCGCCTTTGGACGGAATCCGCGCAACTTCGCCTTTGGATCAATGATCGGGCCTGCGGGAATTCCTTTCAGCGCCTGCTCCAAAATCTTTACCGACTCGCGCATCTCCAAAACGCGAATCATGTAACGGTCATAGGTGTCGCCGTGGTCGCCCAGCGGCACACGGAACTGAAAACGGTCATAGATGCCGTAATGGTCCACTTTGCGGAGATCGTAATTCACTCCCGCCGCGCGGAGCATCGGACCAGTTACGCCGGAGTTGATAGCCAGCTCACGCGACAACGTGCCGATATTTTGTGTGCGCGCCATGAGGATTTCATTGCCGGCGAGCAGGTTCTCAAACTCATCGATGAATTTCGGAAATTCATCCACGACTTTTTGCGCCTGGGCGAGCCAGCCGGCAGGCAGATCCACGCGACAGCCGCCAAAGCGCATGTAATTGCACATCATGCGCGCGCCGGTGAGCGATTCGAACAGGTCGAGAATCTTTTCCCGCTCGCGGAATGCATACATCAACGGCGTGCCGCTCGCGCCCATGTCCTGCACGAGAAAACCCATGAGACACGCGTGATTCTGCAGGCGCGTGAGTTCCGCCGTGATGACGCGGATGTATTCCGCGCGCTCCGGCACCTGCAAGCCAGCCAGCTTTTCAACCGATAACGCGTAAGCCCAGTTGTTGGTCAGCGAACAAAAATAATCCAGCCGGTCGGTGTATGGCATTGAGCCAAGATACGAAGTGCCTTCGCCAATCTTTTCGTGATTGCGATGCAGGTAGCCGAACACCGGTTTCAATTTCACGATGCGCTCGCCATCGAGCACCACGTCCATCCGGAACACGCCGTGCGTGGAGGGATGATGCGGCCCCATCGAAACCTCCAGCAACTCGCCATCGTCGTCCTTGGCGATCAGCTCGTAATTCTTCGGCGACATTTCCGCGATGGCACTCATGCGCTTGCCCCCTGATGCTTCTTCGCCTTCTCCAAAACGTCATCATGCGGCGTGGGCTCGTATTCGTAATCATCCGGCTCCACGTAATCCTTCCGCATCGGGAAGTCCTTGAACCCGTCCCACATCAAGATGCGGCGCAGGTCGGGATGTCCGTCAAAAATGACGCCATAAAGATCAAAGATTTCGCGTTCCTGGAATTCGCAGCCACGCCAGACCGAAGTCAGCGACGGCAAATGATTTTTGTCTGAGCGGTTTTCCGTGCGGAGGCGGAGGATGACCGGTCCATGCTTTTTCTCCATCGAGTAGAGATGATAGACCGCTTCGAGATAGCCGGAGCGCAGAGTATCGATTGTTTCTTCGATCTCTTTTTCAACACCATCCACGACCACCTTCTTTTTGATCTTCGTTTTAGTGACGGATTCCGGCCAATCCACGCCAGTGGCGTTTGAGCAATAATCCAAGCGCAACTCTGCGTCGTCGCGCAGAAATCTGGCTACTGCGACGGCGTGTTCATGGTCCACTAAAAGCGAATGCTGCGCCGATGGGCTGTCGTTCAGGATGATCTCCAGCCTGGCTCCCGGGAGCGCGTGCGTGAGGCGATGTTTAATTTGTTCGAGTGGTTCCATCGCGTTCAGACTTTTGCCACCGGCGGCTGCCACACCTTCGGGTTATTAGGCGGTACGAGGTCATGTTCACCAAATGCGGGAACGGGAAATTCACTTGGCGCATCGGCCTGCAAATGGCGCGGACGGTTCGGTCCGGTCAATTCCTGGTTGGCAATTTTGTTCTGCAACGTCATAAAGGCGTGCAGCAAGGCCTCGGGCCGCGGCGGACAGCCGGGGATGTGCACGTCCACGGGAATATACCGGTCAATGCCCTTAAGCACGTTGTAACCCTGTTTGAACGGCCCGCCGGAAATCGCGCAGGCCCCCATTGCGATGACGTATTTCGGCTCTGGCATCTGGTTGAAGAGCCGCACGACCTGCGGCGCCATCTTCTTGGTCACGGTGCCGGCGACAATCATCAGGTCGGCCTGACGCGGCGATGGACGAAACACTTCGGCGCCGAAGCGAGCCAGGTCATAGCGGGCCATGGACGCAGCGATCATCTCGATGGCGCAACAGGCGAGGCCGAATTGCAGCGGCCAAACGGAATTTTTCCGGCCCCAGTTATAAAGTTCCTCCAGCGTGATGGTGAACACGCCCTGCTTCTGCATTTCGCTTTTTAGGCCCTCGTCGATCATTTCCAGGTCAGCACACCTTTCTTCCAGGCCCAGACGAGACCGGCGACCAGCATAAAGACGAAGACCATCATTTCGAGGAAAGCCGCTGCGCTTAATTCCGTGAATTTCACCGCGAAGGGCAGGAGGAAAATGGTTTCTACATCAAAGATGAGGAAGATAATGGCATAAAGGTAATATTCGGATTTGAACTGGATCCACGCATCGCCTTTGGATTCCAACCCGCACTCGTAGGTAGCGTTTTTATCCTGGCCGGGTTTATTGGGGGAATAAAATTTGGCCCATAGCCATGCCAACACCAGTGGCCCAAGTGCAAAGCCCACTGCCGCAATCATTAGGACGACAATGAAAAGATAAGGGCTATATTCGCCGACGTGGTTCATTGCTGGTTTGGCTTGGGCTGAATCGGCTTTAATCCCACCTCTTGGGCGATGTCTTCAAACTCCGCGCGGCTCACCTGGTGCAATTCCTTGCCGCGACCGGCAAGCTTCTCGTTGATCTTGATGGCTTTCTCGGTCATTTCCTCGTGCGTATCTTTGGTGCCGCCGAGCAGGGCGAAGTTGCGTCCGGTCGTGATACGCTTGTTGCCGTCAGAATCGAGCCCCACGCCCAGCAAGATCGCTTTGGGTGGAGATTCCTTACGCTTCGCGTTCGACATGGGGAAAACGCTAACGGCTTGGGGCAGAGAGGTCAAGCAAAGCACAATCCAAAGCTGACGTTTGGCAAAATAGGTTGGACGGATATCGGCGTGACGCCTGTGCTAATCTTTTCAGCGAAATGAGGCTTTTGTCGTGACAAAGGCCTCGCGCTGACAAATTTTGAAACAAATGGCGACACCCACGCTCTTTACCAGCAACCGGCTTGAATTGCTGGCGCGCGACCTCGCGCAAAACATCCGCGCCCCGGTGTCGTCGCCCTTTTCCCCGGAAATCATCGTGGTAAAAAGCCAGAGCATGGACCGCTGGCTGCGGCTCGAGCTCGCCCGGGAACACGGCATCTCCGCCAATTATCAATTTTTCTTTCCAGAACATTTCGCGCTCTGGATCTTTTTGTCGGCCTTTCCGGAGGTCACGGAGCAGTCGCCGTTTGAATCCGATTCGCTGGTGTGGGTCATCTTAAAAACGCTTCCAGAACTTTTGGGTCGACCCGAATTTGCGCCGCTGAAGCACTATCTGGGTGGAGATGGCGACGCGCGCAAGCTGTACCAGCTTTCCCACAAGATCGGGCGTCTGTTCGATCACTACCTCATTTTCCGTCCTGAGATGATTTTGGAATGGGATGGCGGCAAGGGCGAAGGCTGGCAGCCGGTTCTCTGGCGAAAAATCGCGGCGGAGGTCGGTATGCCTCATCCGGCCGCGTTGCAAAAAATGTTTCGGGATATGGCCATGAAGCCGGGTGCGAGTTTCTCCAGGATTCCCGAACGGATTTCGGTCTTTGGCGTCTCCGCGATGCCGAAGTTTTACCTCGAAATATTTGAACTGCTGGCGCCTCACGCACAGGTCGATTTTTACCTGCTGCAACCGTGTGCCCAATGGTGGGGCTACATCAGTTCGGACCGGGAGACGCAAAAATCGTTGCAGCGCCTGGGCCAAAAGAAACGTGCTGCCGCGGAGTTTCACTTTGAGCGCGGCAACCGGCTGCTCGCCTCGCTCGGACAACAGGGGCGTGAGTTTTTGAACCTGCTGCATGGGTTTGATTGGACCGAACAGGAACATTCAGAAGATATCGTCGAAGATTCCCTGCTCCATTGCGTGCAGGCCGATATTTTTCAGCTAAATGATCGTGGTGTTGAGGGTTCAGAGAAAACGTCCGTCGCCTCCGATGACGATTCCATCCGCATCCACAATTGTCATAGTCCGCTGCGGGAGATGGAAGTGCTTCAGGACCATTTGCTGGATTGGTTCCAACGCGACCCCACCCTCACACCGCGGGACATCGTGGTGATGACGCCGGATATCGAGACATATGCGCCGTTCATCCGCGCCGTCTTCGAATCGCCGGAACAGGAATCACATCGTATTCCCATCAGCATTGCGGATTGTGGTGCACGCAGCCGCAGTGCGGTGATTGAAACCTTTTTAAAGATTCTCGGATTGCCGCAGACGCGCCTGGGGGCGGCCGGGGTTCTTTCGATCCTGGAAGTTCCGGCCGTGCGCGAAAAGTTCGGGCTTACGGAGGGCAATCTCGGATTGATTCGTTCGTGGGTGGAGAAAACCAACATCCGCTGGGGCAAAGATGCCGCGCATCGGGCCGCGCTGGGTCTGCCGGAGATTGCTGATCATACGTGGCAACACGGACTCAACCGCCTGCTGCTGGGCTATGCGCTCGCGGGAAACGACATCGAGTTGTGCAATGGCATTCTGCCTTTTGATGATATCGAGGGCGACGGAGCCATTGTGCTGGGCCGTTTTGCCGATTTCCTTGAAAAGCTTTTTGCCACCGTTGAAGAATTGCAATCGTCACGAAGCCTTTCTGGATGGTCCGATTTTCTTCGTGGCGCGCTTGAGATGTTTTTTCAGGCGCGCGAACAGTTGGAGTCGGAGTTTCAATTCATCCGCAACGCCCTGGCCGACTTAAGCCGCAACGAAGCGCTTTCGGGGTTCGACGGTGACATTTCGCTGGAAGTGGTCCTGGAACCGCTCACGCACCGAATGAACGAAGACCGCGCTGGCTCGGGTTACCTGACCGGCGGTGTTACGTTCTGCGCGCTCAAACCTGCCCGAAGCATTCCGTTCAAGATCATCTGCCTGGTGGGGATGAACGATAATTCATTTCCCCGGACTGATTCGTGGTTGAGCTTTGACCTGACGGCGCAGAATCCACGATTGGGCGACCGGTCGAGCCGTGAAGACGACCGCTATCTTTTCCTGGAAACGCTCATCTCCGCGCGCGAAAAGCTTTATATCAGCTATACCGGACAATCCATTCGCGATAACAGTCCGGCCCCGCCGTCCGTGCTGGTGAGCCAATTGCTGGATTACCTTGACCAGGGTTTTACAGCGGCAAAGAGCGGTTCCATCGGCGAACAGCTCGTGACCCAACATCGTTTGCAGGCATTCAGCCGCGACTATTTTTCCGGCGGACCCAGGTTCAGCTATTCGCGGGAAAATTTCAACGCGGGCCAAAGCGTCCGATCTGAAAAGGCAGCTCCGCCGCCATTTTTGGAAGAACTGCTTCCTGAACCGGAAGCAGACTTTCGCCAGATATCGATTGAATCGCTCGCGGATTTTATCTGTCATCCGGCAAGGTATTTCGCGATTCAACGACTGGGCATCTATCTGCCCCGGCTCGAGGCGCCGCTACAAGACAGTGAACCGTTTGCGCTCGAGGGGCTCACTCATTACAAACTCAAACAACGCCTGCTGGAGTTGCGCGTGGCAGGTCATTCGCTGAACGACGCCGTTGACCTGTTCCACGCTTCTGGTGATCTGCCGCCCGGCTTGCCCGGGGATGCAGTTTTCGGAAATGTGCGATGCGCGGTGGAAGGATTTTACAGCAAACTTCAACCGCATCTCGCCGGAATCGCCGCGGCGCCGCGTGCCGTTGAATTAGCGCTGGGTAAATTTCAGGTCAGCGGCCAGCTCAAGAACATCACTGGCGAAGGCTTGCTTTCTTTTCGTTGCGCCGACGTGAACGCAAAGGATTTGCTGCGTGCATGGATCCACCACCTCGCTGCTAACGCAGCGTCAGGAGAACTGCCGCGCAAGTCCGTCCTGATCGGGTCTGATGGAGTCTATCAATTTTGTGAAGTTGGGAATTCGCCGCAGGTGCTCGAATCCATCCTGGAGATTTATTGGCGTGGAATGAGGCAGCCTTTGAGATTTTTTCCAAAATCGTCCTTGGCGTTTTACGAAAGCAAAACCGATGGACGAAAAGAGCCGCTCGCTGCCGCGCGAAAAGAATGGGAGGGAAGAGAGCATGGCGGAAGTTCCGGCGAAGGCGGCGACGGGTATTTCGCCCTGTTTTTCCGGAACGTCAATCCATTCAGCGATGAGTTTGCGGAACTTGCGGGGCAGATTTTTCAACCGCTCCTGGCGCACGTGGCCAAAACAGATTCATGAGCAAGCCGATCAAATTCGACCTAATGACGACGCCGTTGCAGCGGGGCACCAGCCTGCTGGAAGCGAGCGCCGGCACCGGCAAGACGTATGCGATCGCCGGATTGTTCGTTCGGCTCATCCTGGAGGCTGACCTCTCGGTGGACCAGATTCTGGCCGTCACCTATACCGATGCGGCGACGGCGGAATTGCGACAACGCATCCGCAAAACGCTCGTGGATACTCTTAAAGCGTTCTCCGGCGGACCGATGGACAATGCTTTCCTGAAGCATCTCGCGGCGACGCATGCGGATGAGAAGGCGGAAATGATTGCCCGCCTGGAGCGGGCGCTGGCGTGTTTCGACCAGGCGGCTATCTATACCATTCACGGATTTTGCCAGCGCACCTTGCAGGACCGAGCGTTTGAGAGCGGGGTGTTGTTCGATGTGGAACTTATCACTGACCAATCGGCGATTCTCCGTGAGATTGCAGAAGATTTCTGGCGCAAACGCTTTTACGACCAAAGTCCCATTTCGCTTCGCTTCGCGCTGAAAAACAAACTGACGCCGGAACAATTATCGAAGTTCTTTGCGCAATGCATCAATCATCCGTTCCTGAAATTCCATACGCGTTCGCCAGACCAATCGGTCGAGGCATTGACCCAAACTATCGAGAGTCTTTTCAAGGAGATCAGTGACGAATGGAAAAAAGAGGCGAAGGCTATTCGGGCGTTTTTTGGTTCCAACACGAAATGGGGCAACACTCCTTACAATGATGATGAAAAAATGGCCGGACACTTCGAACGACTGGAACAATGCCTCGCCGGTCCTGAAGCAGATTTCAAATTATTGGATGTCCTGGATTGTTTTCGCGCCGAGGAGATAGCTGCCAAGGTGGCAAAAAAAGCCAAGTCCCCTGCCCCGTCACATCGTTTTTTTGATCTGTGCAGCCAACTGGCGCAAGTGGAAGCGGACCTTTTAGATGGCGTGCGTGTGGATTTTGTCCGGTTTGCGCAAATGGAACTTCCCCGGCGCAAGGCGCGGCGCAAAGTGCAATCGTTCGACGATCTTTTGATGAATGTGTATCGGGTGCTACAAAGTGCTGCGGGCGTTGCGCTCGCGGAAAAATTGCGGGCGACCTGCAAAGCCGCACTCATCGATGAATTTCAGGATACGGACCCGGTGCAATACGAGATTTTTCGCCGCCTCTTCGCGGATGGGATGGCGTACCTGTATCTCATCGGCGACCCCAAACAGGCCATCTACGCGTTTCGGGGTGCGGATATTTTCACCTACATCCAGGCTGCGAGCGCGGCTGAGCGTCGCTACACGCTGGGCGAAAACTGGCGTTCGGAAGCCAAACTGGTCGAGGCGGTGAACACGATGTTCGGGCGAAAGGATAACCCATTCGTCTTTAAAGAAATTGGGTTTTTGCCGGTAGTCCCCAAAGCGGCTGCTGATAAAAAGCGACTGACGGTGGATGGTGAAACGGGCGCGCCATTTCAGATTTGGTTGGGTAAGCCAGAAGGAAAATCGATCTCCAAAGGCGATGCCGAAGAACGATTCCCTGGAATCGTAGCCGCGGAAATCGTGCGGCTGCTCAACGGGAAGGCGCGCATCGGCGACCGCGCCTTGAAACCGGAAGACATCGCTGTGCTTGTACCCGAGAACAAACACGCGCAACTGATGCAGGATGCTTTGCGGGCCGTTGGTGTCCCCAGCGTGTTGCATACGACGGCCAGTCTGTTTGCGTCATTCGAAGCGGAAGAGTTTCGCCGGGTGCTCTTGGCCATCGCACAACCTACGAACGAGCGTTTGCTCAAGGGCGCGCTGGCCACGGAATTACTTGGCATGGATGGAGGCCGATTGGCGGGCCTGAACGAAGCGGAAGCGCAAACCATTCTCGAACGCTTTCACGAATACAATGTGACGTGGATCACGCATGGATTTTTCCGCATGTTCCGCCAATGGATGCAACAGGAAACGATCCGGCGTCGGTTGCTCGCGTTTTCCGACGGCGAACGACGGCTGACCAATCTTCTGCATCTGGGCGAAGTCCTGCATCATGCAGAGACGGAATTTCGTTTTGGAGCGAGCGGGTTGCTGCAATGGTTCGGCGAGCGGATGGATCCTGATGCGCAAACCGCCGACGAACATCAGTTGCGTTTGGAACGTGATGACAATGCCGTGCGCCTCATCACAATCCACAAGAGCAAAGGGCTGCAATACGGCGTGGTGTTTTGTCCGTTCAACTTCCGAAATTCGGCAGCGCCGCGCGGACGGACGGAGGTTTTCTTCCATGACCCCAATGACGCATCGCGGCTGGCGTGCGATTTGAACGGGCCGGAACATGATGCGCATGAGCAGATGGCCGGGCGCGAACGGCTCGCGGAAAATGTGCGGCTGATGTATGTCGCCATCACGCGCGCAGTGCATCGCTGCTGTTTCATCTGGGGGAAGTTCAAGGATGCGGGAAGTTCAGCGCCGGCCTGGCTGTTGCATCAGCCGACCACGCCTGAGCCGCCGGATGTGGACGCGCTGGACGTGAGCTTCAAGGATCTATCGCCGGAAGTATTGCGTTCGCAATTGGACGAATTAGCCGATACCTCGGACGGTGCCATTGAGATCGTTGATTTGGCTTTGCCCGCTACCGGGCGGTTTAGTCCGCCGACTACGCACGAGGAGAAATCATCCGTTCGGGAATTCACCCGGCCCGTCCCCCGTGACTGGCGCATATCAAGTTTTTCCCTGCTGACGGCTGCCCAGGAAGCCGAGGAGCCGGATTACGACGACATTGCCCCGCCGAAAGAGGAAGCTGCGGAAGCTGCAGGAATTTTTGCATTTCCGCGCGGCGTTCGCGCAGGAACTTGTCTGCATGAAATATTGCAAAGCGTGGATTTCTCAAATCCAGGCGCAAACGCGGCTACCATTATTGAAGATAAATTACGCGATCACGATCTTTTCTCGACGGAACATGCGAACACCACGGCCGGCATGCTCAGAAATCTCGTCTCTACGCCGCTGGCAGCTACACAAAAGGATTTCACATTGTCACGCGTGTCACGACTGGAGCGTTTGAATGAACTGGAATTTTATTTTCCGGTCAACAAAGTCGCGTATCCGAAATTGTTCGACTACATCGCCAACCTGTCCATTCGTGGAATGCCGCCGATACAATCAGGGCGGCCCACACCGGACCTGATGAGCGGCTTTTTAAAAGGCTTCATCGACGTGGTGTTCCGGCTGGACGGGAAATTTTATATCGCAGATTGGAAGTCGAACTGGCTGGGGAATCGCGTGGAGGATTACGGCGCGGAGGCGATGCGCGCGGAAATGGACCGGCACCAGTATTTCCTGCAATACCATCTCTACACAGTCGCGCTTCACAAATATCTCACGTTGCGATTGCCGGGGTATGATTTCGCGAAACATTTTGGCGGGGTGTTCTATGTTTTTTTACGTGGGCTCGAGCCGAAGCGACCGGATCTGGGGATTTTTCGTGACCGGCCGTCGGCTGAAACCATCCATCGTTTGAGCGAAATACTGGGAAACCTGTGAACGAGGACGCATTAAATCAAATGCTGAGCGGCCAATCGTTAAATGCGATCGACCGGCAATTTGCGCGGTTCGTCGAGCGGCTGAACGGAACCGCGAACCCCGGGCTACGCCTCGCGGCAGCCGTCGTCAGCTTTTATTCGAACCAGGGAAATATCTGTGTTCATCTTCTGGATGTTGCGGGAAAAGATTTTCCGCCACCGATCGAGAACGAAGGCGACTCCGTCCGGTGTCCGTCGTTGAGGGATTGGGTAAAGCAATTGCGCGAGACGGCCGTGGTCGGAAGGCCCGGCGAATTCAAGCCGCTGATTTTGGATGAAGCGAACCGGCTTTATCTGCATCGGTACTGGCAATACGAACATCATTTGGCAAAAGCAATCCTTGAGCGGGCCAATTCGCCTGTTCAGAAAGTAGATTGGGCGCTGGCGCGCGAAGGTTTTGCGCGATTGTTCCAAAAAAACAAGTCTGGCGAAGCAGATTGGCAAAAAGTTGCCGCGTTCGCAGCATTGAGGAAAGGTTTCTGCGTGATTTCCGGGGGGCCGGGCACCGGCAAGACCCACACGGTCGCAAAAATATTGGCGCTGCTCATCGAGCAGGCGGGGGACACAAAGTTACGCATCAAGCTCGCCGCACCGACGGGCAAAGCGGCAGCACGCTTGCAGGAATCGTTGCGGAATGAAAAGTCTGTCTTGAACTGCGATGCGTCCGTGAAGTCTCGGTTGCCCGGGGAAGTCGCTACGCTTCATCGATTGCTGGGCGTGCGTCCGGACTCGGCATCGGCGCGTCATGACGCCACCGACCAATTGGCCGCGGACGTGGTGGTGGTGGACGAAGCCAGCATGGTCGGTCTTCCACTCATGGCCAAGTTGGTCGCTGCCCTGCCCTCTGCTGCGCGGCTCATTTTGCTGGGCGACAAGGACCAGCTTGCCTCGGTGGAAGCCGGCTCAATACTGGCAAATATTTGTGACGCCGGGGTATCGCACGGCGTATCAGAAAGCTTCAGCAAGGAATACGCAGCATTGACGGGGGAGAAGATTGAGGCTGGTCCGGACGAACAAGCCCGCCCTTTGGCGGATGGCATTGTTGAACTGCAAAGGAATTATCGTTTCGGGGAGAAGAGTGGAATCCATCGCCTGAGTCGCGCGGTGAATCATGGTGATTTCACGGCGGCGATGACCGTGCTCAAAGAAACGGGTTCCTCCGCAGGAGATATCAGCTGGCAAACATTGCCAAATTTTGCGGAACTGAAAGCGGCACTTGAGCCGATCGTCATTAAACATTTCTCGCCATGTTTTCAAAACCGCGAACCCGAGGCGATTCTTGGGTTGTTGAGCAAGTTCCGGATCCTTTGTGCGGTACGGAAGGGACAGTTCGGAGTGGAGACGGTCAACCGCATCGTCGAGGACATCTTGCGCGATGCGGGTTGCGTCCAAACGGAATTGGATTGGTACACGGGACGACCGGTAATGATAACACGCAATGATCATTATTTACGCCTGTTCAATGGAGACATCGGCATCGTCCTGCCCGATGCCGGTGGTGCCTTGAAAGTGCATTTTCGCGATGACGAGGAAGGAGTCCGGTCGATTTCGCCGTTGCGATTGCCGGAGCACGAAACGGTGTACGCAATGACGGTCCACAAAAGCCAGGGCTCCGAATTTGAGAATGTGTTGTTGATCTTGCCGGACCGGGACAGTCCGGTGTTGACCCGTGAACTGGTTTATACGGGCCTCACACGGTCATCCGGGAGGGTACAACTATGGTTGCGCGAGCCCATCTTCAAAATGGCGGTCAATCGGCGGGTTGAACGGGCGTCGGGCTTGCGGGATGCGTTGTGGAAAGTAACCAAAGCCATTTAAAAATGCCCGAACAAAATCCATGCCGTGACTACGTTCGATTTATGAGGTCGGCTCTTTCGTTTGGGACTGCGCTTTTGGTAGCTCTCGGGATTTTTTTGGATGCCCGGCGGGCATCTGCAGCGAGTGGATTGTTTCCCAAGATGCCGGCTGGGACGAACATCTTTTCGGTACATTGCCGGGGAGACGGTCTGGACGCAAAAATGACCGCGGTGGCTCTCGAAGGGCTGGTCAATCAAACATCCGCGGAAGCCTATGTTGACCTGGCGACGTTAAATCATGACCAACTTGCACTCGCGGGACGTCCCTACACAGAGCTGCGGTTACCGCGCGGCAATGACCGTGGGCTGCGGGTGCTTTTCGAGAAATACCAGGATCGGGTGAAGGAAATGATCGTGTATGACCCGGCCAAAGATTGGACGTGGTATCTGGCGGTAATGGCCGCCGCCCAGCAAAACGGGATTCCGGTCACGGAAACCAACGCGGCCTTGCTCAAAGCTGAATTCGGGTGGAAGGGTACGACGGAGGATTTCCGCAATCGCTGGTTCAACCGGATACAGGCGTACAATTGGGCGATCACCAATCTGCTGCCCAATTGCAGCAAGAAGGTGGTGTTCACGGTAAAATATGGTTATCCGGTGTTTGACTATGTGGTGGCGACAAAGGGGTTTGTTTTCTGGCTGGACCCTGACAAAGACCCGATGCAGAAAACAGAGCTGGAAAAGATCTACCACATGGGCGGTTACGGCGTCGGCACTTCATTGATGGGGTATGCGGGCGACAGCGCGAACATCACCGCAAATAAATACGGCATTGGGTACGTGGTGAGTGATTGGTATGCGAACGGAAGCTTTTGGTCGAGCTTTCCAAACAAGACCTACAAACAACCAACCCGTGGGCGGGCGGTTACAGCGGTTCCCGGAAAAGTCTATGTGGCCATCAACTGGAGCGATGGCGACAACGTGCAGATCGACCAGATCGGCACCTTTGTGCTTTGGCAGGATGCCGCGCGCGGCAGCGTGCCGACCGCCACCACGATGAGCCCCACGTTGCAGGAATTAAATCCGCCCCTGCTGGACTGGTATTACACGCACATGACAACCAACGATGAATTGATGGCCGGCCCGGGCGGAGTTCAATTCATTTACGGGAAAAATTTTAATGATTCGCTTTTCCCGGCCTGGTGCAAGTTGAACCGGGAATGGATCGCGGACGCAGGATTCAGTTCGGCGTGCCTGTGGCACACAGATTATCCCAGCCAGAAATACACGACCTATACCGCCTTATGCGGACTGGCAGGGATTTTCAAGGGCGGGAGTGACGTCACAAACCGGTATGAGGGCAGCACGCCGATCCTCGCTGAGGGCGGTGCGGTGTGGAGCGAGGCGGAACTTTACGAGCGGCTGGCGGGCACAAAAATCAGTGACAAGGCACCGGTTTTTGTGGGGGTAAAGTGCATTGTGGGTAATTTCGTGAAAGGCGATGATGGCTTTGCCAGGGTGCAACGTGCGGTCGCGCGCGTAAACGCGGCCTATCCGGGCCGCTTTGTGTTTATGCTACCAAAAGATTTATTCGCTACTTTTAGAAAGTACTATCACCTGCCGGACAACCCTTGAATCGGGTCCAGCGCCGCAATCCCATTCCGCTTGGCCTTTGGCGGCTTTCTTTCTAGGCTTACGCGGCATTCATGGAGTTGTCACCGATAATTGCTTTGGCCGTGATACTGATTTCCGCCGGGGCGAGCTTCTTTTTCGCTCTCGCGGAGACCGCGCTGTTTTCGCTCGGAAAATTCCAGGGCCGGCAATTGGCAGAACGTCATCCCAAAGGCGGGTGGCGGGTCACCCGTCTGCTTGATGAACCGCAGGACCTGCTGGCAACGATGGTGCTGGGTAATACCTTCGCGAGTGCCGGGATGCTGGGCGTGGCGTTGTGGATGGCTTTGCACGGAGAATGGCCGCTGTTCAGCACCGTCATCATCCTGTTCGCGCTGACGTTGTTCGGCTGCGAAGTGTTGCCGAAGACATTGGCGGTCCGCGACGCGGAAAAGTGGTCCTTGCGCGTGGCCCTGCCGATGTTGTTCTGCGAGAAAATCACCCTGCCCCTCCGCCGGATAGCGCAAACGGTCAATACGGCCATCTTGAAATTTTTTGTTCCGGGCAAGGGGAAGTTGGAGAAGATGTCCGACGCGGATTACAAGGAATTGATCGAGGTCGCCTACCAGCAAGGCACGCTCGCGCAATCGGAAAAGGAAATCATTTTGCAGATCGTCAGCCTTGACCGGCGCACGGTGAAGGAAGTGATGCGTCCGCGTTCGCAGATGGCGTGTCTCTCGGACGATTCGTCGGTCGAAGAAATGATTGAGGCGGCGAAAAAATTCAAACACCGGCGCATACCCATCTATGACGAAACGCCGGACACCATCGTCGGCATCCTGAACACGCGCGCGTTGTTACTCGATCCGAAGATCGACATGGCGGATGCGATCGATTTTCCGTCGTTCGTGCCGGACACGATGAACCTGTTGCAGTTGCTCAAGAGCCTGCAACGGCAGCAGCGCGGGCTGGCGATCGTGCTGGATGAATTTGGCGGCACGGCGGGGTTGGTGACAACGGAAGATATTTTGAGCGTGGTGGTCGGCGGCATGCGGCATGAGACGCAATCAGACGGCTTTGTGATGGAAAAGCTGGCCGAGGGCCGTTGGCGGATGAGCGGGTCGGTGCGACTTGAAGATTTTCGCCGGGAATATCCCGAACTGGGAGATTCGGCGGACGTTGAAACGATGGGCGGTTTGCTGACGACATTGTTGGATGTCGTACCGGGCGCCGGTGAATCTGCGACGTTTCGGGGATTGAAATTGACCGCGCGAGTGGTGGATGAGCGGCGGGTCAAAGAACTTCTCGTGGAGAAAACCAAATGAGCCCGGTCATCTGGATTCTTTTCGCGCCTAGCCTGGTTCTGTCCTTTGTGCTCTCAGGTATGGAGGCGGGCGTCTTCGCATTGAGTCGCCTGCGGGTGCGGCAACAGATGCGGATAGGGAAAAAATCGGCGCGCGTGCTCCATGGGTTTCTGGAAAATCCGGAAAACTTCCTGTGGACGATCTTCGTGGGGAACACAGTAGCCAATTTTTTCATCCTCGGTGTAGTCATCGTTGAATTGCACGATGCCTTGAGCGAGCACCACATATTTTTCATAGTGGCGTTTCTCGCCTCCACTTTTTTGTTTTATGCCTTCTTCGACCTGTTGCCGAAGATGTTGTTCCGCTCTTATCCCAACCGGCTGTCCATGGCATTGGCGCGGCCTTTTCGCATCGTTCACCTGCTTTTGCGTCCACTGGTGGGACTGGCCGAGTGGGGTTCCAGGGCGTTGATCCGATGGACCGGTGGGAAGACTTTTTCCGGGAGGCTGTTCGGCAATCGCGAGGAGTTGTTGTTCGTCATGCAGGATTCTGAGCTGTCAACGGAAGAAAGCGCGATGATCCGGCGCGTGTTGGACGTGCAGAACATCACGGTGCGGCAAATCGCCACGCCGATGAACCGCACTAACACGGTCACCATGGACATGCGCATAGGCGAAGCGCTGAATCTCTGCCGTGAAGGCAAATTGACCCGCGTGCCGGTCTGGGAACAACGCGGCGGGGTGCAACGCATCGGCGGATTGTTGAATCTGGATGTCATTCTCTTCCGCTCCGATTTTAACGTCGAGCAACCGGTTTCGGTCTGGGTGACGCCGGCACTTTATTTCGATGAGAACCTGCGGGTAGAACTGGCGTTGCGCCGAATGCAACGCAGTGGACAGCGGATCGGCATCGTGTTGAACCACGAGCGGCGCGAGATCGGCGTCGTCAATCTGCGGGATATCTTCAAGGTGATGTTCGGCGAGGTGAACCTGTGAACTGGGACCTGATCATCGCCAACGGGTGGAAGGTGCTGGCAGTGGCGACGTTGGTATTGTTGAACGCCTTTTTCGTGGCGGCGGAACTGGCGCTGGTGCGCATCCGCGAAACGCAATTGGACGAACTGGTCGCCAAGGGTGACAAGAGCGCGAAGATCGCCCGGCGAATCGTCAGCCGCATCGATGCATACATCGGCGCGACACAATTCGGCATCACGATGGCGAGCCTGGGGCTTGGTATCGCGGTTGAGCCGGTGTTCCATGACCTGCTCGCGCCGGTGTTTGACCTGTTGAAAATACCGGCGGCAGAGACGCGCCGGACCATCACGATCTGTTTCGGATTTTTCGTCAACAGCTACCTGCTGATCGTCATCGGGGAACTGGCGCCGAAAGCCTATACGATACGACGCACACTGCCCACGGTGTTGTTCATCGCGCGCCCGTTGAACTGGTTTTATCACGCGTCGTTCCCGTTCATCTGGTTGTTGAACCATTCGGCGCTGTGGCTGTTGCGCCAGATGGGGATTGAGACCGCGAGCGAATCGGAGCACGGACATTCGGAGGAGGAGTTGCGGCTGGTGCTCTCCAGCGCGCAGGAACAGGCGGGCACGAGTGCGTTTGGTCGTGGCATCGTGTTGAATGCGCTGGACCTGCGGCATCGCACGGCGCGGGAAGTGATGCGGCCACGGCAGGAGATAACGGGCTTTGATACGAATTTTACCATCGCGCAGTGCATCGAGGTGGCCGAAAAGACGCGTTTCTCACGGTTCCCACTTTGCGACGCCGGCGACCTGGATAAAACGCGCGGGGTGGTGCACATCAAGGACCTCTATGCGGCGCGCGAAAAGGCCCGGCGCGGCGGTGATTTGATCTACCTGACGCGCAAATTGATCTATGTGCCGGAAACGGCGCGGCTGGAAAAATTGTTGAAATTGCTGCTCGACCGGAAATTGCACATGGCCATCGTGGTGGATGAATACGGCGGTACGATGGGATTGGTGACGTTGGAAAATATACTGGAAGAAGTTGTGGGGCAGATCCAGGACGAGTTCGACCAGGAAACGCCGCAACTGATCTCGAAAGGCGAGGGAGTTTGGGAGGCGAGCGGCGCGCTGCCGTTGCATGAATTGGAAAAACTCGCGGGCGAACCGTTGCATGATGAGGGCATCACAACTGCCAGCGGTTGGATAACGCATCGGCTGGGTGGCTTCCCCAAGGAAGGTGAAACACTGACCATCGGGCAAATCGAATTGCGCGTGGAGGAGATGGACGGCGCGCGAGTGGAGAAATTGAAGATCACGCGCCACGTGCAACCGACTGAAACAGAAACGACGATCTAAAGCCGTTTTTCGTCGGCATCGATGTAATCGACGAAGTTTTTCAAATCGTCGCGATGTGCCAGGCCGGCCTGTTCCTTGCGCATCTTGAAACGCGCGATGGCAGCTTCGTCACCGGCCTGGGGCCGGCTCAAGACATCCTGCCAATGCGCGGCTTTTTCAGCGGCGGTCTTTTTAACGTGAGTCCGTACCCAATCGCACACCTGGCCGTCTGTGATGGTGTTTTTCACAACGTCGATCATCTGCTCGTGGGTAACGCCGGCAGATTTGAGCCAGAAACCATCGAAACCTTTGCCGAAATTTTCGGTGTAATCGGAATGCAGCTGGCTGGCGAGGTGCAAGCGGATCTTGTCAACGTAACGCGGGAGGTAGTGCCAGCCGTCCATCGTTTCGCGCGGGCTGCGGGGATAAATGATATTGCTCATGGCATCAGGATGAAACGCCTGTGGAAAATCTCAACGTAAAAATTTGGGTGCGGGCAAAGTATTGGTGGAATCGCGCAAGATAGAGTATGGTGCGGTTATGGAGGCAAAAAATTTAATTCGAAGGGCCGGGATATTCATTTTTCTGCTGGTCGTCGGTGTTACCGGTTGTGTTGCGCCGGCACCACCGGTCGCCTCGATACATCCGAACACAAAGGTGACCGATACCGGTTATGCCTTGCTGTATGACTTGATGGGGAATGAAAAGGACGTCTCGAAATTATCGATCATCAAGCACGAGCGCACGGAATTCCACGATTTGATCCGCGATATCTCAGACCGCTGCGGAGCTGCGTACGACCTGTTGGGTGATTTTGCGAAAGCGGATCCATCATTGAACATTACAGACCAGCGGTTGCCGCTGGCGGAGATGCAAACCCGGGCGCGCGAAGGCAAGGCGCGTGGTGCAGACCTGCTTACGACCAAGGGCAAGAATCTGGAACTCCAATTGATGTTGACGCAAAATGAAGCGTTGACCTATGCCTGCAACCTGACCGCCGTGATCGCGGAAAGCGAGACGAACGTCAAACGGGCGCAGGCGGTGCGGCAGATGTCCACGGACTTTTCGGTGCTGGAAGACCGCATCCACAGCATGTTGCTGACGAATTACATGTGGGCTCCGAATAAATAACTTTATGCCGGCTTCCGGGCATTGGTGATTTCACGCGCGGCGCGGAGGCCGCTTTCGTAAGCGCCAACGACGGTGCCGGTTTGCGCGTCGCCAGTGGTCGCTTCACCGGCGAAGAAAAGAGTTTCGCTCATCGGTGCGGCAAGGAGTTTGGGCAGGTCCAGGCCGTTCACCGGGATATAACTGTAAGCGCCGCGCACATGCGGGTCATGAGCCCAATCATGATGATGGGCGGCCAGCAATTGCTCTTTGGCCGCCTGGGCCTGTTCTGGAAATATGCGGCCCAGGGTTTCCAGCGCCAGGCTGCGTAACTCAGCGGTGGAATAATGTGCTAGCGCATCTGCTTTCGGACCGCCAGCCCAGCCCGTCAATACATTGCCGCGCGAATCGCTCCACCAGACCGGGATATGTTCATCAAGGGATTGCACGAAACTCATCTTCTTTGGCCACCATCGTTCACGAAAAACCAGGATAATCTTCATGACGTTTCCGAAATAAAGCTGATCGATGGCTTCCTGTTTATCGGCAAGCGATGGTTCAAATTGAACCGTTTTAGCTTTCAGAACCCCGAGCGGCAGGGTAATCACGGCGGCCTTCCCTTCAATCAGTTTGCTATGTTTATCCTGTTGGAACTGAAATTCCACCCTGTGTGGTTTCCAGCGAATGGTTTCGACGGTGGCGCTGGTGAGAATTTCCCCGCCATGGGCGCGGATCTCACGTTCCAGAAAACCGACCATCGCTGAATAGCCTTCATTGATGCGACCCTGGCTGTCGCCATCCATCTGTTCGGCGGCGTATTCCCCTCGCCGGATAGAATGCGCGCCGATGCGGTCGGGATAGGCGGCGTGGAAACCCTGGACGAAACCGATGGCCAGCGCATGGTCGGATTCCCGAAGTTTTTGGGTCGTCAGAAAATCCTGGAAACTCATATCAGCATCCCGGGGATCGATGCGGTCGATGAGTTTTTTCATCTTGTCCCAGACTTTGACGCGCTTGAGTTTGCCATCCCGCATCAACTGTTGATTGGGGGGCACGAGATGGGTGGTGAGTCCAGCGGCATTAATGACTCCGCGGATCATTTTGTCTTCGCCGTGAAGAAATTCCGCGGCCAGTTCGATAGGTAGTGTTCCCTCATGAATCGTGTGGATGCGGCCGCCCAGCCGGTCTTTGGCTTCGAAAACAGTCACGGCGAAACCGTTCCGGACGAGCCAGTTAGCGGCGCCGAGGCCGGCAATACCGCCGCCGAGGATGAGCACGTGAGGTTTCATGACGCCCGTGATCTGTTAAATCTCAATCAACATCCGGGAGGGGTTCTCGATGACATCCTTGATGCGCTTCAAACAGCTTACGGCTTCGCGGCCATCCACGATGCGATGGTCGTAGGTCAGCGCGATGAACATCATCGGGCGGATGACGACATTCCCTTCGCGCGCCACGGGACGGTCCTGGATGGCGTGCAACCCGAGGATGCCACTTTGCGGCGGGTTGACGATAGGGGTGGAAAGCATGGAGCCATAGATGCCGCCGTTGGTGATGGTGAATGTGCCGCCCTGCAGCTCTTCAACCTTGAGTGTGTTGGCTTTGGCGCGATTGGCCAGGTCGGCGATAGTGATCTCGATCTCCGCGAAGCTCAGGCTTTCGGCGCTGCGCAAGACCGGGACGACGAGGCCCTTGCCGCCGCCGATGGCGATGCCGATATCAAAATAATTGTGATAAACGATGTCGTCACCGCGAACTTCAGCATTGAGCACGGGAAATTGTTTGAGGGCATCGATGCACGCCTTCACAAAGAACGACATAAAGCCGAGCCTGGCGTTATATTTTTTTTGGAACGCCTCGCCGTGTTCTTTGCGCAGGGCCATTACTGCGCCCATATCCACCTCGTTGAAGGTCGTTAGCAAGGCGGCCTGATGTTGGGCGTCAACGAGCCGTTTTGCCATGGTGCGACGCAGCCGGCTCATCCGGACGACTTCCTCCGGGCGATCTGGTTGAACGGCCCGCTCTTCTGGCGTGCCTATATCCTCCACTTCGGCCGGTTGTGTGATTTCCGCACGGTCTTCGTTAGGTGGCTCTGGTTTGGCGGCAGGTTCAACGGTCTCTTTGCCCGCATGAATGATTTTTGGCCGGGTGTCTTCTTTCTTTTCCGGTTTGGGCGCTGCCTCCTGAGGTGGTTCAGATTTTTCCTCCGGCTTTGTTTCGGCCTTGGGCTTTTCTTTCGGCACAGGAGTCGCGGCTGGTTTTCCGCCTTCGCCATTTTTTTCCAGATAGCCAATAACTTCGCCGACTTTGGCGAGTTCGCCTTTTTGCTTCAACACCTGGGTGAGCGTGCCGGATTGAGGGGCGGACAGATCCATGGTCGCTTTATCACTCTCGAGGCTAACGACGGCTTCATCCTTTTCGATGTGATCACCTACATTTTTGAGCCAAGCACCGATCTCGATTTCCGTCACGGATTCGCCGGCTTCGGGGATTTTAAGTTCGATAGGCATATTATTTTTCGCCAAAGGCGCGCTTGATGATGTCTGACTGCTCCTGCTTATGGCGTTTGGCTGAACCGCTGGCGGGGCTGGGCGACGGGGCGCGGGCGATCCCAGCCAACGGATATTTATCAAACAGCTGGTCGCCGAAATTGACGCGCATCTCGCGCCAGGCACCCATGTTGCGCGGTTCTTCCTGCACCCAAAAGACCGGCGTACCATCGCGGTACTGTCCGAGGGCCTTGTGCAACATGTCCGGTTGCATCGGATACAATTGTTCGATGCGAAGAATGGCGATGTCGTCGCGCTTTAGCTCGTCGCGGTGGGCCGCGAGCTCGTAATAAATCTTTCCGGAACACAACAAAATGCGGATGACCTGGTCCGGTGCAGCGGTGCTGGCATCCGGAAGAATCCGTTGAAAGCGACCAGTGGCCAAATCATCAAGAGTTGAAACGCATTTGGGATGACGCAGCAGACTTTTAGGAGTCATCACGATGAGCGGTTTGCGCCAGCGGCGGACGATCTGGCGGCGCAGGACATGGAAAAACTGTGCGGGTGTGCTGGGATTAACGATTTGGATATTGTCCTCGGCGGCCAGGGAAAGAAAACGTTCCAGCCGGGCGCTGCTGTGTTCGGGTCCCTGCCCTTCGGAACCATGAGGCAACAGAAGCACGAGCCCGCTCAAGCGATGCCATTTATTTTCTGCGCTGGTGATGAACTGATCGATGATGGGTTGCGCGACATTGCAAAAATCGCCAAATTGCGCTTCCCAAAGAACCAGTGCGTCCGGATAGTCGAGACTGTAGCCGTATTCAAAACCGAGGACGCCGGATTCCGAGAGCGGGCTGTTCACAATCTCAACCGTCCCCTGTCCGGCCGAAAGATGTTGGAGCGGCATGTAGCTATGGCCGTCATTGAAGTCGTGCAAAACAGAATGCCGATGGCTGAAAGTGCCACGCTCACTATCCTGACCGGTGAGGCGGATGGGAATGCCCTCAGCACTCAGGCTGGCCAAAGCCAAGGCTTCGGCGGCGGACCAATCAACCGGCTCTTCGCCGACGGCCATTTTCTTCCGCGAATCCAGGAACTTTTTGATTTTCGGATGCGGATGAAAATCTTCCGGCAGGCGGATCTGTGCCTCGAGCAACGAGGCCAGCTTGGTTTTCTCCACGCCGGTTTCAACGTCCTCGATAGATGATTCCGGGCCGCCAATGTATTTGGCCCAGACGCCTTGCAGTGGTTCCTCCGGGCGTTTGGTTTCTTTTTGCGACTCGGACAATTCTTTTTCCAGCGCTTCGCGGCGCTTTGCCGCGATGTCGTCCGCTTCCTGGCGGGTGATCTCGTTGAGTGTGAGCAGATGGTCAAGATAACCTTCGCGCACGGGTTTGCGTTTTTGAATCGCGTTATACAGGACGGGTTGGGTGAAGGCGGGTTCGTCGCTCTCGTTATGGCCGAGGCGGCGATAGCCATACATGTCGATGAACACGTCGCGTTGAAATTCGCGGCGGAAATCCATCACGAGCCGGACGACTTGGGCAACGGCTTCCGGATCCTCGCCGTTCACATGGAACAACGGGCTTTGCAGCATGCGCGCGATGCCGGTCGCATAGACGCTCGTACGCGCCTCATTCGGCGTGGCGGTATAACCGATCTGATTATTCACGATGATATGCAGCGTGCCGCCGACCGTGTAACCGGGCAGGCCGCTGAGATTGAGAGTTTCCTGAACCATCCCCTGGCCGGCGAAAGCGGCATCGCCATGCATCAGGATAGTCATCGTGCGGGAGCGGTCAGTGTCCTGGTCGCGATGTTGTTTTGCGCGGGTGCGACCGATGGCGACAGTGTTGACCCATTCGAGGTGGCTGGGGTTGAAGCATAGCGTCAGATGAACGTTGCGGCCGCCGGCGGCCTTCCAATCGGTGCGATAGCCGAGGTGATATTTCACGTCGCCGCCGCGCTGCGATTTCCAATCCACATCGGCAAATTCGCGAAAAATTTCCCGCGGACTCTTGCCCATGATGTTGGCCAGCACGGAAAGGCGTCCCCGATGCGGCATGCCGAACACGATTTTTTCGACGCCCTGGGTCGCGGCTTTTTCGATGGCGAGGTCGAGCAGCGGAATAAGGCTTTCCGAGCCCTCGAGGGAGAAGCTTTTTGCGCCGGTGAATTTTTTCCGGATGAATTCTTCGAACGTCACGGCGTCGGTGAGCCGTGTGAGGATGCGGATCTGCTCCTCGCGGGTGAGTTGCACATGGTTCTGGGTGCTCTCCATGCGACGCTGCAGCCAGCGACGGATGGCGAGGTCGTCAATGTGCATATACTGCACGCCGATGGAGCGGCAATAGGTGTTCTGCAAACGCTTGATCAACTCGCGCAGATTGATTTCGCCATCGTGGGGAAAAATTTCGGTGTGGACGGACTTGTCCATGTCGGCTTCGGTGAACCCGAGGAATCCTGGTTCGAGTTCCGGCGGCGTAGGACGCGGCATGCCGAGCGGGTCAAGCTGTGCCATGCGATGTCCGCGCACGCGATACAGGCGGATCAATGTATGGACGCGGTCCTGGAACGCGGCATCGGTGGGGCGCGACACGGTGCTGGTGCCGTTCGCCCGTGCTGATGGCGGACGGAAAATACTGGAGGGTTGGAATGACGGCTGGAACCTGGGTTTGGTTGTGCGATCACCATCGGCAATGGTGGAGAAATAGTCCTGCCAGTCTGCAGGCACGGAACTGACATCGCGGAGATAATCTTCGTAAAGCCCCTCCACAAATTCCAAACTGCCGCTGGATAAATCCTTGGGTGTATTCATCGGACTTCGGTCACCTGCCTCCCTTTTCAACCTAAGCGTGGTCGGTCGAAAGTCAAATGGAGGTCGGGAGCGGTGGTGACTTACCCCTTTCATAAAATCAAGCTGGACAAAATCAGCTAAAATTTATAAACTACCCGCATTACACGATTTTAATGCGGGTAGTTTCAAGCTTATATTCAACCATTTCTTTGAAGGTTTGAAACTTAAGTGATTTAAATCATTGCCGGCATTTCTCACGAATGACTGTAGGCGTCTACATCATCATGATCAAAAAGTGAGAGGCGCCCAAGCCGCAGAATCGTTTAACAAATATTTTGATGTGGCGTCTATTTTGGCGGATATTCACCCGGCAAATTCAATCGAGGAAAAACCATGAACCGAATCCTGTTGTTTGTCATCGCTGTCTCGCTTTTCGCAATCACCTGCCCGGCGCAGGATTGGGCCAGGGCGCGCCTGGATAAATCCCCGCGCCACGGCGAATGGGTCAAAGTAAAACACGGTGACCGTGAGGTGAATTGTTTCATCACCTATCCCGAGGTGAAGGACAAAGCGCCGGTGGTGCTCGTCATCCATGAGATTTATGGCCTGACCGATTGGGCGCGCAACGTGACGGATGAACTCGCGGCGGCAGGCTACATCGCCATCGCACCGGACCTGCTTTCGACGACGAATGGGGGCACGGAGGAATTGATAAAGAATGGTGGCAATGTGGGCAAAGCAATCCAGGCGTTGCCGGCCGACCAGATCACGGCTGACCTGAATGCGGCGCTGAATTACGCGACGAACCTGCCGTCATGCAACGGCAAGGCGGTGGTGGCGGGGTTCTGCTGGGGCGGAGGGCAATCGTTTCGGTTCGCGACGAATACCAAAGGCGTGAAGGCGGCGTTTGTATTCTACGGAAGTCCGCCGGCGGAAGCGGATATGAAGAACATTGGCGGTCCGGTTTACGGATTTTATGCCGGAAACGATGCGCGCATCAGTGCGACGGTTCCCAAGACCACGGAGCAAATGAAGGCGGCCGGAAAGGTTTACGAGCCAGTCATTTATGATGGCGCTGGGCACGGCTTTATGCGCGCGGGTGAAGCGCCGGATGCCAATGAGGCGAACAAAAAGGCGCATGATGATAGTTGGAAACGGTGGAAGGAGTTGCTGGGGAAAATTTAAGTTGGATTCCGCTCGTGCTTGATCAGAGCTTCGCTGATAACCCAGTGGCTTCCCAAGCCCGCCACGAGTTAGTGGCCCCACAAGAGACGTTCGCTTCGCGAACCGTGGTCCCGCGGCTGCGCCGCACCCTCTCCCACAACGTGGGCGAGGGAATAGCGGAGAGGCAGACGCTAACGCTGGCTTGCTGCGGACACTGAATTGAAGCAAGTTCGGCGCGTGCAATATGATTTCGAGGTGGCGGTCATCGGTGGGGGCAGTGGCGGATACGCGGCGGCGCGGACGGCGGCGAACGCGGGTCTTAAGACGGTGGTGATCGAAGCGGCGGAGGAGATCGGCGGTTTGTGCATCCTCCACGGTTGCATGCCGACCAAGGCGCTGCTTTACGCGGCGGAACGGTTCCATATCGTGCGGGATTCGAGAGTGTGGGGGATCGAGTCCAAGCATGTTCATCTCGATTTCGCGAAGGCGATGACGCGGAAGAATACGCTTATACAAAATTTTGCCGAGCACCGGCGCGAGGGGCTTCTTAGCGGGAGATTTAAATTTCTGCGGGCGCGGGCAAGGTTTCTTGATCCGCACACGGTGGAATTGACGACGGGCGAAAAAATCACGGCGGCCCATTTTGTCATCTCGACCGGTTCCATTGTCGCTCCGCCTCCCCTGCCCCAACTCGCGGAGGTTGGTTATCTGACGAGCGATGACGCATTGCGGCTCACCGAATTGCCCGAGTCACTCATCATCCTGGGCGGCGGTGCGATCGGGTGCGAGTTCAGCCAGTTCATGGCGCGGTTCGGCGCGAAGGTGACGCTGGTGCAGCGCAGCCCGCATGTGTTGCATGAATTTGACACGGATGCGGCGGAGACGATCGAAACGGTTTTCCGCCGCGAAGGCGTTGAGGTCCATACGGGGACGAAATTACTGGATGCAAAACGTGATGGTGAGTTGAGAAGTGTTTCGTTCGAACAAGGCGGCAAGGTGGTGACGGTTTCCGGCGAGCAGATCCTGTTCGCGCTGGGGCGGATGCCCAACACGGCGTCGCTGGGGCTTGAGGCGGCTGGTGTGAAGACCGAGCGCGGGCGTATCAAGGCGAATGAATTCATGCAGACGAGCGCGCCGCATATCTACGCAGCGGGCGATTGTGTGGGGCCGCATGACATTGTGCACATCGCGGTGCAACAGGGCGAGGCGGCGGGATTGAACATCGCGAAGGCACGGTCGCGCAAGATGGACAGCCGGCTGCACCTCGTGGTGGTGTTCACCGACCCGCATGTGGCGCAGGTGGGGCTGACCGAGAAACAGGCACTGGCGCAAAAAATTCCGTACATCGCGGCGAGCTATCCATTCAACGACCACGGCAAATCCATGATCATGGAGGCCAACGACGGATTTGTGAAATTGCTGGCGGACCCGAAGTCCGGCGAGATCATCGGCGGCGCGTGCGTGGGGCCGGCGGGCGGCGAATTGATCCACGAGATCGTGATCGCGATGGCCAGCCGGGTGACCGTGCAGGAGTTCGCGCTGATCCCGCATTATCATCCAACGCTGGCGGAGATATGGACTTATCCGGCGGAGGAGCTGGCGGCGAAAATTTCCTGACTCACTGGCCGCTGAGGCGTTTGGTGAGGCCGGGGTCGTTGGGGAATTTCTGCAGGCCGCGTTGCCAGACTTCTTTGGCGAGGGCGGTGTTGCCAATGCTCTGGTAATAATCCCCATACACAACATAACTGCGCACATATTCGGGTTGCGGGGTGGTGGATTTTTCCTGCATGTCGATGAGATCGTTGAAGCGTTGCGCGACTTCGTCGCCTTTGTTCAGACCGGGGGGCCAATGTGACAGAGAAGCGGCCTTGTAATAATTTGCCTCCCAATTGTTCGGGTCTGTCTTCAACGCCGTATCGAACTGCTGGTCGGCCCCCATCGCGAGGATTCCCTTCTGGTTCATGTCCATTTCCGGTGAGATATTTTGCAACATGGCTTCGCCCATGAGCGCGGGAATTTCCGCTGAATCGGGGTTGTCGGCGGCCTGCTTGCGCAGGTCCGAGATCAAGTTGGGAAGCTTGCCGGCGGCTTTCATCTGGGCCAACACAGCCTGCCGGTCATGGAAGGTGGAGTTGGTGGACATCAAGACGCTGAGGCCTTGTTGGTAGGCGTCGTTGGTCGCGGCTTCCGTTTGCGCGACGGCGGCTTCCACCTGGGGAGCGGGTGCGGTTTCAACCGGTGTTTGCCGTTGCGCGGTGGTGTGCACAACCTCTTGCTCAGGCTCGGGCGCTTGCACAACGTTTGAGGAGGTCTCGACGGGCTTTGGTTCCTGAGCGCTTTTGGAACAACCGGCCAGCACGATTCCCAGTGCCGTGATCGCTAATCCGCTAATGATGATTCGTTTCATAATTCTGATCCCTTTGTTTACGATAAAAATTTTGTGGCAATACGCCATTAAAATCTGGAGGGTGAACCGGTGGTTGAACCCTCGTCGGGTTTGTTTTTATTTTTGCGGGCGATGATCTGCCATTGGACGACCAGCGGCCCGACCCAGAGGAAATTCATCCAGAACCAATGCCGGTTGATGGCCATGATCCATTTGAAATAAGTGCCAGAGTTGATGAAGTCGCGAGCGGCATCGGTGTTGGTCTGCGCACCGCGGGCCACGTCGCCCAGTGCGTAACCGTGGGAGACAGCAAAATTGCCGGCGGCGGCCAGCCAGCCGAACGCGCAGGCACCGTAGGCCTGCCAGCCAATGCAAAGCGCGCCAAAAGTGTATACACCAACCGATATTCCGCCGAGCGGAAAGACGCCGGTGGCGATGCCACCAAGTGAGAACACGCCGAAGATGGTTCCGCCGATGCAGATGGGCGCTGCCGCTACGCCGCCGAAGGCGAACAGTCCTCCGAGCGCGAAATTACCCATCGCGATCCAGGCTTTCACCGGGCCGCGCAGATGGTCGAACCGGTCACCGATGCGGATGTGGACGAGCGGCAGGCCGAGGAACCTAACGTTGCTGCAATATTCGAAGGCGGCAGGGGGATAAACGCCGCCGTGTTCTTTCTCCAAAACGTTTAAGTAATATTTGCGTCGTCCCGGCTGCGTGAACATATAAGAGGAAAACATCACGAAGAGGTATAACACCACCCAACTAACAAACCAAAACTGGAACAATTCGATGCCGCGCAGTTTGCTTCGATATTCCGCAGCGAACATAAAATAGAGCACGCCGACCACCACAAACGACAAACTGAGACTTACGGCCAGGGTTCGCCGGAAAAACATCTTGAGATAACTGCGTTCGTGGTCGGAGCGCGCTTCGGCCATGCCGATTTTATATGGGGAATAAATTCCAAACAGGATGAACAGCGGGCTGAACAATGCGCTTAACCACCCCGCCCCGGCAGCCTTGGCGGCAGCGGCACCGCCCTTGGCGGCGGTGGCGCCGATGACGCCCGCCTTGGCAGTCATCGTCAGCGAGGGCAGCGCGGCGAGCACGGCCAGCGTGAAGACTTTGCCAGGGCTGGTGCGTTCCAAGGCGCCTTCGACGAAGGACAGCACTTGTTCGTGCAGGAGTTTGCGTCCGCGCGAGAGACGTTGCTTCACGGTGTCCTCGGTCAGTTCGAGTTTATCCGCGACGGCTTCAATGGATTGATGTTCGCGGTAGAATAGCACGAGGGGTTCACGATAGATCTCAGGGATGCGCTCGAGCGAACGCCAGAGGAGCGCGGCTTCTTCGTTGCTGATGGCGCGGTCGATGGGTTGCGGTTCGGGCGAATGGGACTCGGCGATTTCGTCGAGCGATTCGGCACGATGGCTGGGTTCGCGGCCTTGTTTGCGCAGGGAATTGTTGATGATATTGCGCGCGATACCGCAAAGCCACGGGCGCAGGCGCTGGGGTTCGTCGAGGTTGGCGAGGCAGCGCCAGGCGGTGACAAAGATTTCCTGGGCGAGATCTTCGCTCTGGCTGAGGTTGCCGGTGGCGCTGTAGGCGAGGGAACAAACGAGCGATTGGTAGCGCCCGACGATCTGGCCGAAGGCGTCGCGATTGCCTTGCAGGCTCGCGTTCACGAGTTCGGAGTCATTTACGGTGCCGGACATTGAATTTATCATATTCAACGCCTATATGGTTCGGAAGGGGGAAAAGGTGACAGGGAATTTGCGATTTACGATTGGCGATCTACGCGACTCCATTACGAAACGGTGACGTGGAAGAATCAGGTGGCGGGGCTGAGGGCTTGGGTTGTCAATGGGCACGTGAGCATATCATCCCTGCCAAAACCAGAGCAATGCGGCACATAGCAATGAGGTGAATCCGATGACGTAGGCTATCATGGCCGTGCGCCCGAGCGAGCGCATGAAAAATGGACTTACGAAAACGAGCATTAGCGAAGCGACTAAAAACAGGCACACCGTGGGGCGTAACATGCGGTCAAAGACTCTGTATAACGCGGTGTAGAAAGGATGTCCGGCAAGGTCATAGTGCCAAAGGATTCTTAGCGCCACGCCATATGAGCAACTGAGAACAGCCAAAGCTTCCAAAGTGAAGAAGAGCCATTGCCAGCGGCGGATGGAGGATTGGGATGAGGCGCACATGGTTCTTTAAAATGGGATAGCTCTTTTGGGATGAGGCGTCCATAGAGTCTTTGTAAAAGATTTGTAAGGGGGGAATCGGACAAATAGGACGGATAGAACGAATAAGACAAACGCGCCGGGAAAGCGGCAGAGGGCTGCCGCAGTCCAGGACGCTTCGCGCGAATTAAGGATCAATGATGGTCGTGGTCGTGATCCGAATCGTGGTCGTGGCCGGGCGCAGCTGGTTCGGTGTGATGTTCGGTCCAGGGTTGGCGGGTGTGGCCGCGGAAAGTCTCATGGGTTTCTGCGTGGATGTCGATTTGGGGTGGGAGATCGCGACCGGAGCGCCAGCGTCCGCCTTCGTTCCAGTAGTAAGTGCGGCCTTGCGGGTAGAAATATACGTCGTGGCCAGGATAATAATCGTAGTCGTAATAGGCTCCCCCGCTAACGCGGGTTTCGCAACCGGTGAATATTAGTAAGGTGCTGCCGACAATGAGGCCGGCACAGATTTCCCGTAAGTGTTTCATAATATTTTCCTCTCCTTTGCCAGAACTTACGCCCGGAAGGGAAAGAGTCAACTGGAAGGAAAAGCGGAAGTCGGAAAGCGGAAACGCCGATGGAAAGAGGAATCAACTATGGATGGACGTGGTGGGAGAAAGCGGCGCTGAAGCGGCCGCACTCCAAACGCTTCGCGCGCGTTGGAAGCATAATCCGGGGGGTGAAACTCAAAAAAATCGCAGCACGTTTTTGGGTTCTGCGAGAGGCGGTCGGCGGAAGGGGTTGTCAGTGAAACATTAAGCGCGAATTTATCGGCTTAAAAAAAGTGGGTGACTTCGGGACGGTCGCGATTACAGGGTGAGGAGGGGGTGATAGAATTGCCGATTGTCGATTGGCGAATGCCGATTTGAAATCAGCGCCGACTGACGTCGGCGACGACAAAATTAAAAAGGGCGCACCAAGTTGCCCTGACACACCAACAATCAATAGAAAGATAATCATATGACTCGAAACGGAAAGATAGCGCGGTTGCCCCGGTATGTCCGCGAAGAATTGAATGAACGCATCCGCAACGGCCAGTCGGCCAGGAAACTGGTCGATTGGCTGATGGAGCAGGACGAAGTCTTTGACCTGCTGGAGGAGCACGGTTTTGAGGGGATCACCGACCAGAATATCTCCGAATGGAAGGCGGGCGGGTACCAGTGCTGGCTGGAGAACCAGGAGGCGCGGGAGCTGGTGATGGAGATGGCCTTGAAGTCGCGCGACCTGGGGGAAGAGACGCTGGAGGAGAACCTGGGGCAGTGTGTGGGGAACCTGGTGATGGTGGAGTTCATCAAGATGATGAAGGTATTGGTGCAGAAGGAGAAGGACCCGCAGAAGCGGTGGGCGCAGTTGGAGCGGGTGAACCGGGAACTGGCGCGGTTGCGCGGTTCCAACGCGCGGAATACGTGGGCCGGCATCCAGCAGAAGCGCAGTGATTGGGCGGAGGAAGACCGTGAGGAAGCGGCCGAAGAGAAGCACGCCGCGTGGGTGAAGAAGCAGCGGCTGGCGGAGTATCGGGCGCCGTTGTCGGTGGCGATTCTGGCGAGTGGTAAAGAGCCAAAGGAGGCGGCGTGGTACATGGCGGCGCGGGAGGTGGAGATAGCGCAGGATCTGCCGAGAGGATTTCTGGACCAGGAGCACCAGGGCGGTTTTTGGTATTGGGATGAGGAGGACGACCAATGGCGGTGGCAAA
>Ga0265338_10000066_pt1 | contig 188576 bp, 227 predicted proteins | sample 42126metaG_FD_193579 | JGI IMG/M metagenome (GOLD analysis project Ga0265338, IMG submission 193579) | Rhizosphere microbial communities from Carex aquatilis grown in University of Washington, Seatle, WA, United States - 4-21-26 metaG | ecosystem: Host-associated > Plants > Roots >... | reverse complement strand
GGTAGTCCAGCCGAGCCTTACCAGTCTAACTGCCTGCATTCTGACCTTAGGGAGATTGGGATTGGATGTATATGCCATACCTTCACCTTAAACATTAGGTTGATGCAAAGCTATTGAAACATTACGTAACCATTGACAAACCAAAGCATTAGTGCTATTATAACAGCCACTTCGTAATCGGGCGGAACAGGTGGCTTACGAGCGACTTATTCAGACGGTGCGGGGCGTGCACATTGAGTCTAGGAATAGCTAGGAGCTGGGGGGATAACCAGCCAACCACAACAAGCACCATGGAGGTGCAGCATGAAGCCAATCAGGCAACTGAAAGGTAACCGGGCGGTCATCGCAATGTTGGTGGCCATGCAAGTGATTTGCGCGTCTGTGGCTCTTGGAGCCATCGCACCAGCTTCGGCTGGAGCGGCAACAGTCGCGAGCAATCCCTACAACCACTCGGTGGCGCTTGGGTTGCGCTCACGAGTAGCAGTACTGCCGCGCGGTATTCGGACATTGAGTCCGGCCACGCGGCGCGAAGTTGCTCAAGCCACCGTCCGCATGACGGCGGCCGATCAAACCGACTTCACAACCTTGGTTCAGGCCGCTCAGGCCGAGATCAGGCAAGGGTTGTCGGTGGGTGTGCGTCAGTTGGTAACTACGGCTCTGGCGGGCTACGGCCTGCCCCAGCCAGCCAACTTTGCCACACTTGACCCGGTGGAACTGGTGACCTTGCCGGTCGCGACTCAGGTCGCGGCGGCTGGCACCGGCAACACTCGTCAGGTGGGCGAGACGGCGTCAGTGGCCAGACCAAATGTGGTCGACGGACCGCCGGCACCCAGTCAGCACGGGTCAACCAACCCGGCGCTGAGTGAGACGTGGTCGGATGTCCTAGGCGCTCGTTTGGCCACGGTCAGCTACGTCAAGAGCTGGAGTTGGGATGGAACCAGCGTCACCAGTGCACCGCGATACATGCCGCCAGTCGCGAGCTTTACCAGCTTGTGCATCGGCTGCAGTTTCAACGTGACCTGGCATGACGAGTACTGGTACCCCTACAACGGGGGTAACTCTCACTCCGGCTACGCCAACAAGGTGCAGTTCACGATCCATCAATGCTACGGCTTCTGGTTGCTCAACCAGTGCTTGGCCGATAAGAACGAGAACTGGAGCTTGCGGTTGCACAACAACGGCACCTACAGCGCCTACTACAATTAGGCGTTGCCCAACCACGAGAAGGGAAGGAACAATGCAAACTGTTCAGGTTGGGAAATCGGCACCGGTGAGCGGCAAGCTGGTCATCGCAGGAGCAATTCTGTCGACGATCATCCTGGCACGTTTCAACCTGGCGGCGGCGCTTGCGCTACCGCTCTGGGTAGCGGCGGCTTGGGCGTCTCGGAACCTCAGGTTCAAGGGCGTCCGAATGGTGATGGGACTGTGTCTCGTCGCGGCGTTCCTAACGATCGCCTCCGGCCTGGCTACGGCACCAATCTCCGGCCACCACCCAGCGACTCACAACCCCAACAATCCGGCATACCTCACCCCGAGGTAGACCCGAGCGGGGAGCGGGGGCGGGAAGGGGTCTCAGCAATGAGACTCCGACCCGCCTCCTTCGCGTTTATAAGCTAATTTGTTAGGCTATGATTATGTCGACCATCAAACGCCTGCCTAAGCCTGAGTTTGATAAAATTTATGGTCGGGTGCCGCGGTTGACGGTTGAAGTTGTTATCCTAACGGACCAGGAGGTGGTTCTAACCAAGCGGGCCATCCCGCCGGCCATCGGTAGTTGGCACATTCCCGGCGGTACGGTACTCATGAAAGAGACCCTGGAGCAGGCGGTCGCGCGGGTGGCCAAAGAGGAACTAGGCGTAAAGGTGAGCACCAGGCAATTATTAGGCACCATTGATTATCCGGAGTTTTGGCAAACGGATTACGGCCAACCGGTCGGGTTGGCCTATCTGTGCGAGCGGATATCAGGAGAACCCCGGGGGAGCGAGCAGGGCCAGGAGGTCGCTTGCTTTGCTAGGCTGCCCCAGGACGTGTTTCCGCACCAGAGCGCTATCCTGCAGCGGGTCTTGGCCGAATTCAGCCAACCTTAAGCCTCAGGAGTACAATAGAACCATGAGAATACTAGTAGTAGAAGACGACCGCAAAATCGCCGGCGCCATTAAGAAGGGTTTGGAGCAAGAGTCCTACGCCGTCGACGCCGTTTACGACGCCGACGAGGGGCTCAGTTCTTCGCTGACCGGCGACTACGATTTGATCATTTTGGACCGGATGTTGCCGGGCCTCATCGAAGGCGTTGATATCGCCAAAGAAGTCCGCGCCAATCAGATCAACGCGCCGATTATTATGCTAACGGCCAAAGACCAGATTTCGGACCGCGTGACCGGCCTGAACGCCGGGGCCGATGATTACCTCATTAAACCGTTCGCCTTTGATGAGTTAGTAGCACGCGTTCGGGCCCTACTGCGCCGACCTACCAAGACCTTGTCGACGGTCCTAAAACTCGACGATTTAACGCTCAATACCAACACTCACGTGGTAGAGCGGGCCGGTCGGACCATTACGCTCTCAGCTAAGGAGTATGCCTTGCTGGAATACCTGATGCGCAATCCTAACCAGGTGCTGAGTAAGGATAATATTACCGCTCACGTCTGGGACTTTGATGCCGACATTTTGCCTAACACCGTCGAGGTTTACATTAGTTACCTGCGCAACAAGGTCGACCAACCGTTTCGGGGGCCTAACTTGATCCACACCGTCCGCGGCTTTGGCTACAAGCTCGGAGTGCTGTAAGTGTTCAGATCAGCCACTTTTCGAGTAACCCTCATCGCCGTGGCCATTACCATGGCAATTTCGGTGTTGTTTAGCGTTACGATTTATCACTTTGCGGATGGTGCGATTGAATCCAGCGCCCACCGCCAATATCTGCGCCTGCGCCGCGAATATACGCTGCCACCATCGCCGCGGACCTTTCCGCCGCCGCCGATTACCTCGACTGAGCAGTCTGACGCTGATCATCATTTGCTGCTCAATTTGGTTTATCTTAATCTCATTATTCTCGGTGTTTCGACGGTGGTTGGGTCATACTTGGCTCACCAAACGCTCGAGCCGATCGAGCGCGCCATGGAGCTGCAGGGCCAGTTTGCGGCCGACGCCTCGCACGAACTGCGCACGCCGCTAGCTGCAATGCGTTCGGAGATCGAAGTGGCCCTGCGCGGTAAGCAATTTACTGCCGCCGAGGCCCGGACGGTACTTACAAGCAACCTGGAGGAGATCGCGAAACTGGAGGGCTTGGCTAGCGGTCTGTTGCAATTAGCCCGACTGGAATCCTCGCCTGGCCAGTTTGGTCCAACTAGCAGCAAAGCGGTTATTACCAGTGCTATCACCGGACTTAAAACCATAGCTAAAGCCCAGCACGTCGTTATCAGCCAATCGGGCGATGATCTCAAGGTCCTGGGAAATCATGATAGTTTACAGCAGGTTATGACGATTTTGCTTGATAACTCCCTTAAGTATGGCAAAGATGGTGGTAAGGTTAAGGTTACGACTAAGGCGGCTGGTCACAAAGCTATTATTACCGTTAGCGATGATGGTCCGGGCATTAATGAGGGCGATTTGGAACGGGTATTTGAGCGGTTTTGGCGAGCCAGTGCCGGGCGTACCAAAAACCAAACCGAAGGTTATGGCTTGGGTCTGGCCATCGCCCGCGAAATCCTCACGCTGCACCATGGTGAGATTAGTGCCGCCTCGAGCGCGGGCAACGGCACCACCTTTACCGTTGAATTGCCGCTCGCTTAAGGAAAATCTCAGGCTAGCCCGCCATTATGGGTAAACGTATGGAACAAACACTATGAATGTAATCAGCCGCGGTGTCCGCAATGCCTTCCGCAACTTGATCAGAACTTTCTCGATCGTAATTATTCTCGGCCTGAGTATGGGCTTGGCACTGGCTATGCTGGTAGCCCATCAAGCCGTTGGGCAAAAGATTGCCTCAGTTAAAAGCTCAGTTGGGAATACTGTCACGATTTCTCCAGCCGGTGTTCGTGGGTTTGAGGGTGGCGGCAACCCCTTAACGGAAGCCCAGCTGGTTGGTGTTAAGGCCCTGCCGCACGTTACAGCTGTTCAAGAGAGCTTGGCCGATCGGTTAACTACGACGGACACGAATTTACAATCAGCGGTGACAGCCGGAGCCTTGGGCCAGCGGTTTAGTCAAAATAGCGGCCAGCGCTTCACGCCGCCAGCTGGAGCTAGTGGCGCCGGTGGTGGCACTACTAATTTCACACCTCCGGTGACCGTCAACGGTACGACCGATCCAACGAACCTCAGCAGTGGCATTGGCGGCGGCACCTTTACGCTCAAGAGTGGTAGTGTCTTTAGCGCCGGCAGTACCGCTAACGTAGCGTTGGTGGGCACCACCTTAGCGGCCAAGAATAACTTAACGGTCGGCTCGACCTTTACGGCTTATAACACCAGCATTACCGTCGGCGGCATCTTTGACGCTGGCAACACTTTTAGTAATAACCAAGTGATTATGCCGATCGCTACGGTACAGAAGCTGGCGGCCGAACCCGGCGACGTTACGAGTGCCGTTTTGACGGTTGATTCTATTTCAAATGTGGCTTCGGTCACCACTGCGGCTCAGAACCTGTTAACGACCAATGTGGCCGACGTTACCAATGCCGCCGCCCAAGCCCAAACGGTGATCGCTCCACTGCAAAACATCCAAACCATCTCGCTCTACAGCCTGCTTGGCGCGGTGGTAGCCGGAGCCGTCATTATCCTCTTAACCATGATTATGATCGTACGTGAACGCCGCCGTGAGATTGGCGTCACTAAAGCCATTGGGGCCTCCAATGGCCGTATTATCGTACAGTTTGTGACCGAAGCCATCACTTTGACGCTGCTCGGCTCGGTTATCGGCATCGGTCTCGGCGTTGTGGCCGGCAATCCGATCACTAAGCTACTCGTCAATAACAGCACCAGCGCTACAACTACGACCGGTGGCGGGGGAGCTGGTGGCGGTTCTGGTCGGAGCGGCGCGGCCTTCATCGGTGGTTTCCGCAGCAACCTTTCGAGTATTCACGGCGTCGTTGGCTGGAGTATTATCGGTTACGGCTTAGCAGCTGCCTTGGTAATCGCCATTATTGGCAGTACGCTAGCCTCATTCTTTATCGCAAAAGTCCGGCCGGCCGAAGTAATGAGGACCGATTAATGTTACAAGTTACTGAGCTCAAGAAGATCTTCAAGTCTGGTGATACCAGGGTCGCGGCGGTCAACGGCGTTAGCTTCAATCTGCCCGACGGCCAGTTTGCCTCGATTATCGGTCGTAGCGGTAGTGGTAAATCGACCTTGCTGAGCTTGCTCGGCGCACTCGATAAGCCCACTAGTGGTAGCATTGTCGTGGGCGATCAAGATATTACTAAACTGCACGATCGGGCGCTGGTTAAATATCGTGGCAAGAAAATCGGTTTTGTGTTTCAAAGTTACAATTTGGTGCCTAATTTAACCGCCCTCGAAAACGTAGTGTTGCCCATGGAGTTCGCCAAGGTGCCAAAGGGCCAGCGCGTCGAGCGGGCTAAGCACTTATTGAACCAAGTTGGTTTAACCGACGACAAGCAGCGCCGCAAGCCCAGCCGGTTGAGCGGCGGGGAACAACAGCGCGTGGCCATCGCCCGGGCCCTGGCCAACGAACCACAATTGATCCTGGCCGATGAACCGACCGGCAATCTCGACTCCCAAACCGGCAAATTGATATTTGACCTGTTGCATCACTTGGCTCGCACCGAGAACACCACCATTGTAGTGGTAACCCATGATCTGTCGATTGCCGGCAAAACCGACGTGACGTTTAAGCTGCAAGATGGCCAATTAGTCAGACATCAGGCGGCAACCACTCCCATGCCGGTGAGACGACATTTATAAATTATAAGAAAGGGGCAATTAGATGGCAGAAGAATATATATCAGGAGAAGAACACAGGGCGCGCCGCGCCGGCCACAAGGGTTCGCGTTCGGGCGGTTCTAACAAGTCAGCCATGTTGGCGGTGGCTGGCATTGTGCTGCTCGGCGTCGGGTTCTTTGGCGGCATGGCTTATCAAAAAGACCACGGCACTAAGGCAACCGCGACCACGGCACCGGGCACGACTGGCCAAGGCCGCGGATTTGGCGGCGCTGGTACTGGGGGCCGGTTTAGTGGCGCCCGCCCAACTTTTGGCCAAGTCACCGCCATTAGCGACACCAGCATTACCGTGGCCGGTCAAAATAGTATAAACACTACCCTTGCCATTACTAGCTCAACCACGATCACCAATAGTGGACAAACTGTAGCGGCCAGCACCATCACGGTCGGCGAAACCGTGGCCGTTATTGCCAGTACCTCCGATTCTACCCAAGCTGCTCGCATCCTCGTTAATCCGAGCTTCGGTGGTGGCGGGGGTGGCGCAGCGCCTTCTGGTAGTACTCCAGATTAATTTTGCTCCCCTAGCATAAGTGGTATAATTACGCCATGAAGAAGACGCTTTGGTTAGCTGGCTTGGTAGTGGTTATTACGGTTGTATACGGCACTATCTATCTGTCGGTCCAACAGACCCTGCGCCAGGGCGCTAATGATCCGCAGATCCAACTGGCCGAGGATGGCGCCGCCAGCCTTAGTGGCAACAATAGCACGATGGTATTTACGGCCGCCTCCAAGGTTAATATCGCCACGAGTTTAGCGCCGTTTATGATGATTTTTGACGCTAACAAGCAATTAGTGACCAGCTCGGCTATCCTTGACGGCAGCAATCCGGTATTACCACCCGGTGTATTAATGAATACAACCTCTACTCACGAGAACCGCCTCACTTGGCAACCTCGTGGTGGCGTCCGGATCGCGGCCGTGGTGGTAAAGTACAATAACGGTTATGTACTGGCTGGACGGAGCTTGCGCGAGGTCGAAAAACGCGAAACCTCAGCGCTTTATTTAGTCATTTTAGGCTGGCTGGTAACGGTCTTGTTTATCATTGCTTGGGCCTGGTTGACGCCGATGGTACACAAGGGCTGTGGATAAAAAAGTAGCTCTGTTGGCCGTCACTATCGGCGGTACCGTCGGCGGCTTTATTCCTGAACTTTGGCATGCCAACTGGCTATCAGCTTGGGGTATCATTACCTCGGGCGTCGGCGCTTTAGTTGGCCTATGGCTAGCTTGGCATTATTACGGGTAGCAGTCTCATTTAACTTGTTTGATAGAATGCGTGTATGGAGCATGAACCCACGCGATCGGATGTAGAGCCTAATACCGAACGTGAACCCGGCGCAGAAGTCGTCCGACCAACTCTTGAAGCATTGCCGACGATTCTTGGTTTGGTTGAGACCGAAGCGATGCAGCGCCTGGGCCAGGAATTAACGGCAGCCTACACAAGTGGTAGCGGTGACACTAAGAGTTTGGCAAATCGGTACCAGTTACTTGCCGAAGCCGTCATCGATGCTATCCCTGGTGATAACTCCAAGGCTCGGTTGGGATTGGAAATTCGTTTGGCGTTAATTAGACGCGACGCTGGCCTGACCGATCAGTACCTTGAAGATTTAGGATTCGCTGCCTATCACGCCTACACCGAACGCTATGGCGATCTGGCAGAATTGTTGGATGGCGTTATCCGTGACACCAAACAAGGCACTTAAGCTTGCTTAATGTGGCCAAGCGTTGAATAATTGCGCTATGCCAAATCGGCATTCCTTCTAGAAAGGAAGAGCTATGAGCCGCACAACTTCGGCAAAGCGAGGCGGGCGCATTGGAACCTGGCAGAATGACGGGCACTGGTTCGAAGTCCAAATCCTGCCCAAGGGCGAAACGATCACCGACAATGGCTTGATGATCGTTATCGGTTGCCCAAACGCCGATGCGCCAGGTGCCTACTGCCGCGACGCGGCATTGGCGGAGCGCCGGCTCGATGGCTCGGACAACGGAGAGTGCTGGGTCAGAGTGGCAGAAGAGTTCTTCGCAGCCGTTTGGCTCGGGGCTGAGCCAATCACGGCGGCAGGCCGGATGCCACTGGAATGGTGTGAAACGCTCGAGTTAGTGGGGGACGGTCAGTACACCATCCGTCTGCGGCCGAGTGAGACCCGGGAAACGTGATGGCAGCCGATGTAATCGCTGGTACGGGCGTAACTCTGTGGCTGCTTGGCCTCCTCGGGATTGGTATTGACGACAAAGTTCTCGAGAAGTCGCTGCGGCCAGCTATCTACGTTGCCCTAACCGGCGTTGCGCTAATGGTCATTGGGGCCGTCATGGTGTCTCACACGGGAAGCAGATTGTAGCAACAATTGGAGGGGTTCCATGAAGTACAGTCAGCTGATCGCCGAGCTCGAGAGTCTGGTCTCTCAGGCAACAGCCGGGCACCGCGGAGACATTCGTCGGATGATCCATTCACTATCTCTGTCTTCGGCCTCTAGTAGAACTGAAGAGCGCGCGCTCAACTTGATAGAACGAGTACCGATTCGAGCTCGCGAGAAACAGACGGGTTGGCAATACGACTCATATACCTCGCCGGCGCCTCGCCGGCGTTATCGCGATCCCTGGTGAGCCGGGCTCATGTCCGCCGCGGTCCGAGGTCCCTGCGACCACGGACCGCTTTTGCTTTACGAAGGTAAAAAACAGGACTATGATCTAGATAACTAGACAAGGAGTCAGTTATGCCAGGAATAGTACTCGTCATTATCGTTTTGATCCTTTTGGGTGTTCGGGTCGTGCAGCAATATGAGCGAGCCGTAGTACTGCGGTTTGGTAAAGTTTTGCCACATGTCCGCCAACCTGGTTTAACTTGGGTTATTCCCTTTATTGACCAGATGCGCAAGGTTAATATGCGTATCATTACCATGCCGGTGCAGTCCCAGAAGATTATTAGTAAGGACAACGTGTCGATTGACGTGGCGGCGGTGGCTTATTACCATGTGGCCGATCCGGTGAAATCGATCGTTGAGATTGATAATGTTATCCAAGCCATTAACCAGATCGCTCAAACCACGGTGCGTAACATCGTCGGCCAATCACCGCTCGATGATGTGTTGAGCAACACCGAGAAGATCAACATCGCGATTAAGAAGATTCTAGATGTCACCACCGAGAAATGGGGGATCGTGATCGACATTGTGGAGCTAAAAGACATTCAGCTGCCTGATAGCATGCAGCGCGCCATGGCCAAACAAGCCGAGGCCGAGCGCGAAAAACGCGCTAAGATAATCGCCGCCGAAGGCGAGTTCCTTAGCGCCGACAAGCTTGGCCAAGCCGCCGACATTATCGCCAAGCACCCAGTGGCCTTGCAACTGCGCAACCTGCAAGTCCTAACCGAAATTGCCACTGACAAAAACTCAACTATTGTCTTCCCGAGTCAGTTTATGGACAAGGTCAAGGAAATCACCGAGTTTGTGCAGGGCGAAGTCAAATAGTTCTGCTATAGTATAGCTATGACAAAGGTCTTAATCGTCGAAGACGAAGCGCCGATCGCCAACGCTTATAAAATCGTGCTGGAGCAAGCCGGCTGCGAGGTATTGGTGGCGAACGAGGCCGAATCGGGGCTGCATCTGGCCAAGAGCGAGAAACCCGACGTGATTTTGCTCGATATTATGCTTCCCAATGTTAACGGCCTCGACATGCTCAAAAACCTTGATATCAAAAAGAGCCTGCCGCATACCCGGGTGATTGCCCTGTCGAACGTGGAAAGCCAAGAAGTCGTCGATGAAGCGCTCAGTTTAGGCGCGGCCGACTTCTTGCGCAAAGTGGATTTTACCCCTCACCAAATCGTCGATATTGTTAAGAAATACGCTCCCAAGTAGATGCCGAAACGTTTTCCTCCTGGCTTTTGGTGGGGCGTCAGTACCTCAGCCCATCAGGTTGAGGGCGATAATCATAATGATTGGAGCGAATGGGAACATCGTAACGCTAAAATCTTAGCCCGCCATGGCGGTGATTACCCAGGTGCGCGTGATCCGGCCAATTACATTTCTGGTAAAGCCGCCGATCACTTTCATCATTACGCCGCCGATCTAGATTTGGCCCAAAACATCGGTATCAATGCCTATCGATTTTCGGTGGAATGGTCGCGGATTGAGCCGCGCGAGGGCGAGTTCGACCAAGCCGCCCTGGAGCATTATCGTAAGGTGGCCCGAGCTGCTAAGGCCCGCGGGTTGGAGCCATTTGTGTGCTTGTGGCACTGGACGCTCCCGCCGTGGTTAGCTAATCGGGGTGGTTGGCGCAAGCAGTCGACCATCCGGTCGTACATGCGTTTTACCAAGGTGGTCGTGGACGCGTTGGGGCCGGAAGTTAAGTATTGGGTAACGCTCAATGAGCCGGAAGTTTATGCCGAAAACGTTTACCAAACCGGCCGCTGGCTAGCTCGCCGCCGCAACGGCTTTTTGTATGTGTGGGCGCTGCGCAATCTGGCCACCGCCCACAAACGGGCTTACAAGATCATCAAGAGCAGCTATCCGGGCGCCTGGGTGGGTATGGCCAAACACAACATTTACTTTGAGCCAGCCAACCGCCGCCGTATCAACAAGATCATTGTGTGGTATAGCAACCGGTTTTGGAACCACCAGTTTATTACTTGGGTTAAGCGCCAGATTGACTTCGTCGGTTTAAACTACTACTTCCACAGTCGGCTCAACCTGTGGCGCAGCCAAAACCAGAACGAACGAACCTCAGACATGGGCTGGGAACTCTATCCCAAAGGCATTTATCATTTGGTGAAAGACTTGGCCAAGACCTACCGCAAGCCAATTATCATTACTGAGCATGGCGTTGCCGACGCCGCTGATCAGAACCGGGCTTGGTATATTGAGGAATCATTACGGTATTTACATAAAGCCATCGAAGAGGGGGCTGATGTGCGGGGCTACTTTCATTGGTCGCTGCTCGATAACTTTGAGTGGGACAGTGGCTTTTGGCCGCGTTTTGGCCTCGTCGCGGTAGATTACAAAACCCAAAAACGCACCGTCCGACCAAGTGCCAAACACTTGTCCAAAATCATCAAATCTGGCCACGTTCCAGACTAAGCGTATTCGTCATTCTTGATCGAAAGGCCACCCCAAGTGGCCGCTTCGGTTCGAGAATCAGACCGATCCTCGATGTCGAATTTCATTCGGCTCAAGGATGACGGGGGGCTCAGGACGACGATTGACGGACTACCGCACTTGGTACAGATTGTGGTATTCTGCTCTAGCTAAGGACAACCATGATAGAAGTTCAGATTCAGGAAAAAACCATTGGCTCGAAGTTGTTATTCAAGGATCTGGCTCTGCGACTGAATAAAGGCGAAAAAGCCGCCATCATCGGGCGCAACGGGGTCGGTAAATCGACCTTATTTGGCATGTTGGCGGGAAACGACAATGAGTACGTCGGCAAAATTCACTATCCGCGCGGCACCGAAATCATTTTAACCGATCAGGAACATTTGCCCGGCGCACACATGGACGAGTCGGTGATCGAGTATTTACTGCGCACTAATAAACGCTATCAAACTTTGAGTCGTACTATCGAGGAATTTGATAAGACCGACACGACCGACATGACCGTGATTGGTCGCTACTCCGAAGCCGTCCAACAATTTAATGATTTTGGCTACTACCAGATCGAAGACAACCTGATTGAAGCGCTAGGCAAGTATCAGATTAGCTTGGATCAGGCGTTGGGCCCGTTCGCCTCGCTGTCGGGCGGCCAAAAACGCTTCGTGCAACTGGTTCAGGTGGAGTTTAGCCATGCCGATTTGCTCTTGATCGATGAGCCGACTAACCACATGGACTACGTGGCCAAAGAGGCCTTCATTGGTTGGCTCAGGGCAGTTAAGAACCAGACCGTCATCATTATTACTCACGACCGCGATGTGCTGCACGAAGTTGACCGGATTATTGAGCTAAAGGACCTGCAGGCGGTCAGTTACACCGGCAACTACGATAGTTATTTAAAGCAAAATTCGTCCAAAACCGCCAATCAAATGAGCCAATACGAGGTCGGCGCGCGCCGGATCGAAAAGCTCAAACAACAGATTGCCTATGCCCGCACCAAAAAGTCCGGCTGGAGCGGTACGGCTGACAAAAAGAACCCGTTCGTAGTCATGGAAACGCGTCTCACCAAGGAGCTAAAAGAGCTCCAGGCGGTGGCCAAACCATCGTTTTGGATCGATCAAGAGTCGGTTGAAGCGGCCACGCCTAAGGTGGTGGAGCGTTACCAGCGTTACAAAGACCGCAATATCGATATTCAGCTTGACGACGCCGGCCAGGCGGTTGAACTTTTAACCGTCGATAAGCTATCACTAGGGTATGATGGGCCACTATTCAAAGACATTAGCTTCACCCTGGCGGCTGGTCAAAAGTTACAGCTAGTGGGGCGCAATGGCGCTGGTAAGTCGACCCTAGTCAGCAGTATCAGATCAACCTATTCCGGCAACCCACTGACGTCGCGGGTCTACGCCGGACATGTAATCTGCGGCCCGAAATTGCGCCTGGGTTACTACGAACAAGAGATTGGAGCTACTTATATCGAGATGCCATTGATCGAGGCGGTCGAAGCAGCTTATGCGGCGGCCAAGCAAACGATTTCGCACACCCATGCCATGCAGCTATTAGCCCAATACTTATTCGATCCGGCCATCGACGGGCGGATTCCGCTCCGGCGACTATCGGGTGGGCAACGGGCGCGGTTTCAGTTGATCCGGATGCTAGCAGCCGCGCCTAATCTGTTAATTCTCGACGAACCGACCAACCATTTGGATTTGCCCTCGATCGAAGAGCTCGAAACCGCCCTCAAGGACTACACCGGTGCCGTCCTCTACATTAGCCACGACAGCTATTTCTCGGGCAACGTCGGGGGCGACCGGCTCCAGATCGGCCGCCCATAGTCGGTGCATAGTCCTCATCCCGACCTCAACAGTGGGGCCGAATAGTCTGGAGAGGCTAACCTACCCCTTTCGTCATACGGTACCATAAAGACCCCATAAACTACGAAAGGGCGCCTCCTCCAGACTATTCGGCAAGAGGACGTCCGCAAGTATATGGTGAGAAGAAAATATTTGCGCGTCTGGTGCGAGGTTAGGTCTTGAGAGAAAGTGGGTTTGCCAACGGCTGCAAAGATTGACGCGTTTGCTATGATAGATACAGAAAGAAAGAGGGAACCATTATGGCGGAAGTAAAAATTTATACCACCTCAACCTGCGTCTACTGCCGGGCCGAAAAGCAGTTTTTGGATGCTCACGGTGTTAAATACACCGAATTGCACGCCGATCAGGATCAGGAAACGGCCGAGGCCTTGTTTAAGGCCAGCGGCCAATACGCCGTGCCATTTACGATTATCACGGGTGACGACGGCAAAGAAGACCAGGTTTTGGGCTTTGATCAGCCAAAATTATCAGCGGCACTGGGCCTAAAATAATGACTTATGCCAGCGATGTCGCCATCATTGGCGGGGGCCCGGCGGGGCTAGCGGCCGCCATTTACACCGCTCGCGAAGACCTCGCCACCATGGTGTACGAAGGCAAAGCTCTGGGCGGTTGGGCCGGGCTCACTGGTACCATCGAGAATTATCCGGGTTTTCCCAATGGCGTCGGCGGCATCGAATTATCAGAGCTGCTGGAGAAACAGGCCGAGAAGTTTGGGGCTAAGTTTAGTATTGGCACGATGATCGACGGACTCAAGCCAGGTCCAGATGGGGTCGAACTCGTTACGAGCGTCGGTTCGTACTACGCCAAGGCCGTGCTTGTAACTACCGGTAGCGACTATCGTCGCCTGGGCGTACCGGGTGAGGCAGAATTAACCAGCCGCGGCGTGCATTACTGCGCCACCTGCGATGGGCCATTGTACCGGGGCAAGAGCTTAATTGTCGTCGGCGGCGGTAATTCCGGCATGCAAGAGGGCCTGTTTTTAACCAAGTTTGCCAGTCACATTACCATGCTGGTACGCGGTGATAAATTGAAGGGTTCGCAAGTCTTGATCGACCGAGTGCTAGCTGCTAGCGACAGGATCACCGTCAAATACAACACGCAGGTTCAAAAGGTATTGGGCGACAAAATCGCCACCGGTGTCGAGACTAATCAAGGCGAGGTAAAGGCCGACGGCATCTTTGTGTTCATTGGCCTGATACCTAATACTAAGTGGCTGGCAGGACAGCTCAAACTCGATGAACGTGGTTTCATCATCACCGACGACAATCTGGAAACCAGCCTTCCGGGCGTATTCGCAGCCGGCGATGTCCGCGCCAGCACCGGCAGCGGCCAAATCGCCACGGCCATTGGCGAAGGGGTAGCCGCTGCCCTCAAAATCCGCGAGTTTATCGACAGCTGTACGCACGGTCAGTCGCCTGAACCCGTCAAAACGGCTTTATAAAAGCACAGACCCCCGAGGAGGCCTGGCTTAATGCGAGGTGCCTTCGGGGGTTAGAGATGGGTTCGGTCCCTGTCGTCAGGGAAGATTGGTGGTAGTGGCGCGTTGACTGCTGAGATCTCTTCCAGCTCGTCGTACACCACGAGGTCGGCGAATTGTTCATGCCGGTTGTGGATTGAATCGGGCTTGCTGCCGCCCTCATCGTTGAGCCCGAGTGCTTCAATCGCTGCGTTTCGAGCCGCCTTGGACTCCCAGCTGGCGATTGCCACCAGCGTTGTGGTGCCCGCCGGAGTGTCGAGGCTGCGATGGAGTTTGGTGCCGCGGGCTCCGGGTTGCTGTTGGATGATCCTGCTGCTAGCCCGCCAAGCTTCGACATATTGCTCGACTGTGCAGCCCTCTTTGATATTGGCTGCAAACACGAATCGGTAGACCATTACGCTCCTCCTGTTGGTAGGGGTGTTGAGGCTGCGTCGGGCGGATAGGGCTAATCGCGATGGGGAGCCGAGGGGGCTTCTTGACTCGAGATCGGAGTGATGACAACCTTGGCACCTCTCAGGCTCTGGAAGCCGCGCAGTTGGTCTTCGAGGTTGTTCCGAAACCGGCTGATGTCCGGGGCTTGCCCGTGATCCACCAAAGCCGTTGCCGTCAGAATGAGCGGGATGGTCGCCGGTAGCTCCACGGTGTGAAAACCGAGGAACTTGACGTGCAGGCCGGCTGACATCTGGCTGCCATAGCATTGGTTGAAGATCTTGACGGCTTCATTCTCGATCCAGGACTGGAACTCGGAACGCGACAATTGCCGCTTGAACCCCTCGCCCAAAAAGCACTCGAGCAGGGCTTGTTCACCCTCAGGACTAATGAGCCCATCGATGTATAACCTGGTTTCCATGACTGATCCTTTGGTTGGGGTCGAATAATGTCCGCTAACCTGGCAACTAGCGCTCTAACTGCCAGATTGGCGGACACTAGGTCCGCCTAACAAGGTACGACCAACCCGAGGGTTGAGTAGCACAATATTAGCACAAAAGATTCATATTGTCAATATTCCTAACGGGTTAGACTGTGATCTTAACATTTACAATCAGGAAGAAATAATGTATTAATTGAAGCACTCAAATATGAGTGAAAGCAAGTGAACGTTCCTTAAAGCCAAGAGTGCCCAGAACCCAACAAGCGGAGATTAAGCATGGAAGCACCGACTAGTAACTGTCCGAATTGCGGTCACGTGCCGACACCGGTGGGGACAAACTGTCCTAACTGCGGCGCCAAGACCGACGACTGATGAACGACTCCGACTACCAGCGGCGCAATCAAGTCATCCGGGAGAACCCCGACTACATGTTGGGCAGCCGGTTGGGCATGGGGTGCCAGTATTGTGGCGGATATTGCGAGTATCCGGACTCGCGGTCAGACGTGGCCTGCCAGAGGAGTCAAGCTGGCCGTAAGGCTGCCAAAGCTGTGATTGCCGCGGCAATCACAGCGATCGTTCTGATTGCCTCCCGTGCCTTCATGATGAGCCAGAGTCATCTGCACACGATCGACGGCGGCCGGATTTACGTTGGCGGTGATCGCTTCACCTTCCTGGCGTTCTTGTCGGGCATAGTGATGATCGTGGCACTGTGCGGGGTGATGATTAGCCTGGTTTGTCTGGTGATCGTAATCCCGTACCAGTATATGCATATTGAGTATGAGTACTGGCGCCTTAGCCGGATGACTCGCCAGCGCTAAACCACTTCAACCCCATGGGGCTATGATGGAACGCACAGAGATTGTCGCTAAGGTTAACCAGATCGCTACCGACGCTTTGGAGCTGAAGCCAGGAGAGCTGGAACAGATTGAAACGTTGGGCGGGTTCATGAAGGACTCAAAGAAGGACTCGCTGCCCTTCGTCGAGATGATGATCGCCATTGAGGAAGCGTTCGAAATCGAGATCGGTGACGAGGAAATAGATCTGGACGCTGGTCTGGACGCGCTCTACGACCTGATCGAACAAAAATTGCAAGAATGACAGCTAGCGATAACGCTGGTAAGTATTACGGACCGATGGAAACGTCGGTCCGTGTTCGTTTATACAGAAAAAGCCGCTGGCGAGGCGGCTTGTTAAGAGGTAACGTTACACTGCGTGCCGGCGGCCGCGTACGGCGCCCATCAACACCAATAGCACGATGGCGCCGAGAGTGGCGGTAAACAGACTGCTCAGGTTAAACCCCGTAACGCCGCTGCTGCCAAACAAACGCACGATAAACCCGCCGATGAAGGCACCAATAATCCCCACCACGATGCTGCCAACGAGGCCCTCGCGAGCGCCGAGGATAATCGAAGCGATCCACCCGGCTAATCCTCCCAACACGATCCAGCCAATGATACTAAGATACATACTCCACTCCTCATTAATTAATGACTGAGTAGATCTTAGCTTTCCTGACGTCCAAAATGAATGGGCATTCTTCTAATCATGAGCACAAGCATTACGCTAACTTCGGGCGTGTGCACAACCCCATCTCATAAAAACGACCCCACAATCCATCAGTCTGAGGCTGGTGAACTCTGGGGCCGTCCTCGCCGCCCGCTCTCAGGGAGAGCGAAACGGCGAGGCGGTTCCTTGTTGGTGGCGCTAGACGCGCAACCAACGGTTGATACTGCGCTCGGCGAGCTCGTGATCCTCGAGTTCCTCGCGGTTGGAAATCCCGAGTGAACCCACTTTGTAGTTGGTTCCATCCACGATGCAATTGATTGGTACACCACCGGCCCAGGGGCAAAAGTTGGGGTCGCTGGCGATTGCAATCGTGATGTCGAGTTCGCTCCAACCGTCCTTGCCTGCCGGAACCCAATTCCGACCTTCGAACTTGAAGCGGAAAGCGGCAGTAGCTCGGTTGAATCGGAGGACCGTAATGGCCTTGCGTCGAGCAGTGAAGAGGCTGGTGCTCTTGATGTCGTCGGGTGAGTCGCAGCAGAGTTCGTTGCCGAAGACATCGAATACGACAGCCGCGACGGCCTTGCCTTTGTCGTGAATCACTTCACTACGAACGTCCGAGAGCAACGCGCGCGCCTCGGGGGTCGAGATGGAATAATGTCTCACTATATTAGGAGTTCGCATTGCGGTATCCTTTCGGGGTTTGTAAAATACACGTCAAACTGGCAATTAGAGGAGTTAACTACCAGATTGACGAGCATTTCTACCCGCCGTAACAAGGAACGATCAATCTTGCGATTGAATAGCCACAATATTAGCACAAAAAGCACAATTTGTCAATGCTTTGTAACCGAGACAGACCAGTTTTTAGGTTTTAGGTTGTAGTTTATAGCATGAGTGCGCCGACACTATAAACTAACAACTAAAAACTAACCACTAAATAAGCTATAATCAGATCATCTAAGACAAGAGGTTCACGTGCATAACATCCCGATCGGTGATAACTTTCCCGAAACATTTAACGCCATTATCGAAGTTCCGGCTAATTGTCATAACAAGTACGAATACGACGAAAAGTTCGACGTCATCAAGCTCGACCGTGTGATGTACGGTTCGGCCCGGCATCCGTTTGACTATGGATTTATTCCGCAAACGCGCAGCGAGGACGGCGACCACCTCGATGTCATGATCTACGGAACAACCATGTTTCCCGGTTGTTTGTTAGCGGCCCGCCCGATTGCACTACTCAACAAGATAGACGACGGCGACGTTGATAAAATGGTGTTGGCCGTGCCAGTTGAGGATATGCATTCGCACCATATTATGTCTCTTGATGATCTGAGCCCGCACGTGCCAAAACTGATCGCAGACTTCTTTGCTAACTATAAGGCGTTGAGAGGCAAAATAGTGACCATCGTTGGCTGGGAAGATGCCGCTGCCGCCAAAGCCGAGATCAAACGGGCCTACGAAGTCGAAGCGCGAAAGGCCGGTTAGGGTTTGAGCGAGGGTGGGCCAGAAGAAAGCGCTGGCGAATTTCGGGATCGTTACTATGTAAAGCCGTTTGAATCAGACGGACCGGACGCAGATGTCGAGAACCTCGCAGTCCAATCATCGGAGAATAGTCTCGAGCAAGCGCTCGAAGCTGCTCCGCCCGAGATCAGAACATTAGTCGACTCGCTCAGGGCCGAGCGTGATATGTATAAACGAGAGGCTCGGATCGACACATTGACCGATCTGCCGAATCGCCGCGCTGTGGAAGAATGGGTTCAGCCGCGGATCGAGAGTATTTTTAAACACCGCCAGGGTGAAGACAAGCGCGAAGGCGCGGTCACCAAACTAGTCTTGGCCATCATCGACATTGATCATTTTAAATCGGTGAACGATACGCTCGGACACGAAATGGGCGATGAGGTGTTGCGGTGGATGGCCACCACGGCCCGGGCATCAGTGCGTAGCACCGATATGGTGGCGCGCATTGGCGGCGAGGAATTTGTGATCATTATGGAAAACGTCACACTTCAGGAGGCGGCTGAGCGGGTTGAGGTGGTGCGCCGTAACATCGAAGAATACAGCCAGGACCAGCTTGATAATTGGCAGATGACTGATCGGGAGGCCCTAACAGCCAGTTTTGGCTTGGCTGAGTTTAGCAAAGCTTGCGAGAAGTATGCCGACATGTTCCAGGGTGCCGATGCGGCTCTATATAAAGCCAAAGAACATCGCAATAGGGTGGTAACCTTTAATTCTAGTGACCCAGATATGGCGGCCCATGTGCGGAAGGTTGAGCTCTAACCCCCCCCGTTATCCCCTATCGGAAGGTTCACCCTAGGTGAAGTGCTCCGGATAGGGGATCTAGAGTTGAGCAAAAGGGCTAAAGCTTATATAGTAGGGCTGGAGGGTTTATGAAGACAAAAATTGCTATCAATGGATTTGGCCGGATTGGCCGTAACGCTTTTAAGATTGCTCAGGCTAACTCGCAGCTTGAGATCGTGGCTATTAATGACTTAACCAAGCCGGAAACACTGGCATATTTGCTGAAACACGATTCTAACTATGGGACTTATGGCAAAGCGGTAAGCTTCGACGACAACCACATTAGTGTTGACGGCGAACAGATCCTAGTGACGGCTGAAAAAGACCCGGCGGCTCTGCCCTGGAAAGAAATGGGTGTCGAGGTAGTTATTGAATCAACCGGTCGCTTCACTCATCCCGAAGACGCCGCCAAGCATTTAAAGGCTGGCGCCCAGCGCGTCGTCATCTCAGCACCCGAAAAAGGCGGTGGCAAGCACGATACCTTTGTGATTGGTGCTAATGAAGACAAACTGACGGCTTCACATACGGTAGTCTCCAACGCTAGCTGCACCACAAACTGCATTGCACCGATTATGGCTATATTAAGCCAAAGAATCGGCATCAAGAAATCTATGATGACAACGGTTCACTCATACACTGCCTCGCAAGCTCTGCAGGATGCTCCCAGTAAGGATCTGCGCGAAGGCCGCAATGCCGCCGAGAACATTGTACCGACGACAACCGGTGCCGCCATTGCCGCGGCTCTCACCGTACCCGAGATTGCTGGCGTATTTGATGGTTTAAGTATTCGTGTACCAACCCCTGTGGTTAGCTTGAGCGATATTACCTTCCTGGCCAAGCGCGACACTACCATCGAAGAGATTAACCAAATCTTGTCAGAAGCCATGGCCCAACCGCGTTACCAAGGTATTTTGCGGGTAACGGACGAAGAGCTGGTGAGCCGCGACTTTATCGGTGATTCGCATTCCTGCATTGTCGACAGCAAATTAACCAACGTGGTCGACGGCGATCTGGTAAAAGTGGTGGCTTGGTATGACAACGAATGGGGCTACTCAAATCGCCTCGTTGAAACGGTTGTATTAGTGGGAAAGACGATTGCAGAATGAGGGTCAATCCATCAAATCCCTTGAATTGTCATCCTGAACTAGATTCAGGATCGATTCCGGATCAAGTCCGGAATGACAAATTTGAGGTCCAGGGTGACAATGTGAGGGCGAAATGAAAATCTTCATCGCGGCTGATCACGGGGGCTTCGAGTTGAAGAACCAGCTGCGCGAGCACTTGTTTCATTCGGGGCATGACGTCGTTGATTTAGGACCGGAAACGCTCGACAAAGAGGACGATTACCCGATTAAGGCCTACGACGTGGCCACTAAAGTACTCGGTGATGACGACGACGCTCGTGGGATTCTAATCTGTCGCAGCGGCCAGGGGATGGCGATGGCGGCAAATCGACTTAGTGGGATTCGGGCGGCGGTAGCATGGAATATGGCTGTAGCCAAAGAAACACGTGAGGCCAATGATAGTAACGTACTATGTTTAGCAGCAGATTTTCTTGATGAAGACTTGGCGGAATCCGTTGTTGATACTTGGCTTGAAACAAACTTCTCCGGTGAAGAGCGCCACATCAGGCGCATCAAAGAACTTGAGGATTTATAATGGCTGAGGTCGCGCTGACGGTCGGACCGGTAACGACGGCCGAGGAGTACGCTACGCGCTTAAAGCGCATCGAGGGCTTTGTGCGCCGGCTGCATCTAGACATTTCAGATGGCGTGTTTACGCCTACCAAAACCATCGACTTGGCCCAAGCCTATGAGGTGGACGAAGTGCCGACAGATTTACATTTAATGGTGTCGCATCCGGGAAGACTCGTTGAGATGGTAATTAGTATGGGGCCGGCACTCGTGATTTGCCCAACTGAGGCTACCGCTAACTGGCCGGAGCTGTTTGGGCAATGGCGTGAACTCGACATCAAGGTCGGTTTGGCATTGCGCGCTAATACGCCGGTTGGCAAAATTAAGGAAATTTTGCCCGATCTTGATCACGTGCTGGTGTTCACTGGTGATCACATGGGTTTTAACCATAGTCATTTTGAGGCGGGCACACTCGAGAAAATCCAGCAAATCAAGGCAATTAATCCTAAGGTTGAAGTTGGTGTTGATGGCGGCATGAACCCGGAGCACACCAAGGCAGCCGTAGCAGCCGGTGCCGACGTCATTATCAGCGGCGGATACGTGGTAGACGCTAGGGACCCGAAAGCTGCCTATGCCGAATTAATGGTGGCGGCTGCGGGAGGACGCGTATGACAACCAAGCAGCTCGAAACCATGGCCAATACCATCCGCGAGGATATTATTTCGATGTTGGTAGAGGCTGGCAGTGGCCACTCCGCCGGACCGCTGGGCATGGCCGACGTGTTTACGGCCCTATATTTTGTGATTTTGAATCACCGGCCCAAGCAGCCGGACTGGCCGCAGCGCGACCGCCTCATCTTAAGTAACGGCCATATTGTACCGGTGCGTTATGCCGCAATGGCGCGAGCGGGGTACTTTCCAATCTCCGAGCTGAAGACACTACGTAAGTTTGGATCCAGATTACAAGGCCATCCGGAGAGATTGCGCTTACCGGGGCTTGAAACCACTAGTGGACCGCTTGGCAGTGGTTTGAGCCAGGCTTGCGGTATCGCGCTGATCAATCGTCTGGAAGGCAATCACACTCGGTGGACCTATTGTGTGATGGGTGACGGCGAAGGCGACGAAGGCCAGATCTGGGAGGCTGCCATGCTGGCTGGTAAAAACCAGTTATCGAACCTGACGCTCATCGTTGATCGCAACAATATCCAGATCGACGGCCCCACCGAGGAAGTTATGCCGATGGAAGACCTGCGGGCCAAATGGGAAGCCTTTAATTGGCATGTGTTAGAGATCGATGGCCATAACTTTGACGCGATTATCGCGGCCTGCAATGAGGCCAAAGCCATTGAGAACAAACCAGTTGTAATTATTGCTCACACTATTCCGGGCAAAGGCGTTGACTTCATGCAATACGACTTTAAATGGCACGGTAAACCGCCTAAACCCGATGAGGCCAAAGTGGCCCTAGCCGAACTCAGAACCCTGGGTGGCAAGATCCGGAGCGAGCATGAGTAAAGATAAGATGGTTGCGATAGCTGTGATATTTGGGTTAGTAGTAACAGCCGCATTATACCTCGTGCCGTCATCTCGGGTCGGAGTCTGCTCTGGTGGAGTTAATGTGGTTGATTGCAAATTGTCCTTTGGGTATCCGAGGGTATTTATGCGGGTGCATGACGCCGATGCGGTTTTTCGAGAGCCAACTCAGTTTGAGAGGGTGGCGTTGGTTGAGGATTTCTTCATCTGGAGTATAGTGGGCCTTGGTTTAACCTGGCTGATTTCGGCAGGCATGCATCGGAGGAAGACATGAGTGACCTTCGTCTAAACCCAAAGTTATTCCACGACGATATCGAAGAAGAGCCGATCCGAGCCGGTTTTGGTAGGGGGCTCAAGGAAGCGGGATCGGATGAGCGGATTGTGGCGCTGTGCGCGGATTTAACCGAGTCGACCCAAATGCACCACTTTGCCGAGGCCTACCCGGAGCGGTTTTTTGAGATTGGGATTGCTGAACAGAATTTGGCGTCGGTCGGTGCTGGCATGGCGTTGGCCGGTCGGGTGGCTTTTATCTCGAGTTACGCGGCCTTTTCGCCGGGACGCAATTGGGAGCAAATTCGTACGACGATCGCACTTAATCAAACCAACGTCAAAATCGTGGGCTCGCATGCCGGCGTCAGCGTTGGTCCGGACGGTGCTACGCACCAGGCGTTAGAGGATATCGCGCTAATGCGGGTAATGCCCAAGATGATGGTGGTAGTGCCGTGTGACTCTTTGGAGGCCGAGCGGGCGACGAGGGCTTTGGCGCTGACTGATACCGCGGCGTATTTGCGCTTGGCACGCGAGAAAACCGCAATCGTCACGACTGTTCAAACGCCATTTGAGCTTGGCAAAGCCCAAATCTTGCGGTCAGGGAAAGACGTCACGATCATCGCTTGCGGACCGTTAGTATACCAATCGCTGCTAGCCGCCGAGCAATTGGCCAAGCATAAGACCAGTGCCGAAGTCATTAATTGTGCCACTATCAAGCCGCTCGACGAAGCGACGATTCTGGCTAGTGCCAAAAAGACCGGTGCAGTGGTAACGGTGGAAGAAGCTCAGGCGGCTGGGGGCTTAGGCGGGGCCGTTGCGGAGCTGTTGGGCGACAAACTGCCATCGCCGCTGGCAAGAATTGGTATGGCTGACCGCTTTGGCGAATCCGGCCAAATTGATGAATTATGGGAGCACTTTGGTCTATCGGCACCGCATATTGCAAAAGCCGCTCAGAATGTAATTAAACGAAAGGCTAAATCATGACAGATATTGCTGGTGCTAGGAAGTTAATGGAGCGCACGCGGGCCGAGAAATTCGCCGTCGGGGCATTTAACGTTGATAACCAAGAAACGCTTAAGGCCATTGCTCAGGCGGCCGCTAACAAAAAATCGCCGGTGCTCGTAGAAGTCTCGAAGGACGAAACCGATATGATTGGCCTAGCTAACTTACGCGATATGGTCGACAACTATCGGCAAGAGCTAGGCATTGAAATGTATATTAATCTTGACCATTCGCCATCCGTTGAAGCCGCTAAAGCCGGCATCGATGCCGGCTTCGAATTTATTCACATCGATGTGTCGCAGGCCAACAAAGCAGCCACCGAGCCAGAAATCATTGCAGCTACCAAAGTAGTGGTTGAATATGCCAAAAAGACCGGCGCCCTCGTAGAGAGCGAACCGCATTATTTTGGCGGTGGCTCCAACGTCTTTAAAACAGATATCGATTATGACGAGATTAGTAAGTTCTTCACCAAGCCGGCCGACGCCAAGTCCTTCGTAGCCGCGACTGGTATTGACACCTACGCTGTCGCTATCGGTAACTTACACGGATTGTATCCGGTGCCAAAACAGCTCGACATTAACTTATTGCGACAAATTCGCAGTACTTTGGATTGTAACCTGAGTTTGCATGGCGGCAGCGGTACCCCGCCAGAGCAGTTTAAAGAAGCGGCTGCAATCGGAGTGTCAAAGATCAATATTAACTCCGAGCTGCGTAAGGCTTATCGGACTACTCTCGAAGTGCAGTTGAAGGCCAACCCCGACCAGTATGCCGTGGTTAAACTGATGCCGCCCGTCATCGCCGCCGTCCAAGCCGTGGTGGAAGGCAAAATGGACATCTTTGGCTCGAGCGGTAAAGCCAGAGTATAGCGATTAAGCTTGCGCGCTTAGTGTAAAGTCTTTGATAATAACTTAGTTCCAATGTTGGTCTTGGCTTTACTGGGGGTTTTGTGCACGAGATCGGAGTAGTTACGATAGCTGAGTGCGCACGGCACTTTCGAGTACCAGTCAAGGCAGTACTTCAGCTGATCGAGAATGGCGAGCTCGCGCAAGTGTCAGTTGCCGGCGAGCTGCGTATCGCCAGGAGCGAGCGTGACGCTTATGTGGAACGTAATCGGGTGGTTGTCTCTCACGCGAGGCTGCGGCTAGTTGGCGGCTGAACCGCTGACACTTTGGATCGGAGATGAACTGTGGAGGAACATGATCTTCTAGACGCCGAGGCAGTCGCCCGCATTCTGGGAGTCAGCACCATGACTATCTATCGCCTGGCGCAGAGCGGCGATCTGCCCTCTATCCGGGTGAGCGCCAACATCATTCGGTTTGAGTCTCAGGATGTATTGAATTTCTTACGCCGGCATTACTCGGCCCAGAACGGTGTCGACAGATGGTCGAGTATTGCCAACGTTGGCCTAGTTAGGTCGGCCGTATTGGCTGATCGGCTGAGGATTTCCAGGGCGACGTTGCATCGCCTGCTGAGGGCCAAGGCCATGCCAGCGATTCGATTCGGCCGGGTTGTATTGATCGACGAGGCTGACGTTGATACCTACTTGGTAAGCCGGCGCAACATCGGCTCGCAAGAGACTGTTAGATAACGATCTGAGGCTCCGCTTCGGGTCGTTTCGACGTTTTGGGCCCATTTCCAGGGGTAAGCTTAACTGGTATCATAGCTACATGAATAAACAGTTGCGGGTTGTAACGGTTGGTGCCGCCACCCAAGACGTCTTTTTAACCGGAGCGGCCTTCGCGGCTAAACGCGACGTGCGCTCCTCGGATTACGTTGAGCAGTTTCCGCTCGGCGGCAAGCTCGATGTTGATAAAGTTTATTTTGAGACTGGCGGCGGCGGCTCTAATGCGGCCGTAACCTTTGCGCGCCAAGGCTTCGATGTTAGTTACTGGGGCAAAATCGGCCATGATGCCGCCGGGGCCGAAGTGATCCGGGTCTTGCGTCGTGAAGGCATTGCCACAAATCGTATGGCCTTCGATGAAAAACTCGGCACTGGATATTCAGCGATTCTACTAGCGCCAAAAGGTGAACGGACGGTCTTGAGTTACCGCGGTGCCTCACATAACCTTCACGCCGACGATTTTCCGATCCGCACCATGGCGGCCGATTGGCTCTACATCACCTCGTTAGCCGGCAACTTTGATCTGTTGGGTAAGTTGTTAAAGCAGGCTAATGCCAAGAATATTGAGGTAGCACTTGACCCCGGTAATGCCGAACTGGCCGACCCCAAGCGCCTCAAGCAATTGTTGCCGTTCGTACGGGTGTTAAAAGCCAACAAAGAAGAACTCGGCGGGCTATTTGGCCACGAAGATCCTAAAGATATCCTGCGCTCGGCTGCCAAATTCGTGCAACTGGCCATTATGACTGACGGCGGGAAGGGCTGTTATGCCACCGACGGGGCCAGTTTGTATCATGCCGGGCAGTACCAAAAGGTCAAAGTGGTCGACCGGTTGGGCTCCGGCGATGCCTTTGGCTCCGGGTTCGTGGCGGCGCTGGCCCAAGGCCAATCGATCGAGCAGGCCATTACTCTCGGCAGCGCTAATTCGACGGCGGTGGTGTCGAAGATTGGCGCCAAAACTGGGATTTTGCGGGCTGGTGGTAGACTTAGGAAAATGGTAATCGAGGTGACTGAGTTATGACGTTAATATCTGACTTCTTGCAGGCCAAAGAGCCGTTATTTAAGCACAGTCTCCAGCAACTCGAAGAAATCACCGGTAAACTGGGCGTCGATGCTAAACTAACCGCCGAAATTCTCCAAACAGCCGCCGACCGGATCAAGCGCCTAGGTTTACCAGCTGACGTGTCGGGTCCGGAGCTCTACGACGCCCTGCTCAAACATGTGGCGGCCCAAGACGCCCACTTGGCCCATACTCTCGGTGGCAGCGATCCAACGAGTATTCCCGAAATGATCCCGTTGATCGTAGCCAAGGTCAAAACGCTCGATCTGTCCAAGCGCGGTTTCTTCTTGCGTGAAGATGTTGCCAAGACTATGCTTCTGGCCGACCCGCCAACCAGCATTATGGCCAGATTAGGATATCAGAATGCCGCAACCATGCTCGAGCGCGAGAGTTTGTATGAAATTTACTTGTCGCTGCGCTTTGGCGAAGAAGCTGATTGGTTGAATCGGTTCGACGCGACTTATACGACCCTCAAATCTAGTGATTTTGAGGAGCGCGATCTGCATATTGCTATCTTTGACCCGGCTAAGTGGGGTGATATCGCCGAGCACTTTATTGCCAAAAAACGCCACAACATCACTCATTCCAAGGAGCTGGGCGCCATTGGCGTGATGCCCATGACCGAGGCCCACATGAAGGGCATTACGCTCAAGGTGATGCCGTTGTTCCTGCATTACTTCAATGAGGTACATCTCTACAGTGCGTTCTTTAAGCTGATGCGGACCAAGAGGAACTTTGGTGAAATCGTGGCCACCACCCTGATTGCCGACCCAGCGCGCGTTAAAATCCTTGATGGCCAGCATGTACACTGGCGGGTAATTCAGCGCTATTACGGCAAGCTCCCGAAGGAGCATCATCCTGAGGAGTTCCAGCCGCACGTTCAGCCGGAAGACCTGCACTGGCGCAAAGCTGAGGAGATTTTGTACGAAGTTGACCCAGAGCTAGAGTTTTGGCGCGACCTGGATTATGTGGCAATCATGAGGCCCGAGGGTCCAGTGACATTTAACCTGATGGATGCCAGTCTCGGCTACTCGAATGGAATTGGCTTTGAAGACCGCTACCTGTACCATTTCCGCGAGTCGCTCTGGAATGAAGTGTTTGCCCGCTACTTGGGCGAAAAAGTACTTGAACAACAGGTATTACAGCGGCTCGATAATGACATGATCGCGCCCGAGGAGCTTAAGTGAAACACACTTACCAGATCTGCATTTCTGGGGCCGCGGCCGGCGATAGCGTCGAGGTGGCCTCAGGGATGATTAAGGATGTAGCCAAGGAAGTCGTGAAGCGCGGCCACATCGTTATGACCGGTGCCACCCGCGGCCTGCCGCACATTGCCGCCATGGCGGCCCAACTAGCCGGCGGTACTTCAATTGGGTTTTCGCCAGCTGCCAGCCGCGTCGGCCATGTGCGCAAGTACCGACTGCCGCTGAACGGCTTCGATACTATCCTCTATACCGGCTTCGAATATACTGGCCGCAATCTGTTACTGGTACGCTCAAGTGACGCTATGATTATGGTGGGTGGCCGTATCGGCACGCTTAATGAGCTAACGATCGCGATCGAGGAGCATAAACCAATTGGCGTCCTGCTCGGTTCTGGCGGCGAAACTGCCGAGGTTCAGCACGTGTTAAAAGCCGCCAAACGCATTCGTACCAACATCTTCTTTGACACCGACCCCACTCGGTTAGTCGACACGGTTTTAAAGACAGTCGGCAAAAAATATCAGAAACTCCGTGGCGACTAGTTGCAAACAGACTAAGAAGCTGATTTAATAAGCATAAGTACTAATTTCTAAACAAAAAAACCATGGCTGAACCAAACAATCAGACCGACAAACCAGCAGAAGAAAAGCCTGCACCCGAAGCCGCCGAACCGACGGCTGAGGCGGTTGAGCCAAAGCCAGCTGGTAAGCCGCCCAAAGGGCTCAAAGCTTGGTGGGGCCGTCTGCATAAATGGGCCAAGATTGGATTGGTCGCTGGTGCTACTGTTGTCATTGCTGTATTGGTCGTGGTCTTAACGCCGCTCCGGTATCCAGTTGTCGGCCTGGTGCATAAAGGCCAGGTGACGTTAACCGTCGTTGACGATACTACTAACCAGCCGATTCCGGACGCCCAGGTGGGAATCGGTAAAACCGCTGTTACAACCGATAAAACCGGCCAAGTAACCTTGTCTGGGTTAAGCCTTGGCAAAGCCACAATCACTATAAACAAGAACGCCTACGTTACCAAAACCATGCCTATTACCTTGTTTTGGAACCCGGCTAGGCTCGGAAATGTCGCCATCCACAGTAACGGCGTGCTGGTCAAGTTCAGCGTGACCGATTGGATTAGCGCCAAACCGGTGGCTGACGCCAAAATCACCGTCGGCAATGCTTCGGCCGTAACGTCCACGAGTGGTATGGCTAGCGTCAGCCTGGAACCGGAAGCGGTAGCCGGAGCTAAGGCGACGATCGCGGCGGGTGGTTACAATAACGCTACTGTGGCTGTTAATAAGTCTGCGAGCGTCCTCAACCCGGCTACATTGGTCCCAACCGGTAGTGTTTATTTCTTCTCTAATCGTAGTGGCGGCAGTATCGACTTATATAGCGCTAATCTCGATGGCTCCAACCAAACCGTGGTGCTAAAAGGTACTGGCAACGAAGACACCTCCACGGGCTTACTTCCCAGCGTGAACGATCCAAATACCATGGCGATCGTGTCGAGCCGGGCCGGTAAACACGACAATAACGGCAATTTGGAGCACGATCTCTACATTTTTAACGGTGCTACCCAGTCGCTGACTCAAGTTGATTCAAATGTTCAATTTGCCGATTTCAGGGCATGGATGGGCACGAGTCTGGTCTATGTTAAACAGGAGAGCGACCAGAGCTTCGTTATAGCCGCCTATGACACTAAGGCCAAGTCTAACAAGACGCTGACTTCGGTTGCCCCGTCGAACAATACAACCGGATATCTCAGCGTAAGCGGCTTGGGCGTGTACGGGCAAAACCTGTACTACAACGTGGCGGCCTCCGACGCTAGCCAAACCGGCTTTTATAGCATTGGGCTGTCCGGCGGCCCCAAACAGCTAGACTCTGAGCAGGTGATTGAGTCTTATCGCAATGCCAAGAGCTCGTTGGTCCTAGGTTTAGCGACTCAAGGCGTCGGCGAAGTCTGGAAACAGCTCAACTTCACCACCAATACGCTCGCAACCCTGTCCGGTGAGCCGTCCGCCGAGAATAACCGTGGTTATGCCGATTCGCCCGATGGCTCGCACTCGGTATTCGTCGAAACCCGCGATGGCAAAAGTCAGCTCTACCTCACCGATGGTAGCGGCAACAACGAATCGGCCATTACCACTTCTGGCTTTGTGAACCAATTTGTGCAGTGGTACAACAACCAGTACGTGGCCTATTCCACTAATGCCCAGGGCGGCAGCTCCATCTCGATCGTCTCTATTAATGGCGGCCCTGAACGCAAAATCGCCGACTTCTTCCAGGGTAACGGCCGGACCTACGGCGGCGGCTATAACCCGAATTACTTTTAATGTTAATATTTAAGAAAGAGGTGAATATGAGAAAATTATTAAATAACCAACGCGGCTCCATGGATCTGATTTTGATACTAGTACTGATTGTGGTTGCGGCTGGCGTCGGCGGTTACGTTTATAACCTGCAACGCCAGGCCCAAAAAGCCGATACGGCGGCCGGTACGGGGGTAACGGTGGCTAAGCACGTCACCAGCCATACATCAGCCGAAGCCGTCACCAAGGTAAACCAATTCTATGCTGCCTATATCGCTGCCAGTATCAAAGACTCAAACACGCCTACTAGCGACCAGACTCCGACGACGGTTAATACCCAAGCTACAATCAAGCAGTACTTGCCGGCATCACTGGTTCAAACGCTAAACGATCGAGCCAAGACGGCCGATACCGATGGGGTAACCTGCGGACAGACCATCCCTGGCAGTGCTACAGCTACGGTTGCCTCCTCAACGGCGACGAGTGCTATCCTAACCATTAACGAGACCGACCCGGCCGCTACGACCGATCATCCCCAAGTTACCGTCACGCTGTCTAATTTGGCTATCACTAACATCACTTGCCCAAATTAGGTGAACTAATGACAGCCTCACTCAAAAACCAACGCGGTATGATCGACATCATGTTGATTGTAGTGGTGTTTGTGGCGGCGGTGGTGATTGGCGGCTATATTTACTACCAGGACCGCCAGGAAGCTTTGGCTGATACGGCGGCCGGACAGGGGATCACAGTGGCGAGCCATCCCAAAACCGTCAAGAAGCCAACTTCGGCGGTCGACCCGACCACCGCCACGCAATAATTCGGCTCCTGGTATACTATAGCTATGCCAGAATTTAGGCTCAAAAGTGAATATCAGCCGACCGGTGATCAGCCGAAGGCGATTGATCGTTTAACAAAAGGGTTAAATGACAAAATGCGGGAGCAGACGTTATTGGGCGTAACTGGCTCGGGCAAAACTTTTACGATGGCGAATATTGTGGCCAATGTGCAGCGGCCAACGTTGGTCTTATCGCATAACAAGACCTTGGCGGCTCAACTTTATAGTGAGTTTAGGGAGTTCTTTCCCGAGAACGCCGTCCAGTATTTCGTTAGCTACTACGATTATTATCAGCCCGAGGCCTACATTCCGCGGAGCGATACTTATATTGAGAAGGATTCCTCGATCAATGAAGAGATCGACCGGTTGCGTCATGCCGCCACCATGAGCCTGCTGACGCGCAAGGATGTGCTGATAGTGGCTTCGGTAAGCTGTATTTACGGCCTGGGCGATGTGGAAGATTACAGTGCGATGACCTTAGAGTTAAAGGTTGGGGAGAGGCAGCTGCGTGACAAGTTGCTCAGGCGGTTGACCGATATTCAGTACGAGCGCAATGACATCGACTTTAGTCGCGGTAAGTTCCGGGTGCGAGGCGATACTGTTGAAGTTTATCCGATTGGCGAGGAGACGGCCTACCGATTGGAGTTCTATGGCGATGAGCTGGAGAAAATTAAACAGGTTGATCCGCTGACTGGTGAGGTGATGGGTGAGCGCGATAGCCTCAAAATCTTTCCCGGCAGCCACTATGTGACGCCGCAGGAGAAATTGCAACGGGCGGTCGCATCGATAAAAACAGAGCTGGCCGAACGATTGCCACAGCTGAAGGCCGACGGCAAGCTGCTAGAGGCTCAAAGATTAGAGCAACGCACTAATTATGACCTGGAAATGATTGAACAAACCGGCTTCGTATCGGGGATCGAGAATTATTCGCGCTATCTGTCTAATCGTGAGTCGGGTGAGCAGCCAGCGACGTTGCTCGATTACTTCCCGGACGACTTTTTGATGTTCGTGGACGAAAGCCACATGACCTTGCCGCAAGTTCGCGGGATGTATAACGGCGACCGGGCCCGCAAGGAGACTTTGGTGGATTACGGCTTCCGGCTGCCCAGCGCACTTGATAACCGGCCGCTCAAATTCGCCGAGTTTGACCATCACATTAATCAGATTATCTACGTCTCGGCTACGCCGGCTTATTACGAGCTGTCGCGCTCATCTCAGGTGGCCGAACAGATTATCCGGCCGACCGGTTTGCTCGATCCGCCGATTACCGTGCGACCGATTGCCGGGCAGATCGATGATTTAATTGCTGAAATCAAGGCGACGACGGCCAAACAGCAACGGGTGTTAGTCACAACTTTGACGAAACGGATGGCCGAGGATCTAACCGATTACCTGAAGGAGCTAGGTATTAAAGTGCAGTATCTGCATTCTGAGATTCAGACCTTTGAGCGCAGCGACATTCTGCATGATCTGCGCTTGGGGGTTTATGACGTAGTGGTTGGCATAAACCTGCTGCGCGAAGGGCTTGATCTCCCGGAAGTCAGCCTGGTAGCTATCCTGGATGCCGACAAGGAGGGCTTTCTACGCAATGACCGGGCGTTGATTCAAACCATTGGCCGGGCGGCCCGCCACATTGACGGCCGGGTGTTGATGTACGCCGATCGCACGACGGACTCAATGCAGCGAGCGATTGACGTGACAACTAAACGCCGCGCCATCCAAGAAAAGTACAACCAAGACAACGGCATTACGCCCGAGGGCATTAAAAAGGCCATGCGTGAGCGCATGCATACCGAGGAAGGCCCCAGCGAGGAAGAGACCAAACGCATCGACTTTAAGGCGATTCCGCGCGACGAGCGCAAGTTCCTGGTTAAACAGTTAACTGATCAGATGGATCTGGCATCAAAAAACCTTCAGTTCGAAAAAGCTGCATCGTTGCGTGACCAAATTGCCGAGATCAAAGAATCGCTTGATACTAAGAAGCGCTAGCTCCTAGCTATCGCCTCAGCTCATCGAAGGCCAATAGGTTTTTCGTTAATATCGAACACAAAGATTTTTGTCTTTTAAGGCCAAGAACCGTCGTATCTATCAATTTCGCAGGCCCTTAGCCGCTCTTTTTCATAAAGTACTGATGCACACATGTATGCATGGATTTTGACAAGTGGCTCAGGGAATGATGTGAGAAATGGCTATATTAAGCCAAGAAACCAATAAAAAGTGTGCTTGTGAATGTGTGAAAGCACACATGTGTGCATAGCCTGTTTTATTAATGTAAGTATCAGACCCTGAGGTCCACGATAAGACTCTCGATTCGATTGATCACAACAAGGTGCAACTGCACAGAAAAGTAACTAAGCAAGATTAGGCTCTAGTACTTACCTTAGAAGAAGATGTGAAGGTTTTCTTAGGATTAACACATTAACAGTTTCAGGACTCAGATCTAGTGTCGACAAAGAGCCGCTTATGCTGTAGAATTAATGATCGTTCGACGAGTCGAAAGAGGTGCCTATGAGCACTACGATTGATCCACACGTTTTTCCGGAAGTTCGTGCAACCAGACTGGATGCACTAGTAGTGAGCGCTCTGGCAGTGCTTACTGTTGGCGCTGTCGTCAGGGCCTTTCGGAGGGCCATCTGATTATGGGCGCGTTCGCGGAAGACGCTGAGCTTCACTATCGCATCAATCATCCAGAAGCCCAAGACCTCGAAGCCATGGCCGAAGACTGCATTGTTCTGATCGCGTCAATAGTCGCGGTTCTGGGCGGCGTTGGCACAATCCTGTGGCGCAGCCGTCGGAGTCGGAGGGTTCGCATGCGTGGATAGCGCCGTCAGTGTCAGCCTCGACGACATGTTTGTGATCACCGGATTACTGCTGACAGTAACAACGAAATTCGGTTTCCAAATGGCCAAACGCAGTACCCGCTACTTGTGGCGGTTGAGTTTCGGAGGTACTGATTGATGCTCGCAACCTCAGGTTCCGACGTTGGCCTGGTCCTGATTCTTCTCCTTACCGCGGTTGTATTGTTCGCTATCAAACACGGTAATCTCAACGATCCTGAGTCTGAAGACGGAGTGGTCGACAACTAATTCGCCCGACGAACGCCGCGGCCCTGGCTCCTTTTGGGGCCGGGGCCACACCCAAGCTTATTGATAAATGCCTCGGCCGCGAGTATACTTAGACTTTGTTTACTCATGAGCGGTGGCGGAGTTTTATGCAAGATAAGATCATCGTGCGCGGGGCGCGCGAACACAACTTAAAGAATATCAATGTCGAGATCCCCCGCGACAAACTGGTCGTAATTACCGGTTTGTCGGGTTCGGGTAAGTCATCGCTAGCCTTTGACACTATTTATGCCGAGGGTCAGCGCCGCTATGTCGAGTCCCTGAGTGCTTACGCTCGTCAATTCTTGGGACTCATGGAAAAACCCGATGTTGATCAGATCGAAGGTTTAAGCCCGGCTATTTCAATCGATCAAAAGTCGTCGTCGCGCAATCCGCGTTCGACCGTCGGTACCGTCACCGAGATTTATGACTACTTGCGTTTGCTCTACGCTCGGGTGGGCGTGCCGCACTGTCCGATCTGCGGCCGTGAAGTTACCCGCCAAACCGCTGGCCAGATCGTTGACCAGATTCTAGCCCTACCCAAGGATAGCCGTATTATGATTTTGGCGCCGATTATCGACGATAAAAAGGGCGAACACCGCCATGTGGCTTTGAACTTGCGTAAGGCTGGGTACTCGCGCGTGCGGGTCGACGGTACGATTTATGATGTCAACGAATTCCCTGAACTCGACAAACAGCGCAAGCACAGCATTGACGCCGTCATCGATCGCCTGAGCGTCGACGGTGAAATCCGCCAACGGCTGACCGAATCTGTCGAGCAGGCACTGAACCTGGGCGAGGGCGTCGTAAAAGTTCTGCAACCGGACTCAGATAATGTCGAGCAAGTCTTTAGTGAGCATTATGCCTGCGAGCTCCATCCCGAAGTCAACTTGCCCGAGATCGCCCCGCGTAACTTTTCGTTTAACTCGCCGCACGGGGCCTGTCCGAACTGTACTGGCTTGGGCATGAAACTAGAAGTTGATCCCGAACTGATTATTCCTAACCGTCGCCTGTCGATCTCCGAAGGCGCGATTCGGCCATGGGCACGGACGACGGCGCGGCTATCCTGGTACTCCAAGCTACTGCAATCAGTCGCCAAAGCCCACGATTTCTCTATCGACGTGCCAGTATCAGATATGAAGCCGGCCGATCTAAAGTTAATTCTGTACGGTGCCGGCGACGAAGGTATCAGCGTGCGTGGGCCCGGCGGCCGCACCTATCACACCACTTATGAAGGCGTTATTCCGAACATGGAGCGGCGTTATCATGAGAGCGACTCCGATTTTGTTAAACGCGAAATCGAGAAATATATGGCCGAGCGCGAGTGCCCGGTGTGTGAGGGCAAGCGGCTCAAGCCAGAGATCCTAGCGGTTACCGTTATGGACCGTTCGATCGTTGAGGTGACCAAGTTATCAATTTCCGATGCCCGTGACTTTTTTGATTCGATGAAGTTTGGTGAGCGCGAGGCTGAGATCGCCAAACAGATCCTCAAAGAGGTAAAGGCCCGGCTGCAATTCCTCAACGATGTTGGCTTGGCTTACTTAACGCTTGATCGCAGCGCTACCACCTTAGCTGGCGGCGAGGCCCAACGCATTCGGCTCGCCACCCAGATAGGTTCGAGCTTGATGGGGGTGTTGTATATTTTGGACGAGCCGTCGATCGGTCTGCACCAGCGTGACAATGACCGGCTGATCTCGACGCTGGTGCGGCTGCGCGATCTAGGTAACACCGTGATCGTGGTGGAGCACGACGAGGACACCATCCGGGCGAGCGACTATGTGATTGATATTGGTCCGCTGGCCGGGGAACACGGTGGGCGGGTGGTAGCAGCCGACATACCGTCGAAGCTATCGGATCACAAAGAGAGCTTGACCGGCAAATACCTGTCGGGCGAGCTCAGTATCGACGCGCCCAAGCAGCGCCGCAAGGGCAACGGTAAATCCATCACGATTAAGGGTGCCAAAGAGCACAACTTGCAGAATATTGATGCAATGATCCCGCTCGGCAAGCTCGTTACCGTTACAGGAGTGTCTGGTTCCGGCAAGTCCAGCTTGGTGAATGACATTTTGGCCAAAAAGCTGGCGCAGGTTTATCATCGGGCCGGCGATGTACCGGGCAAGCACGATGACATTACCGGGTTAACGGCGCTCGATAAGGTTATTAGCGTTGATCAGTCGCCAATCGGCCGCACCCCGCGCTCAAACCCCGCCACTTATACCGGCGTATTCTCGGACATCCGCGAACTGTTTGCCCAAACGCCCGAAGCCAAGCTGCGTGGCTACAAAGCCGGCCGGTTCAGTTTTAACGTTAAGGGTGGTCGCTGCGAAGTTTGTCGCGGTGACGGCATCTTAAAGATCGAAATGCACTTTTTGCCAGACGTCTATGTGACCTGCGAAGAGTGTAAGGGTAAACGTTATAATCGCGAAGCCCTAGAAATTCATTATAAAGGCAAAAATATTTCTGAAGTGCTCGATATGACGGTGGAAGAAGCCGTCGAGTTTTTTGAGAACATTCCGGCAGTGCGGCGTAAATTTGAGACTCTCAATAATGTTGGTTTAGGCTACATTCACCTCGGCCAATCCGCCACCACCTTCTCCGGCGGCGAGGCCCAGCGCATTAAGCTGGCCACCGAACTAGCCCGCCGCAGCACCGGCCGCACGCTCTATATCCTCGATGAGCCAACCACCGGCTTGCATTTCGACGACGTTAAGCGTTTACTGGGAGTACTCAACGCCCTGGTTGATACCGGCAACTCGATGCTGGTGATTGAGCACAACCTCGACGTGATTAAGTGTTCGGACTGGGTCGTCGACCTCGGTCCGGAAGGCGGTTCCGGGGGCGGCAAGATCATTGCCGAAGGCACGCCTGAGCAGGTTGCCCAGGTCGAAGATTCGCACACCGGCCGCTATTTGAAGCGGATTCTTTCTGGCAGAAAGAAGGCTGACAGTGGGCATGAACATATTTCCGCCGGATCTCCTCGCGGAGTGGGCGTCAAATAGTTATCGCTGTTATATCCTCACGGCGGTCGGCCAAGACGCACACCCCGGCTTTTACGTCGCCCGATTTTCGCGTTTCGTCGCAGTCTTACTTGCGGATGAACTAGGCCGCGAGCCAACCGTCTCCGAACGTAACCAGCGCGAACGTCAAATCATTGAGGCAGTCGAATCCGACTATCCCAACCAACCACTCCCGCCTCGCCCCCATGGTCTGTGACTCAGACCGCGGGGCTTTTTCGTTACGGCCCGGTATCGGTATAAAGTTGTCCGGCGTCCTCAAGGACGGTTGAGATTGAGTAGGTGTTTTTGACGGTTGCGTAGGTGTAGCTAGCGGTGCCGGTGGAAGGATCGGTTGGGATAGTTTTGATGTAGGTCGGGGTCAGTTTGACTAAGCTGGCCGGCAGGTTCTTTTTGGCGGCGTAGTAGGCATTGAGGGCCGAGCTTATGGCATCGACGTTGGCGCGGCGGGTGTAGTCGCGGGATTGGATGGCCGCTCGTACTGCGAAGATGTTGGCCAGATCAAGCGTATTAGTTGGTACAACTGGTGCCGGGGCTTGGTTGTACTGGTTGAGTTTTAGCAGCATGGTACCGTTAATGCCCAGATCTTTGTCGTTGAAGTGCAATTCAATCTGGTCGAAGCTCTTGCTGGTCCAAGCATCATAATGCACGTTCAGGCCGCTAACGTCGGCCAGCAAGTTATTCCATTGGCAATCATCTGGCAATGAGCTGTTGATGTTGTTCCAGGCGGCGTTGAGCTCCTGGCCGCTAATACTGCCCTGCAGATGAGTGGTGGAGTGGCCGTCGACGGTTTGAGCATATTCAATTAACGGCGACGGACGCAACTTAACCTGGCGCAAGGCCTGGTACCACACTAGCGGCGACGGGTATTTGGTGTCCGGCCGCGTCTCGCAGTAGTATTTGTATAGAGAGTTGTCGGCCTTGGTCTGGTACCAAACGCTCGGCAGAATGTGGTAGGTGTCGAGGCCTTGGTTGTAGCGGATAAACGGCAGATCCGCACCGGTCATTTGGCTGTACAACTGGCTGTGATCGGTTATAAAACTGCCGGTGTAATTACGACTGGCGAATACGCCGCTGTAGTTTAGCGAATTAGCACTCTTGGCTGAGTAAGTGCCGTTAAAGTTAAGGTTACTGGAAAGAACGGACAGAAAACTATTGGCCTTAATCGTTAAATTGCCGGTCATAGCAAATGATTGGGCGCTATCGAGCTTTTTATTTAAGGCTCGGGCGGCGGCGGCAGCTGGCAAAACGTAGGCGGCGGCAGCGAGTACCACGATCCCCACCGCTACGCCAATGAATGCCATGGTCCGGACGGGTCGCCGGTGTTTTGGTTTAGGCGGCGGGGATGTTGTAGCCGGCGGAGTCGGACTAGACGCTGGGTGAATGATTGAACCAGGCGTCGGCACCGGGTTAGCTGCCGCGTTGATCACGGTAGGCAGCGGCACTACCGGCGCGCTTGCTACCGGCACAGCCGCAGCAGAGGACTCGGCATTCTGCTGCGGTGGTTGAGCGCCCAGCGGGTTGGGAGTTTCTGGTATTGGGTCGGTACGCACGGGGGCTGGGATAACATCGGGTGCTTTTGGTATATCAGTTGAGATCTCGTGGGTATCAACCTCGTCGGTTTCACTTACGATGTCGGATACGGCAGCATTAATTGGCGCCGGCTTGGCCCGTGCGAATGTCTTGACTTGCATAATCTGGGTTGGTTCGGTATCCTCCGGTGATCCGTGCGCCTGCCGGGCCTTGGCCTCAGCCGCCATCACCAAATCGTGGCCATGCGTCGGCTCGCCGGCATAACCGCACATCAAACACATATACCCCAGCTTGGTCTTGGTCAACTCGCCCTGGCACTGCGGACACGTCATAGCCTAAGCATAACAGATTTGGTCTTGGTAATAAATGGGCGCAGCGCGTGAACTTTGTTGTCCACCTGCTAAAAAATGTCGAAGGCCCGGGGAGTGATTCTCCTCGGGCCCGGGGCTCGGTCTAGGCGAACTAAGTGCGGTGCGGGTCGGCTTGGTCCGAAGAACCCGTTTGCCGGGTGCTCAGGATGTAGATGACTACTTCAAATACCGCGATCAGTATCACCAGAAAGAGTCCGTAGATGACCTCTGTTAGGCCCAAGTTGATCCAGTGCAGCTGGTCGGCCAGCACGAAAACAACGAACATCGCCAGTATCAGCAGTCCACTCCAGGCCATTACTGGATCGACCCGGCCGCTGTCGTCCTCCGCCGAATTACATTCCTCACATTCACAGTCGCGGCCGTCATGCCCGGAGCCGTCGCCGTGGTGGCAACGGTGCTCGTGCGGTTCGGCCACCATGCAGCCGTCGCAGATGTAGCGGCCGTCGGCGATGATCCAACCGAGCTCCAGCCGTTTATACTTAGACACGTCACACCTTCCGATCAGTCAACCGCAGAAGTATCGAGAAGACAATAACGATCGCAACCGGAATCATCCCCAGGATGATGCTGCTGCCGTGCGCCATTCCGTAAAAATCAGCAAGTAAAGCAGCTCCAAACAGGACTATGAAACACCGGGGCATGTCAAACCTCCCGATTACTATCGGCGTCGACCCGGTCGTAATACGCCGCCCGTTGGGCCCGTCTGTATGTCACATTTGCTAGGACCGCCAGCATTGCCACGGCCACACCGATCTGCCAATCTCGAAGCTCTCCTGCGACAATTGCCGGTACCAGGAACATCGCTATGAAACCGATCCAGGCAGCCGGTAGTACCACGGCCGTTAGTGCGACGGCGCCGTGCTCGGATTGATCGGCTCGGCCTTGGTCGTGCAGCAGCAGGATCACCATCAATACCCAGGCTGCCGTCGACAGGCCAACAATGATCAAGCAATCGACCAACGTCACGTCATGATCGACGGCTTGCCGGAGCAAAGCAACGCCCAGACCGGCACCTAACATCACCAGGTAGACCAGCAGCGCTTGTTTGATAACCCGGCGCGGGCTCGTTACGGGGAAATGCTGAGGGGACATATTGTCAAACCTTTCGGTTCGCCGCGTGAACGGATGACATAACGGTAGGATTAGGACATTGAAATGTCAACCTAGTTTATAAAAGTCGCGGGGCCCGGGGAGCGAATTCTCCCCGGGCCCGAGTGCTGCCCCGATCTTGCGTGGCTACTGCTGGGCCGCCTGCTTGAGCCGGTCGCGAGCGCCTGCGTCCCAGAACTCGATGTAGCGAACCAAGTCGGCCCACAGCACGTCACCGAGTTCGGCCCGTGCCTCCGGGTTATGGTTGCAGTAAGCCCAGGCCATCTTGGCGGCCGTGAAATTGTCGGTTCGGATGGCTTCGGCTACTTGATAGCTGATGTCTCCCACCAGACGTTCGGTCGCCATCCGGAAGTCATCCGCAGTCGGCTTGGCGATGAATTGCGCTACCAGTCTGTTCCAGACTGCGGGATCGGGCTGGCTCAGTTCTCTGATGCCAACGTGTCGGAGCGCCTCCCGGCAGCTACCGCCAGCCCGGCCGAAACCAAGCAACAGTACGTAGATCTCCAGGAACGCCGGTCCTGCTGTCGGAGTGGCCGTTTGGGCCGTCGCAAACCGGCTGGCCACGAAGGCGGCGATGTCTCGCTCGAGTTCGGCCTGGAAGGTGTCCGGGTCGAAGAACTCGTTGCCCAGGGCCTGGCGCACAGGCTTGTTGACATACTTCCACCAGGTCAAGCAGCTGGCTCGGGCGGTGAAGTTGAGGGCACCGGCCGTTGTGGCCGCAATCTGGGCTTGCCGTTCTGAGAGCTCATCGGTTGCCTTGACGCAACCAGCCCACAAGTTGACTTCTCTTACCAGGGTGTCGCGCCGACTGAGCAATTCAGCGCTATCGGGCCGCTGGTTCAGCCATTGCCACCAGGTAGTGCGATCAATGGCGTTATAGGCCACTACGTCGCCGGCCTCGGCTTGCTCGAGCAGGTCGGTGAAAGTGGCCAACTTCTCGGCATCGGCCTGAGCTTTCTGGCGAGCCTTTTCCTGGGCCACTGCGGCCTCGGCTTGTTGCTCGCGCCGCCACTCCAGGCGCGATTTGATACTCGCCACCGCAATTGCAAGGATGATGGCGACAACGATTACCGCGATAATGATGGATTTCATCGGAACTTCCCAGTTTGAGGGGGTTTGGACTCGAATAAATTACCATTAATGGGCAAAAATGTCAAGAATTTGCTATAATATCACCATGTCGAAACTCGAAGACAAGTTAAAGACTTTGCCAACCGAACCGGGCGTGTATTTTTACAAGGATGCTCACGGCAAAATCATTTATATCGGCAAGGCCGCCGTGCTCAAGAACCGAGTGTCTTCGTATTTCCAAAATTCGTCCAAGGATCCCAAAACCACCTTACTAGTGGCTGATATTCGCGATGTTGATTGGATTACGGTGGCTTCGGAGGTTGAAGCCCTGTTTCTCGAGTCTGAATTCATTAAGCGTTATCGGCCCAAGTACAACATTGAGCTTAAAGACGACAAGCACTGGATTTACCTCAAGATAACAACTGGCGAAAAGTTTCCGGTAGTCAGCTACGTACGCCGGCCGATGGACGATAAATCGACTTACTTCGGACCGTTTACATCGACCGATGCCGTGCGGCGGGCCATGAAAATGTTGCGCAAGGTGTTCCCGTATGTGACGCATGAGGTGATGCCGCCGCGAGCTTGTTTGCAGGCGCATTTGGGGTTGTGTCCAAACCCGGAGGAGGGTGCGATTGACTCATTAACATATAAACGCAGCAACATTCATCACCTAGTAATGTATCTGAGCGGGCAGCAGGATAAGTTGATGCAACAGCTAGAAAAAGACATGAACCGGGCGGCCAAAAAGCAGGATTTTGAAGGCGCGGCCCGGGCTCGCAACCAGTTAAACGACCTGCGCGCTTTAGCCAAACAAATGATCTTTGGCGACAGCGAGGCCTTTGATTTGAGCCGCGACCAGGCACTGGTTGGTCTGGCGGAACGATTGGATCTGCCGGGAGCGCCGCGGCGGATCGAGGCCTACGACATCTCGCACATGCAGGGGAGCGACAACGTGGCCAGTATGATCGTGTTTACCGACGGCGTGCCCAACCGCGATGAGTACCGCCGATTCAAAATGAAGTTGGCCGGCAACGACGACTTTGCCCATATGCGCGAGGTGATGCGGCGGCGGTTTAGCGGCAAAAACCTGACCGAATGGGGCAAACCCGAGCTGATTTTGATCGACGGCGGCAAAGGCCAACTGGCGGCCGCCACGGGAGTGATGGATGAGTTAGGAATTGATATTCCGGCGATTGGACTGGCCAAACGCGAAGAGGAAATTATCCGCCGCCGACCTGATGGCACCCTGCTCGACCGCGGACATTACGAAGATGAGGCTTGGATTACGGCCAACGTCGATTTTGAAGTTATTCTGTTGCCGCCAGAGTCGCACGTATTACAATTATTGCAACGGGTGCGCGACGAGGCCCACCGTTTTGCTGTGACGTATCACGCGCTATTAAGAGGCAAACGCCAAACCAAATCGCAGCTCGACGACATCCCCGGCGTCGGCCCAGCTACCCGCAAAAAGCTCATCAAACAATTTGGCAGCATCGTCGGCGTTAAAGATGCTTCGATCGATGAACTGGCTGTGGTGGTTGGATCGGCCCGTGCCAAAGCCATTAAAGAGGTGATAAAGCAATGAGTAAGCGACAACTCGATAAAGCGCTTTCCAGAGCCAAATACCGTGATAAAAAGCGCGCCACCAAAATGAAGGTGACGGGCAAGAGCGTGTTTACTTTGGCGAAGAAGGTCCGTTAGTTACTATTGGGGGACGTCTGCTTCGGTGATCATGTCTGGGCTGTCGGTGGCGACGGGTTCGACCGCTTGTTGATTGCCCTCGAGGTAAGCATTATAAGCTTCCGCCACGCTTTTAGCTGTCCCAGTTCTCTCTACAGCAGCCTTAGCTTTGGCCATAGCCTTGGCCTTGGCCGCCGGTGTTATTTGATCCGGGTCTAGCGTGATGTTCTCGCCGGCATGTGGAGGCTCTGGTCGGGCTTCTGATGCTGGCATGCCGGGTACTTCGTCGATAAGTTCGCTCATAACTATCCTCGCTTGATTATTGTTTTAATGGTAGCATGACTGGCGAAAACGGCTACAAAATGCTACAATCGTAGGCGCTATGATCAAGAATTTTCTGCTGCGCTGGCTGGTTAACTTTTTGGGGCTGTGGGTGGCTGCCAATCTGGTTACCGGCATTTCATATGGGGATAAAGCCCGCTATTTGATCGTGGCGGCGTTGATTTTTAGTATTGTGAACGCCCTCATCCGGCCGATCGTGATTATCCTGTCCCTGCCGGCGATCGTACTGACGCTCGGACTGTTTACGCTGGTAGTGAACACCTTAATGCTCTATCTGGTATCGATCTTTTACCACCGTTTCCATGTTAATTCTTTCTGGAGCGGCTTGGTGGCAGTCATTATTATTTGGCTGGTGAACTACTTGTTAAACGATTTAACGAAACCCAAACACCATGAAAAACCTATTTAGTATAGTTTCGGTAGTTTCGGCGGTGCTTATGATCATCGTCATTTTGATGCAGTCCCAGGGTGCCAGTCTGGGTGCGGCCTTTGGTGGCGAAAGTAACGCCTACCGCAGTAAGCGTGGGGCTGAATTACTGTTGTATAACTCGACGATCGTGTTTGCCATCATTTTCGTATTGTCGTTACTACTCAGCCTGCTCGCCAAGAACTGATGTTTTCGTATATTAAGTTTCGCTTCCAACGCCAGCGCCGCCGTTTGCGCCGCGAATTTCGTTTGTTAGTTAATGGCGGTCGGACTTATATCAATCGCCACATTCTGGGCAAGTGGCGCCAATTAGGCCTAAGCCGGCGGCTGATCGCGGGTTGGTGGGGCCTCATGGGGGTAATGGTGATAGGCCTAGTAATGCAAACCCAAGCCCTGACGCAGCCGCTTCAACCGATTCACCAGGATATGGGAGCGGTATTTAGCGAGGGCGGCATTGGCCCGATTAAGATTATGAACCCGGTGCTGCCCGACGCCACCACCTCAGACGACGTTAACCGCCTGATCTTTAGTGGGCTAACCCAGTACGACACCCGCGGTAATCTAGTGCCTGATCTCGCCACCAGCTGGCAAATCAGCCCCGACGGCAAAACCTACACTTTCCACTTACGCCACGGCGTCACCTGGACCGACGGTGTGCCGTTTACCTCGCAGGATGTGGCGTTTACTCTGGCCGCCATCCAAAACCCCGATTCGCGGTCGCCCTTGGGTAACTCTTGGCAGGGCGTGACAGCCAATCCGGTTGATGATTACACCATTACCTACCAATTACCCAACGCCTACCCGCCGTTCCTGGCCTCCACCACCCAGGGCATTATTCCGGCCCATACTCTGGAAACTACCGATCCGTCGGCGCTCAGAGCCAGCAACTTTAACCAGGCGCCGATTGGTACTGGCCCGTACAAGATTAAAAGCTATTTGCCGGACGAAAACGAAGTGATCTTGGAGGCCAACAGCAAATATTACGACGGCAAACCCAAGATCGCTGAGATTGATTATCACTGGTATAATTCGGCCGCCGACGAGCGGGTGGCGTATGCCAAGCACCAGATTTTGGCCTTTGCCGGGGTTGATCCGGCCGACCTTGCCACAACTGAGAAGCTGCCGAATTTACGGATTTATAACTACGCCCAACCGGCCGAAACGCTCCTCATTCTGCGCAACACCCAGACGATCCTCAAAGACGCCAGCGTGCGCTCGGCCATCGCTTTGGGATTGAACCGCGCATCGTTGATTAAAAGTGTCCTCGATAACGAAGCCACGCCCGTCGCCAGCGCCGTCTTACCAGGCCAACTCGGGTATGAGGCCCAATATCAACTGCCGAAAACCGATATTAATAAAGCCAACGCAACTTTGACAGCCGACGGCTGGGTTTTAAGCCATGGTGTGCGGACAAGAAACGGCCAGGTCCTCAAATTAAACCTGGTGACGCGCAGCGGCGGGCTTGATCCGGCGGTGGCAAATGCCATCAAAACGCAACTCGGCAAACTGGGCATTGAAGTAACAGTACAAACCACCGATTTGGATACGCTGGAGCAGTCCTACATTCGGCCGCGCAACTACGACATGTTGCTATTTGGCTACAACATTGGCGCCGACCCAGACGTGTATGCCTACTGGGACTCCACCCAGGCCGCCGATCCGGGTTTGAACCTGGCCGCTTATTCTGATCCGATTGCCGACAAAGCCCTCGAAACCGGCCGCGTTAATACCAATGACAAAATCAGGATCGGCAAGTACTTAACCTTTCAACAGCAATGGCAGGCCGACGTGCCCTCGGTGCCGCTCTACAGCCAGTACTTTACCTACGCTGCCAGCGACAAAATCGTCGGCCCGGGCGGCAGCCGTTTGATAGATCCAACCGACCGGTTTTATAACATCCAGGATTGGACGATTGCTACCGGGCCGGTGCGTTAGCCGAATAGGGCGCTTGGGTCTGATGGTTCTCTGTGCTTTTTGGGGTAGTTGGATCGCCATTTGAACACTGATGAGAGAAATATAATGAATATCGCGAGCCACATAATCGAATACGACGCGGTTAGGAAGTTGTATTTCTGTAGGGCGACAAGAATCAAAATCAGCTTCAGCATTAATAAATAATAACTGGTGAGCGACTCTGAGTAAGGATCGTTTCTGGTTTTGCGGAACGTCGGTATAAACGATATAACTTCGGCTGCTGATACAGTACCAAGTGAAATTAAAGGCTGTGACCTCAGGACGAAGTAGATAGCCACCCCGATAACAGATATGGCTAAGCAGACTTTATCAACAAAAACGACGTCCTTAGTACCATAACGGAAGCAGTAAAACAGGATGACTGCGTCGACAAATGCTCCCAAGATTGTCGGAATCGCGCCAACTCCAGCTCCACCAATTAATTGGATGTAGGCCACGACTGATGTAACCAGAAATATGCTAATCCAAGTATAAAGGTGCGGCTTATTCTTGCCTCTGAACATGTCGATTAAATAGGGGATATAGGCAATTAGGGCGATGCCAGTTGCAACTATGGAAGCAGCAATTTTGATATCATGCGTCATTTAGCTTAAGGATATCACGATCGTGGAACCTATCGGGCATTATGCTAATGGTCACTAAGAATCATATAAAAGTGGTTTGGGACGGTCATAAGCCGCCGTCCCTCGGCGCAGCACCCAGATTGTCATATGGTGCCGCCTCGAACCAAGAACTCGCTGAGCACTCTGGCGGTGAAACCCATCAGTCGATCCATGACCATCACAGCTTTGAGCCGTACCTCTCGGTCGGGGTTGTCGCGGTGGCCCCGATGGAAGCTGATGGCGTATTCGACTGCACGCGGTAGCACGACCAGCAACTGCTCGTCGGTGAGTTCGCCGCCGTTCTCGTCCATGAGGTAGCGAAGCAGATCCCAGTCGGATGGCTCCGCTGCTTTCGCCGGGGTGGGGTAGCAGAGTACGTGAGCGAATAAAGCGCCGCTCAGGCTGTCTCGATCGATGTCAATTTCCATCGGTATCTGTCCTTTGGGTCGCGGGGCGGATTGCTAGTTGTCGATCCGGTCGATCCGATCGCTCCTGACGCGATTGCTCAGGAGGGTGTAGCCGTGCTCAGTCGCGATGGTGCTGCCGCTAAAGCGTCCCCCGGCCTTGATTGGCCACAAGGCGCCCGCCAGCACCGTTAGGGTGCCGTCGGCAGTCTGTGGTACCAATTTGCCGCGTCCCTGATCCCAGTCGGCCTCGGTAAAGGTTACGACCGCGTTGGCCGGAGCCTTGAGCCGTGTCCGCTGGGGATGGGTGTAAACGCCGGCTTCATTGCCCGTGTAGAGCCGGAAGCGGGGGTTGCCCGGGTAGACGTTGAAATAGCCGCACTCGGTGCATCGCTCGAGCGTCTCGGCGGCGCTGCCACCGGTTTCGGTCTTGTCGCGGCAGGTGTAGCCGGGGGCAGTACCGAATGTGCTGTACTTTGGGTATTGGCCAACGAACGAGCACGGTCCTCGGTGTGCCCCCAGTACCTGGCTGGCCAGCTCATCGCTCACGGGGATACGCAGAGAAGATCGGACGGTTACGGGGCCGTGTTTCCAGGTAGCAAATGCGCTACCTTCATCGATGAACATGGTGAGATCGCTGCGAGTCTCTCGGGGCTGCCCGAGGAGATTTCTTTGCCAAACACTGATGTGCATATCGACCCCTCGGGGTTGTGGGCTGTCAAGGATGGTCGAATAATACAATAAGTGATCTAGAAAGTCAATTTTGCGTTTATTGATGAATTGAGTATTAGGCTAGCAAAAATTGACATTCTGCGTTAAAATTCTGTAGTTATCCTTGGCTCTAGCGAACATCCAAAACTTCAAACCAAGCCTCCGGGTTGTTTGAAATTTTGTAAGGAAGAACCGTACAGAAGCTGGAGAAATCTGCCTTAGGCAGATTAAGCAGGCTGCCGGTACAGTTATGACGCGGGCGAGTGGTGAAATGGTAGACACGCTAGCTTCAGGAGCTAGTGGGGGCAACCCCGTGGAGGTTCAAGTCCTCTCTCGCCCACCATACTTGTGATAATGAAATGAATAATGAGGGTCGAATATGCGTCAAATTAATGCCAAATACCAAACATCAGGGGAGATTACTAAAAACGATGGCACGCCCATCCCTGTTGACGAGCCGTTGATGTTGTTTCGTGGCAAAGATAAAGTGCTGCCGCAGTTAATGGATGAATACAAACGGTTGAGCCAGGCCGTCGGTAGCCCAGCCGAGCATCTTGAGGCCATACAAGCTGCAACAGATAAGATTGTGGCTTGGCAAAAGGATAATCAGGACAAGGTTAAAACGCCGGATTAACAACCGCGCGCGTGAAGTCGAAAAACGCTCATGGTTGCATTTCGGGTAGTTTGATTCAACAATTATAGCGTCCTAAGAAGTACCCAATCCCCAAGGGGGTCGGCATGTCCGACGGCAATGACATTATGGCGGAGCTGGCCGGCCTCGAGGCAGCTGAACAAGGTTTGGATGAAGCCAAGCGCACGCAAGACTCCGCGGTACAAGAGCTGAAGGTCCAAAAGGTCGATGTAGCTACTGCGCGGCGTGAATTGGCCGGGCGGGTTTGCGCCGGCGAAACCACGGGCGATCCGGTGCTCGATATGCAGGTACGGCTGACCAACAGCTTCCAGAGGGTTGGTTCGTTCGAAAGGGGCGAGCCATATCATCGGCTGTTGTGGCTGTTCGAGGAAGTCGTGACCTGTCGTGGCCAGCTGGTGGTGTACCGAGAATCGGACTATTCCGAAATTGCCGGCATTGTGGCCGAGGATGCAACCCTGGTCGTATCGCCGTATAGCGGTGAGCCCCATCCCATGCTGGGTATTCCGCTGGCGGCCCGGTACCAAGACCGGCATCACGACATCGAGCCTGGATACATCACGATTGGCTACCACATCTTGGTGGAAGCGGAAATCAACAAGCCACCGGGGCAAAAGGAGCGGGAATACAAGCCCCAAACCCTGTTCTTCGGCGAGGCGGCTGTGCAAGCCTGGTTCGAGACGCTGGCAGGGGATAGGGCCATCGAGGTCTGGGCGATGGCCCGAGCGCTTGGTCGGCCGCTGGTGGACACGCCGGTGCTGACCCTCGAGTTGCATCGGAGGCAGCTGGCCGGAGTGGCGGAGTTGCGGGACAAGCAAGATTCGCTCAAGCAGCTGACCAGGAGGTTGTCGGGGTGGCAGCAGAATCCGGGTAAGGCGCTGGCTGAGCATCATGGTAAGTTTGAGCCAATCCCGGGCGGCGTCACCATTGATTTCGGTTTGGGGTCGGACGTGCGAAAGGCTCTGGAGAATTTGAGGCTGGTGGTCAACCTGGCCAAGTGGCTTGGTATGGAGGACAACGACACGTACAAGGCGGCTGTCAGACAAATAAACGGCTGTCCGGAGATTCCGGAGTAGCCGGACAACGATTCGCGCGGGGCCCTCAAGGATGAGGGCCCCGATTGCTTACTAAAGACCGATAAGCATGGTATAATAATGCTACAATCGCCGGCTCAGGGAGTGGAGAATATGCGCGTTGTAGAAACGAAAGGTCTGTGGCGATCGGCAACAGCCTTTGCCATTGTCGAGCGAACGGTGGCAGTGTGCGACTCCCTGGAGCGCAGTCAAATTCAGAAGCAATCCCGCCAAGAGTTGGGTCAAGTGGTGGCGCTGATCGCGGATTTGAACGGTGTCGATCAGTTGAATCGAGGGGTGCGTCCGACCGCCAGTATGGGCAATACCGCGGTGATGCAAGTGTTGATGTTGCGCTACTTTGTCCACGAAGGTCTTGGCGGCCCGGAGTTAGGTCAGTACCTGCAAGACCTCATCCGCTCGCTCAGCCTGCTGTACCGTCGGGGTCAACTAGACGAACGCCGTCGATATGAGCTGCTGCGCTGGTTGGCTCGAATGGAAGCGTACTTTCCACCCGAGTTCGAAATCTGAGTCTCGACAAGTGTGGAGCCCTCGCAATTTGAGGGCTCCACAGACGTTTATAAACTTGTTATGCTGGTGGTAATGAAGCGCTCGGGTCCTTGGTCTCAAATTATCGTTTTGCTCTTGTACGTCGCAGCTGTAGTGCTGTTAAAGTTTCAGCTTAGGTTGGGCCTAGCCGCCATCGGGGCGTTGTCCATTATTGTGGCGTTTTGGGTGGAGATGAAGAGCCCCCTGGTTTGGAAGAACTACCAGCGCCGATTTCAGCCCGGTAAAAGCAAAATCGCCAACACGCTAAATGAGCCGCGAGAGATTTATCACCTCATCAATGTGTACCTGCTCTGGCCGGGCGTGTTTATTTTGGGCTGCCTAGCGATATATACAGCCAGGCATCTTAAATAATTGTGTTTGACCCTCGACTAAAGTAAAATCATGCAGTTAGGGCGAGTGGCGGAATCGGTAGACGCGCCAGCTTGAGGGGCTGGTGATCGCTTTAGATCGTGGAGGTTCAAGTCCTCTCTCGCCCACCAAAAATTTGTTATAATAACCCCAATGCATCAACCCACCCAAAACCTAAACCTGCTGCGGCTGAATCTCTCGGCGGGTTTTTGATGTGATAATTTAAGAGAACCGACACACTAGACCCGCCACCCGGCGGGCTTTTTGTTTGTCTCAATCGGCTAGTGAACCTCATTGGCCGAGCAGCTACACAAAAGGAGCGGATATGATGAGGCAGATCAAGCAGCGGCTGACGCCCGATACCGGCTGGATCAGTTTTCGGCACGAAGCCCAAGATGGTTGGCTGACTGTGCAGGCGCGCTGTGAGGCCGACCAGCGGCAAGCCTCGCGTTGGATGCTGGCTGGAGCCATTCTGCGTTTCTTGGCGGAAGTGGCGCGATTGGTGGTGCGCGACCGAGCGGTTTTCGAACTAAACCGACCGGCCGAGGGCGCCATCATCAACCTCAATTTGTCTACCAGTGTTCGTAGTGCCGGTGAGGTAGTGGTTCATACCGAGCGAGTAGTCCGCGATCCTCTTCAGAACGGCATCTAGCCGTGCCACTCAGGAGTGCCTGGCTAGGGGCGGAGAAATCCGTTCTTAGCCAGGTTTTGCGCTATACTAACCATATGCGCTATGCGACACATTTACGCACCAGTAAGCGGCAGAATATTCTGCAGTCGCATGTTAAGAGCGGCCTGATTGCCATTGGCGGCTTTGTGCTGGCCGGCGGCATTATTTACTTTATAACTAAGAGCACCAATATTGATTTTGGCGCGTTTTTAACCGGTTTTTGGTTTAGTTTGGCTCGCACCACCGTCGCCTACATCATCTCGTTTGTCATCGCGCTGACCTTGGCGTTGTTTATGACCACCAGCGTCGTACTCGAGAACTTATTGTTGCCGATTTTCGACGTACTGCAGAGTTTTCCGAGTTTCGCCCTATTTCCGGTGCTGATCGTGGCCCTGGGGCATTATCCGGAGGTAATTATTGATCTGGTGTTGGTAATCACGATGATTTGGCCGATCTTGTTCGCTATCGTCGGGGGCCTCAAAAACCGCCGTGAGGATCTGGAAGAGGCTGCCACCATCTTTGGCGCCAATGGCCTCAAACGCTTGCGCCACTTTACCTTACCGGAGCTATCGCCAGCGATTGTGACGGGTTCGATCGTCGGCTGGGGGAATGCCTGGGAGTTCATTATTGGAGCAGAATTGTTGGTGCCGGTAACCCACGGCGTTGGTAAATACCTGGGTAATCTTGGCAATACCCATCAAAATGCCCTGCTGGCCTCGGGTATCTTGCTGCTAATGTTCCTATTGTTCATTATCAACAAGATTTTATGGCTGCCGCTGCTCCATAATGCCACCAAGTACCAGGTGGAATCATAATGGCCGAGATACTTAAAGTCCACAAAGTTTGGAAATGGTACGGCCGCGGACGCACTCGCATCGACATTCTGCGTGACATCAATTTCGAGATCAAAGAAGGTGAATTTGTCTGCATAATCGGGCCGTCCGGTAGCGGCAAATCAACCTTATTGCGCATTATTATGGATCTGATTAAAGCCAATGAGGGCGAGACGGTGATGGCGCCGAATACGCGTCTATCGATGGTATTTCAGAACTTTGCCTTGTTTCCCTGGCTGACGGCCGAGCAAAACATTAGCTTTGGCCTGCGCATGGCCGGAGCATCCGAGCAACACACCTCGACGACAGTTAATCATTTGGTGGACGTGGTGGGGCTGCGCGGCTGGGAAAATAAGCACCCCAAAGAACTCAGCGGCGGCATGAAGCAGCGCGTCGGTATCGCCCGGGCCATGGCGGTGGAGCCGCAGATTCTGTTAATGGACGAGCCGTTTTCGGCGCTGGATGCCTTTACCGCACAAACCCTGCGCGAGGAGACCTTGCGGCTGTGGGATACCGAGAAAATCACCGTACTGATGGTGACCCACCTGGTGGAAGAGGCCGTTCAGCTGGCCGACCGCGTCATCGTTCTGAGCGCCCGTCCTGGCGAAGTCGTCGAAACCATCAAAATCGACCTGCCCCGACCCCGCCCGCGTCGCACTGCCTCGTTTTACCGTTACGTTGATCGCATTGAGGCGCTCATCAAGAAGTTCCATCAGGAGTAGCTCAGCTAGCTAAGTGGCTTTTGCGGATTCCAGATGGGCAATGCGCTTTTCGTGGTCTTTGAGCTGACTGTCGGTAGCCTCGTCGCTACCGTGGAGAGCTTCGGCCACCGATTGCGACAGGTCATCGATTTTAGCAGTAAGGTTTGTGTCTAAAGCCTGGATTGCACCTGATAACTTCGCACCTAGCCAGCTGATTTGATCAGACAGATCGGTGCGAACTTCGTCAAGTTGCAGAGTAAGCTGCCCGGAAACAGTTGCAGTAATAAATTGCTTTAAATCTTGAATGGTGTCGTCTTGCATGTGGGTATTATATCAAAAGATCGGATGAGTTAGCTCTAAACTTGTCAAAATCCCAAAAAATACGTAAAATAACCTAACTTGGGTCCTTAGCTCAGTTGGCTAGAGCGCCTCGTTTACACCGAGGAGGTCAGAGGTTCGAGCCCTCTAGGACCCACCATTAAGCTATAATCTAGTTATGATGAAAGATTTCAAACAATTCTTATTGCGCGGTAATGTCGTCGACTTGGCGGTCGGTGTAGTTGTGGGTGCGGCCTTTGGGGCGGTGGCGTCCTCGTTTGTAAAGGATGTACTCACCCCTTTGATTGGTGCTATTGATAAGCAGCCGGACTTTTCGAGATTGCATTTGTCGGTCCATGGCAGCACCATCCTCTACGGCGATTTCTTAAACGCCCTGATTAGCTTTTTGATCGTGGCCTTTGTGGTGTTCTTTGCGGTGGTAAAGCCGATTAACGCTCTCGTGGCGCGGGCTAATCGTAACAAGGAAACCGCACCGGGTACCAAAACCTGCCCAGAGTGTCTTAGCGAGGTGCCGATCAAGGCCAAACGCTGTGCTCATTGTGGCCAGCCGATTAAGGGTAAGAACTAGACCCAAAAGGCCAAAACTGGTACTATTACCTGCGTACTTTTTGACAGTCGCGGCGCCTTAGCTCAGTTGGTAGAGCAGTGGCCTGAAGAGCCTCGTGTCGTTGGTTCGAATCCAACAGGCGCCACCATTCTTCGCCCTTCGAGCTTTGAACGGCAAGCCATTCCGATTCATCTTGAATGATGGATGGCAGCTTCGATTCCGATATAGTTAATCTCTGTGTTACCGAGCGGGCCTGCCCGCCGTAGTGCAGAGCACGTAGGCGGGTGTAGCTCAGCTGATAGAGCGCTTCCTTGCCAAGGAAGAGGCCCCGGGTTTGAGTCCCGGTACCCGCACCAATATGATCCAAATGTTTTTCAAACAGATAGCTTTCTAACATCTAGGCAAATTTAGTATGAAGAATAAAGGTTTGTCCGATGCACTCGACCTGTTTAGTTGGACTGCTCGTGAGTTACCGATAAGATTTTTTGGTGACAAGATTTTATATACGGCCTGCGAGCCAATCGAAGAACATGATTTTGGCACAGATATACTTCACAAAATATCTGAAGAACTTGTTGCTACACTTACAAAATATCGTGAGCATACTGGCCTGGGGCGTGGTCTTGCTGCTAATCAGCTTGGCTACAACAAGCGGATGATAGTTGTTTGGTTTAACGACACGCCGCAGGTACTTTGTAACCTAGAACTGATTAAAAGCGACGGCCTCGGCAGCTACTGGGAAAGTTGCATCTCGTCTGGAGCATTACTGGTCGGTGAAGTTCAAAGGCCCTGGACGGGAACTTTTAAGTATAACGTTGTGGATGGTAAGGAGCATTACCTTGAGGCTGACGAAAAGCAAACACGGGTACTTCTTCACGAAATAGACCACCTTAATGGTATTACTTGCAACGAAAAGTATGAACCAAAAACAATGCGGATTGTTACTGGCGGCAAAGAGGAAATACTAAGTTTTAGCTTCAAGCAGCTTAGCTGACAGGCAAAATACCTCGGCCAGATTTTTTAGTTTATAATCGTTACAGGCCGCAAGTGCTGATGTTTGTAATGCGTTAGCTATACTGCACCATGTGTTTTTGGCTCTATAAAGCCTAAGTTAATACACTTATTAGAATATAATATGACAGTTGCCGATATTGCAAACAAGATTAAGAAAGCACATTCTAAACACACGCCGACAATAATCGCCGTTGAAGGATTTGGCGGAGCGGGTAAATCGACATTTGCGGCAGAGTTAAAGGATAAGTTGGGTGACGCTTATGTGGTTGAGATTGACGACTTCTTTCTTAAGGGCAAACCAAGCGATGGCGATAAGTCGAACTTTGATCGAAAGAGACTTGGGAAACAGATTCTATCACCACTAAAGAACGGTCAGCCAGCTACTTATCAAAAGCTTGAGTATGATGCGAATACGCTCAGTGAATTTATAAGAATCCCAGATGTGAAGTATTTAATTATCGAAGGTGTCTCGGCTTTTCACCCAAGCATTGTCGCCTATATGGATTATAAAATTTGGATCGAGGCTCCAATGGGCGTTGCTGAGGAGCGAATGAGAAAAAGAGATGAAGGGCTGGGAATCGATAGTGATGATTTGCGGAAGCATTGGACTAGCACATATCAGGATTATAAGGACCGGCATCGCCCTGAAGAAATAGCTGACTTTGTGTTTGATAACAGCGTACAATCATATGATAACAAAGATGAAACTTAGCGCGGGCTTTCACCAATGGACTACGACATAGTTGAATTCAGCGATCAAGCAAAATTCCGTGCTTGGCTGACTGCGCACAATCAGTCGGTCAATGGTATTTGGTTGAGAATTTATAAAAAAGCATCAGGGGTCCCGACTGTCAGTTATGCCGAAGCTCTCGATGAAGCGTTGTGTTTTGGCTGGATCGACGGGCAGAAGAAAAGTTACGATGAGCTGTCGTTTTTGCAGAAGTTCACGCCCCGCCGGCCAAAAAGTATATGGTCTAAGCGCAACATTGAGCACATCCAACGACTCATGGAAAAGGGCCTCATGATGCCGGCTGGGGAATTAGAAGTTGAACGAGCAAAAACGGATGGGCGCTGGGAGGCCGCCTATGACTCGCCCAGCAATATGGAATTACCCGAGTACTTCCTAACAGAGCTTAGTAAATACCCCAAAGCGCAGTCATTCTATAATAGTCTTAACAAAACCAATCAGTACGCCATGGCCTGGCGCTTGCAAACTGCTCAATCTGACGCAACCCGCATCAGGCGCACCGAACAACTCATTGCTATGCTCGAGGCTGGCGAGAAGCTTCATTAAGCAAATCATATAACTTCGTCAAGTACCAAGATGGACACAAGCATCGCGCAATGGGGTAATATATAGATATGACTGACATTGAACCACGAGTTTATCGTCAAAGGATCATTCTAGAAGGTCATTTTGATCGCGATTTTGATGGCGACATTATGAAGGCATATCTTACTCAGCTTTCTAGAGAAATCGATATGCGGATTTTTTCGGGCCCCTTTTGTTATCCGCCTGATCGTTGGAATGACCCAAAAGGTATCTCGCTACAAGATTGGAATGGCTTTGTAATGTGGTTAGAATCCGGCTCACATTGCTATGTATTCCCGCGCTTTAAATTCTTCACGGTTGACTGCTATAGTTGTAAGCCGTTCGATAATCAAAAAGTGGCTGACTTTACCCAAAAGTACTTTAAATCTGATGATATACAATGGAGGAAGGCATGAGAAAAATCGTCGTCTTATCATTTATTAGCCTCGATGGCGTGATGCAAGCGCCAGGTGGGCCGGAGGAAGACACTTCGGGCGGCTTTAAGTTTGGCGGTTGGACCTTTCCTTACTTTGACGAATTTTCGGGCAATCTAATGGGCGAGCAAATGAACATGCCGTTTGATTTACTCTTGGGGCGAAAAACTTACGACATATTTGCGGCTTATTGGCCGAAGCAAGATGCGTCGGTCCAGCCTACTGGCCCGTTTAATAATGCCACTAAGTATGTGGTTTCTCGTGGGTCACCACAGCTGACCTGGGAGAAGTCCGTCCTGGTTGATGGCGACGTGGCCGCAAAAATCAAAGCGCTAAAACAGCAAGACGGCCCAATGCTGCAAGTCCACGGCAGCGGCAATATGATTCAAACTCTGCTTAAAAACGACCTGGTAGACGAATTATGGCTTAAGATATTTCCGGTTACCCTTGGCAGCGGCAAAAAGCTCTTTGCCGAGGGTACTCGTCCGGCCGCTTTTAAATTGATAGAATCCAAAACTACGCCGCTGGGTGTAATCTTTGCCAATTATCAGCGCGACGGAGAAGTTAAAACCGGCAATTTAGGAGAATAAAGCATATGGAAGTTACAGGTATTGGCGGGGTGATGTTCAGGTCCAAGGACCCCGACGCGCTGTCGGATTGGTATAAAAAGCATTTGGGAATCGACAAGCTGAAGTGGGAGCAGCAGGCCGGCCCCACCGCCTTTGCCCCGACCGCGGGCGACACCGACTATTTTCCCAAGTCGCAGCAATTCATGTTGAACTTTCGGGTGGATGATCTTGACGGGATGCTGGGGAAGCTTCAGGCCGACAAAGTAAAAATTACCAAACCAGCGGAAGCATATGAGGGCATTGGCCGGTTTGCGTGGATTGAAGATCTAGAAGGCAACTCGATCGAGCTGTGGGAACCTTCAGAGTGAAGACCAAATTATGCTAAAAGCGACCCCATTCCTGCTCTTCGATGGCAACTGCGCCCAAGCCATGAAGTTTTATAGCAAATACCTGGGCGGCGAGTTAACTCTCACCAAGCTAGGCGACACGGCGATGAAGGATATGTTCCCGCCCGAGAAGCACGATCGTCTTATCAACGCGCATTTAAAGAGCGGCAACATCGAGATATCGGCCACAGATTGGATGGCGTCTCCTGATTTTGATCCGGTCCAGGGCAATATGTCGGCTGTTTTTGTGACCGGCTCGCCGGATGAGCTCAAAGCTATCTTTGATAAGTTGAGGGATGGCGATAATAATACGCGCCTGCAAGAACTGCACGAGATGCCATTCGGCATTTATGGGCAGTTTTATGACCAGTTCGGCGTGCAGTGGATTTTTCGGGGTGATAAGTCTAACTAGAACTTAACTGCGACGTTTGCGCATCCAGGTAAGAGCTAACCAGCCCACGGCGGGCAGGATCACCACTAGCGCCAGCGCCGCTGTCAGCAACGATGAGCCGGGAGCGCCATTCCCCGTATCGGGAGCGGTGACAGCAGATGAGACGGCCGGAACGCCCGTAACCACCACATCGACATGCGTGGGGAAGTAGTTAACTTTAAACGTTAAGCCATCAAGCGTACTAGTGACATTCGAAAATGTGCCGGTGATGGTTGGTGCTGAGATGATCGTAAAGGTTTGTCCAACTGTGTAAGTGCCAGCGGTGGGGATGATTTGTAGATTAACACCCGAGTTAATGGTCGCGCTACTTGTAGCGCTTATGAGATCGGAGCTGCCGGCGGCGTTAAGCTCGTTTTGCAGAGTAGAACCACTAAGGAAGTTGAAGCTGGTGCCGTTTAAGGTGCCAATGGAGTTGCCGGGCGCGACGGTGCCGGCTAGGTTGAGGGCCGGGAGTGTACCGCTGCCTTTGAGGGTGCCGAATAAATTAACTGTGATGCCCGTGCCAGCGATTGAGCCGTTTACGTCCAGCGTACCGGCGTTCACGACGGTGGCTCCGGTGTAGGTATTAGTACCAGTAAGGGTGAGTTTACCCGTGCCTTGCTTAACGATGCCGCCGCCGCCAGCGCCAAAATCGATAATCGAGCCGGCATAGGTGGTGTCGGTAGAGTCACCAATGGTGAGAATCCCGCCCTCAAGATAGACGTGACTAGCCGCTCCCCCGCTGAGGCTGGCAATGGTCTCGTTGGAGCCGCCGGGCTCCAAGATCGCGCTGGAACTATCGGCTAGCACAAAGGCTGAGGTGGTCGGGAATACGTTGGACGCCCCGGCCGAGTAATCGCCGCCGGTAATGGTAGTGGTGCCAGTATAGGTGGAGGGACTGAGCAGGTAGAACCGGCCGCTCGTCATGGTGACGCCACTCGTCCCGGAAAGCCCGCCGTTACCGTTAAACATTATGGCTCCACCTCCGCCCGACACTGTGATGGTGTTTTCGAGTACCACTGGACAATTAATACTGGGATTCTGACTGCCACTATAAGTGAGGGAAGAATATAACAGGATGGAGTTGCCGCCAGAGCACGTTAGCGTGTAGTCGTCACCCAGGTTGTTGGTAAAGTTAAGCGTTTGAACGCTAAAGTTCCCATTCACCGTGACCGTATGCGCCGGTCCAGCGTGGTCGGGGAAGGTAGCAACGTCGGTACTGCTATTGGGCGGCCCACCAGCACTCCAGTTGCCACTAGTGGCCCAGCTGCCATTACCGCTAGCTGTCCAGCTGGCAGAGGCCGCCGAGGCTGGTTGGCTTTTTAACGCCACAGTCAACACTAAGGCTAACAAGCAAAGTTGCAGCACGGTACGACTGGTTTTGGGTTTACCCATAAGCTTGATCTTAGTGTATCGGTTGGGGGCTGTCGGCACAATAGCGCTAATGGCTGAAGAATCTATACCGGTACCCACACTTTGGTATACTGAAATCAATTATTAATGCGAGGGAACGTAACATGCCAGGAGAAGGCAGAGACCACATTGAGGAAGACAGGGAGGCGCTGCTAGCCGTTGATCGCGCCACCGAAGCCATGCCGTTACCGTATACCGACCGAACACATTATCAGAGTGACGTTGAGCGCCAGGTTGATTTAGCCGCCGCTGAGCGGAGTAATGTTGCCGCTGCTGCCGGTGAGCTCGGCATAACGACCGATGAGTACAACCGAATGCGCGAAGAACTCGGGCGCTCTCCCGGCCGCGGCGATGTCCCACGTGCCCAATAAATAGCGAACCACCCCCTTTTAAGCTATAATTTAGACTGTTTTGCAACATAAGGCACCTTGGCGGAGTGGTTACGCAGAGGTCTGCAAAACCTCGTACACCGGTTCGATTCCGGTAGGTGCCTCCAGCGCGGGTGATGGAATTGGTATACATGAGACACTTAAAATGTCTTGCCCTTGTGGCTTGCGGGTTCGAGTCCCGCCCCGCGCACCAGACTTGTGAATGCGGCCTTAAGCTGATTTCAAAGCCATAATGTGGTATAATTAGGGCATAAGCAAGGGAAAACTCTGATGGGCCTACCATTAATTATTGGCATTGTTGTAGTTTTGATTCTGGGTTGGCTGTGGCTGACCTATAACGGTTTGGTCCGGGCCAAAACCCGCACCGACGAGGCTTTTAGCGACGTTACCGTCCAGATGAAACGCCGCTTTGATTTGATTCCTAACATTGTCGAGAGCGTCAAGGGTTATGCCGCCCACGAGAAGACCGTGCTCGAGGACGTAACCCAGGCCCGTACGGCCGCGATGAGCGTGAATCCGGCCGATCTAGATGGGATGGCCAAGGCTGACAACCAGATTTCCTCGACTCTAAAGTCGCTATTCGCGGTAGCTGAGAATTATCCGGACTTGAAAGCCAACCAGAACTTCTTGCAACTACAAGGCGAACTGGTTGATACCGAGGATAAGATCCAAGCCGCCCGCCGCTTCTATAACAACAACGTCCGCGACCTTAACATTAAGCTGCAAGTATTTCCGACCAATCTGATCGCTAACATGTTGGGCTTTAAGCCACGTACCTTCTTTGCCGTCGACGACCAGGCGGCCGTCGAGGCTCCAGTCGCCGTTAAGTTTTAGCGCATGAGATAGGGTTAAGGGGTATACGATGTATAGCGCTATTACGCAAAATAAGGTTAAAACAATCGGCATCATGGCGCTGTTTGTGGTCTTCATGACGGGACTGGGTTGGATTCTGTCGAGGGCCCTGGGCCGTCCCGGGCTGTTGGTCGTGCTGGCCGTGTTTGCGGTTATCTACTCGATCTTCAGCTACTTTGGGGCAGCCAAGATGGCCTTGGGATTATCTGGCGCCGAACCCATCACCAAAGCTGATGCGCCCGAGTTGTACCGAATCGTAGAAAACCTATCGATTGCGGCCGGGCTGCCCACGCCGGCCATCTACATTATCGACGATGCCGCTCCGAACGCCTTTGCTACCGGCCGCGATCCCCAGCACGCCTACGTGGCGGTGACCCGGGGGCTCCTTGCGATGATGGACGAGACAGAACTGGAAGGCGTCATCGCTCACGAGCTGTCGCACGTTGGCAACTATGATATTCGCTTAATGGCGATCGTGTTGGCGCTTGTAACCGTGGTGAGCCTGGTTAGCCACTTCTTCCTGCGCATCAGCTTCTTTGGTGGCGGCCGCGACAACAACGACAGCAACGGCATCTTCATGATTTTAGGCATTGTGGCTGCCATCATCGCGCCGCTCATCGCATTCTTATTGCAGCTAGCAGTATCACGTAAGCGCGAATTCCTAGCCGATGCTTCCGGCGCGCTGTTAACTCGTTACCCCGAAGGTCTGGCCAGCGCCCTTGAGAAGATCGCCACCTACTCGCGGCCGATGCAGCATGCCAGTACGGCGACGGCCCACCTCTTTATCGCCAATCCGCTTGGCAGCCAAGGTGTCGGCGGCGCCATCGCCGGCCTGTTTAGCACTCATCCGCCGATTGACGAGCGGGTTAAGCGCCTGCATGGTATGGAGTCTAAAGTATGACCGGTACCAAGAAACTCAGCCCCAGTTGGCGCTTAACCGCCGCTAGTCTCTCTAGCTGGCGCAAACACCTCAAGGCTTTTACGCTAGTAACAGCGGCAGTAGCGATTCCGGCCAACTTGATCCAATTAGGCACTCCCAGCGGCGACTCCTCACTATCGGCTTATTTATCGATTGCGGCCATCGTGATGAATCTGGCGCTAATCTGGACAGTTGTCCAAATTGAGAGTGGCCATAAAGTTAAACTGGCTGATTCTTATTACAAGGGTACCGCCAGTTTTGTGCGTTTCCTACTGGTATCAATGCTGATAGTGGTCGAACTGGTGCCGCTGGCGCTGGGACTGCTGCTCTATAGTGTTGGTGTCGTTGGTGCCGCTCCCGGCACCGTCGCTCTTGAAAAGGGCTTCGTTGGGCTACTGGCGCTGTTACTAGCCGCGCCCAGTCTGTGGCTGGTTAACCGCTCGGTCTTGGCTCTGATTGTTGCGCCGGCCACCGAGCTTGCACCAATTGCAGCCGTGCGCCAGAGTTGGCGCAGCGTTAAGGGTCACAGCTGGCAGGTGTTGCGGCGGCTTGGTTCATTAATTTTGGCGGCACTCTTGCTCGTCGCAATTCCCGCCTTAGTGCTGGTTTACCTGTACGATCGCACTACCAATCGCGGCTTCCTGGCTCTCCTCCAAGTCTTTACCAGCCTAGTAATTCTGCCCTTCATTAACCTGTATTTGTACAAACTCTACCGGGAGCTGACGGCGTGACCAAGGCTGAGGCCGCAGTTCGCATTGAGCGCTTGCGTCAGCAAATTAACGATTATCGGTACCAATACCACGTGCTTGATCACTCGATCATGTCGGAAGCCGCTGCCGATAGTTTAAAACACGAATTATCAAAGCTAGAAGCCGAATATCTCGATCTGATTACACCGGACTCGCCATCGCAACGGGTGGCCGGCAAAGTCTCGGAGCGGTTCAAAAGTGTCCACCACGATTCGCCGATGCTCAGCCTCAACGATGTGTTTAGCCGCGACGAAGTGACAGCTTGGGTGGCGCGCTGCCAGAAACTACTCGGACCACATGTTCAGAGTGAATATTATGCCGAGATTAAGATGGACGGGCTGGCGGCTTCGGTGGTGTATCAAGACGGCTTGTTAGCCCAAGGTGTTACCCGCGGGGACGGCCAGGCCGGCGAAGACGTGACGGCCAACTTGCGTACTGTCGAGACGATTCCGCTGCGCTTGCGCCACGATGCGTCCGTGCCCCAATCGGTTTATCGGGGACGGTTTGAAGTCCGCGGCGAAGTGCTGCTATACAAGAAAGACTTTGAGGCTTTGAACAAAGTCCAGGAAAAAGCCGGCAAACCGCTGTTCGCTAACCCGCGTAATACCGCCGCCGGCAGCATTCGCCAGCTCGATCCAGCGCTCACCGCCGCCCGCCGGCTGAGTTTCCATGTTTACGGCGTGCCAACTGAGATCCCTGGCATTACTACCCACGCCCAGGAGCACGATCTGGCTCATAAACTGGGCTTTAAAGTCGAGCCGCATAGTGAGCTGCTTAAAAATGTCGACGCAATCATGGCCTTTGCCGAGGCATGGGGTGAGCGGCGTAAAACTTTGCCCTATGGCACCGATGGGCTGGTGACGACCATCAACGCTCACGACCAGTTCGTGCGCCTCGGTGTGGCCGGCAAAGCTCCCCGCGGGGCTGTTGCTTATAAGTTTGCCGCTGAGCAAGCTACCACGCGGGTTAAAGACATCCAGATCAGCATTGGTCGTACTGGCGCTGCCACTCCGTTTGCCGTACTCGAACCGACGCTGGTGGCCGGCAGCACTATTCAAATGGCCACCTTGCACAACGAGAGCGAAGTGCACCGCAAAGACATCCGTATTGGCGATACCGTCGTCATTCAAAAAGCCGGTGATGTTATCCCCGAAGTCGTTCAATCCTTGCCAAAGCTGCGTACGGGCAAAGAAAAGGTCTTTAACCTGCCGACCCATTGTCCTATCTGTGGCACCAAGCTCGAAAAGGGGGATGCCGAAGCGGTCTGGCGCTGCCCTAACTTTAACTGCTATGCCCTGGAGCGTGGCCGGATTATTCATTATGCATCGAAGGATGCGCTGGACATCGAAGGTCTCGGCGAGCAAACCGTCGACGCCTTGCTCGAGTCCAGACTCATCGCCGACCCGGCTGACTTGTACCATTTAACCACCGATGATGTGGCCGGGATGGAGCGCTTTGCCGAGAAATCAGCCCAGAACTTGGTTAACGCTATCCAAGGTGCCAAAAAGCCCACGCTCGATCGGTTTATTTATGGTCTCGGCATTCGCCACGTTGGCGCTCAAACCGCCCGGGATCTGGCGGCGTATTTCGGTACACTTGCAGGTTTCGAGGAGACAAACATTGGCGAACTAACTAGGATTGAAGGAATTGGCAAGGTCGTGGCTGAATCGATTATGGCTTGGCAGAGCGATAAACGACAATCTCATGTGCTTGAGAAACTGGCCCAAGAAGGTGTTAAGCCAGAAAAGTTTCATCAAATCCGCGGCAAATTAACTGGTCAGGAGTTCGTTATAACAGGTACGCTCGACTCTTCTAGCCGCGAAGTCGCCGGCGAGAAGATCGTCGCCCTCGGTGGTACCTTTAAGAACGCCGTTACCAAAGACACCACTTACCTGGTAATCGGCGCAAACCCAGGTGCGTCGAAGGTCACAAAAGCCGGGAAGCTTGGGACAAAACAGATTAGTGAAACCGAGTTACTCAAGTTAATTAAGCCCTAATAAAGACGAAGGCCCCCGACCTAAAGGTCGGAGGCTGGGGGCTAATAGCCCTTCGGGCTGGAACGGTCAGCCGGGTGGCGGCTGACGTTGGTGGTTGTATCCAGCTCCCTGGCAATGCGGGGATCGGACTGCGTCCTCGGCTCACGTGTAGTTGAATGGCTGCCGCCGGAACCGTGGTGGCCGGTCCCTTTGGCGAGGCCAGCCGTGGCCCGCTTGCGAGCCTCATCAGCCGTGAGCATCGTGCGAGAGCTGAAGTTGCGTTTGCCCTTCTTAGACGGCATGGCGCTTCCTTGACTGGGGCTCGAGGTTGCCAACCGCGACGTCTTCGGCCGGGTTGCTGTAGTAGAAGGAGGGCGGACAATTGTGGCCCGAGTCGAAATCCGGGTGGTGGCCGCTGGTGCCGACATGCATCAGCTGCTCAGCATCGATGGCGGCGACCTCTTCCCTGGTTGGCATGGCGGCACTCCCGCCGCGCTGGCCAAACGGATCGAACGTCATACGGCCCTGCTTGGCCACTACTCGCCCGATGTCGCTATCGGCAAAGTCCTCGATCTCGTCCGGTCGCGGGTTGCGCAGACCACGGCTGCGCGGCGGCGGTGGGATATTGCGCCGGTTACCGGGCATAGCTACAACCAAGCGGGCTTCTGCCCTGACGCCATGGCGACAGCGGTTGCAGTTGCAAGATGGGCTCCTTTGATCGGGGTGTGTGCGCGGCTCGCTCGAATTGCCAGGGCGGCAGTTGCCCGGCGAGCTGGTGCTCGTTGAGGATCCTGGCCTTACGCCGGGCACTTCTACGCCGCCGGCTGCGGCTGATCGGTGGGCTGGCACGATCCTTGCGTGGCACTTGTCTCTCCCGGTGCTAGATGCGCCTGGAGGCACGTTTGGCATTGAGACGACTTCTGCGCCGCTCTTTGGCCTCCCTTTTCCCCTGAACCTTCTTGTTGCCTTGCAGGCGTTGCTTATCGCTCAACGATCCCCCTCGGGTTGGGCTGGTGGCTGTCGGTCTTGGCTCTGTGACGTTCTTCTCTGCGGGCGGCTCTGTCTTCGCGCCTCTCGTCGGCTCTTTCGCGTTGCGCACGTTCTTTGAAGTTGTGGGCACGACCCTTACGGCTACTCGGCACCGAGATGCTCCTCTCGAGAGTAGGGCGTTTGAGAATAAAACAACTTTAAATGCTTATGTCATTGTTGTCAATAATCTTTGACCCTCCGACTATCCAAGAATGCTCTCGGATTGTATAATTACGGATATGTCTAAGATTACGGATGATGAAGTTAAACGTTTGGCGGTGCTTGCGCGCATTGGCTTGAGTGATGATGAAGTCAGGCGTTTGGCCGGTGAGCTTGATCAAATTGTGGGGTTTGTGAAAAAACTGCAAGCTGTTACGACCAAAGATGTACCACCAACCAGCCAGGTCACCGGCTTAATTGATGTGTGGCGAGCCGATGAGTCTAAGCCCAGCCCAGTTAGTCAGACCGATCTGCTCCAAAACGCAGTTGAGACCCAAGACGGCTACATTAAAGTCCGGCGGGTGCTATGAGCGATCTTGTCCGTCCCATCGAAGAACTGGCAGCCGAGGTACGGGTTGGTAAAATTCGGGCCGAAGCCCTTGTCAAGCAGTCTCTCGAAGCTATCAAATCTAGCGAATCGTATCACGCGATTCTAGAAGTTAACGAACGCGCCATTGAGAGGGCTCGGACGATCGACTCGCATATTCAGGCCGGTAAAGATCCGGGGAGGCTGGCCGGCATACCCTACATTGCTAAAGACAACTTCTTGACCCTCGGCACCCATACCACGGCTGCTAGCCACATATTGGAGCCGTTTGAGGCACCGTACCAATCAACCGCCATTAATAAACTCGAGGCTGAGGGTGCGATCCTCGTGGCAAAGGCCAATTTGGATGCTTTTGGCCACGGCGGCTCCACTGAAAATAGCGACTTTGGTCCAACTAAAAATCCGTGGGATGATTCGCGGGTGCCGGGCGGTTCTTCCGGCGGTCCGGTGGCGGCCGTGGCATTGGGGCTAGCTAGTTTCGCCGTCGGCACTGATACCGGCGGTTCTAATCGTCAACCAGCCGCCTTTAGTGGTGTGGTCGGGCTAAAACCAACCTACGGCCTAGTCTCGCGCTACGGCGTCGTAGCTATGGCCAGCTCGTTTGACACAATTGGTCCGCTAGCGCGGTCGGTGGCCGATGCGGCTTTAGTGCTCGATGTGATAGCAGGACGTGACGTGATGGATGCCACCACGATAGAACGCTCAGATCAGTCATATGCCGACGTGACAGCTCCTAAGGCTGCTAAGCTCGCTCTCGTCAAAGAGCTGTATGAGGCAGCGCCTCAGCCTCTGCGCGCGCTCCTGGATGATCAGATTGAACAGTTGAAGGCGGCTGGATATCAGATCGAGCTAATCAGCCTGCCGATGTTGGGCGATCTGGCGCTGGCCTGTTATTACGTGCTGGTACCGGCCGAAATCAGCTCGAATTTGGAACGCTACGACGGCATTAAGTTTGGCTATAGCGATAAAACTGCCACCACTTTGGCTGAAACTTACGACCGGTCCCGCGACCATGGGTTTGGGGCCGAGGCTAAGCGCCGCATCTTGATCGGTACCTACGTGCTCTCAAGCGGCTATTACGACGCTTATTATAAGCAGGCCCAACAAGTCCGGACTTTGATCGTTCAGTCCTTCAATGAGTTATTCGAAAAGTACGATGGGTTGATTGGGCTAACCTCGCCATCGACTGCGTTCAAACTTGGCGGCAAACCGGATCCGCTGGCCATGTATCTAGAAGACGTTATGACCGTACCGGCTAGTTTGGCGGGACTGCCGGCCATTAGCATACCGCTCGGTTTGGTTGAGGGGTTGCCGGTAGGAATGCAGATACTTGCTAAACAGGGTGCGGAGCAAGTATTGTTCGGAATTGCCAAGGCCGCCGAGTCGTCGATCAACTTTACGGATCAATCGAAGGTGGCCTCATGATCTGGGGCCTGCTCATTATCGTGGCGGCCGGAATCTTGATGCTGGCCGTTGTGACCGGCTCCGGCAAACGTCCAGCTAGACGCAAACAACGAACGAGCCGGCTCGACTATGACTTGGTGCGCAGCCGTTGGGCGGAAGTTGAGCAGATGTCAAAAAATGGTGGCTTAGGGCTTAAGGGAGCCATAACCGAGGCCGACAAGTTGCTCGATTACGTCATGAAGGGTCAAGGCGCGCGCGGGGAGACTATGGCCGAACGTTTAAAGTCTAGCCAACCGCGCTTGAGCGACAAAGAAGCCGTTTGGCAGGCCCACAAGCTGCGTAATCATCTCAATCACGAGGTTGGCTTCGAGGTAGTGGCCTCGCATGCCCGTGAAGCTATTAACGCCTACGGTCGGGCCTTAAAGGATTTGGGGGCATTAAAGTGAGCGAACTAAGACCAACAATAGGCATCGAAACGCATGTGCAGCTGGCAACCAAGTCAAAGCTGTTCTGCGGTTGTAATAACGACGCCCGCGAAGCCGCTCCTAATACACTAGTGTGCCCGGTTTGTTTGGGCCTACCTGGAACATTGCCCGTCCTCAATCAACGCGCCATCGAGTTAGCAATCAGAGCCGGGTTAGCATTGAACGGCGAGATTGCCAAAGAGACTAAATTTGACCGCAAGAATTACTTTTATCCGGATCTGCCCAAGGGTTATCAGATTACCCAGATGGATAACCCGATTGTGGGTAAGGGAAAGGTCGAGTTTATGTTAGATGGCAAGTCGGTCGCAGTTGGCATCACGCGCGCCCATCTGGAAGAAGACGCCGGCAAACTAACCCACCCGGACGGCGCCGATTACTCGCTGGTGGATCTCGACCGCGCGGGGACGCCGCTGCTCGAGGTAGTGTCGGAACCTGATATGCACACTGCAGCTGAGGCCAAAGGCTATGCTCAGGAGATTTATAACTTGATGCGGTACGCCGAGGTGTCGGCCGCCAACCTATATTACGGCAATATGCGCTTCGATGTTAATGTCAGTGTGGCGCCCCAGGGCGAGCTTGGTACGCGGACGGAGACCAAGAATCTCAACTCCTTTAAGGCCGTTGAACGCGCCGTCGAGCATGAAGTGAAGCGTCAGACCGAACTGATTGGCAAAGGGCAAAAGATTACCCAGGAAACACGTGGTTGGGATGAAGCCAAAGGCCAAACCTTCCCGCAACGCAGTAAAGAAGAAGCCCACGATTACCGCTACTTCCCCGAGCCCGATTTGCCGCCGGTAGTGGTGACTGCGGCAATGAAGACGGCGGCCGGTCAAGATCTCGTTACGCCTAATATTGTCAGAGACAAATTGGCGGCGTTTGGTCTGTCGTCTCATCAATCCGAGGTATTGGTTGCGAGTCCCGATCTGTCGAAATTGTTTCTAGGGGTTGCAAATATTGCTGACGGTGCTGGACAGATTCGCGTCGCTGGCTGGCTAACGGGTGAAGTCTTGCGAGTACTCAACGCTGAGCCAACCCTGGCTGAGACGGTCTTTGGACCCGATCGTTTGAGCACCCAGTCCTTGATCCAATTGTCAGATATGGTGGCCGCAAACGAGTTATCATCGACAGCGGCCAAAACCGTTTTGGAAGAGTTGATGCGAAACGGGGGAGACCCCAAGGGGGTGGCCGGGCGGCTCAATTTGACCCAGGTATCGGATCTGGATGCACTCGAAGCCATCGTGGATCAGGTAATTAAAGACAACGCCCAGATCGTTACTGACTTCAAAAACGGTAATGAACGGGCGCTGCAAGCATTGGTGGGGCAGGTAATGAAAGCTTCAAAGGGGCAGGCCAATCCACCCAAGGCCCGTGATATACTAAAAGCGAAGTTAGAGGCCTAAATGCTGCAATTTGACCTGAACAATACATCCCTAACCGATCCGTTGGTTAACGGGGCTGAGCATATATTACCAAGAATTCCGGAAGCTATTGCCGCGTTGTTGTTCGGCTGGGTGCTGATCAAACTGGTCTCGTGGTCGGCCCACTTTTTGATCGGTTTCGCGCATTTGCCGCGCGGTCTCAAAGGTATCATTATCTCGTTGATCGACGCGGCGTTGTGGATATTCTTGATCATTGGGTTGCTGCAAGTACTAGGACTAAACAACATTGCCTTGGCTTTCTCGGGCTCGATCGCAGCCGTCGGCTTGGCCATTGGTTTGGGCGCGCAATCGCTGGTCGGCGATATTCTGGCGGGCGTGTTCCTGGCTAAGGACCGCGATTTTAGCGTTGGTGACCAAGTTAAGGCCGGTGACAGCACTGAAGGGATTATTGAGTCGATGGATATGCGTCGCACCCGTATTCGTGATAAACAAGGTCAACTACACGTGCTGCCTAATTCGGTCGTGGAGCGCAAGGAGTGGATTCTGATCGAGAGTCACATTCAGCGCCGCAATCCAAAGTAGCTTACGCTTGCACACACAAGCCTAGCTGGTATAGGGTAGAAGTATGGGAGTAGAACACATCCTCATTATTATTCTGGCGGTGATCGCGATTGTCTTCCTGATGGCTGGGCTGGTTGTGGTAGCCTTATTAATCGCACTAGTGATGACGCTCAGACGACTAGCCAAAAAAGCTGAGGAAGCTACCGAGAACTTAAGTGAAGCAGCCCTCGTTTGGGGTAAAAAAGTTGCCCCGGCAGCGCTGTCGGGGCTGTTAGCGGCCGGATTCAAGCATTGGCGTAAATCTAAGCACGGGGGAACAAAACATGAGTAAGTCCAACGACTTTATGAAGGGGACGCTGGTAGGAGTCATTGTTGGGTTTGTGGCGGGACTACTATTGGCTCCAGAAAGCGGCCAAAAAACCAAGGCGAAGTTGAAGCACCAGGCCAAGCGTTTAATGGGCGACGCCCAGGATCAGGCTACGCATATGCAGCGACAATTGGGGGCCAAAGTTGAGCAACTCAAAGAAGTGGCTAAAGACCTGAGCGGCCAGGCCAAGGAAGACAGCCAGTCTTTGATTGCCCGCGCCGAGGTGATGAAGCAGGAGCTGCGGACTTCAACCAAATCTTTAGCTGAAGCCGGGAGGGCCGCCAAAGACGAAACACTGGCTAGCGTGCGCACGATGATGGACGAGGGTTCAACCCTGATGACTGAACTCGAAGAGGTGACTAAACGTCTTTTGTCTCAAGCCAAAACGAAATTGAAAAATGATGACAAGGCCAGCCAAGAAGCTCTTGCCCGGGTAGAAGAGTTGGAGCAAAACGGCCACCAGGCCAACTAGCTCGTAGCCGCTATCAGAGTGCTTATGCTAAAATAGAGGTGAAAGGGGTGGAGGGTGTCACAACCACTGACCAACGAGGAGTTGGCCAAAAGTTTTGTCCATTTGCATAACCACAGTCACTACAGCCTGCTCGACGGGTTGCAGAAGGTGCCTGAGATGCTTGATCAGGTACAGGCGTTGGGCATGAACGCAGTGGCGCTAACCGACCACGGTACGCTCTCGGGTGCAATCGAGTTCTACAAGGGTGCCAAAAAGCGTGATCTTAAGCCAATAATCGGTATTGAGGCCTATGTGGCGCCACGCGGTTTGGAGAATAAGTCCGGAAAGATCGATGCTAATCCGTACCACTTGATCATTTTGGCTGCAACTACCGAAGGCTATCAGAACTTAATGCGGCTGTCTTCGATCGCGCACTTGGAAGGGTTTTATTACAAACCGCGGGTTGACCGCAAGCTGCTCGAGCGCTATCACGAAGGCCTGATTGCCCTGTCGGCCTGCGCCGGCGGCGAGGTGGCGACTCATTTGCGTAACGGCAACTATGAACAAGCCCAGGAAGTGGCCGAGTGGTACGAGGCTACTTTCGGCAAAGGCAATTACTACCTAGAACTACAGGATCACCAGCATCAATGGGCTGAGCAAAAGGTGATTAATGATGGCGTCCGCCGGATTGCGAAGGACACCGGTATCCCGATGGTAGTAACGGCCGATAGCCACTACTGCCTGGCCGGCGACAAAGAGGCCCACGAGATTTTGTTATGTGTTCAAACCGGCAAAACCATGGGCGATACCGATCGTATGACTATGGAGATGGACCTGTTTTTGTCTGATCCCAAAGACGTGGCCAGGCGTTGGCTAACTGAGGAGCCCGAGGCAGTACTTAACACAGCAAGGATCGCTGAGCGCTGCCAGGTCGAGCTGGAACTGGGCGGCATTCACATCCCAACGTTTCCGGTGCCAACCAACCAAACCGAGCGCGAATATTTGCACCAACTAGCCTATCAAGGCTTGGCTTGGCGTTACGGCGGCATTGCCAAAGAAGACATCGTCCACTACAACAAGGAAAAAACCAGCGAAGTGGTGGATCAACTTGCTATCGAGCGTTTGGAGTATGAGCTGGGTGTCATTGCTAACATGGGCTATGACGGTTATTTCTTGATCGTGGCCGACTTTATTAACTGGGGCAAAAACCAAGGCATCATTTTTGGCCCGGGTCGTGGTTCGGCGGCCGGTTCGATCGTGGCCTACGTCCTGAATATTACCGACCTTGATCCGTTGGAACATGACTTGCTGTTTGAGCGCTTCTTGAACCCGGATCGCATCTCAATGCCTGATATCGACGTCGACATGCAAGACACCCGCCGCCAAGAGGTGATTGATTACGTGGTGGGTAAGTACGGCGAACAGCAGGTTGCCCAGATTATCACCTTTGGTACTATGGCGGCGCGCAACGCCGTGCGCGATACCGGCCGGGCCCTTGGCATGACTTACGGTGAGGTCGACGCCATCGCCAAACTCATCCCGCAACCAATCCAAGGCCGCCATACTCCCTTGAGCGTTTCGGCCGGTATCACCCGTGGCAAGGGTGACCAGCGGGCCGATCCGGAGCTCATGCGTGAGTACAAAGACAACCCGCGGGCTAAACGCCTGATTGATACCGCTATCCGCCTGGAGGGCACAATCCGCTCAAACGGCGTTCATGCTGCCGGGGTGGTCATCGCACCGGCCGAAATTGTGTCGTTCGTGCCATTGCAGCGGGCTCAAAAAGGCGGCATTGTCACTCAATACGAGATGAACACCATCGAGGAACTGGGTCTCCTCAAAATGGACTTTTTGGGCCTGTCGAACCTGACAATTATTAATAACGCCCTGCGCATTATTGCTCGGGTTCATGGTCAAACCATTAATACCGCCACCATCCCGTTGGACGACGAACTAACCTATAAAATGTTGGCTCGCGGTGATACTACCGGCGTTTTCCAGCTAGAATCGGCCGGTATGAAGCGGTACTTACGCGAATTAAAACCCACCGTATTTGAAGATATTATCTCGATGGTGGCGCTATACCGGCCGGGTCCAATGCAATGGATTGATGACTTTATTGCCCGCAAGCAGGGCCGCCTACCCATCGAGTATCTGCATCCGGCCATGGAATCGGCGTTAAGGAGTACTTATGGCGTAATCGTGACCCAAGAGCAAGTCATGCAGATTGCCAAGGAAATGTGCGGTTTTACCGGCGGCCAGTCCGATACCTTGCGTAAGGCTATCGGTAAAAAGATTCCCGAAGTGATGAAGAAAATGAAGACCGAGTTCATTGAAGGCGCCATTAAGACCGTCGGTGCCGACCGCGGTACAATGGAAACACTATGGGGTCAGCTGGAAGACTTTGCCGCCTACTGCTTCAATAAAGCCCACGCTGCCTGCTACGCTCTGATTGCTTATCAAACTGCCTACTTGAAGGCCCACTACCCGGAGGCTTTCATGGCGGCCCTCATGACCAGCGACTATGGCAATATCGACCGCATTGCCATCGAGGTGGCCGAATGCCGTCGCATGGGTATCGCCGTGTTGCCGCCGGACGTTAATGAAAGTTACCTGGAGTTTAGCGTGGTGCTGGGTAAACGCGAGATCCGCTTTGGCCTGTCTGCCATCAAAAACGTCGGCATGGGCGCGATAGAAGCTATTCTGGCCGCCCGCGAAGAGCGCTCGTTTACCGGCGTCGAGGACTTTGCCCGCCGGGTTAGTGCTAGTGAGGTTAACCGTAAGGTTTGGGAGTCGCTGATTAAGGCTGGGGTGATGGACCGGTTCGCCGAACGTAGCGAGCTATTGTTTAACCTAGACACGTTGTCGGGTTATGCTGCCAAAGCCCAAAAGAACGCCCTGACCGGACAAATCGACATTTTTGGCTCGCTCGGCGTCGAGGAAAACATGCCGCACTTATTCCTGGAGCCCCCGGCAGTCATGTCCACTCCGGCCGAACAGCTTGGTTGGGAAAAGGAACTGTTAGGGTTGTATCTGTCGCGCCATCCGCTCGATAGCTACGAGGGCTTCCTGCAGCAACAAACTAAGCCGGTTGGCACCCTTACGCCACAAATGGAAGGCCAGGCCGTTACGCTCGGTGGCATCATAACCACCGTCCGCAAAATTACCACCAAGAACAACGCCTCGATGGCCTTTGTGGGGCTGGCCGATAAGAGCGGCGAAACCGAGCTGATTGTGTTCCCTAAGGTTTACGAAACTACTACTGACCTATGGCAATCCGATCAGGTGATAAAAGTAGCCGGCAAAGTTTCTACCAAGGACCGTGAAGGCAAAGCTACTAGCGAGATTAAAATCATGGTCGATAAAGCTCGTGCGCTGACAGACAAAGACGCCGCCGCCAAATTTGATGAATCCCGCATCGAAGAGCCTGTCTCCGCTGAAGTCCCCCGCAGTCTCACCATTAGTCTCACCTCGCTGGCCGACCCGGTCCTGCTCAACCGCATTAAACAAATGTTATCCGGTAGTGCCGGCGACTGCGAAACCTACATCATAGTCGGCGACGAAGAGGCCAAGAAGATCCGCTTGCCCTTTAAAGTTAGTGTCAGCCCCACCCTCATCTCCCAGCTTGGCGCCGCTTTGGGCCAGGAAGCTATTAGCGTTGCATAAATCGTTTACTAGTAAAGTATTAGTCAATTAATATAGCGGCTGCCCGATTGGCCGTACGCTTCTTGTTCATATTTGTTCCGGCGGTATCCGTATCTGAGTGATTGGTAGAGGTAAAGCAATGGGTGGATGAAGGGCGCTCGCATATGCTGGCGCACATGGATAAGCTCGTGTTCCAGATCATGCTCCAGAGTCTTGCCCATGAGGACGACATTGCCAATCGTTACAGCCCGGACGCCTTGCTGGCCACCGACCCATGATCGCCACCACAGGCTCTTAACCGTGAATATCAGCGCTAAGGGATGGCGGTTAACCCGTAGTGATGTTGGGATCGACGTGACCACATAAAGCAGCCCAATTAGAGTCCAAGGTAAATTGAGTAATAAACTAACAAGTTCCATCATTTAAGCTTATCAGAAAGTGAAGGAGCCCTGACCGGGGTCGAGGACTCCAATCGGGGCTCAGGTGAACTCAGGCACTTTTGGCTTTGAGTTCAGGGGCAGGTTGCGGCTCATCCGGGGCGTCTGTGGGGACGGGCTCGTCGCGGGCGAATTTGATCCGTTCGACCTCGGCGATCGTTTCCAGCTTACTGCCGCTCGGTACCACCATCATTTCGCCAGTACTGGTCTCGGTGGCGGTGTACCCGAGGACTTTTGCTTCGGCGCCACGGGTCGGCGTGATGTAGACAACCATCGGGTAGTCGTATTGTTTGCCGCCGTGGAACAGCAGCACCGATACGCGGACCTGGAAGGGGTTGCTCTGGCCGCTGCGGGTGTAGGTTACCTCGACAGTGGTGTCGGTATACCCCGGGCGAATCAGGACCTGCTTGGTTCGCTGGGAGCAGTTCAGCCCCTCGGTTTGGCATAAGTGCTGTAGGGCAACCTCGGCCGCGCTTTCTGCCAGTGTCTGCTTGACGCCGCTTTGCCACAACTTCGGCTCGCGTCTCCAAAATCTTATTCTCATCCGTGCCTCTTCTCCTGTGGGCTGCGAGATCTTGACAGAATGCGCCAATGATACCATTTAGGGGCGGGAAATCAATAGTTAAAAAGTAAAATCCCCCAGCGGGGGGCACCCTAGTTGCCCAGATTGCCATAATATGCTAAAGTACTCAGGTTATGATCGAAGCAGCCACCATCGGTAACGAATTTAAGAAGTCCGCCATCGCCCCCGTGCGCTCGGGTGACACGGTTCGCGTGCATCAAACCATTCGGGAAGGTGCTAAGCAGCGCGTCCAGATGTTCGAAGGCGTTGTGATCCGCACCGATCGGTTGGGTACGGTGTCGGCCTCTCTGACCGTACGTCGGATTGCTAGCGGCGTCGGGGTAGAGAAGTCATTCTTGCTGCATTCCCCCAATGTTAAAAAGATCGAAATCATCCGCCGGGCCAAGGTCCGCCGTAATTATTTGAGCTACCTGCGCCAGCGCCGTGGTAAGAGCGCTCGCTTAACTGAGCAAGGCTTTGACCGCCTGGCCGTCAACGCCCTCAATAATCAACCCGCCGAAGATGCTAAAGTTACCGAGCTTGACGAAGAACCAATCGACGATGAAGAGAATCAGGTGGTTGAGCCCATCGAAGACGTGATCGCTGCCGAAAACAAAGCAGCCGCCGAAGCCGATTCAGATCATGACGGCGATGCCGACGACGAAGCCCAACTTGATGCCGAAGAGACAAATATTGGTCTGGGTGATGCCGGCCAAGCCAGCTAGACCAGATAGAACGCACGAACAGGAGCTTTGGAGCGAAGGTCACAAGCTAGTGGCCGGTGTCGACGAAGTCGGCCGCGGAGCTTGGGCCGGTCCTTTAGTCGCAGCGGCTGTCATTTTGCCCGAAAACTGCGATTTAACGGGTGCGAGAGACTCAAAGTTATTATCGAGAGTGCAACGATTAAGGCTCTATCGAGCCATAAAACAATCAGCGGCGGATATTGGTATTGGTTGGGTGACTGCGGCCGAGATTGATCAGATTGGCTTATCAAAGGCCCTTCAGTTGGCGGGTTGGCGCGCTCTCGAAGCCCTAGATTCTGTTGATGTGGTTCTGCTCGACGGTTCGTTTGATTATCTCCAGCCCAAATATCAGGTCAAAACTGTCGTAAAGGGCGACAACCGCTGCCTGAATGTAGCGGCGGCTTCAATTGTGGCTAAGGTAGCGCGGGATAATTATATGGCGCAGTTGGACCGGCTGTATCCGAGTTTTGGTTTCGCCGCAAACGTTGGCTATGGCACCAAACAACATCAAACGGCGTTAGTCGATGGGATAACCCCGTACCACCGCTGCAGTTTTAAACCGGTGAGTCTGGCGGCTAGTGGTGTCCACAACTGATCTGGGCCAGCGGGCCGAAACAGCGGCTTGCGGGTATCTCGAAGGCCAGGGTTATAAGATCATCGCTCGCAACTGGCGCAATCGTTGGTGCGAGCTCGACATCGTGGCCGAAAAAGCCGGCGTTGTCCATATTGTTGAAGTGAAGTACCGCTCCAATCTAGACTATGGCACCGGTCTTGAGTACATTGGTCACGATAAATTAAAGCGATTGACGCGAGCGGCCAGTATGTTTATGACCAGTCATGGACGCGGCCGGCCGTACCAGATCGATGTTATTGCTATTAGCGGTGAGCTCAACCAGCCTGCAATTATGTTGGCGGAGAACATTACAGCTTAGGTATTACCAGATTCGGACGCGTTGTTCCGGTGCAATATAGAGTTTGTCGCCAGATACCACATTAAAGGCCTGATAAAAAGCATCGATATTGGGGACGACGCCATTAACACGGAAGATTTCGGGGGAATGTGGGTCCGATAGTAGTCGCTGTAACATGGTTTCGTCACGGGTGTGGAGGCGCCCAGTGAGGGCGTAGCTGAGAAAAAATCGTTGCTCCGGCGTGAGCCCATTAACGTTTTGTCGCTGGCCAGTTTCAGCCAGCTTGTTTTGGAGGGCGTCGAAGGCAATCAGCAGCCCGCCCAGATCAGCAATATTCTCCCCGAGGGTAAGTTGGCCGTTAACATGTCGCCCAATTAATTCAAAACCGTTGTAGTGCTCCACAAGCTGCTTGGCGCGTTTATCAAATGCCGCCCGGTCTTGCTTGCTCCACCACGATTTGAGGGTGCCATTGGCGTCGTATTGACTGCCCTCGTCGTCAAAACCGTGGGTAATCTCGTGGCCGATAACGGCTCCGATTCCACCATAGTTAGCGGCAACATCACCTTGAGCATCGAAGAACGGCGGTTGCAGAATTGCGGCCGGGAAGGTGATGCTATTGGTATTTGGCCAATAACAGGCGTTAACCAAGGCCGGTGACATGATCCACTCTTTGCGATCAACTGGTTGTGTAAGTTTGTTAAGCTCATGAGCGTTCTCGAATGTGCTGATGGCCAGGTAGTTTTGGGCAAAGTTGTGGCCAAGCTCAAGGGCGTCGTAGCTGCGCCACTGTTCTGGGTAGCCCAGGAGTGGCAGAAAGGTGGTTAGCTTATCGTGAGCTTGCTGCTTAGTTGATGGGCCCATCCACTCAAGTTGATCGATTCTTGAACCCATGGCGGTTTGGATATGGGCCACCAGGTCTTCGATGGCGGTTTTGGCGGACTCATCGAAGAAATGCTCAATGTATAGCTGGCCTACTGGTTCGGGCAAAGTGGCCAGACACATTCGGCTCATACGCATCGCTCGCGGCTCGAGCCGCTTTGAGCCTTTTAAAATCTTGCCAAAAAAGTCGAAACTTAGGTCCTCGTACCGTTTGTCGAGCTTACTCATAAAGTAGTAAAGCTGATGAGCAATTAGGTAGTCGCGCCACTGCTCGATAGGCGCTTGGGCTAAGAGCTGGTTAACCCCTTTCGTAAATACCGGCTGGCCGACGACTAATTTGTTGATCCGAGGGCAACCAATCTGCTCGATAAATTTGGCCCAAGTAATAGCGGGAAATTCATGCTGTAATTGATTGATGGTGTACGGATTGTTCATGGCCACAGGATCACGTAATTCGGCCGCATCTAATGACACCTGGGCCAATTTAAGTTCCAGGTCGTAGACGCGGTCTGCCCGCTGTTCGGGCAGATCTAATCCTGCGAGTGCAAACAGTTTTGTCAAATACTCATGATATTTTTTTCGAATGGCCTTAAAACTAGGCGTATCTTCCAAGTAATAGGTGCGCTCCGGCAGGCCGAGGCCGCCCTGCCACAGTCGAACAGTATAGTGCTGACTGTCCTCATTGTCTGGCTCGACGATTAGCTCCCAGATTGGCCCAATGCCACGGGCGAATTGTTCTGCGATGTAGGTATTGAGGTCGGTTCGATCAGAAATTTGATTGACGGTGCTTGTTAGTTGACCGACAAATTGGGGTGTCGCCTTGGCGATGGCAGACTCATCTATAGCGCTTTGATAGTACTGCTTGGCAATCCGGCTGAGGGTACCATCACTAGCTTCGATCTTTGATTGTAGTAACTCGATCAGCTTGGCCAAGTTGTCGTCGTTCAATTTAACAAAAGCTCCATAGGCAGACTTGTCATCCGGAATCGGGTGGGCATCGAGCCAGGTTTTGTTCACGTAATGAAAAAAATCATCCCCTGGCTTGATTGTCTGAGATAGTTCGTCACTAAATTTCATAAGTCTCCTTGGTACCTTAGCTTAGTTATGTTGGGGGATGGGTCGTCAGGAAGCTGGCAATGGCCTCAAGATCGCGCTTACGCCAATCGGCTTGAATACGAATGCGCTCTACGCCTTGTTTGATACTACGGCTCATTTCCGGTGTGCCGTTGGCAGCCAGAAAACTCTCGATCTCATCAGCTACTTCACTGCTCGCAAAGACCATACTTAGATAAGTCGGCAGGCGGCTGAGCATGTGCCCGGCCCCACCGTAGCGCTGTTTGAGCTCGGCCCAGTGTTCCTTGATGAAGTCCCAGCTCTGCTGTTTGGCCTCGTCGTTAAAGAGTGTGTAGGCCAGGTAAATAATACTGTCTTGCGAACGTACATCTGGGCTTAAGGTGGCTGCTAGTACCTTGTCGATGGCGGCCTTGTCGGACGCGCTTGCTAGACCATAGAAAAGCCGGCGTTTTTCCTCCTGTTGATCGGAATCCCTGTACAGCTGCCATAGTTGCGTTTGGGTGGCGGCATCGCCAAACTTACCACTCAAGCGATAAACCGTTTGGCGCAGGTTTGGGTCGAGGTTGCCGTTTGCCATGTAACCGCCAAACTGCGTTAGCGCCTCATGCCATACATCGCGGTCGCCCGCCATACCGGCCAGCATCAAAATGATTGGGCGCAGCAGGGTCTGATAGTTCTCCTCGTTAGGGGCCGCCTGCCAGCCCAAACGGTTTACCAGGCGGTCGCTTAGCTGGATCACGAACTGTTCGAGCGGCTTTTGGCAGTCGCTGCCTTCGGCCAGCAACCGGTAATCCCCGAGTCCGGCCGCAATCGCTTTCCAGACGATCAGGTTATCGTCGGGCCGGTAGGCCCGCAACAGTTCCAAAACTGGTTTGGCGCCGAGTTGGCCCTGGCGATTTAGGGCTAAGGCATCGGTTAAAACGCCCCATCGGTCAATGGCGTTTAGTTGTGGTATCTTAGGCGATAATTGTTCTAGCTGCCCAGCGGTGTAGCCGGTAATGTAGAAAGCTGTTTGGTCGAGGTTGGGCTTAAACCAACCGGTGAGCTTCAGCTCAGTTGCGGCCTTGGTGGTGCTGAAGAGCTCCGTACGCTTGATCTCCCCTTGGCTCGTGACGGCGCTAATTGGCACCGGCCACAGTAACGGACTGCTGTGATCGCCAAAGCGCTTTTGTTTGATCGCGCCATCCGCGAAGCTCACGATAGGGTAACCGGGCTGCTTGGTCCAGGCTGACATGACTGCCGAAACCGGTTGTTTGGAATACGATTCGAGCTCGCTCCAAAGGTCAGCGGTCGTAGCGCTGGTATATTGATAACGCCGCAGATAGGCTTGTAAACCGCCGCGAAAGGCCTGATCGCCCAGATAGTGGTGCAGCATCCGGATAACTGAAGCGCCCTTCTCATAGCTAATGGCGTCAAAGATTTCCGATATCTCGGACGGGTGGCGGACCTCAACTTCGATCGGATGGGTGTTGGCTAGGCTGTCGAGCTCACGGGCTCCGGAATAGTCGTCGGCAACGAACTTCTCCCAAAACTTCCACTCCGGAAACAGGTGGTCACTGGCCAAATACTGGATCCAGCTGGCAAAGCCTTCGTTGAGCCAAAGGTCGGTCCACCAGGCCATAGTCACTAGGTTGCCAAACCACTGGTGGGCGAGTTCGTGGGTTACCACCATAGCCACGCGTTCGCGGTTTGATTGAGCGCTCGAGCCCTCGCTTATCAGCAGATCTGACTCGCGATAGGTCACGGCGCCCCAGTTCTCCATGGCGCCGGCGGCGAAATCAGGCACGGCTAGCATATCGAGCTTAGCCAGCGGGTAGGGTATGCCGAAGTACTCCGTGTAGAAGTCGAGCGTCTGGGCGGCTGTTTCGAGCGCGAACCGGCCATCGTCACGCTTATCGGGAGTGGTGTAGACGCGCACCGTCACCCCGTGCTTTGTCGTGGTTTCGGTGTAGGCCATCTCCCCGACAATAAAGGCTACCAAGTACGTTGACATGATTGGCGTGGGCTCGAATTGATGCCGGGTTCGTCCAGCCTGCCCTTGGGTTTTAGTCACCGGTGCATTCGAAACCACCGTTAGCCCAGTTGGTACGCTCAGGCTGGTAGTAAAGGTGGCCTTGGCGGCTGGTTCGTCGATGCAAACAAAGCATTCGCGGGCGTGGGTGGCTTCAAATTGAGTAGTGGCCCAGTACTGGGTTTGACCTTCGGATTGATAGCTGCTGCGGTAGAGGCCATGCAGCGAGTCGCTAACTACTCCAGAGATCTTAAGCTTGAGCCGGTGTGGGCCGGGCGCTAGCTCACCCGGGGCTGTTAATATCACCGTTTCTTCAGCCCGATCGTATCTAACAGCCGTGACCGTTTGGCCGTCGATCGTGGCAGCCTCAACCTTGGGTCCGTTGCAGTGGAGCTCGAGCTGAGCGGTTGACGCCAAGAGCTCAAACTCCAACTCTTCATCCAGCGCATAGCTAAAGCCAGCCATGTCGATGTCCAGATCAAGACGGTAATAAGTGGGCTGAATGCTCTTCAGGAGGCGTTTAGCAGCTTTCATATATCTAATTCTAGGGGTTAAGCTGGGCCCTCACAAGCTTGACCGTTACTTCCGAATCTGCTATCATTAATTCATACAGAAAGTCGGTCCGCCGGCTTTTTTGCTCAAATGGGTACAGTTAAATAACAACAGAATAGGAATAGAACAATTATGCAACCAAACTTTTTACAAGCCATTACCCTCATTGCCGAGGAGAAGAACCTGCCGCGCGAGATTATTCTCGAAACAGTTGAGGTGGCTTTGGCCGCCGCCTACAAGAAAGATTACGGCGATAAGGACCAAGAAGTCCGCACCTCGCTCGATGACAAAACCGGCGAAGTGCATGTATTCGTGACCAAAGAGGTCGTAAAAGCTGATGAAGACATCGAAAATGCCTTCTTGCAGATAACGCTATCTGAAGCCAAAAAAATTAAACCTAAAGCCAAAGTTGGCGATATGGTGGAATACGAAGACCACCCCGAGGACTTCGGTCGCGTCGCCGCCCAAACCGCCAAACAGGTGATTATCCAGCGCCTGCGCGAAGCTGAGCGCGAAATTGTGTTTGCCGAATATAAGGACAAGGAAGACACACTGTTGTCCGGTACCGTCCAACGAATTGAAGGCAATACCATTTTCATTGATCTGGGCAAGGCCACCGGAGTGCTATTCCCGAGCGAGCAGATTCCCAATGAACGCTATTACCCTGGTCATCGGATTAAAGTCTATGTGGTGCGGGTAGAGCAGACCAATCGGGGTCCGCAGATCGTGTTATCTCGCGCTCATCCCAACATGGTGCGGCTGCTGTTCGAGCTGGAAGTACCCGAAATTGAGACCGGCGCCGTAGAAATTAAAGCCGTGGCTCGTGAGGCAGGCGTGCGTACCAAAGTCGCCGTGGTTTCCAATGCCGATGGCGTTGATCCAGTTGGTACTTTTGTGGGCGGTCGCGGCTCCAGGGTCCAGACGGTGATGGGGGAGTTGGGCGAAGAGAAAATCGACATTATTCCGTACAACGAAGACTCGGCTACGTTCATTGCTAGCGCCCTGTCGCCAACCAAAGTGGTTAATGTGTCACTCGACGAGGCCGACAAAAAGGCCACCGTGCGCGTGCCGGAAGATCAGCTGTCGCTAGCCATTGGCAAGCAGGGTCAAAACGTTCGTTTGGCGGCCAAATTAAGCGGTTGGAACATCGACATCATTAGTGCCGATGAGTCCCGCGTTGAGGCTACTGCCGATGCCGCGGAAGTTGTTGAAGCGCCGGCTCCCAAGCGCCGCTCTGATCTGGAGGGTGCCTTAATTGACGCCGTTAACGAAACCAGCGAAGCTGTTGCCGAACCGGCTACTGAGGCGGTTGAAGTAGAGGAGCCAGTTACTGATGCTATCGCCGAGCCGCCGGTCAAAAAAGCTACTAAGCGCAAAACTATTGCTAAAAAAGCGGTCAAAGATAAAGATAATGTTGAATCGGGCGCCATTGGTGAAGCTGGACCAGACGAACCGGCCGAGGAAGCGGCAGGGGAGGCAGCCGGCGATGATGCCGCTTAGTTCTTAAGCTTGGACCCGGTGCTATAATATAAGCAGACAGTTACGGGTTGGGTAAGTCCGTCATTTGGGCGGATGGATAGGAGGAGAAGGGTATGCTAGACGCATTTGAACGATTAACTGAGAACGCTAAACAAAGCTTAGAAAACGCCGATACGATAGCACGGGAAACCAGCGCTGGCTACATTGGCACCGAGCATATTCTCTTGGGCGTATTGCACCAGGACGGTTCGATTGGTGCCAAAATTTTGATTGAAGCCGGGGTCACCCGCGAGAAGGCCGAGCGCTGGTTGTCCGGCAGCTCGGGCGCAGTGCTATCCGGCACTAACCGCAAAGGCCTATCTGAAACTGCTCGTGACACTCTCACCCGGGCCTTACGGACTGCCCAAGAGTTCGGCCAACCCTATGCCGGTACCGAGCACATTTTGTACGCTATTTTGGGCCAAAAGAATGCTCGCGCCAATTCATTATTAAAGGAAATCCAGATTGATCCCGGCATGATCCGGGCTGAACTAGAAGGCTATTTGAGTAATCAGCATTACTACTTCTCGGAGGAGTCAGCTAAGTCCGCACCCAAGAAACCGAAGTCGAAAACGCCGGCCCTCGATCATTTTGGGATTGATCTAACGGTCAAGGCCGCCGATGGCGCGCTCGATCCGGTTGTGGGCCGCGAGCGCGAAATTAGCCGGGTGATCTCGATTTTGAACCGCCGCAGCAAGAATAATCCAGTCTTGATCGGCGAACCAGGCGTCGGCAAAACCGCCATTGTCGAAGGCTTGGCCCAGCGCATTATTAGTGACGACGTGCCCGAAATGCTGCTGAGTAAGCGCATTGTGATGCTGGATTTAGCTAGCATTATCGCCGGTACCAAGTACCGTGGTGAGTTTGAGGAGCGGCTGAAGAAGATCCTTGATGAGGCCAAAGCCACCCCGGACGTGATTCTGTTTATCGATGAGCTGCACACGGTGGTAGGCGCCGGAGCGGCTGAAGGCGCCATCGATGCGGCCAATATTTTGAAGCCGGCTCTCTCTCGTGGCGAGATCCAAACGATTGGTGCCACGACTTTAGAGGAGTACCGCAAACACATCGAAAAGGATGCTGCATTGGAACGCCGCTTCCAACCGGTAGTCGTGCCCGAAACTACGGTCGAGGAAACCATCGCTGTGTTGAAGGGCCTACGCCAACGCTACGAAGAGCATCACCGGGTTGAAATTACCGACGAAGCCATCGAGCAAGCCGCCCGATTAGCCAAACGCTACGTAGTCGACCGCTTCTTGCCCGACAAGGCCATTGATCTGATCGACGAGGCGGCTTCGCTAGCTCGGATTAAGCGCGGCGGCACCAACAAGAGCGTCCGCGGCTTGCAACGGCAACTGTCGACAGCCAAAACCGAGATGGAGGAGGCGGTTGATAACCAAGATTTTGAACTGGCCGCCCGCCTCAAGACCAAAATCAGCATCGTTGAGCAAAAGTTGTCTAGCCAACAGAGCGAGGACACCATTCAGATCGGGCCGGAAGATATTGCCCAGGTTGTTAGCTTGATGACCGGCGTGCCGTTGACCCGCCTGGTTAAAACTGAAGTTGAGAGTTTGGTGAAGCTCGAAGGCAAGCTGCGCAAACGCGTCATCGGCCAAGACGAAGCCGTGCGCGAAGTCGCCAAAAGTATCCGCCGTAGCCGGACGGGGATTAGCGATGCCAAACGCCCGATCGGTTCCTTCATGTTTTTGGGTCCAACGGGTGTCGGCAAGACCGAACTAGCCCGCGTGTTGGCGGCCGAAATGTTTGCCAGCGACGATGCCATCATTAAAATCGATATGAGCGAATTCATGGAGCGCCACAACTCGGCTCGGTTAGTGGGAGCGCCCGCTGGCTACGTTGGTTACGAAGACGGCGGCCAACTGACCGAATCGGTCCGGCGCAAGCCCTATAGTCTGATTCTGTTAGACGAGATCGAAAAAGCTCACCCGGATGTATTCAACATGCTTTTGCAGGTATTAGAGGACGGGCAGCTGGCCGACGCCAAGGGCCGCAAAGTCGACTTTCGCAATGCCATCATCATCATGACCTCGAACGTGGGGGCTGATAGCCTGTACCGCGAAGCTGCCCTGGGCTTTAAAACCGAGACAGCCGATGAGCTCAAGCAGCTCGACGAGGCCCATGCCGAGATCAGCGAAAAAGTCGTTGGCGACCTCAAAAAGACCTTCCGCCCCGAGTTCCTGAACCGGCTCGATAAAGTGGTGGTGTTCCGCAGTTTGAGCCGCCCTGACGTGCGCAAGATCCTCAGCGTGCAGTTAGCCGATTTGGGCAAGCGGGTGTTTGAGCAAGGCATTAGTCTCAAAGTCATGAATTCGGCCCGCGATTATTTAGTGGAGAAGGGCTACGACATCGACCAAGGTGCCCGCCCGATGCGCCGTGCCATCCAAGACTACATCGAAGACCCGTTGGCCAATGGCATCCTGTCCGGTCAATTCAAGGCCGGCGATACCGTCACCATCCTCCGCCGCGGCGACGGTTTGACCTTGGGCGCCGCTACCTTGAAGGCCTAAGCAACCCACTTAAAGACGTTTCTTAAGAGCGCTTTTTAGGGCAGCCGAGGGTCCGCCCAGCCCCAGCTCGGTCCGATTGGTGCCGGCCTCTTCGATGATCTTTGCCATGCCCCAGCGCATCAGTTTATAGGTTAATTTTCCTAAGGTCGCGTATTCGGCCACTTCTTTGTAGACTTCAGTTTTACGTCCGTCCGCCCACTGGTCAAAATCCGTTGGCTTCTGGATCACTATGGTTGGCCAACTAACGAGTTTGGGATTAATCCGTTCATTCTTAACAACGGATGTTTTTGGCTCCTTAAAAGGCTTAAAAGAAGCATAAATCATGGCCTCACCACCAGGCGCCAACACTCTCATAATCTCTTCTGACACCAGCCCGGCTCGGTCTGGCTCGAGGTGCTGAAACATAAAACTACTGGTAATGCGCTCAAACGAGCCGTTTTTAAAAGGGAGTGCTTCGCCAAATGCCGCTACGCTATGCTCGGTATTAGTTGGACTGTCGTGGCCATAACCAGGGTCGAGCCGAATAACAGTTGCCTGGTGATCGGGCGAATTCTTAACCTGCTCGGCAAAGGGGGAGTCGCCGGCCCCAATATCCAGGATCAGTTCGTGAGCCTTACCAACTTCATTACCAAAATAACGCTGGTAGTCTTCGATGCCACGATTGTGGGTTCTTGCAATAGTGTCGAGCTCACCTGAGTTAGGAAATGAGATGTCCTCAGACGGGTTATGTGGGCCTTGTTCGCTCATAGTACGACAATAGCATAATTAATAACGAAAGAGCGCTCCATAGTGTGGAGCGCGGTGGGGAGGGCCACCCGAAGGTGGCCCTCCCCTGGGGCGCCGGGCCAGGCGCGATCAGGTGGTGGGCACTAGGGCACGTTGCGTGATCACTCCATCGTGGTCCCGGTTGTAGGTCACGATGTCCTTCAAGAAGGTGGCGAACAGGCCGACCGCGACGACCATCAGCGCGAACAAGAAGACCGCGACCAGATGGTCGTTGTGCACCTCGTAGGTCAAGTTGGTCATCTCGGCCTTGATTGTCGCCAGCGGCGCGAGGAGACCGAAGACCAGCAACTCGAGGACGATCGGCTTGACCGCGACGGTCTTGCCCTGGTGGGCTGCGAGGTGTTCGAGGACGAATCGCCGCACCAACAGCATCGCGGTGAGGCTCAGGACGATGAAGGCGGCTGTGTCGAATGGATGGTCGCGAGCCACTTCGAGCTGAACGCGCAAACCGAAAGTGGTCAGCGGCATTGAGAACCACCAGATGGCGAGGTATCCGCTGACGATGGCTCCCATCAGGAACCACCACTTCCTATCCAGGTGCGGCATGGGAGCACTCCTTTGTTTGGGTATGGGCTGAACTCCGTTGCTAGAGATTATTATAAGTGTCAGCACAGTTTTGTTAAGATGATTAGCATAAAAGATTTACTCGCACCAGCGGTCATTCGAATAAAAGACTTGGCGCGAGCATTGTGCCCTCGTGTGAGCTAGGCCACCTGTTTGGCCAGCCAATCCTGCCAGATGGGTGCTAGATCAAGCTTGCCATCCAGGATTTGGCGAACGATCTCGGCGTAGAGATGCCGCTCTTGGTTCTTGATGCGTTCGTGCAAGGTGGGCTCGTCGTCGTCGGGCAAGATGCGGACGGCGTGTTGGCCCAGAATCGGCCCATCATCAAGATTCCAGGTGGCCAGGTGAATGGTGCAACCGGTGACTTTGACGCCGGCCGCTAAGGCATCTGCCACCGCGCGGTGCCCCTTGAAGGCTGGCAGCAGCGCCGGATGAGTGTTGAGCACGCGGCCGCCGAAGTTCTCGAGCGTAAACATGTCAGCTGAGAAAACGCTCATCCAGCCGGCCATAACAACCAGGCCGATGCCGAGCGACTTGAGCTCTTTGGCCAACTTGATGGTGTAGGCGATGCGGTCGGGGTCGCACTCGTCGGTATGACGGTTGTATTTGCCTTCGCGTAAACGTACCAGCACTTCGATGCCAGCCTCACGGGCAATGTCGGCTGCCGGACACTCCATATCGACTACCACCAGATCTGGTTGCAGCTCTTGTTTCAGCATGGCGGCGAGAATCGAACCCGTGCCAGATGCCAGTACTGCCCACTTAATATTTGCGCTCATGTTTCCTCCAGAATCTTGGCAGTCCAAACTGCACGGTGGACATTGTAACTCGGAACGGCCGAAAAGCCCAGGCCAACTTATTAATTGAAAACGGCCCCAGACCGGTTGGTCTGGGGTCTGGTGGGCAGCCGAGGTGCTGCCCACCGCGTTTTGAGAACTTACCGCTCTGATCTATCTCTACGTGGGAATTGTTTGTCGAGCAAGGCGTTCATGGCCATAACCCGTCCACTGGTGGCAAAGGACCCAAACTCGGAGTAGCAGAGCTGATCTGTCACGAGGCGAGCCAGTGGGGCAAACTCGTCGGGGTCGAGCCCCTCTGCAAGCTTGCCAAACAGCCACCACACCCCACTAACCCTCTTCCCATTTTGGTTGTGAGATCTGGTAAAGGCTTTAACGGCTTTGCTCAATCTGCGCTCGAATTGATCGTCGGGAGCCTTGAAGGGTTCGGACAAATCTTGATTGCCATGGCCAGAGGCATCACCCAGTCGATTCTCGCCGGTCAGGATGTTGAGCAGAACCTTGGGGTAGGCCTTTTCGAAATCGGTTGGACTGCGCCAATTGGCATCGAGCCACACTCCGACCTCGAAAATCCCCAGTACGACGCCCATTACATAGTGCGGATCGAGTCGGAAATCGTCGATTAGTGGCCCCGCGAAGACCTCGATGCAGTCGCTGGCTTTTAGCGGCGAGTGGGCGGTGATAGCCAGCATGGCGTTGGCCACGGCTTCGTAATCACCGCAGTCTCGGCAAATCAGAAGAATCGGCCGCATCTCGCTGCTCAGAATGGGGTCGGAGGCCATAATCAGGGCGGACAACACCTTTTTATCGATGTCCGAACGTTGCTCAACGTCCATGTATAGATCGATGACAGTTTGAAGGGACTTGTGCATCCTCTCTCGAAGATATTGGCTCCTCTGGGAGCACTGGTCGCGCTCTCGCGCTGATTGCATAGTAGATCAGCTGAGAGAAAATTACTAGTTCGCTTTTTGTTCGGTTTGTGATACACTGGGAGTATGCCGAAAGTATCTACTCAGTACGTGTGCCAAAGTTGCGGGGCGGCCCGGGGAAAATGGGCCGGGCGCTGTGACGCCTGCGGGGCTTGGAACTCTTTGGTCGAGGTGGCGCCTACCTCTAGTCAAACTAATCGCTCCGGAGCCAAAGCCTTTAAACCAGAGGCGCTGGCTGAGCTTACCACTAATGACGTTAAGCGCTTTTCGAGCGGCCTGGCCGAGCTTGATCAAGTCCTTGGTGGTGGGATTGTGCCGGGCGCGGTGATGTTGCTGTCTGGCGATCCCGGCGTTGGTAAATCGACATTGGTGTTGCAGGTTGCTGCGGAGGCTAAGAATGGAAGTCCAACCTTGTATGTCAGCGGCGAGGAGTCGGTCCAACAGATTAAACTGCGGGCCGAGCGGTTGGGGGCCGACCAAGCCAACATCGCGGTCGCGAGTCAGACAGACGCTGACGCGGTCGCCCAAACTATTCTAGAAGGCGGTTATGGACTGGTGATCGTCGACTCGATCCAGACGATGGCAACCGGGTCGCTGACGGGCAGTCCCGGTACGGTTGGGCAGATTACGGCGACGGCGCAAATAATCGCCGGGGCGGCTAAGGCCAGTAATACGGCCGTTATCATGATCGGGCATGTTACCAAAGAAGGTAGCATTGCCGGGCCGAAGATCCTGGAGCACCTGGTTGATGTAGTTCTTTACTTAGAGGGGGAGCGCTACGGTGTCTTTAAGGCACTACGCGGGGTAAAGAACCGCTTCGGTTCGACTAACGAAGTCGGGATCTTCGAAATGAATTCGAGTGGATTGGCGCCGGTGGCCAATCCTTCCGAAGCCCTGTTGGCTGAACGTCAGACCGGCCCCGGTTCGGTAGTGCTGCCAACGATGGAGGGTACACGGCCATTGCTGGTGGAGGTACAGGCGCTGGTGTCTCCTACCATCTTTGGCTATCCCAAGCGCACCGCGGTTGGCTTCGATCTTAACCGGCTCAACTTACTGCTAGCGGTGATGAATAAACGGGCTGGGATGAATTTGAACACCCAAGACGTGTATGTTAACGTGGTGGGAGGGCTCAAAGCCAGCGAACCGGCCAGCGACCTCGCAATTATTCTTTCTATCGCCTCCGCCCATAATAACCAAGCCTTATCAAGCGACACGGTCGTCTTTGGGGAAGTCGGCCTTGGCGGGGAGATCAGATCAGTTGCTAGTACCGACCGGCGGCTAGCGGAAGCTAAAAAACTCGGCTTCAAACATGCGATCGGTCCCAGGGCAAACGCCAAAAACGGTAACGTAGCGGCGGCTAGCGACGTAGCTGGCGCACTTAAGTTAGCTTTCAGCTCCAAAGTCTAAACTGCCATTATTGAGGATTTATCCAGATGAGTATCGTTATTATTCCGATCATATTGATCACGGCTGTACTAATTATCGCCGTGTCTTTGCGGGTTGCCCAAATGCCGTTGTACCGGTTGGTGCTCGTGGCGGTTGGAGCTATTATCGGGTTGCTACTGGGGGCACTATTTAGCATACCGGTGGCCAATCTGCCGTCGCCGTTCGGCAGTATTATGCCAGCAGTAATCTCGCTGGTGTTAGCCGTGGGGGCCGTGGCGGCGTTATTAAAACAAGGCGACTATATCGCCGCGCACGTACCAATCTTAGCCAAGTTGTCTGATCCCATCCCGGTGGTGCACGAGGACAAAGAGGATAAGTCTGAGGTTCATGCGAAACCCAAGGCGGAGAAAGTTGTTAGAACCAAGCAGATCCTGGTGGATACCTCCGTTATCATCGACGGGCGGATTGCCGATATTGCCGGAGCTGGATTTATTCAAGCCGATCTAGTGGTGCCGCGCTTTGTGTTGGCTGAGCTGCAAAACATTGCCGATAGCGACGACGGGATGCGCCGCAGCCGCGGCCGCCGGGGGCTCGAGGTGCTGAATCAGCTGAAACAAATCGACGGATTAAAGGTCGAAATCTCTAATATCGACTTGCCGGAGATTAAAGAGGTGGATGCTAAGCTAGTAGCCCTGGGGAAGCAGCTGTCGGCTGATGTTCTAACGACTGATTATAATCTAAACCGTGTGGCTCAGATCGAGGGCGTACGGGTACTGAACGTTAACGAACTGGCCAACGCCATCCGGCCGGTGGTGCTGCCGGGCGAGGAAATGCTGGTTAAACTTGTGCAAGCTGGTAAGGAGCGCGACCAAGGCGTCGGTTACCTCCCCGATGGCACCATGATTGTAGTTGAGCAAGGCGACCAACTGATTGGCCAAGAAATCATGGTTGAGGTCACTCGTGTGTTCCAGACCGTCGCCGGAAAAATGATCTTTGCCGCTCCCAAGCAACCCATTGCCGACCTTGGTTCTGATAGGGCCAAGAACTCCGAGCCAGCTAAGCCAAAGAAGTAGCTTTACTCGATCAAAGCCATTATTCCGTCATGACCAAGCCGCCTCCTCATTTTTCTTTTAAGGTGGATTTCTGTTTCGTCTATTAGCCTCCCCGGCCTTTATCCATCTCCACATGTATCACTTTTTCAAAAAAAGTTGATGCACACATGTGTGCATGGTTTTTGACAAGCGACTCAGGAAATACTATGGATAAAAGCTCTAATAAGCCTAAAAAAGCATCAAAAGGTGTGATTGTGTGAAAGTGTGAAATCACACATGTGTGCACATTCGGGATTGTGAAAACACTCATGTTCTAGGAAAAGTTTACGATGATACTAATTCAAACCTACTGAGCCGTGAAGCTGGTGGAATTAGTTGAAGTAAGTAAGGTTGTACCTTGATATGCATCAACGTGCCAGCTATAGGGGCCTGGTGCGCTAATCGCTGTCACTTGACTCGTTATGGCCGTAGTCGCAACCGCCGCCCCGTTAATAATCAACTTGTATGCCGATGCTCCAGCCAACGGCTCCCAACTAAAGATAATATTGCCAGTATTTCTAGTACTGCCGGCGGCTGGCGAAATATTGCTATAACTGCCGCCGGAGTAGTTGGTGTCGAAGGTTTGAGTAGCCTGGTACAACCCAGAGTCGGTTACGATCATCTTAAAGACATGATCGCCGGTGGTCGAAGGGGTGTAACTAAAGCTCGGGTAGCTGCCGGCGCCGTTTTCCTGCGAGGTCGAGATGACTTGGTCATTATCGGTAAACTGCACTTGGTTAACCGGGAAGGTGCCCGAGGTCCAGCTACCAGAGATAGTATAGGGGCCACCGCCTTGAACCTTGAAGCTCGAGATGGTCGGCTGAACATCGCTGCAGCTGTGGACATTATCGGATGCTGTCGGGATAGCTGAACCGGTGTAGCCGAGCTGCTGCGCCAATACTTGAACCGGCGCATTCCAGCGGGCAAACGACGGATCGGTGGTTGGCACCTCGGCCTGCATATTATTAGAGTTCACCGTCTCGATGGCGGTTTGCGGGGTGCAGGACGTGGCCAGCAGCCCACTGACTTTATCAACCTGAGCAGTTTTGGAGTCACTGGCGGCTGGAACATTGTACCAGCTCGAGAAGATATCGGTGCGGGTTTGCTTGGTGGCGCTGGTAACGGCCCGGCCGGTCACTCCATCGATCGCAACTGTCTTGATCCCGGCGGGCTGCGCGAATGGTTGATTGGGCTCATTCTTGGTAGCGGCCACCATAAAATCATGCCAGATCGGGGCCGACACGTCGGCGGCTTCAGCCGTCATGTCGCTGCCATCATTATTGCCCGCCCATACGCCGGCTACTATCGATTGGGTATAACCGACCGTCCAGGCGTCGCGGTAGTTCTCGGTAGTGCCAGTTTTAACGGCCGCGGTCTTGCCCGGAACAATCAACGGGGCATAGTGGACGCCAAAGGACAGCGCGCGGGCGTTAGGGTCGGTTAAAATGCTGTTGAGCTCAAACACTACTTGCGGGTCTAAGACTTGTTTGGGCGTTGGCGGCTTGGTGTTATCGATCAAAGTTTTGCCTTTAGAGTCAGTAACCTTTAGGACTGTCACCTGGGGCACATGGTTACCGCTGGTGGCAAAACCGCTGTAGGCGCCCACCATTTCGGAAAGTTTAACCTCGCCCGAACCCAGCACCAAACTCAGCCCGTACTGATTTGGGTCGCTCGAGAGGGTGGTAATGCCAAGACTCTGGGCCGTTTTAATTGAGTTAGAAATACCGGCCAGATACAGTGCTTTAACAGCTGGGATGTTGAGCGAGTTGCCCAAGGCCTGGCGGATTGACACCACGCCGTAGTTACAATTGCAGTAGTTCTTAGGGGTATAGCCGTCGCCAAAGTCGGTTTTAACGTCATATAAGGTGCTGCCGGGCCCATAGGTGGTGCCAGTTTTATTGGCAAATAGGGTTGAGTATACGAACGGTTTGAAGCTTGAGCCTGGCTGCCGGAGGGCGTTAGCTACATCGACTTCACTTTGGCTAAAGTTGCTACCGCCGACCCAGGCCTCGACGTCGCCGGTCTTGGGGTCCTCGGCCACTAGCCCGGCATTACTACCGCCAAACTTTTTTACTCCAGTCATGTTGTTAGCCACGGCTGTCTCGGCCATACTCTGGTCGCTTAGATTCAGAGTCGTAATTACCTTGAGACCGCCGGAGTCGACTTCTTCGTTACCGAGTTGGTCGTCTAGTTGTGCCTCCACATATTTTACAAAGAATGGCGCCGTGATATTGGCATAAGCCTGCGGTACCTTGGGGATCTCGGCTAGAATATCTACTTGCTTAGCGGCGTCGGCTTGGGCCTGGGTGATGTAATGCTGTTGGGCCATTAGATCCAAAATGCGATGCTGCCGCGCGATCAGATCGGGCACGTGGTCGCCGTAAGGTGAGTAATAACTAGGCGCGTTGGGGATAGCGGCCAGTAGCGTCGATTCCGGCAGCGTTAGATCCTGGGCGTTTTTACCAAAGTATGTCTTGGAAGCAGCTTGAATACCGTAAGCCTGGGTCCCGTAGGGAATCTCGTTGAGGTAGAGCTTAAGGATGTCGTCTTTCTTATATAACTGCTCAATTTCCACCGATAGGATTAGTTCTTTGATCTTACGGGTGAACGTCTGCTGGTTCGATAAAAGGGCATTCTTAACATACTGCTGGGTAATAGTCGAACCACCTTGCAGACCCTGACCACGGTGGAAAAGGTCATCGAAAGCTGCCCGCAAGATGCTTAAGCTCGAAAAAGCACCGTGATGATAGAAATCCTTGTCCTCAATGGCGACCGTGGCGTCTTTAATAGAGGCGGGCATGTCGCTAAAGTTAATGACGGTGCGGTTGACGTCGCCATGAACTTCATATAGCACTGTGTTGCCGCTACTGTCGTAGAACCGGGTGGTCTGGGCCGAGACGGTGGCGTTGATCTTGTTTGGACTTGGCAGATCTTTGGCTACAAACAGCACTAACAAGAAGAGCAACAAGAAACCGACACCAACAATTTTTGCTGCCATAACGGCACCCTTGCGGCTCAACCAGTAGGCTTTCAGATTAGCTGGTTTGAATGAATCGAGAATTTTTTGCCAACGGTTGCGCGCTGCCACCGGAGTAACTCTACGAGTAACCCGAGACTTCTTGGTAGTGCTCACGCGGCGCGGTTTGGGCTTGGCCATATACCAGGTGTTTCCTTGCATTTATTATAGCAAGCTCTAATGTAGCGTAACAGTCTTAAACCCAGCTGGGAGGGCTCTCGTATGGTATAGTTTTGGGTATGGACAAAAAGCTGTTGCGGGGTATAAACGAAGTCATCGACGAAGATCAGTTAGCCAAGCTGCTACGCAGTAAAAAGAAGCTGCGGCTAAAGTTTGGCGTTGATCCGTCTAGCGCCGACATTCATCTTGGTCATAGCGTGCTGCTGCGGTCTTTGGCGCGGTTTCAGGATCTCGGCCATACGGTCATTTTTTTGATTGGCGATGCCACGGCCATGATTGGCGACCCATCTGGTAAGAATAAAACCCGGCCGGTACTCACCAAGGCTGAAGTCGACGCTAATGCTAAAACCTACCTCGATCAAGTCGATAAGATTTTAAATGTTAAGAAAGCTGAAATTCGCCGTAACAGCGAGTGGTTCGGTGATATGAAACTCACCGATATCTTAAAGCTGACCGGGCAATTTACCGTTGCTCAATTAATCGAACGCGATGATTTTAGTAAACGACTGCAGGAAGGTAGCGATTTGGGGTTGCATGAACTGCTGTACCCAGCGATGCAGGCTTATGATTCGGTGATGCTGGAGGCCGACGTCGAGTTTGGCGGCACTGATCAACGCTTTAATATGTTGGCCGGCCGCGCCTTACAAAAGAAAATGGATCAGATGCCGCAACAGGTGGTTATGGGAAAGTTACTGGTCGGCACCGATGGCAACCAGAAGATGAGTAAGAGCTTGGGTAATTACATTGGTGTGGCCGACCCGGCGAATGAGATGTTCGGTAAGATCATGAGTATCCCCGACGAGCTAATCGCCCCATACTATGAGCTCTGTACCGATATTGGTTTAACTATCATCGATGAACTGGTTAAAACTCTAGCTGACGGCGCCAATCCGCGCGATGCCAAAGCCTCGCTGGCTCGTGAGATCGTGACGATTTACTATGACGCGGGGACGGCCATGGCAGCCGAAGCCGCTTTTACGGCGCAGTTCCGCGACAAGGGTATGCCCGAGGAAATTGAGACGGTCTCGACCAAACTCGGTAAGCGTAAGTTCGATGAATTATTGGTCGAACTAGGCCTAGCCGACAGTCGAACGGCCGCCCGGCGGTTGGTGGAGCAGGGGGGCATGCGCATCAACGGCGAACGGGTCGATGGCGAATCAGCCACGATGGTGGCTGGCGATGTCGTCCAGGCCGGCAAGCGCCGCTTCTTGCGTCTTCAGTGAGCGCGCCGCTCGACCGGCCAGTAGCGTTATTAAAGGGGGTCGGTCCGGCTCTGGGCGTGCGGCTCGAGCGGCTCGGCATCTCGACCAATCGCGACCTTCTGCTGAATTTTCCGTTTCGCTATGAGGATTACAGCAAGGTGGCTAAGATTCGCGACGTCCGTCCCGGTCCGATCAGCGTCGGCGGCGTTATCGAACAAGTGGCAGCGCGGTGGGCCAAGACGCGGCGTTTGCACATTATTGAAGCGATTATTAGTGATGATACTGGCTCGCTCAAGGCGGTGTGGTTTAACTCTCAGTATCTCAAGTCAAAGTTACACCCCGGTGCCACGGTGGTTCTATCCGGCAAGTTGGAATTTCGCGGCAATGACATGGCGCTGCAGGCCCCGCAAATCGAGTTTACCGACCAGCCGGCTGAAGGCAGGATCGTGCCGGTATATCCGGAGACGGCCGGGCTAACTTCGCGCCAAATAGCGGCCCTAATCGTCCAAGTCATTGATCTGGCATCTGAACTGATGGATGAACTGCCCAGTTACCTTTTGAAGGACCACCACCTGCTGCCATATTCCGAGGCCGTTACCAAGCTGCAGCAGCCCCAGATTAGTGCAGATATCACGGAGGGTCGGCGCAGAATGGCTTTTGAGGAACTGTTCTACCTGATTGCTTGTGGCCTAATCATAAAGTCCGAAGTGGCATCCGAACCGTCGGTACAGATTCCATTCGACGAGAAGGTTGCCCAAGACTTCACGGCCAAGCTCACTTTTAAACTCACCGATGCCCAGCGCCAAGCCGCCTGGCAGATCTTAAAAGACATGGCCGGTGAGGCCGCTATGAACCGGCTGCTCGAAGGCGATGTTGGTAGCGGTAAAACGGTAGTGGCGGCGCTGGCGGCCACAATGGCCCAGGCTGCGGGCTATCAAACGGCGCTGATGGTACCGACGGAGGTGTTGGCGCGACAACACGCGCTCAGACTATCCGAGCTGGCCGAAAAGTTGGGATACAAAGTGGCGCGGATTAGCGGTCAAATGAAAGCTGCTGAACGCCGACAGTTAAGCGAGGAGATTGCGTCTGGCAAGATCAGTTTAATCGTTGGCACGCAAGCGCTTTTGTCTGGCGACCTAGTGTTCCACAAGCTGGGCCTAGTAGTGATCGACGAGCAGCACCGGTTTGGCGTTGAACAGCGGCAGTTATTGAAAGCCAAAGCCGGCTATCTACCTCATCTGTTAACTATGACGGCCACACCAATCCCGCGTACGCTGGCGCTTACTATCTACGGCGATCTGGATATTTCGGTCATTGATGAGCTGCCACCGGGCCGCAAAGCCATTATCACGAAGGTGACGGCTGAAAGTGGTCGTCAAGCCACCTATAACCAAGTTGACGCCCTAATCGAAGCCGGACAACAGGTCTACGTGGTCTGCCCATTAATCGAGGAGTCGGAGGTCTTGGCGGCCAAGAGCGTTGAGGCCGAGGAACAGCGGCTCAGGCGCGGACCGTTTTCGCATCGGCGCATGGCCGGACTGCATGGCCGGATGAAGGCAGAGGAGAAGGAACGGATTATGGCTGACTTCGCGGCCGGCAATATCGATATTTTAGTCGCCACGAGCTTAATCGAAGTGGGCGTTGACGTGGCAAATGCCAGCGTTATGATCATCGAGTCGGCCGACCGGTTTGGCTTGGCCACCTTACATCAGTTGCGCGGACGGGTGGGGCGCGGCACGGCTCAAGCCTATTGCTACCTGTTTTCCTCGGCGCAAGATGGTTCCGGTGATAGAAGACTGGCCGCCATGGAGCATAGCGCCGATGGTTTTCGTTTGGCCCAAATCGATATGGCTGAGCGCGGTGTTGGTCAAATCTACGGATTGCGCCAGCACGGCCGCCTTGATCTGCGCTTTGCTGATTTAGGGGATACGGCGCTGTTGGCCGAGGCGCGTGAGGCGGCTCGCGACTTTGTGTCAGGACCGCAGCAAATGGTACAATATCCTCTAAGTGTCCAGCGAATCAACCAGCTCAAGACCGTCACTTCGCTCGATTAAGCAACTATGTACTCAGGATTTATCACTCATCGTCATTCCTATAAACGCATCGGCGTACACCAGCGGCTCGACCGCGCGTCTTATCGTATGATCAAAAATTATTTTGCAGCTGGCAGCTTTCCATCAATTAAGCAGATTTTGCATTTCGAAGGGGTTAATGGGCCGGATGGTCTAAAAGTGAAGTCGCCGGGGGTGGCCGACCCCGACCATTTTTACGACCCACTAGCCGATACTGGTGAGCTGCCCAAGCATGTGGTTCATCACTATAAGAAGTTGGTAAAGGTACTAGAGCAGCGGGACATGGTGCGGGCGGCTTTTGAAGCTAGTTGGCTGGCCCATTACGTGGTTGATGGTTTAACGCCAGCTCATCACGTGTTGCTCTCGGCCGAGATCGACCGTGTCTGCGGTGCCCTGCCGACAAGAGAAGGCAAGTTCCTTAAATACCGAGCGACGGGCGAAGGCTCGATCAAAAAGAATTGGGCTATTTGGGGCACCAAAGGGATTATCCCGACTCATCACAACTTTGAAGTTGGTATTGCTACAGCCATGCTGGGGCGACCAGTGCGGGTACGACTCAATCAGGCCAAGCTGGCCCGGGCTCGCGAGATTGGCTATATGGCCTACTTTAAAGAAGAGGCCTTGGCAGTTGCCAAGCTGGATATTTATACTGAGTTCCAACAAAAGGGTTGGACCACCGGCATTGCTGCCGCCATCCGCACCCAAATCGCCCCGGCCGCCGTACAGACAGTCGGCGTTATTTGGCTGCTAGCCTATCTGGACGCCGGTCTGGCTGACGTTAAAAAGGTGGCCCTGGCTGAGGCCGTATAATGCGTATTTTGGCTGGGGAGTTTAGGGGACGAGTACTGGTTCAACCCAAGACTAGTGCGACCCGGCCTATGACCGAGAAAGCCAGGGCAGCCATCTTTGACGTCATCGGTGACATCTGGCAGGCCGACGTTATTGATGCTTATGCCGGCAGTGGAGCCGTTGGACTAGAGGCCCTTAGCCGTGGTGCTCGGAGTGTTTGGGCTATAGAGACAAATCGCCTGGCTATCCAAGCAATCAAACGAAATTTAAAAGCCTGTGGTTTTGAAGATGAGGGTGGAGGGGTATATTTGGGTCCTGGAGCGATAAGCTATGATCTGTCGGTTCGTTCGGTTGCACAAGTTACCAAAGCCGATCCCGAGGAGTCTGATTGCCAGTTAATAGTGGCTGACCCACCTTATGACACGATCAACCCTTTGGAGCTATCGCTGCTGGCCAGGTTTTTAGACAAAACAGCCGGGGTCATGGTGGTCTCTCATACTAGCAAAATTCCGTCACCTGATATAAAATCGTTTGAGCTTGTCGGGAACAAGGTTTATGGCGATAGCGCCCTGTCGTTCTATCGTCTAAAATAGCTATGACCTAAGCGAACCAACCAAAACTTCAAACCAAGCCTTCAGGCTGTTCGAAGTTTTGTAAGGAAGAACCGTACAGAAGCTGGAGCTTCGATGATAAGTCGGAGTACAAGCTGCCGGTACGGTTCTGACGCGCGGATGTGGTGGAATGGTAGACACGCTAGCCTTAGGAGCTAGTGGGGGAAACCCCGTGAAGGTTCAAGTCCTTTCATCCGCACCAGTTTATAGATTGACTTTTCTGCTAGTCACAACTTATTAACAACATTGACAGTCCTTATGTAAGGGTTTATATTGACTGGCAAGCGCTGAATGCACGCACCACCGCTGTTGGGTGTATTTTCGTGCCGTAGGATTCCAACGAACGGATTCATTGATATCTGGAGGATCGTTTTGACGCTGATGGCAAGAAGTGAAGAACGAGGGCCGATCGAACGGGCCCGTTCAGGTGTGATCGAGCCGGCAGCAGAGGGCAACGGCCCCATCCGCCGGTTGCACGCTAAAGCAACGCCCATGCTGTTCTGTCAATCGTGCGACCGGACGACTGAGCACAACGAGACGTCGGGCAGCATCAGCTGCAAAATCTGCGGCGATGTCGAACTCCTGCAGCTCGATGCCGCCAGCTCGCTAGCCGAGCCCATCCTGCGAGAGCCTGTTACCGCCGGCGCCATGCCGCCCAAACGGCCGGCCAGTAAGCGTCGCATCGGCGGAGGTCGCAAGTGAGGCTCGTCTGGAGTTGTTCCGGCTGCGCTCGCTTGACCGAGAACGGCGGCAGATGCCCACGCGACTGTGGCGCCGCAATGGTGGTCGTCCATGACTTCCATGCCATGCCTGAGCTTCCGATCGACGTCGCCAAGATGTTGCGACAACCGCAGCTGGCCGTCGCCAGCACCTAGATCGCACGCCGATGCGGGAATAGAGGGGGTCCGGAACTCACCTGGAGTTTCCGGGCCCCCTCAGGGCCAAAAACCGGGCCTGGACTAGAAATCCAGGCTCTTTTGCGTTATTATGGGTGCTCATGAACAGCGTGATTAAGAAACAAACCGATAGTGAGGCCATCTTTACGGTCACTTTGGACGAGGCGGCCTTGGCTCAATACGTCACCACCACTTATGAGCGCTTGCGCAAGAATCTGAAGGTGGCCGGATTTAGGCCTGGCAAAGCTCCAAACTCGATCGTTGACCGAGAACTGGGTAGTGGCGCCGTGCAGGGTGAGATTCTTGAGGCAGCCACCAGCCATTCCTATGCCCATGCCGTCCGCGACCACCAACTACCCGTTGTCACCCAGCCTGAAGTGAAGCTGACTAAATTCGTGCCTTACACCGAACTTGAGTACGAAGCGACGGTCGAGCTGTTGCCGCCGATCAAGTTGGCTGATTATAAGAAACTGAAGACCCGGCCAACTGTGGCGAAAGTTGAAGATGACGAAATTGATCAAGTAATCTCCGACCTGCGCCAGCGCATGGCCGAGCGTAAAGATGCTGATCGGCCGGCTCAGAACGGCGATGAAGTAGTAATTGATTTTGCCGGTAGTAAGGAGGGCAAGCCGGTCGAGGGCGCGACGGCCCAGAATTACCCATTGCGGATTGGTTCAAACGCCTTTATCCCTGGGTTTGAAGAGCAGATTGTTGGTCTTAAGGGTGGCGACGAGAAAGAATTCAACATTACCTTTCCGGCCGATTATGGCGAGAAGTCGCTAGCCGGACAGCCCGTTACTTTCAAGATCAAGTTGCACCGCGTCGTGGAAATGAAATTGCCAGAGCTCGATGATGCTTTTGCGGCTCAAGTTGGTCCGCATCAAACCGTGGCTGATCTGCGAGAGGCCGTAACGGATATGATCAAAGGCCAAAAGGGTCAAGACGTGGCGCGTGACTACGAGCGCGACCTGTTGGCCGAATTGCAGCAGGGTTCAAGGTTGAAAGTTCCGCAGAAGCTGATTGACCAGCAAATGGAACGTTTGCGACACGATCTGGAACACAACCTGGAGCAGCGCGGCCAGACCACGTCTGATTATGCAGCAGCCCAAGGTACTGACGAGGCCGGTGTTAATAAGGAAATGGCGGCCGAAGCTATGCGCCGGATCGAGCTGGCATTGATTCTGACCGAAATTGCCAAAGCCGAAAACATCAGCGTATCGCCCGAAGATATTGATGAAGAACTCGGGCGGCTGCGCAGCCAATACAGCGACGCCGAGATGCAAAAGGAACTGAACGCACCCGAGACCCGCGAAGAGATTTACAACCACCTAATGGCCAGCCGCACGATTGCCAAAATCCGGTCATATAACGAGGAGAACTAACATGACTACTCCTACCAACGAGACTTTCTTAATTCCAACGGTCATCGAGAAAACCGCCCAAGGCGAGCGGGCCTATGACATTTATTCCCGGCTCTTAAAAGACCGCATTATCTTCCTCGGCACTAGTATTGACGACACGGTGGCCAATGCCGTGATTGCCCAGATGTTGTTTCTCGAAAACGACGATCCTAAGAAGGACATTCGCCTGTATATTAATAGTCCTGGCGGCAGCGTCTACTCTGGTACCGCCATTATTGACGTGATGAACTACGTGAAACCGGACGTGTCCACTGTCGTTGTCGGTATGGCCATGAGTATGGGCGCGCAAATCCTCGCTTCTGGAGCCAAGGGTAAGCGGTTCACTTTGCCAAACTCTCGTATCATGATCCACCAGGGCCAAGCTGGTTTCTCGGGTGCACCCAGCGACATCGAAATTACCGCTCGCGAAATCCTTAGCTGGCGCACCATTCTTGATCAACAACTGGCCGACGCCACCGGTAAGAGCCTCGAGCAAGTCCATAAGGACACCGATCGTGACAATTATATGAGTGCCCAAGACGCCAAGGACTACGGCATTGTGGACGCGATTATTACACGGAATAAGTAAACCCTCCCTAGCTGTCATCCTGAGCTTGTCGAAGGATCTCTCCTTTAATTCCAAATTCATCTGTGCTACCATCAACGCAGCCTGGGTAGGAGACAAGAGCAGTCCTTATTCGACACCCATAGCCGATGCCTTAGTGCTAGGTGATTGGAAGGAGCAGTACCTTGCTAGACGGACAGAAGTTTATGGCTGCACTCCAGGAACGGATGTGGCTCAGAATGCTGATCGATGAAAGCGCGTCGTCCGACACACACGTAACCATCAAGTGCTATGTGCCGCTTCATCACGGCTTCCTGAGATTGCACTACTGGAACGACAAAAACGGCGATTGGCTCATTGAAGAACCGAGGCCCTGGTACGTCTTGCATGCCGAAGCGTCCAGTGCTGGAAGAGCCGCATCCAAGGAGATTTATTCGTGGCCGGGCGAATGGGTCGCCGATGAGGAGGTGCTCTGCAACGTTCGGGCCAACGGGACGACGAGAGTTATCGAGCGACCAAACGTTGCGGTCCTGGTGCAGCTGGCGCGCATGCACGGGTTGTTACTGGGCCGCATGTCGGATATGTCAGAACGAGAGCCTTCATTCACTGAGGCCCTTCTAGATGCCGAGGGACGGATCGACGGAATAGTCCATGCGGAGCTTGTCGGCATTGGCGACGTCACGCGCATCCGTTGGAGAAATCACTAGCAGTTCGGCGTCTCCTGCCCAGGAGCGCCACTCAGTTTATAGGTTACAGGTTTTAGTTTTTAGTCCGGCCCGACGCCGAGCACTACAAACTAACAACTATAAACTGAAAGAAAAAAAGTGTTGACACTTCTGACAGTCTCCTGCAGAATAGGGTTCAAGAGGATGCTTAAATTACGTGACTGGGGAATAGTCAACTCCCCCAGTTTAATGTGTTTTAGAAAAGCCACTTATTCTTAACTCATCATTTTATTAAGAAGAACAAGAGGAGCACCCCGCCTTGGCCAAAGCAAGTACCACCCGCAAGTACCTCGCCGGACACGAGGAAATTTTGGAACTGCCAAACTTAATTGAGATGCAAACGCAATCGTTTGATTGGTTTACATCCGAGGGTTTGACGGAACTATTTAGTGAAATTAGCCCGATCGAAGACTTTACCGGCAAAGCCTTTGAACTGCGCTTTAAAGACTTCCACTTTGAGGACCCCAAGTACGACGAAGCCACCGCTAAGGAGAAAAACACTTCTTACGAGGTGCCGCTCAAAGCCAATATCGAACTGATTAATAAAGAAACCGGCGAAAAAAAGGCCCAAGAAGTTTTCCTCGGCGATTACCCGTGGATGACTGAGCGCGGCACGTTCATTATTAACGGCGTGGAGCGCGTAGTGGTTTCTCAGCTAGTGCGTTCGCCGGGCGTGTTCTTTACCTCCGATATTTCGAGTGGTTTGGAACTATTTGGCGCCAAAGTTATCCCGAACCGCGGGGCTTGGCTAGAGCTTGATACCGCACCATCGGGTGTTATCTCAGTTAAAATCGACCGTAAGCGCAAACTTCCCGTCACAACCCTGCTGCGCGCCTTTGGTTATGGTACCGATACCGAGATTAAGGCTCTATTTAAAGAAGTTGACACTGGGGAGACGAAGTTCCTCGACGCTACCCTCGATAAGGATCCGTCGTCCTCGACCAGCGAAGCTTTAATGGAAGTCTACCGCCGCATTCGCCCGGGTGACCTGGCTACCGTCGAAAACTCCAAGACTTTGATTGAGAGTATGTTCTTCGACTTTAAGCGCTACGACTTTAGTAAAGTTGGCCGCTACAAGATGAACAAGCGTTTGGGGCTCAAAGTGCCTAACGATGCTGACCACCGGGTGCTGGAGCGTGAAGATTTGCTTGAGATCGTCCGCGAGATCGTGCGTCTGAACAATGGGGACGATCACGGCCCCGACGACATCGATAACCTATCTAACCGCCGTCTGAAGATGGTAGGTGAACTGATCCAGGGCAAGTTCCGCATCGGACTACTGCGCATGGAGCGGATCGTTAAAGACCGCATGAGTGTCTACGACCCCGAGACGGTGACGCCGGGACAATTAATTAATGTGCGGCCAATTGTAGCCAGCGTGCGTGAATTCTTTGCCTCTAGTCAGTTGTCGCAGTTTATGGACCAAGTTAACCCCCTGGCCGAAATTGCCCACAAGCGCCGCTTGAACGCTATGGGTCCGGGCGGCTTGAGCCGTGAGCGCGCCGGATTTGAAGTCCGCGACGTCCACCGTACTCACTACGGTCGGATGTGCCCAATTGAGACGCCAGAAGGCCCAAACATCGGTTTGGTGCTGAACTTAGCCTCCTATGCCAAGATTAACGAATATGGTTTCCTAGAGACGCCTTACCGGGTGGTGATTAACGAAGTAGTCGCGGCTAAGGCTGCCGGTGAAATCGCTAGTACCACGATCAAAGATGCCGCCGGTAATGTCATTTCTAAACCTGGCGACGTCATTACGGATGCGATGGTGAAGAAGTTAGCCAAACTCGATAAGCCCAACGTACCGGTTAAGGCCCACGCAACTACCAAGATTGTATATCTTGATGCCGCCGATGAGCGCACCGCCGTTATCACTGAGGCCAACACGGCCCTCGATGCTAAGGGCTACTTTGTGAACTCGCGCGTGCCGGTTCGTCGCGCCGGTGAGGCCGAGGAAGAGCGGGCCGACACCGTGCAGTACATGGACGTCTCCAGTAAGCAGACCGTTAGTATTTCGACCGCGCTGATTCCGTTCCTGGAACACGACTATGCTCGCCGCGCTCTAATGGGCGCCAACATGCAGAAGCAGGCTGTGGCCTTAGTGCGGCCGCAGGCTCCGATCGTTGGTACCGGTATTGAGGCCGTGGTGGCCCGCGATTCCGGTCAGGTGTTACTGGCCGAAGATGACGGTGAAGTTGAGTCTTCAACCGCCTCGAGTGTGAGCGTTAAGTACAAGAGTAAGACCAAGGTTTATCCATTAACTAACTTTGTGCGCAGTAACCAAGGTACCACCATCCACCAACGAGCCGTGGTAACCTCCGGTGAAACAGTTAAAAAAGGCGACGTCCTGATTGATGGTATGAGTACCGATAAGGGCGAATTGGCTCTTGGTCAGAATGTTCTGGTAGCTTTCATGCACTGGGGCGGCTACAACTTTGAGGACGCTATCGTCATTTCGCAGAACCTCGTTAAAGACGACCGCTACACCTCCATCCATATCGAGAATTATCCGGTTGATGTGCGCGATACTAAGCTCGGGCCGGAAGTTGTTACCCGCGATATCGCTAACGTGTCCGAAGAGAGTCTAAAAGATCTTGACGAGGGTGGCGTGGTGCGCATTGGCGCCGAAGTAACGGCCGGCGATATCCTAGTGGGTAAGATTACCCCTAAGGGCGAGCAAGAACTTTCAAGCGAAGAGAAGCTATTGCGCGCCATCTTTGGCGAGAAGGCCCGCGACGTTAAAGACACCAGCCTGCGCATGCCTAACGGCGAACGTGGCAAGGTGGTCGGTGTTAAAATTTTTAGCCGAGAACAGGGCGACGAGTTGCCACCTGGCGTGATTAAGCAGTTGCAGGTATCAGTTGCGCAGATGCGTAAAATCTCGGTGGGCGATAAAATGGCTGGACGCCACGGCAACAAGGGCGTGATTGCCCGGGTGTTGCCGATCGAAGACATGCCTTACACGGCAGACGGCACCCCAGTCGATATCATTTTGAACCCGCTCGGCGTCGGCGCCCGCATGAACGTTGGCCAGATTTTTGAGACCCACCTTGGTTGGGCCGCGCAAGCACTCGGTTACAACGTGGCTAGCCCGGTGTTCGAAGGTATTAAAATTGAAACGATTAAAGAAGAGCTAAAAAAGGCCGGTTTGCCCGAAGACGGTAAGGCCCAACTCTACGATGGCCGCACCGGCGAGCCGTTCCAAGAGCGCACTACCATTGGCTACAAGTACATGCTGAAGCTTACTCACATGGTTGACGACAAGATTCACGCCCGTTCGACCGGTCCGTACGCCATGGTGACCCAGCAGCCGCTCGGCGGTAAGGCTCAAATGGGTGGCCAGCGCTTTGGTGAGATGGAAGTGTGGGCATTGGAAGCTTATGGCGCCGCCCATACCTTGCAGGAAATCCTGACGATTAAGAGTGACGACGTGGTGGGACGCTCTAAGGCCTACGAGTCGATCATTAAGAATGAACCGATTAGAGGGCCGCGTATCCCCGAGTCGTTTAATGTGCTCGTAAAGGAACTTCAGAGTCTCGGCCTAGGAGTCGAACTGGTACGCGCACAAAAGGAAGAGGTAGATGCTGAGATGATTATCTCGCATGAACTCGACGAGGAAGTGACCGAACTAGGCGAAGAGAAACTGATGCAGGGCGACGAAGTCGGCGACATGCCGCTTGACCAGTTGGCGACTGCCACCGAAGACGGCTTCCAGGTGCTAGACGAGTCTGGCGAGGAAGTTGCACCGGAACCCCAAACAGCAAGTGAAAGTGAATTGGAGGCCGCATAATGGATCAATTGCTAGAACAACAAACCTCAGAATTCGAAGCGGTTAAGTTAAGCTTGGCCTCCCCGGAGCAGATTTTGGATTGGTCGCATGGCGAGGTTACCAAGCCCGAGACCATTAACTACCGTACCCAAAAACCCGAGAAAGACGGCTTATTCTGCGAACGCATTTTTGGCCCAACTAAGGACTGGGAGTGCTACTGCGGGAAGTACAAACGCATCCGTTACAAAGACGTTGTTTGCGACAAATGTGGCGTGCGCGTTACCCGCAGCATTGTCCGTCGCGAGCGCATGGGCCACATCGCCCTAGCTGTCCCGGTGACTCACATCTGGTTCTTGCGCGGTACCCCGTCGAGCATTGGTTTGGTACTCAATATGAGCATCCGTGATCTGGAGCGGGTAGTTTACTTTGCCAACTATATTGTGACCGAAGTCAATGACGATAAGCGTGCCGAAGCTTTAAGTGAGCTTGAGACCAACTACAAGTCAAAGATGGCCGATATTAAGAAGAATTACGAATCCCAGGCCAGCGAGCCGGAAGCTGATGTTAAGGCCATCGCGGCTGCTCAGACCAAGGAGCTTGAAGACCTCGACGCCAACTACCTAGCCGCCAAAGGTGAGTTAGAAGGCTTGGCTAAGCTGCAATTACTACCCGAGAGCAAGTACCGCGATCTGAACTTAAAGCACGGTGACGTTTTCCGGGCCAACATCGGTGCTGAAGCCATCCAGGGTTTGCTCGAAACCATCGACATGGACGAGATTATTTCGGAGTTAAAAGCCGAGAGTAACGACAGCCAAGGAGCCAAGAAAAAGAAGGCTCTCAAGCGTCTGAAGATGCTCGAAGGCATGAAGGGCGCTAACTTGCGCCCCGAGTGGATGGTTACCACCAAGTTGCCGGTGATCCCGCCCGACCTGCGTCCGATGGTGCAGTTAGCTGGCGGCCGCTTTGCCGCCTCCGACTTAAACGACCTCTACCGTCGAGTGATTAACCGCAACAACCGGTTGAAGCGCTTGATGGAACTAGACGCTCCAGAAGTGATTAAGCGCAACGAAAAGCGCATGCTTCAGGAAGCCTGCGACGCTCTGATCGATAACAATGCTCGTCGTGAGCGCGCCGTTAGTTCTACCGGCACCCGCCGTAAGCTCAAGAGCTTATCGGATATGTTAAAGGGCAAACAGGGCCGCTTCCGTCAGAACTTACTTGGTAAGCGCGTCGACTACTCCGGTCGCAGCGTGATTATTGCTGGTCCGGCTCTCAAGCTGTACCAGTGTGGTTTGCCGAAGATGATGGCCCTCGAGCTATTTAAACCGTTCGTAATCAGTCGTTTGATCGAACAAGACTTCGCTCACAATGTTAAATCTGCCAGCCGCATGATCGAGCGCGGCCGGACGGAAGTTTGGGACACGCTCGAAGAGATCATTGCTGATAAGTATGTATTGTTAAACCGAGCTCCTACCTTGCACCGTCTCGGTATCCAAGCCTTCCAGCCCAAGCTTATCGAGGGCAAGGCCATTCAGCTGCACCCGTTGGTCTGTACGGCCTTTAATGCCGACTTCGATGGCGACCAGATGGCCGTGCACGTGCCTCTCTCCCAAGCTGCACAAACCGAGGCCCGCGAGATTATGCTCGCTACCAAGAATCTCTTGAAGCCAGCCGACGGCGCACCGGTGATTAACCCGACCAAAGACATGGTATTGGGCAGCTACTACTTGACTCTGGCGGCTAAGGGCGAGAATAGCTCACCGAAGCTGTTCGCTAGTACCAACGAAGCAATCTATGCTCTTGAGACGGGCTTCATCACCTTGCAAGAGGCAATTAAACTACGTATCGAAGGTGAGCTGATTGAGACCACCGTTGGCCGTCTGATCTTCAATGAGATCATGCCAGAAGGCTTTGGTTTCCATAACGAAACCATGGCCAAAAAGGCGCTTTACCGCGTAGTGGCCGAAGTGTTTGCTCGCTACGGTGGCGAAGTCACCGCACAAGTTGTCGACAACATTAAGGACCTCGGCTTTAAATACGCGACTTTGTCCGGTTTCTCGGTTAGTGTTGACGACTTCATCATCCCCGACGATAAACAGCAATTGCTGGAGAGCGGCGAGCAACGAGTGGCCGATGTCAGTCGCCAGTATGCCCAAGGTCTGATCACCGACGATGAACGCTACCAGCGCACCATCGATATCTGGAAAGACGTTAACGAAAAGATTACTGCCAGTCTCGAGAACCACCTGACCTCTGAGGCCGGTAACTCTAGTGCCAGTATCATTGTGGGCTCAAGTGCTCACGGCGACCTCTCGCAGCTTAACCAGATCGCTGGCATGTTGGGACTCGTGGCCGACCCGTCAGGCCGTACCATCGAGCTCCCAATTAAGAGTAACTACAAGGAGGGCTTCTCGGTACTGGAGTACTTTAACTCCACCCATGGTGCTCGCAAAGGATTGACCGATACAGCCTTAAAGACGGCTGAGTCAGGCTACCTGACGCGCCGCCTGGTCGACGTGTCGCAAGACGTCATCATTACCGAGGCTGACTGTGGCGACAAGGATGGCTCACTACTTTCCCGCCACGAGTCCGAGGTGATCGGCGAGGCTTTCGCCTACCGCTTGGCTGGCCGGGTGGCCGCTGAGACCATTAAAGACGGCAAGGACACCCTTGTGAAGTCTGGCGAGTTGATTTCTGAGGACATCGCCAAAGCTATCGACAACTCCTCAGTTGATGCTGTGCGCGTTCGTAGCGTCCTAAAGTGCCGCACGTTCTGGGGCATCTGCCAAAAGTGTTACGGCGTCGACTTGGCCCGTGGCGGCCTGGTGGCTCTTGGTGAGCCGGTCGGTGTTATTGCCGCCCAGTCCATTGGTGAGCCGGGTACGCAGCTAACTATGAAGACCTTCCACCGCGGTGGTGTGGCCGGTGAAGACATCACCTACGGTCTGCCGCGCGTCGAGGAAGTGTTTGAGGCCCGTAGCCCGAAGGGACAGGCCGTTTTGGCCGAAATCGACGGTGTTGTGACGATCAAAGAACTGACCGGTAAGAACAACATCAAGATTACCCCCGCTAACTTAAAGGTGCGCGACTACGAGTTGGGCGAACGCATTGCGACTGTTAAAACCGGAGCTAAGGTGGTGGCCGGCGATATCTTAGCGGCCGATAAAGACGGCAAAAAAGTCTTAAAGGCCAAAGTCGGCGGCAACGTTCAGGTTACCAAAGAAGCTGTTAAGGTTACTGAAACAGCTGGCGTGGAGCGCGAATACAGCGTGCCGAGCTTCCAAGACCTTGAGGTCCAATCTGGCGACGTCGTCACCATGGGCCAACGCCTGACCGAAGGTTCTATCAACCTTCAAGACATGCTGAAGCTCCAGGGTGAAAACGCTGTTCAGCGCTATATTGTGGCCGAAATTCAGTCGATTTACGCCTCCCAAGGTCAGCCGATTTCCGACAAGCACATCGAGGTGATCATCCGCCAGATGTTCTCGCGGGTGCAGGTGCTGGAGCCGGGCGATAGCCTGTTCGTGACTGGCGACATCGTCAGTCGTATGGCCGTCATTGAAGAGAACCACGAGCTGACCGCGGCCGGCAAGCAGCAGGTTACCTATGAGCAGTTACTGCTGTCGATCACTAAGATTTCGACCTCAAGCGACTCGTTCCTGAGTGCTGCTAGTTTCCAAGACACTACTCGCGTGTTAATCGGCGCTGCTATCCGCGGCAAGGTCGACAAACTGCGCGGTCTTAAAGAGAATGTCATCATTGGCCGGTTGATCCCAGTTGGTACTGGCTTCAACCCCGAGATCGTGGCTGAGACCGCCGAACTGGCCGAGTCGTTGACAGATAAGGTTAAAGCTGCTTAAATCTAAGCCTACACTATGCCAACAATCAACCAACTCATTCGCAAACCCCGCAAGGCCAAAGGCCGCAAGTCTAAGACGCCGGCTTTGGCTCGTGTTCACAACGCGCTGAAGGGCACTAGTTACAATTCTCCGTCACCCTTTAAGCGCGGGGTTTGCATTAAGGTCTCGACCGCTACCCCGCGTAAGCCAAACTCGGCTCTGCGCAAGATTGCCCGTGTGCGCCTAACCAACGGTATGGAGGTTACGGCCTACATTCCGGGCATTGGCCACAACCTCCAGGAGCACTCCGTGGTACTGGTAGCCGGCGGCGGCCCCAAGGACTTGCCAGGAGTGCGCTACCGTGTGGTGCGTGGTACTCTCGATGCCGCTGGCGTGGCTAACCGCAAGCAAGGCCGCTCCCAGTACGGCGCCAAAAAGGACAAAAAGTAATGCCCCGCAAGAAAACCAAGTCGTTTAAACGCGAACTCGCTCCCGACATCAAATACCAAAGCGTCATGGTTACCAAGATGGTTAATAAAGTCATGCGCGACGGTAAGAAACGCCTGGCCGAGCAATTGGTGTACGATGCCCTTGAGACGATTGCCGAGAAAACCAAGCAGAACCCGGTCGAAGTGTTCGAAACCGCTATCAAGAATGTCGCACCAGTACTGCAGGTAAAGGCTAAGCGCATCGGTGGCGCCACTTATCAAGTCCCAGTCGAAGTCCGCGGCGACCGCAAGACTCACTTGGCTTTAACTTGGATCTTGACCTCCGCCCGATCCAAGCAAGGCAAGAGTTTTGATAAAGTTTTAGCCGATGAATTGATGAACGCTTATAACAATACCGGTGACGCCATTAAGAAGCGTGAAGACACCCACAAGATGGCGGAAGCGAATCGGGCGTTTGCACATTTTGCGCGATATTAGAATTTGATAAAGCGAGGGTGGCATGAAGGCAGCGCAATCAGGAGCAGTTTGGATCATAAGACTAGAACCGGGCGAGGATATCCTGGAGGCGCTACAAACATGGTGCCATCAGCAGGGAATCGTTAACGCCACGATTACCGGTATCGGTTCGGTGGAGAATCCGACTTTGGCGCATTATCGCAGAGACACTAAGAAATTTACTGAAAAACGGCTGGCGGGTATTTTTGAAGTCACATCGATCGAAGGCAACGTCGGTCTCGTTGACGGCGACCAGCCGCTGGTTCACCTGCACGTCACTTTGGCCAACGATAGTATGCAATCCTTCGGCGGCCATTTGGTAGCAGGCGCTTGCTCGGCTACGGCGGAGTTAGTCGTTACGCCACTATCGACTCGATACCGCAAAAACTTTGATGAATCGATTGGCCTGAAGATCTGGAATTTCGGGTAATAAATGAATCAGGCCCCGACGGTGGTCGGAGCCAGTAAGAGTGCGAGCGCTCACGGCAACTATTCAGTGGGGTGGATCGCCCGCTCCTTGGCCTCTTTCTCGGCGTAGAGCTGGGCGTATTCCTCAGAGTGAAGTTCTGCCAGGTGGCGGCGTGCCCTGAATCGAGGCTTGCCCCGGTGCGTATTCGGATCAGCATGTATCCGCTTGAGCCGGCCCAGGCATGTCTTGCACGTCACAGCGTCAGGATCTTCCGTCCACTCCGGGTACGTTTTGGTGCTGCCGCAGAGAACCTGCGACTTACCCGGTGGCTTGAAATGAACCTTAAGATACGGCTGCTTCACGAGGCACCTCCAGTGCCGTCGGGTGGTTCGAATTTGCCCGACTTCGGCCCGAAGCGGAAGTCAGTTGCCCAGTAAAGGCTGGCTGCGCGGAGCAACATGGTCCAGCTCAGAAAGACCTTGAGCAGGGGCTCCTGGAACACCACCAGCGCCAAGCAGCCCATGATGACTGTCACGACCCGAATCATTTGCCACTGTGGCCAAACACTGTCGGCGATGGGGTGTTGATTGGTTCTGGCCTGACCGTACACGCGCTGTTCCATGGCGTGTAGTATCCGGGCGGTCCTCACGGCACCAAAAACCAATGTCACCGCGAGGACCGCCCCGAACGCAGCCGTAAACGTACTGCTGGTTGCAAGGCCCGCTAATGGAACTACCGTTATGGTGACACAACTTGCGAACAGTGCACTTCGGGCTAAGCCGAAGTTTGTCGTAATCCTTTCGGCTAGTGCGGGTCGTGCTACCCATTCAAACAACGTGGCCAAGAACCCATCGACCCAGTTTACTGCCTTATCGAATGCTTCCACGTCGTCGTCCCCTTGGTAGAGCGCCAACTTTGCGAACTGGCGCTACGATAGCATACTTCAGGGTTGAATCAAACATTCATTTAGGGTATAGTATTTCGAGTGCATTCCCGCGCATTTTTTAATTCTTAAGGACAATATCGAACCCATGGCCCGCGAATACTCACTCGAACTAACTAGGAACATTGGCATCATTGCCCACATCGACGCCGGTAAAACTACCGTCACCGAGCGGGTGTTGTTTTATACCGGAGTCACCCACAAGATCGGTGAGGTCCACGAGGGCGAGGCTACTATGGACTGGATGGAGCAGGAGCGCGAGCGCGGCATTACTATTACCAGTGCCGCTACCACCTGTTTTTGGGATAATCACCGCATCAACATTATTGATACTCCCGGTCACGTCGACTTTACCGTCGAAGTAGAGCGTTCCCTGCGCGTACTCGATGGCGGTGTGACGGTATTTGACGGGGTGGCTGGCGTTGAGCCCCAAAGTGAAACCGTTTGGCGCCAGGCCGATAAGTACGAAGTGCCACGGATCTGCTTTATTAACAAAATGGACCGCACCGGCGCCGACTTTTATAAGGACCTACAATCAATCTGGGACCGGCTGAACAAGAATGCCGTCGCCATCCAGTTGCCAATTGGCGCCGAAGACAGATTCCAGGGCATTATTGATCTCATCACCATGAAGGCGGTAGTGTTCCAAGACGGTTCAGGCAAGGACTTCAAAGAAACCGACATTCCTGAAGACATGACGGCAAAGGCCGCTGAGTACCGCGCCACCATGATTGAGCGTATCGCCGAAACTGACGAAGCTTTGACCGAGAAGTTTCTGATGGGCGAAGACATTTCGGCCGACGAATTGCACGCTGCTCTGCGCCGGGCCGTCATCGGCAACAAACTTTACCCGGTACTATGCGGCTCAGCGCTCAAAAATAAGGGTGTGCAGCAACTGCTCGACGCCGTTAATGCCTATTTGCCGAGTCCACTTGATGTCGGTGCGGTTAAGGGGATTGATCCCAAGACCGGTGACGAAATCGAACGTCAGCCTAGTGACGAAGAGCCATTTGCGGCTTTAGCCTTTAAGATCGCGACAGATCCTTTCGTTGGTAAGCTGGCCTTCTTCCGGGTGTATTCGGGCACCGTTAAATCCGGTTCTTATATTTTGAACGCAACTACTGGAGAAAAGGAGCGCTTGGGGCGTATCCTGCGTATGCACGCCAACTCCCGCGAAGAGGTTTCGGAGGTCTATGCTGGTGAAATCGCCGCTGCCGTCGGTCTCAAGGGTACAACCACCGGCCACACCTTGGCCGATCCGGCCCATCCGATTATTCTTGAAGAAATCACCTTCCCCGAGCCGGTTATCTCGATCGCCATTGAGCCCAAAACGAAGGCCGACCAAGAGAAGATGGGCTTGGCCTTGCAGCGATTAGCCGAAGAAGACCCGACCTTCCGTATCCGCAGTGACGAAGAAACCAACCAAACCCTTATCTCGGGTATGGGCGAGCTGCACCTGGATATTATCGTTGACCGCATGAAGCGCGAATTTAAGGTTGAAGCTAACGTTGGTAAGCCGCAAGTAGCTTACCGTGAGACCATTAAGAAAACCGTTGAATCCGAGGGCAAGTACGTTAAGCAATCCGGTGGTCGCGGCCAGTATGGGCACGTTTGGATTGAGATTAGCCCGCAAGAACCGGGTGTCGGCTTCGAGTTCGAGAATGCCATTGTGGGTGGTGCCATCCCGCGCGAGTACATTACCCCAGTGGAGAACGGCATTAAAGAGGCTATGACCAACGGTGTGTTGGCTGGATTTCCCGTAGTTGATGTGAAGGCTAAACTCTACGACGGTTCGTATCACGAAGTTGACTCCAACGAAATGGCCTTTAAGATTGCTGGTTCGATGGCGCTGCAGGCCGGGGTGCGCAAAGCCGATCCAGCTATCCTGGAGCCGGTTATGAAAGTGGAAGTTACTACTCCTGAGGAGTTTATGGGTGACGTTATCGGCGACCTCAACTCCAAGCGCGGCCGCATTGAGAAGATGGACGACCGCATTGGCGGTACCAAAGTGATCGACGCCCTGGTGCCGCTAGCCGAAATGTTTGGCTACACTACCACTCTGCGCTCGATGACTCAAGGTCGCGCCTCCAGCTCCATGGAATTTGCCCACTACGCCGAAGTCCCGCGCAATGTGGCCGAAGAAATTATCGGCAAGCACAACGCCGGCAAGGACTAAGCTTTAGGCGTAAACGTCGAAAGGAGCCCCAAACGGGGCTCCTCTTTTGAGGCGACTTAGCGTGCGCTGCGGCTTGATCGGCGTGGCGCCAAAGGCTTCTTCTTGGTCTGGTCGACCAAGCGCTCAATCTCGGCTGAGGTGATTTCAACCGTGCGGTAGGGCAGATCCTTGAGGGAGACGCCTAGATGTCGGCCTTTGATGGTGTTGCCGGTTCCGCGGAAGGGGCAGTCTTTATCATCGTGAACCTGGGTGACCTTGATCATGCCGTCTTAGGTGTGGTACATCAGCTCAAGGAAGCGCTGCGGCTTGCTGTTGGGGTTAATGTCGCTGTCGCCCCTGCGCCACCCCTTGATCGGCAGCTTGGTCAGATCGTCCAGAATCCTCCAAAATGTCGTGAAGCAGTAATGCAGCACCAACCTTTTGTTCTGCCGCACAATCGTGGCCATTCGGATGGTTCGCGGTTCTCCGGCCACGACGCCCAAAATGATCACATCGACGTGTTCTTCCGCCGGCTTCGTATCCGCCATATCAATCCCTCCACGGGTCGGCCTGCTGGCATTATAGCAAAACTGCTATATAATCGGGCTCAAGACCGGCATAGCCTATGTTGGGTCGTACCTCGTTACCTTGAAAGGCTTCAAATGTACCAGTCGGTGCTTGATATCTCCAGGATGACCGATGAAACCATGCGTAGGGGTATGGGCACGCTCTGGACGCTCGACACCAAGTTCAATCGGGCGGGTCGGCTGCAACCGGACGACGCTGCACCGGATGCTGTAGTGGTGAGTTACGGCGGCCAAATAGCCCGCGGAATCATCCCGCGACTGCCCGCGTCTACTGCGGTAGTAGTGCTGCTACCGGGGGTGTTGGCTTGGTTCGCGCTCATTGAGAGAAGTTCGGGGTTTAATCCGGCCACCCATCACGGCGGAGCGCCTGACATCAGTTCGGACTTCGTGGTTTTGGAGTGGGACCAAAAACCGATTGACGTCGCCAGGCGGCTGCGGCTAGAAAGTAATCATGCCACGGTCTATTTCAAGGTTGGCGGGACTTACCTCCGCTTTGAAGGTCAGATGCCAACCGATGCATCCGGAGGAGCCTAAAACATGATTGCACTGAACCAAGAATCGCAGCTATTGATCTGGTCTGGCCCAATTGGCGCTGTCGATGGGCTAAGTGTGGGCATCGTTAGTAACATCCGGGCTGGCCGGGCTCGGCGCCAGACTGCCAAAGTCGCAGCTTCTAAGCAGGAGCCCGAAGGTGAGTGATGCAACCGACGAAACCCAGCTTGTAACGAGTTTCGTGCGTTTGCGTCCGTCTGAGATCTTGCAACTCGGTGGACTGGGCTTACTCGAACGCGAACCGAAGTATAGGCCGTTTACTCTCGTTGCCAAAGCTGACTTCAGGGCGCACTTGTTAGTGTTCAGGTGGGGTGACGAGCGGGTATTTGAGGCCTGGACCCAGTGGACCCAGCGGCTGATGAGCTTGATTGAAGTCTGGCCGGATGCGCGCAAGACCGCCTTGGCCATGCCGATTCTGGCACTGTTGCCGCATTACGGCATCTTGATGGACTATGCTGGGCTGGGCGCCAAGACATCGCCGGTGGTCGCCTGGTCGGATCCCATAGTGGAAATTGAAGCCCACCTGGCCCGGCTAACCAGCTTTACCAATCTCTTTAGCGTCGCGGTGGGGCCAGATATTGAATACGCGACCATTAAAATAGCCCGATTCCAGTGGGGGTAATGATCTTGATTCAATAGTGGCGGCCATCAGGCCGCCGTTTACCTTTATGCTTGTGATTACTCATCTCAACTTGCATAATATGCGGGTGCATCTGCGATTTTAGGGAGCGACATGATCATCTCAACTTTTTCGTATGTACCGCCGTGGCTGCAACGGCAGATTCTGGCTGCCGGGCTGGTGCCTTCCGATACCGAGTTTCGGGCCTGCAATATGGTTTCTCAGCTAGACGAAAGCGCGACTGCTCTCATGTTGGAGTATCAGGACTTACAGGCCGATGATCTGCTTGATTATTGGTTTAGCGGCTTCACTAATGATCCATCCCCGACAGACCGGTTGAACGACGTTCAGATCGGCGAAAGGCCGGTGCTGGTACGGTTGCCGGGCATGATCGTTGCTACCGAGGCCCGACTGACGGATTCCATCGCTCTGAGCGATGCGGCCGTGACCGTGAAGTGGTTTGCTATTCCAGATGTCGTTGAGAAGGCCATTAGGCAAGTGGGTCCTGATGTCACTTGCTCCATGCAGACAGAGGCCTCCACTTTGATCGTAACGGGGGAACGGATGAGTATTGGTTTCCCTTCCGTGGAGTCCAATTCATCGATAAGACTCGCCTAGACCTCTGCGGACGGCCGTAATGGCCGTCCGGTCGACTTTTATAGCCAAAAGTCCTTTACAAAAGCCAAGTTACTCCCTATAATGTGATAGTCCTTTGGGGCAGATTTTATTATCTGTTCCGCGAAATAATTTAATCTGGCTTTATCTCGGGTATTTGCGCACCATCTTGAGTAAATATCTGAAATCAAGCTTTAGATAGGAGACATAATGGCTGAATTTAAACGCGATAAACCCCACGTTAACGTCGGAACCATGGGTCACGTCGATCACGGTAAAACGACCTTAACGGCCGCCATCACGCATGTTTTGGCTAAGAAGCTACCAAGTGATATTAACAAGCCGATCAACTACGACCAGATCGACAACGCCCCCGAAGAGAAGCAGCGCGGTATTACTATCGCTACCTCTCACCAAGAGTATGAATCGACCAAGCGCCACTACGCCCACGTCGACATGCCGGGCCACGCCGACTACGTCAAGAACATGATCACCGGTGCCGCCCAGATTGATGGCGCCATTTTGGTGGTCTCCGCCGCCGACGGTCCGATGCCTCAGACCCGCGAGCACATTCTATTGGCTCGCCAGGTTGGAGTGCCGTACGTACTGGTTTACATGAACAAGATGGATATGGCTGACCCGGAACTAGCCGAGTTAGTAGAAATTGAGATTCGCGAATTGCTCGAGAAGCAGGGTTACGATAAGGATGCTCCGATCATTAAGGGTTCCGCTCTCAAGGCCCTTGAAGGCGACGCTGATGCCGAGCAAAGTATTATGGACCTGGTTGAGGCCATGGACGCTTCAATTCCGGAGCCCAAGCGCGAAGTCGACAAGCCTTTCCTAATGCCGATCGAAGACGTGTTCTCTATCAAAGGCCGCGGCACCGTTGCCACCGGTCGTATTGAGCAGGGTAAGGTTAAGGTAAACGACGAAGTTGAAATCGTTGGTATTCGCGATACCAAGAAGACCGTCGTAACTGGCGTCGAAATGTTCAAGAAATTACTGCCTGACGCCCAAGCTGGCGATAACGTTGGTGCCTTGCTCCGTGGTATTGAACGCGACGACATCGAGCGCGGTCAAGTTTTGGCCAAGCCTGGCACCATTACCCCGCACACTGAGTTTGCCGCCGAAGTCTACGTGCTAAAGAAGGACGAAGGCGGTCGTCACACGCCGTTCCTCAAAGGCTACAAGCCGCAGTTCTACTTCCGCACCACTGACGTCACTGGTGAGATCATCCTGCCCGAGGGTATGGAGATGGTGATGCCAGGTGACAACGTTACCATCGACGTTAAGCTGATTGCGCCAATCGCCATGGACGAGGGTCTGCGCTTCGCCATCCGCGAAGGCGGCCGCACCGTTGGCGCCGGCGTCGTAACCAAGATCAACAAATAGCACCTAACCTGGTACAATAGCCCTAATGGCAACAACCGCTCCTAAGAAAACTGAAGAAGAACCCAAGCAACGGATCCGTATCCGCTTAAAGGCCTACGATAACAAAGTTATCGACCAATCGGCCAAGCAGATCCTGGATACGGCCGTACGCACCGGCGCCAAAGTGGCCGGTCCGATCCCGCTACCAACGGACAAGACGGGTTATACCGTCATCCGCAGCCCGCACGTCTTCAAAGATTCGCGCGAGCAGTTCGAGATGCGCGTCCACAAACGCCTGATCGACATCACCGAGCCGACGCCCAAAACCGTCGACGCCCTGATGAATCTGAACTTGCCAGCTGGAGTGGATATCGAAATCAAGATGTAGCTACCCCTTAATAGGCCATTTAGCCCACCAATCGGTGGGCTTTTTGGTTGACGAAACAGCTATGACAATATAGGATCATGGCACGTTCTATACCGTTTACCCGGCTTAGGGAGACAGATGTCCTACCAAGTCAAAAAACCATCGCCAGCTCTGGCGTACCTGTGCTCCTTGTTGATGTGGGGTATTGGGCTCAAAAGTTGGCTGGTGTGGTTGAGCCCAGGATTCGACCGCCACGACGATGGCCTCTTCGTTCTGCTCGCCATCGGAGCCCCGATCTGCTTCCTCGGCTACATGGCCAACGTCACCATAAGATCGGCCTTCCAGCGCCTCGAACCAGCGCCAGAAGGATCCCGCTGTTACGTCGACATCAGCCGGTTCTGGGTGGTTGCCCGCGTTGCTACCGCGCTGGCCTTTCTTGCGCTCGTATTGAGTCAGGGCCGACAGTTGCTCTATAACAACTGGAGCGAGGCTGCGTTCATCTGGCAAATCGCAGCCGCTATCGGACTAATTGCTTATGCGGGCAGCCTCCTGTGGACCTACCACTTGGTCCTGCGCTCCGACCAGGCCAACCAACGGCGTGGTGTTAGTAGCCGGTAAGAACGTGCCTGGCGGAGAGGCTTACGAGCCCTCCGCCGAATGCTTTATAAAAGACAAACCCGCGGCGAACCGCGGGCCCTCATGGGGATTCCCGAAATTCGTGCGCGGGTGGCGGCTAGACATAGTCAGTTGCCGTCCTTGCGAACGCTAAGGAGCGAAGTCGTCGATATTCATGCCAACTCGGCAGCTGCCGATCAAAAAAGCCAAATCGGTGTCCTCCCGAGGTGTTACGGCACGGAACTCACCACCAAGTTGCCGCAACATCGGCCGGCGGCTATTGCGCGGTACCCGGTAGGTACAACCAGGGTCCGGCAGATCGGTGCAATAGAACTCCCGCCGATCGAAGCGAATCTCGACGGGCTGCCTGCCATCACCTATCAATAGCTCCATCCTGCGCGGGAGCGGCCGTACTGCGATGTTGAGGCGCATTTACCGCCATTGTCGTTGCAGGGCTCGGGCTGACTCGCTGGGCGGCTGATGGGTAAGGCTGTCGATGATGGCTTGAAGGTTCAACTTGCGCCTCCTTGGATGAACGGCTGATACGAGCTTACGGCAACGGTTAAAGATAATCAAGCGGCACAGACAAGGAGAAACCCACGGCTGGCGGCCGCAAATCTCTCCGCGGTCGGTGGTCGTGGGCTATAGGTAAAGGCCAGGAGGCTTGAACTCTTCCAGGGCTTCGTCGTCTTTGTGCTCCAAGAAATACTCGGTGTAGCTCCTGGCATGGATGGCTGTCGCCTTGGCGGCTTGTGACGTGTAGGGGTTCTCGCAGGTCAGGATGCCTTCGATCTGGGCCTGGAGGTAGTCCAGGTCTGGGCACTCAATAGCCGAACCAAGTGCCTCGAAGCGGTGGACTGGCGACGACAAGCCCGTAACCGGTACACCGGGGTTGATCGGTATCAACCGGTGCGCCAGGCTCAAAACGGGGCGGGTAAGCGCAATCCCTGCATCGGACGGGGTTACCAGGAAGACATCAACGACGAGGTCGTCCCCGAATCCCTGCTTGAGAATCTGGAATGTAGTCATATCAGGGCCATCCTCCGGGTCGTAGGGCAGGATGGAATAATTCTATAGGAATTTAAGGCTATTTCAACAAGTAGTTGACAACTATTAACCATTAGTGCTTTAATATAACGACTATGAACAAACATAGCTACATCACTACCATTTCCACCCGCCTGAGCGATATGACTGTCGCCCAGGGCTTTGGCGTTGGCATGGTAGCGAGGCTTGTCTGTTAAGATCTAATTGATTTTTATGCTAGGCAAGCTTCCGAAAGGAAGCTTTTTTGATGATTAAGTGACATTTCGGGAGTTTTTCTAGCCTAACAACCGTTAGGTGAAGCTGCAATTCCCAACCGCATAAGGAGAGAACAATGGGTTTTGGCCCGACATTGACCCTGGGAGACGTAACTCTCAGGTCATTCGACGTTAGTGAGGCCCCGATTTTTCTGGAATTCTTCCGGAATCCTGAGGTAACCCTTTACCTCGGCCATCGGACGATCCCCTCCCTGGAGGAGGAAGAAGCCTGGATCCGGGAACGTACCGCCAACACCACGGAGTTGGGTTGGGGCATCGAGTACGACGGACAACTCGTCGGTGTGCTCGGCGGCCACTTCAAGCCGGATTTCACCAGTTGCGAAATCGGCACCTGGATTGGGCGGCCCGAACTATGGAACAAGGGCATTTTGAAGGCGGCCGGTCAGTTGGCCGGCGAGTACTTGTTCGACAACTACCCGTTGGTCAAGATCATGGCCGGGTTCATCGAAGGTAACGCTGCCAGCCAGCGCATCCAAGAGCGGGCCGGGTTTGTCGAGGTGGCTCGAATTCCATTCGAATTCTTTCGTAAAGGCGAGTGGCGCGATCGGGTGTGGATGATGCTCACGCGAGAAAGGTGGGAACAATTGCAACAAGCGGCGCAGTAAGCGCCGATCGCCCCCGGCAGCCAGTCGGGGGTTTTCATTATGAGCTTGGATGGTATAATAGGCCCACGCGCGATCTTGCTGATTGTGCCCACCTTCACAGTCGAAAGGAGCCGCAGTGACGGCTTTTCGGATCTTCCGCGAGACCTTGGCGTATCGCGAAAGTATACTGGTTGGTATCTCGATCTTCGTTGTTCTGGTAGTGATTACGTTCTGGCAAGCGGCGCTTAATTGGCGTCGCGACATGGATTTCAACCACCTCTGGGCGCCCATTCGCCACACCGCCGTGATGGCCTGCGACATGCTCATCGTCTTGATGATGCTGGACTGCCTTGTGAAGCCGACGTCGGTATTCGACATCGTGGGTACGCTGATCTGGGCCGCCGCCGCGATCTGGCTGACATTCAACGCCCACAAGCTCCACAACGTTGTTCACCCTGGTGTTGACATAACTGACACCGGCCCGTAATCTATAGGCCAGCCGTTTCCCCCAACCCTGCGAGGTGCGTCATGCACGTTAAGTTGATTGTTGTTGTGCTCGCCATTTTGGTGGTCACTCCACTCCTCGCCAATCTGCTCCAACGGGTAATTGCCACGCCCAACAAGTGGAACTGGATGATCGACTGGCTCGATCCAGAGGCTCGGCAGCTCAAGCGCAACCATCGCATCAGACTGGCGCTCCGATCTGTCGGCCTGCACGAGCAAGAGTCGGGCGGCTGCTTTGGCTGGGAAGTTGCCGATGGAGTTGTGGCGGTTCAGATCGATGACGCCGGAAGAGTGCAGATCCGGCTATTGCTACAGCGTGAGTTGGACGACGCCAGCGAGACCGCCACTCGGTTCTTCGACAACCCTTGGCTACCAGCCACTTGGGTCGCCAGAATCATTCGTGCCAAGGTCGATCGTTACTCAGGCATGGCGGTCCAACAGATTGACAACGAATACGAACGCGCCAAAGAAGGGCGCAGACACGAGATCACGCACGGACCCTCCCGCGAGCGCTACTCGGTCTAGCGGTCCTGCCAGCTCGTAAACACATGTTCGGCCCAGCGGGCGGGACCATTTTCGGTTCCGCCCGCGATCATTTTTGATTAAACAACTCTTAACCTGTTAAAATAGACACTTATGGAAGAGATAGAAGTTAAATTCCTGGAAATCGACGTAAAATCGATCGAAGCTATGCTTAAAGAACTAGGCGCCAATCGGGCATTTGAGAGGGTTTATAAGGTGATTACGTTCGATTATCCGGATTTGCGGCTTAATGAAGAGTCGTCATGGGTGCGGCTGCGCGATGAGGGCGACCAAACTACATTGGCTTTTAAGCAACGGCTTGGTGCGGGCAAAAAGGGTGAGAACGATAGTGGTATGCTCGAGCACGAGACGGTCGTGAGTGACTTTGATCAAACCGCCGAAATTATGCGCAAAATCGGGTTAACCGAGAAGTTCTTTGAAGAAAAACGTCGAATCAGATATCAATTAGACGGCATAGAGTACGACATTGACGAAGTGCCCTTGTTAAATCCCTATTTAGAGATTGAGGCTGGAAGCTGGGACGATATCGATAAAGCCATCAAACTGCTTAAATTAGACCCCAAAGATAAGAAAATCTGCTCCGCCTTCCAGATCTATGAACAGGCTGGCATCAACCAGCTTGATTATAAGATGTTGACTTTCGATAAGCAGACTAAACGTTAAAAAAAGGAAGGACCCGCGGCGCCCGCGGAAATCCTTCCGTAGAACGCTGGCGGGTCTTATTGGTGGGCGGCGAGTTGCTGGCGTAGAAACGTGACCAGCAACGGCACGCTTACCTTGAGGTCATCGTTGATGATTTCGAAGACGGGGCCGTGCGCCCGCGAGAATTCGATCTCGTGAGGGACTCGTCCGAGTCGCTTGTCGACTTGCTCATCGCTGATGGGATCACCAAGCCTCTCGGCGCGCTCCAAGATGCGCCGTCTGAGGTTCTCAATCGTTGGCTCGGGCGGTAGGATGAACACCTTGACCGCATGCGGCAGCTGCTTTCTGATTTCTTCAGCGCCTTCAACGTCGACCTCGTAAACCCAAGGGCCATCGTCGGAGGGCACCCGCTTGCCGTACCAGGCATCGAAGTGCTGGTTACTCTCAAGTAAGTCGCCTTTTTCGAGAGCAGCGGTGAAATCAGCCTCTGAGACGTTGTCGTACATTGCTTCGTCTCCGGGTCGGTAAGGACGCGTGGTAACCGATCTCCCCATGCGATACTCGGGGACTTCTAGAAGCGCCCGGCGAATGATCGTACCCTTGCCGGCACCGGAAAATCCGGATACCAGTACAATAGCACCCATCTTATGCCTCCAGTGCTCAGAAGAGTGGGATTAGACTATAATACCAGTATCATGCAATTAAGTCAATCTATGAAATGCCTTGGCGATTTTGAGTATGAGATAATTACACGGTAGACAAAGGACTCATCATGAACGAAACCAAGGTATACGTATTAAGCGAAAAAGCCCTCACGGACGTCATCAACCAGATCAAAGATGATCAGTGGTACATGAAGCTGCCGGAGTGGTTTCAGCTCGGTGGAAACCAAAATCGCAACGAACTCACGCTTAAAGACATTATTAATTATCACGCTTTTGATACCGCCTGGGTGCCGGATACTTTAGCCGGTAAAACGGCCGAGGACGTTGGCAAGAAGTACGATGGTGATCTGTTGGGTGATGATCCTAAAGCTAGTTATAATAAGTTTGCCGAGCTGGCCGTTAAGGCCGCTGAGAATGCCCACGAGCCCGGAAAGATGGTTCATTTGAGCTACGGTGATTGGCCGACCAAAGAATATTTTAAGCACATTACCAGCTTCCGTGGCTTTCGGGCCTATGACCTGGCTAAGCTAATCGGTGCCGATACCAAGCTGCCGGACGATCTGGTAAAAGGTATGTGGGACGAGATCGCGCCCGATGCCGAGGAATGGCGCAAAATGGGCGTGTTTGGGCCGGCTATTATTCCGCCCGAAGACGCCGATTTGCAATCCAAGCTTTTAAACCTGGCCGGACGGCCGCTGTAGCCACCCCCTCCCAAGCTTGACCTCGACTTTAAATTAGTCTATAAACAAGCCCAGGCCATCTGGCCAACTCTTTACAAAGGGGGTTGTGATGAGATGGACGATCTTGGGATTGTTGTTGGTGGTTGCGGTGGTTGCCCCATTGGCTCTGACGCTGCATCATCCCGTACCAACGGCCCGAGGCATCGAAGTTTCTCGGTTGTATGGTTGGCTGGTGTCGTGTCTGGCGCTGATCCTGGTGGTAGTACAAACCAGCCTGGTGTCTGGATATTCCCAAGGTGGAGCCGTCGGTCTGGCATTCGCCGTTCTCGGCACAGCCTTCGCAGTAGCCATGGCGGTCGTTGACTGGGAAGAGGCCTACCGGCACATGCCCAGGTACACACCACCTGTCATGGACAGCACTGCCTATGTCGTACTAGCGCTGGTACTGGTGGTAACTCCGGTCATCATGCATTACACCCCGCGCAATAACAGCACTACCACCACATCGCCGGCAACCGGCTCGGTGCCGATTCTCTCCTGCGCTCATCCCGAACTGATCGGTCCGCAGGGCGAGATAATGCCGCCGACGCTGGTGAGGATCTATTTTTGCCCGCCGTGGCCGTTCGAGCCTCCGCCACCAGGGTATGTCTTTCCGCCGCATTTCGAACCCGGTTAAGCCCGGTCCGCTTCTCTCCGGGCCCCCTCGTTGGGGGCCTATTTTCGTGCTAATAAAAAGCAAACCCGCGGAATCGTTTTCCCGCAGGTGGTTTTGCCAGATTGGCAGGGTCATTTGTAGGCCTGGTCGGGGCCGGCCTCAATCAAAGTGAAATACTTCAGGTCGAGGCCGGTCGGAGCATCGAACAACCAGCGAGCCAGGCCGTAACGGCTCAGCCCGACGGCGTGCTGAGCGGGACCTCTACTACCGAGGATGCCAACTTTGAAAGCCAGGCCATCTGGACCGATGCGAGGGTCAGATTTGCCGCCATAGTCGGCTACCCGCAGTTTGATCTTCAGCGGCTGTTCGTAGCCGGTGAATTGAACCCTCCAGTCGACACTAAAGTCGCCGTGCTTGTACTTCAGGACACTGGGCCTGGGGTCGGGACCACCTACGAAGATCAGGTGGAGCGGCACGGCCTGAACAACAGTGTTGCAAGCGGCGAACAAGCGGTGGCGCTGAAGTTCCAGCTCAGGCGTGGCAGTCATCGGCCGGCGCTGTAGGCCAGGTGCTCGGCGACTTCGCGGGCCAAGCCGATGTACCAAGTTCTACCGACTGGTGTACCTGGCGGTCCGTGTTTCATGGCTTTTTTCAGCATGACCAGGTCGGCGCTTACCGTCATCAGGTCAATCCCGAGCCATCTCACGTCGCTGATCCATGGATATGTCGTCAGCCAGCGCTGCTTCAGCGTTTCGATGTGCCGGAGCGTCAAGGGAACGAGACCGACGCGGCAGAACTTCATCCGCGCCTGATGGCTGTCACCTTCGTACTCAACCCGGGTGTCGCGGATCGTCATCTCCTGGAATCTGACTACTCCAACTTCTACGCCCATAGTACTTCTTTCGACTCGGAAATGGGTTAACAGACTTATACCGCAAAAGTACTGATTGATCAAGTCTAACAGGACACATGAGACAGCGATCTCTGCTATCATAAAGACATGATCGGCGAATCCGAATTTAAACCCAAAATTGTGCTCGGCGTGGCGGCGCACCCCGATGACCTCGAATGGGCCATGGCCGGTAGTGCTGCTAAATGGGCTAAGGCTGGAGCCGACGTGTATTATTTGATCTGTAGCGATGGTAGCAAAGGCTCTGACGACCGCTCGCTCACTAGTGCCGATTTGATTAAATTGCGCCGCAACGAGCAAATCGCGGCTGGTAAAGTCCTCGGCCTGAAAGACGTAATATTCCTTGATTACGAGGACGGCATGGTTGAGGCCAATACCAGCTTGAAGCGCGACATTGCCCGGGTGATTCGCCAGCTCGAGCCCGATACTATGGTGGCTATGGACCCGAGCATGTATTACAACTCCCAGTTCGGCTACATTAACCATCCTGATCACCGGGCGGTCGGCGAGGCGGCGCTGGCTGCCGTGTTCCCGTTGGCCCGTGACTTCTTGAGCTTTCCCGAACTACTAGCCGAGGGTTTGACGCCCCATAATACGGCCACGGTACTGCTAATAAACTTCGACGACCGCGACAAGAACAACTTTTTTGTCGACATTACCGCCGAGATCGATACCAAGCTCAAGGCCTTTACCCACCACGCCAGCCAAGGTCTAGCGGCCGAAGGCATGCCGGAACAGATCCGCGCGATGAATCAGATGGTCGGTCAGACTATTGGCGTCGGTTACGCCGAGGCCTTTATTCGTATTAACGTTGGCCCATAAGTCTATCCACGCAGAGTATCAATAAAGTTAATCAGCTTGTGGGCCGCCCGGTCCACGTCATCGTCATTATGCGCGAGCTCCAGATGATCGAGGCGGAATTGCTTGGCCCAATCATCGAACTCGTGCTTTGTTTTCTCGATGTAAGTGGGTAATTCAGCCATCGCCTCAGATTTGGTCGCGCCGGGTTTAAAGATTCGTCGGTGAAGCCAGCGATCATCAGTTTGCAGGCGTCTCCACTGCACTTCGAATGAGGCCGTTACCAGCACGAGTCCATCGAGACGCGCCACCCAGTCACCCGCCAGTTGATAAATCGTGCCCTCGTGAATCGCCAAAAAGTGCCCGTCGATTAGTCTAATGCGCTCGGTCTGGCGCCGAATCAAATCGTTCATTAGCTGGCTCGTAGCTTGATTGCAAACTTTCTGACTCAGCTTATGAAAGGCTTCGTAATCATTCGGCCCCAACCCGAGCAATTGCATGACGGCTGAGGAGTAATGAATGATCTCTAGTCGTTTATCGATCTGGGCGGCCCGCCTAAGAATGGTAGACTTACCCACGCCATTAACCCCGCCTACGTATATATTCATACAATCATTATAAGTGATACGAACAAAAAGCGAACCGGGAGGGTCCATTGCTGGATTACCTCCCGGTATGCTGTTCGTGTGTGGGGTCTAGTTGGAGTACTGCCAGGGGATCCAGGGATACCGAGACAGTCGCCAGGCTTTACCGCAGCCGATGATGTTATCCGACAGCGTGATGGTGGCAAAGCGCATGCCGGGCAGGCCATCGATCAGACCAGCTTGCGTCGGGCACTCTCGGTTAGGGAGAGGCCCGGTCGTGGCTGGCTTTTCGGTGAAAGTGCGAGGGGTCAGGCGGATCCTATCATCCATGAGGATTACTCCTTGTGATGCTTTGGCGACCGAGGGGCTTACTGGCCGACGTTCGGGTTGATGTGGGCGTAGAGCGCAATCAATGCATCGGCGGTCATGTCCCGAGCCAGCTCGAGCAAGCCTTTGATAGTGTAGTACAGGTCCATGGGGACACCTTTCGTACGGTCGATGAACACTTGAACAGATGTTCACATGATAGCACGATACGATATCATTGTCAAGAGCTAACAACTTGTCAGAATTGGCTTCTATCAGGTATAATCTAGTAATTAGCGAGATATTATCATGACAAGCACTAAACGCGTTTTTAACGACGACGAAGCTAAGGAAATCGGCGATCGCATTGGCATTGATTGGACCGAAATCACTCTGTGGGAGTTTGCCCGTGGGTTAGAAGTGGAGCTTGAACATGGCATGGAGCTAGGCGACAACACCAACGTGACCATGGACGACCCCGAAATGACCGGCCGCATCGCCCATGCCCACCTCAAAGAATTTCCGGATTACTACAAACGCCTTGACGCCATGGAAGAAGAAGCCGAAGCGTTTTGGGAAGGCCGCTCCCGCAAACTGGCCGACCACGCTCGGTAGCTAGCGTTTGCTCGCCCAGCATCGAAGTGGGGTTCTGGTGCGGGGTCATTGCGAGACGTAGGCGCGGCAACCTTGTAGTTATGAGAGACCACTCAGTATGTCATCCTGAACTTGATTCAGGATCGCGTCGTCATCATTTACTCACCGACCCTACGAAGGGACAGAGCACCCAAGTCATGGTTGATTGACTTGGGTGCGGCCTTCGACAGGCTCAGGCAATAAATGAGGTCGTCCTTGACGTTTAATAACCCCTATGATATAATCCCTACAGTTATGACGAATCAAGATAATAACTCTACAACTAAAAACTACGCTTATATCGACAGCCAAAACCTCAATATGACCATCCAAAACCTGGGTTGGAACGTTGACTGGGCCAAGTTTCGCGAATACCTGTATGTAAAACATCAGGTGGCGGTGGCTTATCTGTTTATCGGCTACATTGCCGAGAACCAAGAGCTGTACTCCTTCCTGCAGAAGGCCGGCTTCGTCATCATCTTTAAGCCGGTAGTGATCGGCAAAGAGGGGAACGTGAAGGGCAACATTGATGCCGAGTTGGTACTGCAAGTAATGATCGACCAACAGCAGTACCACAAAGCCGTGATAGTAACTGGCGACGGCGACTTCCACGGCTTGCTCAACTATCTGTACAGCCAGAACAAGTTGGAAGTGCTGCTGGTACCGAATATGCGCCAATACTCACAGCTGTTAAAGGGCGCCGCCCGCGACAAGATCGAGTTTATTAGTGAAATGCGCCGCGAGCTGGAATACAAAAAGCGCCCCTCGGCCGCCCGCACTTCAAGCATCGCCTCGGGTAATAGTAATAACACCAACGGTACCGGCCGACCTGTCACTACCCCATCCGAGAGTCCGGCCAGTGCTCCGAATAACAGCCCTAGTGGCAATAGCCGCAGCCGCGGTCGTCGTGGCGGTGCTGGTCAGCTCGAAGATGCCCTGATTAAAGCCGTTGACGAAGACGCTATTAAGCAGTCAAAAGCACCAATCACATCTGATAACGGCGTTATTTCGGCGCCTCCAATTGATAAACCGGCGACCCCAACCGTCGCGCCGAAGACTGAATCTAAGCCAATTGAGCCAAAGTCTTAACTAAGTCATAAATTGTCGCGGCCAGGTCCCTAGTGGACCTGGCCTGAGTTATGCGGTTCCTCGGTGCTATTAGCCGAAGACATCTCGCAGTTCCGGTGCTTCTTCGGTTGGGTTCTTCTCTTGGTACCTGTTGGCGCACCAACGATGGTAAACGCAGAGCGTCCCCAGTGCCAGCGGCGCCGTCAACCCCCACAGAATCATCCCTCGCCAGGCATGATTGGCGATCAATGCTGCTTCGAGTAAGAGGGTTGGGAGCAAGAGTGTCCCCAGTGCCAGCTCTATGCTGTTCAGGGCCCAGGCGAGAGTGTAGCTGACTAGCAGGAAGAATGCCAGAAAGAGGGTGGAACCGCACAAAACGAGCGCGGCATCACTGCGCGAGAAGCCCAAGCTGTTTTGCGGGATCGACGTGACCAGCAGTAGCGTTAATCCTGATCCGGCAGCGAGCCCCTGGACGATTTTCTTGATGTCGACGTGCATGCATACCTCACAGTTTGGGGGCGAAGTACCTCGATTATAAGCTTAGGCGGGATATTAGTCATGTAAACGCTTATGCTCCAGATCGCGCGGGCCAAAGCGTATACTTAAATCATGAGTTTATTTGATCAAAACGCCGCTGTTAAACCCTTAGCCGACCGTGTGCGGCCGGGGAAGCTCGATGAGGTGATTGGCCAGGAGCATTTGCTCGGCAATAACCAATTCTTGCGCTCAGTGATCGAGAAAAATCAGCCCACCAGTATGATTTTGTGGGGTCCTCCAGGGAGCGGCAAAACTACGATTGCGCGGATTATTGCGGCCAGCGGCGACTACGCTTTTGAGGAAATTTCGGCGGTTACGTCTGGCTTGGCCGACGTTAAAGCCGTGATCGAGCGGGCCAAGCAGCGTCAGCACATGGGCCAACGCACCATCCTGTTCGTCGACGAAATCCACCGCTTTAACAAGGCCCAGCAAGATGCCTTTTTGCCCCACGTCGAAAACGGTACCATTATCTTGATTGGCGCCACTACCGAGAATCCGAGCTTCGAAGTCATCGGACCGTTACTATCACGGACCCGGGTAGTCGTGCTTGAATCGCTTTCGACGCTCGATCTTATTAAGATAATTCACCGCGCTATCAAAGAACTACCGGGTAAGACCATCACCGAGCCAGCTGCCGAGTTGCTAGCTGAACTATCAGCCGGGGACGCTCGGATTGCTCTCAACGGACTCGAAACAGCTGCCAGTCTAACTGCTACCACCATTAAACCCGATCTGATAAAGCAGGCCCTACAGAAGACCAGCTTGCGTTACGACAAAGCTGGCGAATACCATTACAATCTGATCTCGGCCTACATTAAAAGTATGCGCGGCAACGATCCCGACGCGGCGTTGTTTTACCTGGCCCGCATGCTCGAAGGCGGTGAAGACCCTAAGTTTATCGCCCGCCGGTTGGTGATCTTTGCCTCCGAAGACATTGGCTTGGCCGATAACTATGGACTGGTAATTGCTCTGGCCGCCTTTCAAGCTGTGGAACGGATCGGGCTGCCGGAATGCCAGCTTAACTTGAGTCATGCCACCATCATGCTGGCAACCGCACCCAAATCAAGAGCTGCCACCGATGCCTTGGGAGCTGCACAAAAAGCTGCCCGCGACAATCCCACCGCCGAAGTACCACTACATTTACGTAACGCGCCCACCAAATTAATGAAGGAACTCGATTACGGCAAAGATTATAAGTGGAAGGCTGGCTTTGAGCATAAAAACGGCTTCCTCCCTGACGGGTTAGAAGCCTCAAAGTTTTACCGCCCTGACGGCGATAATATGTAGATTCGGCTGAACCCCGGGTTTGACCTAGGGGATCTCCCCCGGGGCTCAGTTGTGCGGGTCCGGGCAACGATTCTGCCAGAACCAGCTGCCCGTCACCCTAGAACTTCGATTTTTTACCCGTTGGCGGGGCCCAATGGACATCTTAGGGGTTATCCCGCGCTATAGTTGGTACGGTTGCCGTTAGACGGACCTCCTTTGTCCGGCGGCCGGATGGCAAGCCGGACGGTCGAGAGGTAATACTGGCGCGGGAAGCAGGCAGGCCGGGCGACGAACCTGCTTCCCCGCGCCAGCGGACTAGGCAAGAACTTGCCCTGGAGCGGAGGCGTAGTCCGCCCCAGGGACTTGGCATTGCGCTTGCATCTGCAAAGAGAGTGGGTTGGGAGAGGATCTCCCTGGGATGCCAACCCATGGTGGCCCGCCCTCAGTGCAGATCGTTCGCGGGAACTGTGACTTTGCCGTCTTCCGGGTTCAGTCCCGCTTGGGCTTGCGCTTCTTACTGACGACCGAGTCGCAGTCGAGTCTTGGCTTGGCGCGGCTCTGATTCGTTTTGGTCGCCTTCTTGGCCGGAGGCACGGGCACCACCTTTCAGTGTTGAGCGCTCTCTCACCCTTCGAACGGGAAGTTCGAACTTCGGGGTCATTCGGCACGCGAGGGAGTGAGCCTGCGCGTCCTACGCCATTAGAGCTTTAGGCCGGCTGCAGCTCCTTGCGGTCCCGCTTGGCGGGATGAGGCATCGCCTCGGAGGGCTGCCGGCTATTGCGCCGCTTGGCGATTTCGGACTGCATTTCGCTGCGACTGAATACCAGGTTTTCCATGATCTGCATCCGGCTCCAGCACGCCAGTATCTCTACCCGGTCGCCTGGAGTGGTGCCGCCCATGATGGTTTCCCCGTCCCTGGTAATGAGGGCGAGTGCCAGACAGTCGAGGTGAACGGCGCAGCCAGAGCAAGCCTCCTCTGCGATGCGCAGCCGGGCTGCGTACTCCGCGTCGGTTTCGAGACGACGGTTGAGTATTTCTTCGCCGCCTGCGCCGATCACGGTTTCTTCGACCGTCAGCCTGATGGCCACAAAGGTGTCGAACCCGAGGCCTAGGCAACCCGCGGCTCTCTGCCATTTTGGCCGGGAGAGCTTTTGGAGCAACACCTTTTCCTCGTCGGTTAACGACCTCATCTGGCCCTCCCTTCATCGTTGATGGACACGTGCGAAATCTGGCCGGTGGCTCAGCTATGCTCCCGGGCGGGGGAGGGGGAGCATGTGTACGAAGCCTGTGACGATAGGTGGGGCGGGGGCCCTTGCCCTGCGCCACCCGGCCATTTCTGGCTGTGCGCGGCTTACTGAGCCGGCGGCACAGATGTACTAGTGTACTAAGGCGCCCACGCAAAACTTTGAGCAAACGCGATCTTCTTCATGCTAGCCGTAGACGCACCGGTTGTAAAGTGCCATAAGTACCCACCACGACTATTATTAAATGTCTTAAATATTACTCCTGATTGGGCTGAGTTCTGTGACAATCCACAAGACAACGGTGGGTAGACCTGTTATGCTTAGTCTTGCATACCAGCCGGTGTGGAGTAACAATAATTTAAGGAGGTGAGTATGAGTAAACATGCTCTTACAATCGCGCGTGGCGCAGGCGTAATTGGAGTCACCATGGCTCTCATGGTCGGTGCCACTTTTGCTGCGTTGACATCGAATCCGGTGACGTTATCAAATAACAACATCACATCAGCAACAGCTAGTTTAAAGGTCTGGAACGGTAGCACCTATGACGTTACCGCAACAGGCTTTACTGTTAACAATCTGATCCCAGGATCCGGTTCTGGTGATCTGCCATTCTATCTTGAAAATGATGGTGGCACACCTTTGGATCTTTCTGTTACCGTTCCAACAGCTCCAACTGCTAGCGGCTTTACTGGTTGGGACAACTTTACTGTTAAGATTAAAAACAATGTTGGCGCAGAAACCGACACTACCATGCAGGCCCTTTTGGCAGGGCAAGTACCGCTGAACGGTCTAGCTCTCCCGGCTGGTGCTACGGGTAATGGTGGCGTTCCGAATACTGAAGGAAACTTCACGGTCGCATTCGATATCAATAAGACTGCCGTCACGGGGAGCCAGGCAACTGTCGGAAGCTTCAACCTGGTATTTACAGGAACCCAACACTAAAATTGACCAATGAAAACGATACTGCGCATAGTTAAATACTTGGCGATCAGTATCTACGCGCTTTGCGGGATCATGCTGATAGTGTTTCTGGTGCCGAAAACCGGCTGGAAGGCACTTAATGTACTCACTGGCAGCATGACTCCCGCGATTCCGCGCGGATCGATTGTGATCATTCACCGCGTCGATATTCATACTTTGAAGGTTGGCGACGTTGTCACATACATCGATCCGTACAACACTAAAGAAACCATTACGCACCGGATCGTAACGGTAACAAAAAATGGTCAAATTCCGGCCTTTGTGACCAAGGGGGATGCCAACAAGACGCCCGATCGCGAGATTCTTGGTGGCAATATCGTTGGTAAAGTCGAGTACCACGCACCAAAGGTCGGACGGGTGTTGGCCTGGGCCCGCAAACCAATTGGTCTGATTATTCTGGTAATTATTCCCGGATTATTGATTATTATTGATGAAATTAAGCGCATGGTGATGGCCTTGTCGCGGCCTAATAATGGCTCGGGCAAGCCAAAACAGCAGGGTTATAGCGGTCACAAACCCGGACTACCGACGCCGGCAGTTGCCCAAGTTGTGAATCGTGAGAACCGGCCTTCGACAAGCTCAGGCAAGAACGTGGGGGTCAAAAGGGGGCCGCGAATGGATGGGATTGTGAAGTCGGTGGCTTTGATCGCACTGGTCTTAACCATCGTGACGGGCGCGACGCGGGCCAGTTTGACATCAAGTGCCAGTTTGACCGGAAATACGATTTCGACGGCTCTGCTCGGTGCAAATCATATCCTCATTGAACGAGTGTTCATCGGCGGCACTGGCGGCGGGGGAGTGGTGTGTCCGTTGATTAACTCAAACGCCAGCATTGTGGATAGTAGCGGCGTGAATACGATTATTATTACCAATAACTGTCATGTAACAATTAATTCTAATACCACCGTGACGGTTACCAATACGAATGATCAGAGTAGTTCGTCTGGGTCAGCGACGGATGCCGGTAATACGAATGGCGGCTCGGCCACGTCGGGTGACTCCAGCAATAGCAACTCGACGACCACAACTGTCACGATCGGCGGTCCCGCCGAGCAGTGGGTGGAATTATACAACCCGACAACCGCGACAATATCCGTGGACGGCTGGACCTTGCACGATGATTCAACGACGGCCGACACCCTGCCAGCCCGCACGATTCGCCCCGGACACGCTTTGTTTGTGCGGGCGAGCTTGTTTGGTGGCACTATCGGTAATGGGCTCAACGGCGCTGGAGACCAGTTGGTGCTCGACGACAAGACTGGTGCGTTAGTAGACGAACTCAGCTGGGGCACGGACGTTAGTATTATGAACCCAAGCGTGGCGGCCATTCCGGCCGGCGGCACGGCTCAACGGATCAGTCCGACGACTGATACCGATACGGCAGCGGATTGGCAGGTGGTGGGGCCTTAGAGTTTGTAGGTTTTAGGTTGTAGGTTATAGTTCGGCAACCTGGATCTAGGCGGTTAAACCTAACCACTATAACCTAAAAACTACAACCTAAATGTGCTATAATGTCAGTAGTTTTATAGATGAGGGGTGACAGATGAACCAGCAAACGATTATGAACCAGGGGCTTGGTAAAGCGATGTTAGTTTTGGTGGTCGTGGTGGTAGCTACGATAGTGTATACGCAGTGGGCACAGGCCCGGAATCTGGCCGCTAGCGGTCATCACTCCATCTCGATTAAGCAGTCGACGCCGTCCTCGACCACTCTGGAGCCGTCCGATAACACCACCACTACCAGCTCCGGCCAGTCTAGCTCTCAAGACGGTGATCAAGTCACTAACAGTTCTTCGTCCACAACAGTGTCGCACGACAGCTCAGACATCACCGTTACCAACATCAACGACCAAGAGTCCGACGGCGGCAATTCCAACAATACCGACACCACCGTTACTACCATCAATGGTAAAACTACTATTACCAAGACCGTTAACGGCAAAACCACTACCACGACTGAATAGGCGTTTGATCTGTTGGATGTCAGGTTGACATGAGAGAGTCAAGTATCTTGAGTCGCGCAACAGGTCAAATCGGCCCCCAGAATGGCTGTTATTACAAGGCCGATTCTTGGCCTCCAACGGATTGGAGTTCGCCGTCATTTACTCCCTCAATTATTCCCCGACCTTGTGGAGGGGCAGTGCACTCAAGCCATAATCGGTTAACTTGAGTGCGGCCTTCGACAGGCTCAGGCAATAACACGGGGACTACCCACCAAAGTTGACTAAGCACAACCACTATTGATAAGCTTAAGAGGAAATTAAAACAAGGGGAAAAACCATGTCTTGGATCGCAGCATTTCTGGCTTGCTGGTGCAGTCACCATTTGATAAAGAAGGGCTAATATGCCAAAAAAGACCGAAAAAGTTGAAGCCGACAGCGTCTATTTCCTTAAATTGTTGCTGTATTTTACGGTTGGTACGATTTGGCTCAAGGTTAACGGCCGCACCGTGTTCCCGGTCGGACTGGTACTGGGCATCATCTTTAGCGCCCACGATCACTTCCGCATCGATCGTAAGATTGAATACGCCGTGTTATTGGTGGCGGCGCTTCTGGGGCTGGCGGGCTTTGGGGTATTTCTGGGGCTGAAACTCTAGCTTATTAGTCGTAGACTTCAGAAACTTTAGAGAGCTCAAGAACACCACCACAATCGTCACTGCCATCAGCGGCGCGATAATATGGCGCAAGAAGTACAACGGCGCAGGCAATAGCACATATATAACGAACAGGCCGATATAAAAGGCCAACAGTTCGTAAAGTTTTAATTCGAGAAAACGTTTCATGATCTGGCATTATAACACGTAATGCTTGCATCTGTCAATGCTTTAGCTTACAATTGCTCCGTCACACACGTCTTTTTGTGAGAGTGAGGTTCCCCGAATGACAAACGACCTGTACGACGCATATAGGATTCAACTTGGCCTGGCTGAGGGTTTTATCCGAAAAGGCATGCTGACCGAGGCGGCCGAGCATGCTGAACTTGCAATTGGGAATAATCCTGACGGCCTTAAGGCTCAAGCGATTTTGGGGGAATGCCGCTTGGCCGACGGTCTTCTTCGTACGGCTACCAATCTTTTGACCGAAGCGGCAAAGTACGACCCGGTCGCTGCTGCCGATTTGGCAATCGCCCAGATCAAACTGAGCGCCGTCGACAGAGGGCCGAACATCTACAGCTTGGGATTGGCTCTCCGCCGTTGGGCCTATGAACCTAATCGGACCGGACGTCGTCAATCTTCTTGGCGCATGCGTCTCGACTTCCTTGTGAGTATCAATACTCGTATGTCAGAAGATGTCACGCGAGACCTCATCAAGTTTCTCTCAAGCAACGCCCCCAGCTGGATGCCAGTGACGGCATAACCGCTAGTATGTGATTAAAGCGTCCCGCTGCCGTAATGGTGGCGGGACGCAGTGCTTTATAGGTGTTGACGGGAGGCGGGGAAGCTGATATTATCCCTTGGTAGCCACGCTTTAGCGAGCGCTTATCACGTTTGCCAAACATCAAGTAACAGGAATGTTTTACTGGTAAATGGTCAGGTCCGCCCGGGTCTTAGGGCCCAGGGGAAACCAGCCGATTGCCAGCATTATTTGTGCCAAAACCTATGAAAGCTTTACTCGGTACTAAGATTGGAATGACTCAGATCTTCGATGACAACGGCAACGTGTTGCCGGTGACGGTTATTGGAGCTGATTCGTGCGTTATTACCCAGGTTAAAACCGATGAAACCGATGGTTATACGGCCGTACAGGTCGGCTACGGCCAGGCTAAGCTGGGCAAGAGCCAGGCCGGTCATCAGAAGGCGGCTGGTTCTGCGTCCAAGCATCTGCGCGAGTTCCGTTTAACGGAGCTGCCAGAGGGCAAGGATGGCTTAAAGGTTGGTGCTAAGCTCGAGGTAACGAGTTTCGAGGTTGGCGACAACGTTCAAGTCACCGCAACATCCAAAGGCAAAGGTTTCGCCGGTACCATTAAGCGCCATAACTTCAGCCGCGGGCCCAAAACTCATGGTTCGCACAATTATCGCGCCCCGGGTTCGATTGGCGCCGGCTATCCGGAGCATGTCATGAAGGGCATGCGCATGGCCGGGCAGATGGGCAACGAGCGCGTTACTACCAAGAATCTGAAAGTGGTGTTGATTGATGCTGAACGCGGAGTTCTCGCGATTAAAGGTGCTGTGCCGGGTCCCAATAAGGGCCTGGTGATGGTGCGAGGTTTATAAGATGGCAAAAGTAAAATCATTCACCAAATCAGGAAATCATCAGGAAGCTGGTGTAGCCTTGGACAAGTCCGTCTTTGAGGTGGAAATGAACGCTCAACTGGTTAAAGACGCCTATAATGCCTACTTGTCGAACGGCCGCAGCGCCCAACCGACGACCCTCACGAGAGGTCTGGTCCGCGGTGGCGGCAAGAAGCCCTGGCGTCAAAAGGGCACCGGCCGGGCCCGGGTTGGTTCCATCCGCGTACCCAACTGGCGCGGCGGTGGCGTGGTGTTTGGCCCCACTGGAATGGAGAATCACATTGTGCAATTACCCATCAAAATGAAGCGTTTAGCTGTGCGCCAGGCTTTGAGTGCCCAAGTGGCCGATAACCGCGTGGTGGTGATTGAAACGTTCGAGTGCCCAGATGGTAAAGTTCAACCAACCGTGGATCTGCTCAAAAAGATTGGCGCAGTCGGGAAAGTACTAATTGTGGTAAGTGTCAAAGACGAACTGGTCGATCGAGCAACCCGTAATTTAACGGGTGTAACTGCGGTCCAGGCAACTTATTTGAACGTATTTGACGTGATGAACGCTGACACCATTATTATCTCGAGAAAGAGTGTCGATCTGATCCAAGATTGGCTAGGTCAAAAGACTGTCGCAAAACTACCGGTTTCTAATGCAGCTCCTGTCAAAACCGAGACCAAAGCTATTGTCAAACCTAAGGCTGAGGCCAAACCAGTGGCTACCAAGAAGCCCGTTGCTAAGAAGAAGCCGGAGGCCACCAAGTGAGCGTCCAGGGTTTGAGCCCCAAGATTAGCGAGAAGGCGATTGCCTTGGCCGAGCGCGGCCAGTATGTGTTTGAGGTACCAACTTCGACCAATAAGATCGCTGTCGCCCACGCTGTTGAGGCGGCTTTTAAAGTCAAAGTTACCGAAGTTAACATGATGGTAGTAAAGGGCAAGGAAAAGCAGTTCCGCCGCCACGTCGGCCGTCGCCGCGACATCAAGAAAGCGATTGTGACACTCAAGAAGGGCGACAGCATTAAGCTGTTCGAGGGAGCCGCCTAATGGCCATAAAGCTTTATAATCCAACTACTCCGGCTCGGCGCGGTATGACGACGGCCGATACCGACACGATTACCAAAAAGAAACCGCAAAAGTCGCTGCTCGTAGCCAAAAAGGTCGGTTCTGGACGCAACAACCAGGGTAAAATTACCATCAGGCATCGCGGCGGCGGCGAGAAGCGGTTTATTCGTTTGGTCGACTTTAAGGGTTTGTTTCCCGAAGGCAAAGTCATTGCCATCGAGTACGATCCCGGTCGCAGTGCTCGCATCGCTCTGGTTGAAGTTAAGGGCGGCCAGAAAGCTTACGTGATTGCTGGATCCGGCATGAAGGTTGGTGATAAGATCGCCGGTGGTACTGATGCCGCTATTAAGGCCGGTAACCGTTTGGCACTAGGCTCTATGCCGGTAGGTTCACAGATCTACAACATCGAGTTAACCCTCGGTAAGGGCGGCCAGCTGGTGCGTAGTGCCGGCGCTAAGGCCCAGCTGGTGGCTAAAGAAGGCGAGTTTTGCCAGGTGCGCCTGCCCAGCGGTGAAGTCCGTTTGATTAACCAGAACTGTTTAGCTACTATCGGCAGCGTCGGCAACGAGGCCCATCAAAACATCAAGTATGGTAGTGCTGGCCGCAAACGCCACATGGGTTGGCGCCCAGCCGTGCGCGGTAAGGCCATGAACCCGGTTGATCACCCTCATGGCGGTGGTGAAGGGGCTCACGACATTGGTCTGCGCCGCGGTCCGACGACGCCTTGGGGTAAGCCGGCGCTGGGGTACAAGACCCGCAAACGTAAATTAACCAATGCCATGATCGTGCGTGGGCGCAGTGAAGGCAGGAGACGCTAAATGAGCCGATCGCTAAAAAAAGGTCCCTATGTCGACGAAAAGTTGCTGAAGAAAGTAACGGCCCTAGCGGCTAGCGATAAGACCGTTATTAAGACCTGGGCCCGCGCCTCTACCATCTCACCGGAGATGGTCGGCCGGACGATTGCCGTCCACAACGGTAAGCTGCACGTGCCGGTATTTGTAACCGAGAATATGGTCGGCCACAAGCTCGGTGAATTCGCCCCGACCCGCAAATTCCGGGGTCACGGCGGTAAGCTGGCTAAGGAGCAAAAGTCGTGAGAGCCGTCGCAAGAACCAAGATGACGCGAACTTCCTCGCAGAAGATCAATTTGGTGGCTGCCCTGATTCGCGGTAAGGATGCCGAAGCCGCCCAGATTATCCTGGCCAACACCAACAAAGCCGCTGCCAGTATTGTCGCTACGGTGCTTGCTGCTGCCATTGCCAATGCCGAGAACAACCTGAACTTGAAGAAAGTTGATTTGATTGTGGAATCGGTTTTAGTTGGCGCCGGCCCGACCCTTAAGCGCACCCGCCCACGCTCCCGCGGTCAGCTTAACCGAATTATGAAGCGCACCAGCCACATTACGATTATTTTGAGCGACCAGAAGGATAAGGCCGCTGCTAAGCCAGCCAGCACTGAAGCCAAAACGGACGACATCAAAGTCGGAGCCGAGGCCAAGACCGCTGATGTTAAAGCTACCGCCGCTAAGAAACCAGCCGCTAGGGCCAAGAAGGAGGAGAAAAAGTAATGGGTCAAAAAGTAAATCCAACTAGTCTCCGTCTGCAGGTCTCAAAGGACTGGCAGTCTAAGTGGTTCGCCACCCAGGACTACTCAACCTTCTTGGTGCAAGACATTAAGTTGCGCCGAGCTGCCACTGCGAAACTGGGCAAGCGTGCCGGCGTTGCCCGCATTGATATTGAGCGCTCGCCCAACCTGCTGGTAGTGACCATCTACACCTCTAAGCCAGGAGTTGTAATCGGCCGTGGTGGCGCTGGCGCCGAAGAGCTCAAAACCGCTCTTACTAAGATCGCCGGTGGCAACCTTAAGGTCACGATCGAGGAAGTTAAGAAGCCGGAGGCAAACGCCGTACTGGTAGCCGAAAACGTTGCCAGCCAACTGGAGCGCCGCATCGGCTTTCGCCGCGCCATGAAGATGTCGGTTGAGAACGCCCTCAAGGCTGGTGCCAAGGGCGCTAAGATCCGCGTGGCCGGACGTTTGAACGGAGCCGAAATGGCCCGCCGCGAAACTACTGCCAGCGGCAGCATTCCCTTGCACACCATCCGCGCCGACGTCGATTTTGGTCAGGCTCTGGCTAAAACTACCTACGGCGTCATCGGCGTTAAAGTTTGGATCTATAAGGACAACGGATAGTAATATGTTAACCCCACGTAAAACTAAATACCGCAAACAGCAAAAGGGTCGCCTGCGCGGCATCGCTATTAACGGCAGCGAGATCAGCTTTGGCCAGTATGGCCTTAAGGCCGAGACCGGCGAGCGCATTAGCTCGCGGCAGATCGAAGCGGCCCGGCGCGCCATGACCCGCTATGTGAAGCGTGGCGGTAAGATTTGGATCCGGATCTTTCCAGACGTGCCGATTACCTCGAAGCCAGCTGAAGTGCGCATGGGCAGCGGCAAAGGGGCCGTCGATCATTACGCCGCCCGGGTCAAGCCTGGCCGCATTATGTTCGAGATGGCCGGTGTATCCGAAGACGTGGCCCGTGAAGCCATGCGGCTGGCCGCTCACAAGCTGCCAGTTAAAACCAAGTTCTTGGTCAAGCCGCGCGTCGGGGAGGATCAATCATGAAGCTCGCTGATATTGTGACGAAAACCGATAAGGAATTAGCAGCTTTGGAAGTTGAAACCCGCCAAGCCCTCAGCACTCTGGTGATTGAGAGCCGCACCAAGGAGAGTAAGAACGTTAAAGCAATTTTGGCTGCCCGCAAGCAACTGGCCCGCGTCTTAACAATTAGCCGCCAGCGCCAATTAGGTGGAGAGGAGAAATAACATGGCCCGATTACTGCACGGAGAAGTGGTCTCAGACAAAGCCGACAAGACGGTGGTGGTAGCTGTGGCCCGCGTTAAAGAACACCCGCTCTACCGCAAGAAGTACAAGAAAACCGACCGTTTCCCGGCCCACGACGAGAAAAACGCCTATAAGGTTGGTGATCTGGTAGAAATCAGTGAAACCCGCCCGTTAAGCCGCACTAAGCACTGGGAAGTTACCCGCAAAGTTAAAACTGATGAGCTCGAAGGTTAAATCATGATCCAGCAAGAAACCAGATTAAAAGTTGCCGACAATAGTGGCGCCCGCGAGCTGCTGTGTATTCGCGTACTTGGCGGTTCAGCCCGGCGCTATGCCCATGTTGGCGACATTATTACTGCTAGTGTGAAAGTGGCCAATCCCGGGGCGGCCGTCAAAAAGAAGGAAGTCGTCCAGGCCGTAATTGTGCGTACGAAGCAGCCAGTGAAGCGCGCCGACGGTACCGTTATTCGCTTCGATGAGAACGCAGCCGTCCTCATCGACAAGAGCGGTGTGCCGCGTGGCACGCGCATCTTTGGGCCAATCGCCCGCGAGCTGCGCGACGGTGGTTACATGAAAATCATTTCACTGGCGCCGGAGGTGCTGTAATGAAGCTGATGAAGTCCGACAACGTCATTGTGCTAGCCGGTAAAGACAAAGGCAAGAAGGGTAGCGTTACGCGCGTACTACCAGCCACCGACAAGGTGCTAGTGGAGGGCATCAACATCGTTAAGCGCCACACCAAGCCATCAAACGCTCAGCCTCGCGGTGGCATCCTTGAGATCGCTAAGCCGCTGCCGGCCGGAAAGGTCGCCTTGATCTGCCCGAACTGCAAGAAACCCACCCGTATCGGCTATGAGCTAGGCAAAACCAAGCAACGGGTCTGCCGTAAATGCCACAAGGTAATATCATGAACCGATTACAAGAAAAATACTTAAAAGAAATCGTCCCGGCTCTCACCAAAGAGTTCGGCTATAGCAACGTGCACCAAGTTCCGCGCCTGGAGAAAGTGGTGATTAATGCTGGCGTCGGCCGAGCCGCAGCTGATACTAAAATTCTTGAAACCGTGTCCGTCACGCTTGCAACCATCTCTGGCCAATCCCCAGTAGCTACCAAGGCCAAACACTCCATCGCCGGCTTCAAACTGCGCGAAGGTAACGCCATTGGCACCATGGTGACCCTGCGCAGCCAACGCATGTATTCGTTCGTTGACCGTTTGGTAGCCGTGGCCCTGCCGCGTATCCGCGACTTCCGCGGTATTTCCGATACTGCCTTCGACGCCCAGGGTAATTACAGCCTCGGCATTACTGATCAAACCATTTTCCCGGAGATAGAATACGAAGACGCCTCCAAGGGCCACTCATTGCAGGTCAATATCACTACCACCGCAAAAACTCCCGCCGAGGGCAAACGACTGTTAGAACTAATGGGCTTTCCCTTTAGGAGGAACGAGTAATGGCTAAGACATCAATGATCGTAAAAGCTAACCGGAAGCCCAAATACTCGACGCGGCAGAATAATCGCTGTAAGATATGTGGTCGACCGCATGGTTACATTCGCAAGTTTGGGCTGTGCCGCATTTGTTTCCGTGAATACGCTAGCCGTGGTCAGATCCCGGGCGTAACTAAGGCTAGTTGGTAAGGAGCTCATATGAATACCGATCCAATCGCAGATATGTTGACCAGAATTCGCAACGGCCGTATGGCTGGACGCGACCGGGTTTTGGTACCTCATTCAACAGTCAAAGTAGCTATTGTGAAGATTTTGGCTGAAAAAGGCTATGTCGCTGGCTACGAAGTTACTGGGCAGGTCCCGGCCAAACTCATCGAGATTAACCTCGGCGGCCGCCGCGAGCTGTCAAACCTGAAGCGCCTATCTAAGCCGGGCCGCCGGGTTTACACGCCCAGCCGCCAGATTCCGATGGTACTGTCTGGCCGCGGTCTCGTCATAGTTTCCACTTCCAAGGGCCTGATGGCTGGCGGCGACGCCAAAAAGGCCGGCTTGGGTGGTGAATTAATTTGTCAGGTATGGTAAGATGAGCCGAATTGGACGACAACCAATTACGATCCCCGCTGGTGCCACCGTTACGATTGAAGCCGGTGTGGTTAAAGTTACGGGACCCAAGGGCAGTCTGGAGCAAGTGTTAATGCCGGGTGTCAAAGTGGCGGCCGAAGGCGACATCGTTATCGTGTCTATCAAAGCCAATCATCCTGAGTCCGAGCCGTTGTTCGGCCTGATGCGCACGCTGGTTGCCAACATGATCCAGGGCGTGACAACTGGCTTCGAGCGCCAACTGGAGATTAATGGCGTTGGTTACCGGGCGGCGGCCAGCGGCAACGTGGTCAACCTCACCCTAGGATTCTCGCACCCGGTCGCTTTCAATTTACCAACCGGCGTAACGGCATCTGTCGACAAGAACGTCATTACAGTTTCAGGCCACGATAAGCAGTTAGTGGGCCAAGTCGCTGCTAATCTGCGCATGCTCAAGAAGCCGGAGCCGTACAAAGGCAAGGGCATCAAGTACGTCGGCGAGAAGATTCGTCGCAAGGCTGGTAAGGCAGCTACTAAAGGATAAACCATGGCTACTTTTGCAAAACAATCTAGTCGAGCTCGCATTCGGGCCAAAGTTAACGGGACCGCCGAACGGCCACGCCTGGTTGCCACAATCAGTAACCGCCAGATCGTAGCGCAGGTGATTAACGATACCGAAGGTAAAACTTTGGCCTACGTTAGTACGGTCGGATCCGACGCCAAAGGTAACATGACCGAGAAGGCAACTTGGGTCGGAACCGAGATTGCGAAAGCTGCCAGTAAGCACAAAGTAAAACGCGTCGTCTTTGACCGCGCCGGCCGGATTTATCATGGCCGCCTGCACGCCCTAGCCGAAGCTGCCCGCCAGGCCGGATTGGAGTTTTAAGATGCCACCACGTACTCAAGCGAGAAATCAGCGTCCTGATGTTGTCAAAGAGTTCGAAGAGCGAGTTATTTCCATTGACCGGGTGGCCCGCGTTGTGCGCGGTGGCCGTCGTTTTCGTTTCCGCTCGACTGTCGTGATCGGTGACGGCAAGGGCCGCGTCGGTGTTGGCGTCGGTAAGGGCTCCGAAGTTATGACCTCAATAACTAAGGCAGTTGCTATCGCCAAAAAGAATATGATTACGGTTAAAATGCGCGGCACCACCATCCCGCACGAAGTCCAAGTCCGGTTCTGCGGCGCCGAGGTCATGCTCAAGCCAGCCAGCGAAGGCACCGGTGTTATAGCTGGCGGAGCGGTGCGCGCCGTGGTTGAGGCCGCCGGTATCCACGATCTATTAACCAAGTCGTTTGGCTCGACCAACAAGGTCAACAACGCCTACGCTACCATCATGGCCTTAAGCCAGTTGCAGCCGACCAAAGCTTCATTAGCTGGTCAGTCAGCTCCGGCCATCGTTGAGACTATCACTAGCGAAGTTGTCGAGATTCCAGATGCGGCTCCGGCCGAAACCAAGCCTAAGGCCAAAAAGACCGATGACGACAAGCCTACCGATGAAGCTAAGACAGCCGTCACAACGACTGATGACAAGAAGGACGAGAAGAAACCGGTAGCTAAGAAAGATCCTGCCAAAAAGAATCCAGCTAAAAAAGCCGCTAAGCCAAAAGAGGATAAAAAGTGAAGATCCACGAATTAACAGTCGTAGCTCGGCCAGACAAAAAACGCGTTGGACGCGGTATTGGCTCTGGGAGTGGTAAGACCGCCGGACGCGGCACCAAGGGTCAAAACGCTCGCACTGGCGGCGGTGTACGGGTCGGCTTTGAAGGCGGTCAAAACCCCTTAGCCAAGCGCCTGCCAAAGCTGCGCGGGTTCAAGAGCGTTAACCGCATTAATTACCAAGAAGTTAATCTCGAGCAATTATCTCAGATCAAAGCGGCTTCGATCGATGCCGTCGCTCTGCAAGCTGCCGGACTGATTAAATCCGCTTCCAAGCCGGTCAAGATTCTTGGCAACGGCACCGTCGATCGCAAGATCAGCTTGAGCGTTACCGCTATTAGCGGCCAAGCCCGCACTAAAATTGAGCAGGCAGGTGGTACAATTAAGCTAGTTAGCTCAAGAGTTACTGCAAAATAGATGAATCTAGATGTCGTAAAACAACTCTACCGCTCCAAGGACTTGCGCAAGCGGGCGCTGGTGGTACTTGGACTCCTCGTGGTCTTCCGCGCCCTGTCGCACGTGCCGGTACCGGTGCCCAACAACCTGGCCCTGTCCTCATTCCTGCGTACCCTGTTTAGCTCCAACAAGCTGCTCGGTTTTGCCGATTTGTTCTCCGGAGGCGCCCTCACTAGCTTCTCGATTATCATGATGGGCGTCGGCCCGTTTATTAATGCCTCCATTATCATGCAATTATTGCAGCAAGCCGTGCCAAGTCTCGAAGCCTTATCCAAAGAAGGGGAGCAGGGGCGGCAAAAACTCAATCAATACACCCGTTATTTGACGTTGCCATTAGCCCTCATCCAGTCTGTCGCCATGATCTTTTTGGTAAAAGAAACCTCTATCCGAGTAGCTCAAACCGATCTGATTGGCCATCCTTCGATTATTCAATGGATCGCCATGATCTTAACCATTACGGGTGGCACCATGCTGCTGATGTGGATTGGTGAAATCATCACCGAAAAGGGGATTGGCAATGGTATTTCGCTGATCATCTTTGCTGGCATTGTGGCGCGTTTGCCCGCTAGCGCCGGTCAATTATTTAGCTTGGCCCAAAACGACACTGGCAAAATCATCCAGCTGATCTTCTTTGCCGCCATCGCTTTGGCCGTCATTTACTTCGTGGTGCTGCTTAACGAAGGCCAACGCAATATTCCAGTGTCCTATGCTCGCCGCGTGCGTGGCAGCCGCATCTATGGCGGCGTCGATACGCACTTACCGCTGCGCGTGATTACCGCCGGCGTGATTCCGATCATCTTTGCCTTGGCATTCTTAACGGTGCCGGGCTTCGTCGGCCAGATCTTTACCAATGCTCGCAGCGCTTGGCTAGCATCGGTGGCACACTGGCTAACGTCGACGTTCAGTTCTACTAGTATCAGTTACGCCGTGATGTATTTCATATTGGTCATCGTCTTTACCTACTTCTATACGGCCATTGTCTTTAATCCCACCGAGATCGCCGAGAACTTACAAAAGCAAGGCGGCTTTATTCCCGGCATTCGGCCCGGCAAGCAAACCGCCGACTACCTCGGCCGCCTGCTGAACCGCATCACCCTGGCCGGCGCCGTCGGCCTTGGCATCGTCGCCATCCTGCCCTTTATCGCCCAACGTTTCTCGAACTCAACAACTCTAACCTTCGGCGGTACCGGCCTCATCATCGTGGTAGCCGTCGCTATCGAAACCATGAAACAAATCGAAGCCCAAGCCGTAACGGAGAGTTACGAGAAGTACTAGTATGCGGTACATCGACTTGACCATGCCGTTAAGCCCTGAAACACCGGTCTATCCGGGTGATCCAAAAGTTGAAGTTAAACCGACAGCTAATCTGGAAAAAGACGGCTACGTTGATCATACTGTCACTCTTGGCACCCACAACGGCACACACATTGATGCTCCGGCGCATATGATCGCGGGCGGGAAGTCATTAAGCGACTTTCCCGTTGACACGCTTATCGGCAGCGCGGTCGTCGTGGATGTCGTCGACGGGTACGACAGAGCAGATCTAGACAAAGTATCCGCCGGAGATGTTGTGCTTTTCATGACCGGCAAAAGCGCAAATTACCAAGCCTCTGATTATTATACTGATTATCCAGCCGTACCGGTTGAACTGGCCCAACGATTAGTCGACAAGCAGGTCAAGATGGTAGGCGTTGACACCGGTAGTGTTGATCATGACGTTTTCGCCGCCCACAAACTCCTGTTAGGAAACGACATTTTAATCATTGAAAACCTCATCAGTTTGGATCAAATAGCGGGAAAGTCTTGTACCATCTTCGCGCTCCCGCTCAATTTGGAAGTTGAAGGTTCGCCTGCCCGTGTCGTGGCCGAATTATCTGATTAGCTCGGTATTGATATCAGATCATATCGTCAACTTGACAACGAAAAGTCAAGAATGTCGCATTTCCCAACAGATCAAATCAATACTTAGAATGGCAGTTTTTCGATGATCATATCTGAGGGTTCAACAGATTGGGAGTGAATGAAATATTGGCCTTCGACAAGCTTAGACAATAACAATTTTGATGATCACACTAACCACTAAAAACTAACAACTATAAACTCGGAGATAACCCCTTTACAAACCTGAAACTTGTGTCTATAATTGAACCTTGTAGCGCTAAATATATGTCTGATACAAAGGAAGTAATCGAGGTCGAAGGCACCGTTACCGAAACTCTACCGAACGCAATGTTCAGAGTGGAACTCGAGAACGGGCATGTTATTTTAGCTCACATCTCTGGCAAGATGCGGATGCACTACATTCGAATTGTGCCGGGAGATAAAGTGATGATCGAAATGACACCATATGACCTTAATAAAGGCCGTATCAGATACCGTATGGGGTAGAAATGAAAGTTCGAGCAGGAGTTAAGCCAATTTGTTCTAAGTGCAAAGTCGTCCGACGTGAGGGCGTGGTTTACGTTATTTGTGAGACCCCTAAGCATAAACAGAGGCAAGGTTAATGGCGAGAATTTCCGGCGTCAATCTCCCGAACGACAAGCGGGTTGAGATTGGCCTGACTTACATCTACGGCATCGGCGACACGTCCAGCCGCAAGATCTTGGCTGATGCCAAGGTTGATCCGGACGTGAGAGTGAAGGATCTGACGGAGCCGCAAATTGCCGCTATCCGCGAGCAGATCGAGAAAAGCTTTACGGTCGAAGGTGACCTGCAGCGCCAAGTTAGTACTAATATTAAACGCCTCAAGGACATCAACTCGTTTGTGGGTCTCAGGCACAAGAATAACCTTCCGGTCCACGGCCAACGCACCAAAACCAACGCCCGCACCAAGCGCGGCAAGCGCATTACCATGGGTAGTGGCCGTAAGAAATCAGCAGCGAAGACGTAAGGAACATTATGGCAACCAATTCTACCACCAAAACCCGTCGCAAGCGCACCAAACGATCAATCTCGGTCGGGATCGTGCACGTGCAGGCCACCTTTAATAACACCATTATTTCCGTGACCGACGAAAAGGGCAACCTGGTGAGCTGGAGTAGCGCCGGCTCGGCCGGCTTTAAGGGTTCGCGCAAGAGTACGCCCTATGCGGCCGGCATTGCGGCCGAGCGCGCTATTGCTACCGCCAAGGATGCCGGCCTCACCAAGGTTGAAGTATTAGTTAAAGGCGTTGGGAGCGGCCGCGAGTCAGCCATTCGGGCTCTGCAATCAACCGGTGTCACGGTCTCAGGCATCCGGGACGTTACCGGCGTGCCGCACAACGGTTGCCGCCCACGAAAGCCGAGGAGAGTCTAATGGCTAGAGATTTAATGCCGATTACCAAGCGCTCGCGCCGCGAAAAGATTGCCTTGCACCCCAAGGCCATTAAGATTATGGCCCGCAAGTCCTACGGTCCGGGTGAACACGGCCAGGCCAACACTCGTTCCAAGCCCAGCCAGTACGCCATTCAGTTGCGCGAGAAGCAAAAAGTTAAGCGCATTTACGGCTTGCTCGAAAAGCAATTTGTTCGTCTATCGAGCGAGGCAGTCCGAAAATCTGATGTCACCGGCGATGTCATTCTGCAGTTGCTGGAACAACGATTCGATAACGCCGTTTATCGGGTGGGACTAGCACCCAGCCGCCAGGCCGCCCGGCAACTTGTGACTCATGGTCACTTCTTGTTGAATAATCGCCGCGTTGATATCCCCTCCATCCGCTTGAAGCCGGGCGATGAATTCATTGTTCGTCCCAAGAGTCAGAAGAATGTTTATTTCCAGGCTCTGGCACCTGAACTTAAAGCCAACCAAAATAAGATCAGTTGGTTGAGTCTAGACGCCAAACGGTTGGCGGTCAAAGTTACCGGTACCCCGGGCCCAGATGATGCCGAACAAGACATTAATGTACAGCTAATTATTGAGTTCTACTCAAGATAGGAGAGGAGACAACGTGTTACACCCCATTCAACCGCCAGAATTAAAGACGCAAAACCAGGAGGGCAATAAGGCTACCTTCGCCATCGAGCCGCTCTATTCCGGCTACGGCATGACGCTGGGCAACTCGCTGCGCCGAGTGATTCTCTCAAGCCTCGGTGGTGCGGCTGTGACCGCCGTTAAAATCGACAATGTTTCTCATGAGTTCTCGACCATCGAGGGCGTCAAAGAGGACGTCGTAGAAGTTATCCTAAATCTGAAAAAAATCCGTTTTAAGGTCTACAGCGATGAACCGCAGTTCTTGGTGCTCCAAAAGAGTGGCAAGGGCGAGGTCAAAGCCGGCGATATTAAAACCAGTGCCGACGTTGAGATCGTCAACCCCGACCAGGTAATTGCCACGCTTGATAGCGCCAAAGGCAAGCTTGGTATGGAGATTAAGGTCGAAAAAGGTCGCGGCTACGTGCCGGTGGAGTCGCGCGAGCAAGAGAAACTGGAAGTCGGTATGATTGCCGTCGACGCCCTCTACAGCCCGGTGCAGCGCGTGCGTTACAACGTTGAAAACACCCGCGTTGGCCAAATGACCGATCTCGACCGCTTAGTCATGGAAATTGAGACCGATGGCACCATCTCGCCGTCCGACGCCCTCTCTCAAGCCGCCGAGATCTTGGTTGAGCACTTCTCGGTAGTGGCCGGCAAGAGTTTGCCCGCGGCCGGTGGTGTGATTGGCGAGGAGCGCCATGAGAACGACGCCGCCAAGATTAGCATCGAGGAGGTCAACTTTACGCCTCGCACCGCTAACGCCCTAGTCAACAACGATGTTAAGACGATTAAAGACCTGCTCAAGCTGAGTGATCAGGAGCTCAAGGAGTTAAAAGGCTTCGGAGCCAAGGCCTACGACGAAGTTAAAGACAAGATCGCTGAACTCGGTTTTAGCACCGCCGAGGTAGAGGCCTAAGATGCACCGCCACACCTACACTGGTCGTAAATTATCGCGCGCTACTGGTCCGCGGCTGGCCTTGGTGCGTGGCCAGATTACCTCGTTAGTGTTGTATGAACAGATCGAAACCACTTTAGCCAAGGCCAAGGAAATCGCACCACAATTCGAGCGATTAATCACTCGAGCCAAAGGTGGTACGCTAGCCGATGCGCGGGCAGTTCGAGCCGAGATTCAAGGCGAACTGGCCTACCAGAAGTTAATGCGCGAGCTACTGCCAGCGCTTGGTGATCGTAAGAGCGGCTATACTCGAGTCATTAAGATCGGCAATCGTCGGGGCGACAATGCTCCGATGGCAGTCGTCTCAGTCCTAGTCGCAAAAAAGCCTGCCAAAGCTAAGGACAACAAAACTGCGGCAGTCGCGGATAAGGTTGAAGCGACTAAATCAGCTCCGGTCAAAGCTAAAGCTGAGGCCAAAACTAAGACTAAACCAAAAGCCAAGGCGGCCAAGTCATGAAAACGTACTCACCCAAAGCTGCTGAGATCAGCCGCAGTTGGTATCTAGTTGATGCCAAAGACCAGACGCTTGGCCGCCTGGCCACGCACCTTGCTACAATCTTGCAGGGCAAGCAGAAGCCTGGTTACGCCAGCCACCTCGACGGCGGTGACTTCATCGTGGTGATTAATGCTAGCCAGATCAAGGTTACTGGCAACAAGCTCGAGGACAAGAAGTATTACCATCACTCTGGCTATCCTGGCGGCATCAAAGAGGCCAGTTTGGCAGAACGCATGTCGAAAGACCCAACTTGGGTTATAAAGCACGCCGTACAAGGTATGTTGCCTAAGAATCGCTTGGCCGACAACCGCTTGGCCCGCCTCAAGGTCTATGCCGGTAGTGATCACCCGCACGACGGTCAGACCCCGACACCACTCAACTTCAATAAGGATACCAAGTAATGCCTGACGCACACTACCACTACGGCCTGGGACGACGCAAGCGTGCCATCGCTACCGCCCGCCTTTACTCTGGCAAGGGCGTAACTACCGTTAACGACCTCCCGGCCAACGAATACTTTAATAATGAGACTCTCGTAGCGGAGCTGTCGCGAGCGCTCGATCTCACCGGTAACGGCGAAAAGATGTACGCCACCATCAAAGTTACTGGTGGCGGCAAGCGCGGCCAGGCCGAGGCTGGTCGTTTGGCGATTGCCCGCGCCTTGCTAGATGTTAATACCGAACTGCGCCCCACCCTCAAAAAAGCCGGCTTCCTTACCCGTGACCCGCGCGAAAAAGAACGCAAAAAGCCCGGACTCAAGAAGGCCCGCAAGGCTCCACAGTTCTCCAAGCGCTAAAAGTAGCGTTTGCAATTACCAAAAAACGGCTATAATGGGCCTAATATGGTTAGGTTTGACCAGACCATCGAAATCGCCCGACCCCAACGAGAAGTCTTCGAATTCCTCAACCAACTTGAAAATTACCTACTCTGGCAATCTAATCTCTCGGACATTTCAGCTACCAATGGAATGACTGACGGCAGCACTATAACCTTTACCCAAACTGGACTTGGCCAAAAAATCAAATTAAGCGGACAAGTCGCTCTCAATAACGGCACCGATCAGATCAAAGTTACCAGTGCCCGTGGACCAATTCACTTTGAGAGTAGTTACCAACTGAGGAGTGTTAACGCATCGACAACTAGTTTAACCCTTGAAAACCGGATTGACCCTGGTACATTCTTCGCCCTAGCCGGCCCCGTACTACAACACCTCGCCGAAGTCCGCTACGAAGCTGATCTCAAAACCCTCAAGGCCATTCTCGAACAAGGTATTTAGCGCCTAAAGCACAACCGGTATATAATAGAGTCGTGAGCAACCGGGGTCAAAGAACACTCGTCCGGATTTCTTTGCTTTCGGCTATTTTGGTGGCCGTGGGTACTTTTGGTACGGTCATATTCGAGCACCAGAGTTACCCCAACGCTCTCTACGGCACCGTTATTCTGCTACTAACGCACTACCCGTTGTACCCATCGGCGACGGGAGCGGGCAAACTGCTCGAAGTGTTCTTAGATATCTCGAGCCTGGTGGTAATAGCTTATTTGCTTAAGTGGTTTGCCGAATATATGATTGGATTAAGTGGCAATGTCCGAAAGAAACGCGTGCAATCAAAGATAGACAAGTTAAAAGATCACTATATCGTCTGCGGCCTCGGCCGGGTTGGGTCCCAGGTGGCCCGTGAACTAGGCAATGAGTCGATGCCGTTCGTCGGGGTTGACCGCGACCAAGAGCGGGTTGACGAAGCCATCGCTAACGGTTGGCTAGCCGTCTGCGCCGACAGTACTGTCGAGGGCACGTTATTAAGTATGGGTATCAAGCGCTCCAAGGGTCTCGTAGCCAGCTTGGGTGAGGATTCGCTGAACTTATTTGTAACCCTTGCCGCCAAGTCGCTTAACCCGAAGATCTACGTGGTAGCCCGGGCCAACCGCCAGGAGAACGAACTCAAATTAAAACGGGCCGGAGCCGACCGCGTAGCTATGCCGTACCAGATTGGCGGCTATCACATGGCAACAATGGTTTTGAGACCCAACGTGGTTGACTATTTAGATGTCGTTAATTCTAGCAGTGATCACAAAGACCTGCAGGTCGAAGAAATGATCGTCGGCGACAAAGCCGCGTTAGCCGGCAAACGTCTCGGTGAGCACAAGTTCTTAGTTGAGGGTTCGCGCGGGGCCACGGTTATCGCCATTAATGGATCCGACGGCTCGAGCATCGTGCGGCCCTCCGGCAGCGAAGTGATTTATCCCGGCGACCGGTTGATTTTACTTGGCGGCAAACGCGACCTCACCGAAGCCTCGGCTCTGATTCGTTAAATGAAAAAGTTTACTATTAAAGCCGCTCAGGCCGGACAACGGCTTGATGTAGTTGTTGCCGGCTGGCAGGGTATCACCCGCAGTCAAGCCGCCCGGTTAATCCGCTCCGGTGAGGTAACACTCAATGGCTTTAAGGTGAAAGTCGGGGAGATCACCAAGACTAATGATCACATTAGCCACCAATCATCCATCGCCAAGGTGAAGCCGCCGAAAATCGCCATCGTTTATCAAGATAATGACCTGATGGTGGTCGATAAACCGGCTGGCTTGACAGTCCACCCAACTGGTCGCAGCGGCCAAACGGCCACTTTAGTTGATTTTGTGAAATCTCACACTCTCGATCCGGATCCATTGCGTCCCGGCATCGTGCATCGACTCGATAAGGACACCTCGGGGCTATTGGTAGTAGCTAAAACCGCAAAGTCCAAGCAATACCTGCAACGTTTATTCGCCGGCCGCAAGGTCGAGAAAGAGTATGTTGCTTTAGTTGAGGGGATTGTGCCTCAGCGCAGGGCCGAAATTGATTTGCCAATTGGAGCTGGAATTGGCGTACGCCGCCGCGTCGATCCGGCGGGCCGGGCGGCCAAAACTCGCTATGAAGTGCTGAAACAATATCACGACGCAACCCTTCTGCGAGCCTGGCCGGCTTCGGGACGCACCCACCAATTGCGCGTTCATTTCGCCGCCATTGGCCATCCAATCGTTGGCGATAGCCTCTACGGTCGCGCCGACCCAGCCCTCGACCGACAATTCTTGCATGCACATAAGCTAGCCTTCTTAGCCCCCAACGGCCAATGGCTCGAGCTAACGAGCGAAATGCCAGCTGAGCTGAAAGACTACCTAAAGTCGCGTCTGTGAGCCTATAATGGGGCTATGGAGCCGCTCTATCATCCCATTACCAAGCGTCAATTAGCCACCATCGGGCAGGGGAGCGGTAGTTATTTATTCGTTGGGCCGTCCGGGAGCGGCCGGATGCTGGCCGCAATTTACTTAGCGCAACGGCTCAATTGTACTGGCCACAGCGAAAACTGCCAGCTGTGTTCTAGTATCGCCAGCGGCAGTTTCGCCGATCTTCATGGTATCTCCAGCCTTACCGCTATTGGGATCGATCAGGTAGCTCAGCTGCAGCAAAATTTGGCCCAACGGCCATTCTCAGCCGATACTGCACGAGTCGTCATCATCGAAACTGATCACGGCATCACTGTTGAGGCGCAAAACCGCCTACTCAAGACCCTAGAAGAACCGCCGGCCCAAACCATTATTATTTTACTGGCCGAACAAATCGAGGGGTTATTGTTAACCGTCAGATCACGTTGTCAGTTTGTTAACTTTGTGCCATTACCTCTTAGCGCCATCATTAGCTATCTAAAAGACAACATTAGTGAAGGCGCCGCGACAACCGCTCAGCAATTACTACCAGCTACTATCGGTGAAGCCGTCAACCTAACCCGCGACCCAGAGGCCCGCCAGACTTACGATCACGACGCCGGTTTCGCGGCCGAATTCCTATCTGCTGAGACGTTCAGACGCCTGGTAATGGCCCAAAGCGTGCGGTTAAAGTTAAAGGCCCAGACTCTGATTAATCTGATGGCCCGCCAGAATGCCGCTCGTTCTGGACGCTTGAGCCGGTTTGTGGCGCTGGAACGAGCCCAAGCTGAGCTAAATGCCAACGTCGGACCGCGGGCGGTGCTGGAGGCGTTAGCGCTCGTACTATGATCTTTGCCGCCCTCTTCTTCCTTGTCGCCGTTGTCGTTGCTATCCGCGAGATTAGACGTTTGCGCCGCCCGGCTGCTGCCAAAACAGTCACGCGCTCCGAGAAACCAACCCAGCTAAGAGACCTCGAAACGCGAGCCGCCCGGCTGTACGCCGATCGGCAGTACTTAGCCGCCGAGAAAGCTTACCTCAAAGTTCTTAGAATTAATCACAAAGACGCCCAAGCCTACAACCGCCTCGGTCTGATTTATGTAGCCTTAAAGAATTACGATGACGCCACTGAGTGCTTCCAAATCTCGGCGCAATTAAAGCCAACTGCCGCCGCTTGGTACAACTTGGGCTTAGCTTACAACGAGAACGGCAACGCCATTAAAGCCATTTCCGCCATCGAAAAAGCCATTATGTTTGAGCCCTCGGCTGTACGTTACAGCGGCCTGGCCAAAGCCTATGCCAAAGTCGGTAACCAGGCCAAAGTGATTTCGGCACTCGAACAAGCACTAGCCCAAGAAAAAACCAAGAAGACGCTGGTCCTATTGGCCGAAAGCTACGCCAAAAATCATCAACGCGAGAAAATGCAGGAAACCTACCGCCAGATTCTTGAGCTTGATCCCAGCGACGCCAAGGCTAAGCGATTGACTGGAGACACCACCAAACCGCCAGTTCCAACTTTATAACGAAAGAACCCGCCGGCAAGGAAACCGGTTGGTTCTCTCGCCCGCGGGCTTATTCCGGGGTTGAAATCACTTGATGGCGGTCGGCTGGTTGGCCCTGACTGCCTCGAGGACTCTGCGGTCAAGCTGGGCCAGCAGTTCGAAGGCCTCTCGCCGCACTTCCGCTCGCTTCTGGCCAACTTCAACCCGTAGGTCGAGGCCGATGGCGATGGTGCAGCCACTGTGGCTGTCGTTGAAGAACGTCCCTTCGACCAATCCGGCGCGTCTGAGCGTGGCAGTAGCTACGCACATAGAGCCATCTTCGCGGAACAGCTCCGGCTGCCTGTCTCTGAGCTCTGCCATGCTGCCAACTCCGTACTCCTGGAGTACCGACACGGCGGCGACGGCCAGCTGGTCGGTGCGGTCGGAGGTGGTGAGCACGACCCGCGGATTCCCCAAGGCGGCGTGTCTAGTTTCGACGGCGACGGCCACCGCCCAACCCCGCTTGTAGGGACGGGGAGGCATGATGTCGTCGATGGCATCTCTGATCTGCTTCTCGATTTCGTACTGAGCCATGATTACTCCCGGTCCGTGGTCTGGAGGTTCCAGACACAATAAATACATATTAGCATATAAGATTATAATTGTCAATGATTTTAATCGAGAAATACCGCCTTACAATAGGTGTTTTATACTTGCGTTCTGGGTAGTTTCGGTAAAACCAGCCCCAATAGCACTCCGACGCTGCGCCACTCCTGCATTTGGCCATTTTTAATAGCCGCGGTGATCTCTGCCGGGGTCATCCAGTTAACTTTAATATCCTCGCCATGCTCCAACTTCTGACCATCAGCATCTTCGTAATCACGCACCAAGAAGTAATATAAATCCCACTCAACCGTCGCGCCGGCATTGGCCTTAGTTAAGAGCTCAGGACTTTTGATAATGAGCCCAGTTTCTTCGCGAGCCTCTTTGATGGCCCCAGCTTTCGCGGCAGCTACGATGTCCTGGCCACTTCGCCGCAACGCGTCATATTCCTTCAGCGAATCGCACACCTTGCCACCCGGTAGCCGCAGATCAACCGACTCTGTCTCGTACCGATGCTCCTTAGTAATGAGGACTTCGCCCTCCGGTGAAACAATAATAATCCTGGTGCCGGGCGGCCGCCGAAACATTTCAAATACCCGACCGTCCGGCTGCGTGATGTGTACGACCTCGCCAATGTTACCAGAGAAAGCAATTTCTTCGGATTTCATGGAGTTATTATAGCAAAGTCATTTACTTAAGCATCCTAGCGAGCGCAGTTTTGCTCTTTGTGGTCTTGAAATACTTCTCTCAAGATATGGCTTTGGTTGAATCAAGATAGGCTTCGTGAAATATAAGGTCTAGTGACCTTCTTCCTTTTGTGGAGAATACTTCACCGGCCTGATGCTGTCTTAACCGATTTTCTATGTTGGCAGTTGACCCTATGTAATACTTTTGATCTTTCTGGCTTTTTAGGACGTAGGTATAATGCATGATTTTGATAGTTTTATCCTGGCACGCCATAAACTATGCACTCCTGTAAATTGAGAAACGAACCTTAAGCTGGCTTATCAACTTACAGGAAGCTTAGGTTTATGGCAGGGGCACGAGGAGTCGAACCTCGATTTGCGGTTTTGGAGACCGCCGTAATGGCCGTTATACCATGCCCCTATACGCGCCACAGGGGTAGGCGCCTTAAGCATTATTGTAGCAGCTACTTAGATTCTTTGAATTCAATGACTTTGCGCAGTTTTTGCGAGTACTTCTTAAGCACCAGCCGGTCGGGGCTGTTTTTGGGGTTTTTTTCAGTTGTGTAGACGGTGGTGGGGTCCTCGTCGCTACGCAGCTGGATGTAGGGTCGATTGCGTTTTGGCATTATTTTCTCCTTATCTATGAATCTGGCGAACAAGTCCGCGAGCAAACCAATCCGCCTCGTGCGGATGTTTGTGAAGCGGCAAGCGAGGCTTTGGGTGAAAGCTTAAGAAAGTAACCTTAGTTACTTTTGCAAGCTGGAGCCCAAGGCGAGGATTGAACTCGCGACCCCTTCCTTACCATGGAAGTGCTCTGCCACTGAGCTACTTGGGCGCGTCAGAACCGTACCGGCAGCTTGCACAATACGCTTATAAGCGTATTTCTCCAGCTTCTATACGGTTCTTCCTTACAAAACTTCAAACAGCCTGGAGGCTTGGTTTGAAGTTTTGGTTGTTGGCGTGGTACATAGATGTTAAATGGGTCCTTCGACAGACTCAGGTCACCAAAGTTTGTGTACAAGTGATCATACACAAACTTTGGTGCCGGGTGAGAGATTCGAACTCCCGAAGGCATAAAGCCAGCTGATTTACAGTCAGCCCCCGTTGGCCGCTTGGGTAACCCGGCACGTCCAAACCGTACCGGCAGCTTGCTTAATGCGCTTATGAGCGCATTTCTTCAGCTTCTGTACGGTTTCTCCTTAGCCTCGTCAAACAGTCGCCTGAAGGCGCCTTGGTTTGACTCGGCAGCCTGTTGGCGGGCACATCAATGTTAAATGGCCTGCCATGTACCAGGCGCTCCGATAAGTTGATAAGCCAACAACTTGGTTCGTTTCTCAACTTACGGGAAGCTTTGGTACATGGAGCCGACGAGAGGACTTGAACCCCCAACCTACGGTTTACAAAACCGTTGCTCTGCCAGTTGAGCTACGTCGGCACGTCGGAATCTGCCTCCAGCTTTTGTGTCGACCTAGGTTGAGAAGCCAGCTTACAACAGATTCCTCCTTAGCCAACACCAAACAGCTAAAGCTCGGTTTGGAGTTGGCGCTGGATAAGGGGTTCACAATCGCGACTTTTTAACCAAGTAATAGTAACATCAAGCCTGATCTTTTTCAATACTACTTACGCGCTTTATGGACGCCACCAACCAAACTCACCACTAGCACAATCGCAAAAATCGCCACATAGCTAATATCGATCACCAATGAGTTATTGAGGCCGCGCAAAAACAGGGTATTATAAATTGCGTTTGCCCCACCAACCAGATAAGCTGCCGCGATGGTAATGATGCGGATGCGGCCCCTAAAACTAGTAGCCGTTTTTGTTAAACGCAGCAATAGGAGCCCAGATATCACGAATAAGGCGCCTAGCAAGGCATCAAACCGCAGTGCCGCTATCGGCCAGGAGTAATCCAAGAAACCAGCCTTAAGCGCCACCTGGGTGTGCCAAATGTTGTAAACGTATGTGACGTAGACCCCGATGGTTATGATAAACGTAGGCACAAACAGAAAATATGGACTTGGGCGTTTATTGAAGAGCAAATACCAGATCATAAAGGGCATCACCAGCACAGCAGAGTAATAAAATACATCACCGATATTAACTGCCATTTTGAGTACATCCAAATTATTGGTCAATATAAACGGCACTGAATTGAACATAAAGTACATGGCAGCAAATAAAGTACTCAGGCTAAGGTACTTGGTTAGCGGCGACGGCGACTTTTGATAGCCAGCATAGCCCCAGGCGGCCAAGGCCAGCAGTCCTGCGGCCACTACCAGATAGACAGTCGTAATGGTTGTTAAAGTAAACATTGGCGTTATTTTAGCCCTTTGCGGGTCATTAGGAAATGCCGTATCGAGCTAAGTAACATTCTGAATCCGGCCAATCAAGCTCACCACCAACAGCAGGCCAAATACCAATATATAAACGATCAGCACCGACGGCGAGCTGCTAGTGCCGCCTACAAATAGGGCATTGTAGAGGCCAATTATGCCGCCGGCTATATAAGCCAGCGAAAGCGCAAAAATGCGCCATTTACTCTTAATCCCAGTGGTGGTGCGGCCAATTTTTAACACATACACACCCACGATCAAGAACAATGAATCGAGCAGGGCATCCAGATGAAGTAGGGCCGACGGGATGTTGTAGCGCAGAACGCCCTCGGACAGCACCAGATGAGCGTGCCAGACCGTATATACCGAAACGCCGTAGCCAATGCCTGATAGCACTAAGACCGGCATGAGTAGGGAAGAATAGCCTTTTTGTTCTTTAAAGGCCAGGTACCACACCAACCTGGTTTGCACCAAAATAGTCACATAGTATGCCAGATCCGAAATATTAGTCGCCAGCTTCAAGGTAGTCCAATTAGTCGTCAACAAAAAGGGTAGGGAATTGGCCAAAAAGAAGATGCTGGCAGTAAGACCAGAGAGGGCCAAATATTTCGTCAAAGATGAGTGATTACGCCGGTAACCAGATCCGCTCCAGGCCGCCAGCGCCAGCAACCCGGCCGCCGCTACGATGTAGGCCACGCTAATAGGGTGGGGATGTAGCGATAGTGCGCTCATAAATGCCATTGTAGGCTTCCGAGAGCCAATCGTAAAGACGCTTAAGGTTATCCGATAAATCTACGGGGCCAAACGGTTCATGTCACGGGGGAAGAGGGTGGCTTCTTTAATATTGGAGAGTCCAATGAACTTTTCCACCAAGCGGTCGAGCCCCATGCCAAAACCGGCGTGGGGCGGCATGCCGGCTTGCATGGCCATGAATAAGCCCTTGAACCCGGGATCGCTCGGGTCGCCTTTAACGTGTTTTTTGAACTGCTTCATTAATTCGTCGTAATTATTCTCGCGCGTCGATCCCGTCACGATCTCGAGTCCGCGGAATAACAGGTCGATGCGGTCGGCTAGTTCCGGCATACCGTCTTGGGCCTTGTGATAAAACTTCATGTCGCTAGCCGGCCAGTCGGTCACAAACACGGCCTCGCTTTTCAAGTTCTCGGCGGCATAATTACAGATCCAACGCTCCTCATCTGGCCGCAAGTCCTTTTCACCGATCGTTTTGGTACCGCTAGCCTTAGTGTAGAGCTCGTGAATCTCGGCCATCGACAGCCGCGGTAATTTAGCCGGCAACACCGGTTTGACTGCTTTCAACGTTTCGAGATCGGCAGCATAGTGCTTCCAAATGTAGGCAGACACAAAGTTAAGTAGCCCACTGAGGTGGTCTTCTAATCCGTTAATGTCGGTAAAAGCCATCTCGCCGTCCACGGAGGTGTATTCGGTCATGTGCCGGGTGGTGGCACTGGGCTCGGCCCGGTACACCGGCGCGATTTCATACACCCGCTCAAATATGCCTGCCATAATTTGCTTATAAAACTGCGGGCTCTGGGCCAAGGTGGCTTCTTTGCCAAAGTAGTCTATCTTAAAGACTTCGGCGCCGCCCTCAGTGGCCGCAGCTAATAGCTTAGGGGTGTGAATTTCAGTAAAGTCCTGTTCGTCAAAGTAGGCCCGAAGAGCTTTGGCAACACCGGCGCGGACCTTAAAAATGGCGGTTTCGAAGCTGTTACGCAACCCGATTGGACGATATTCAAACAACGTGTCCAAATTCTCCGGTTGGTGGGACAGCGGCTTGTCGATCTCGATAGGCGATAAAAATTCAACCGGAACTTGAACCGTCAAAACCGGATCATGTATTTCGGCACCGCCCATGGCCCGCTCATCGAGTTTGACAGTACCCGTGATTTCTAGAATCGTACCAATCTGCAAGCCGTCGAGCTTGGCCTGTTCGGCCTCATCGCGAATAACTACCTGCGCTAAACCGCTGCGGTCGCGCAGCACCACAAACATCACTCCGCCCATGGCCCGCTTCTTATGAAGCCAGCCCTCTAGGGTAACTTTTTGATTGCTTCGCTCGGCGACGTTTCGGACTAGTGTACGCATAATGGGGCTATTGTAAAGCAATTATCGGCTCGAGACCAGCTCCCGCCTCCTGCGTTTGTCATCCTGAGCCCTCATTTGTCATGTTGAGCTTGTCGAAACATCTCTCCAGCAGATCACATGACTCATGGCAAGCCCACCGTTATGCAAGACCCCATCCTGCACCAGACGCGCCAATACCATCTTCTCCCCATATCATCCTTCGCGTCCCTTTGCCATATAGCCTGGAGGAGGAGCCCTTTCGTGTTTATTAAGTCTTTATGGTGCCGTACGTGCGAAAGGGGTAGGTTATCCTCTCCAGACTATATGGCCCTATGGCGGGGGTCAGTTTGACGACGGGGTCCAACCCGTTGGTTGGAGGAAATTTGATGATTAAAAACAATCGTTTTGAGGGGGGGTTTGATCTGTTGGGAACTGCGACGTTCTTGACATTCGCTTGTCAAGTTGACAAATATCAGGTCTAACGGATTTGCCTAGAACACCCAAAAACGGCTATGCTTAAGGTAAGCTATGGCGGAACTGACGAATAATAACCCCCAACAATCACTAGCCGACAAGGAAACCTACTACGAGCAGGTGACGCGGACGGTGCGGTGGATCGCTATTGCCATCGTAATTATCTCATTTCCGCCTGGCCATCCACAGTATCATTTATTGCTAATCGCGGCTGGTGTTGGGGCCATCTTTAACGGCCTGCGCTACTGGAAGCGGCTACTCAAGTGGAAGCTATTTGCCTCACGCATCACGACTTTGATTGCCGACAATGCTTTGATTGGCGTATTGCTTGGGTTGTCCGGCGGCATCCACAGCCCTTACTTCATCTTCTGGGCGCTCACCCTCATTTCGGCGGCTTATTGGTATGGGCGGCGCGGCGTCGGACTGGTGCTGGCCTGGCAGATCGCCGACAGCCTGCTCATAACTTTTTACCACGCCCCGGTCGCACCGATAGACACGCTGCGGGTGGGCATTATCGGGCTAGGAACGCTGGCGGCCCTGGCGCTGCTAGCCGAACGGCTAACCCGGGTCGGTCAAAACGAGCGCCAAGTTCTAGCCTCGGCCAACTCAATGGCTCAAACCGAACGCGAGCGGCTGGTGGCGCTAGTTAACTCGCTGGTTGATCCTGTGGTGGCCATCGACTCCGACGGTCATGTTAGCGTTTATAACGGTGCGGCGCTCGACCTATTGAACACCAACAAACTGCTGGCCGGCCAAGCCATTAACGAGTTCTTGCATCTAGAAGACGCGAAAGGAGTACCGGTGCCGCTAGCGGCGATTTTGGGGCATGAGGCTGTGTTAAAGCGAAACGACCTGGTCATGCGCATGGGCGACGGTTCGCTAGTAAACCTCGACGTGAGCGTGGCACCAATCCACGCCCAAAACATTGCTAATCAAAACTACATTTTGATCATGCGCGACATTACTAAACAAAAAACTCTCGATCAGGAACGTGATGAATTCATTTCTGTAACCTCGCATGAGCTGCGCACGCCGGTCGCCATCGCCGAAGCCAACCTATCGACGGCGCTCCTACCCAATTACGACACCATGGGCAATAAGACCCGCGAACTAATCACGCAAGCGCACCACAATGTAGTGTTCCTCGGCGAACTCATCGCCGACCTGTCGACACTATCGAAGGCTGAGCAGGGAAGACTCAAGATCGAGATCTCGACGATTGATCCAGCGCAGCTAGTCCAACAGCTAGGCGAGGATTACCGCGCTAGTGCCACTGCCCGCAAGCTGATCCTTGAAACGCACGTCCAATCTGATCTCAAACCGTTCCACTCCAGCCTAAACCTAATCCACGAAATCTTGCAGAACTTTCTAACGAACGCTATCAAATACACCGAAAAAGGCTCAGTTCGGTTATCGGCTGATCTGAGCGAGAGTCAGGATGCAGTGATCTTTGCCGTTAGCGACACTGGTATCGGCATCTCGGCCAGCGACAAAAAGAAGTTGTTTGGCAAATTCTACCGCTCCGAGGACTATCGCACCCGCAAAACCAGTGGCACCGGATTAGGATTGTACATTACGCTCAAGTTGGCTGAGCGCATTCACGGGAAGATCTGGTTTAAGAGCCGGCTTAACGGCGGCTCGAGCTTTTTCCTCGAAGTACCAATGCAACACCCCGTCCAGCTATCTAAGGATCCCGCTCCAGCCGTTTCCGCCGCCCTAAAGCAGTTTGTCGAGGGCTAGATGAAACAAACTTCTCAGATAGTGGTAATCGGTGGCGGGCCGGCCGGCCGGGCCGTGGCCCTGGCCGCCAGCGCCCGTCGTCACGTCACCTTAGTTGATGAATATGCTACGGCCGGTGCACCTACGCTTGAACGATTGATGATGGGAGCTTTCGTCCGTACTGCTCGCAACCGGTCGAACTTCGATGATGCCCAGATGGCAGCCTTGGCCGTCCGCGAAACTTACCTCAACCAGCTACCCGAGAAGCGTGCTCTCCAGAATGCCGGCGTGGCCGTTATCACCGGGCAGGCAGAGCTAGTGTCGGATACGACGGTACAGATTGGCCATGATTTGATAACGGCTCGCAATATTGTCATCGCCACCGGTTCACAGACCGTTTTACCTAAGGTTACCGGGTGGGATAAACCGCTCGGAATAGGTGATCTCTTTTATTTGAAACGACTAGCGAAACGACTAGCGGTGTTGGGCTTTGACCCGTCGATTGAATCCTTGCTCAAGGCCTTTAAAAGCCTAGGCGCGCGCGTCACTATCATTAGTGATGTGCCGAATCCAGATACCGACTTGGCGACTATCCCGGCAACCATCGGGAGTATGGAGAAATTGCAGCGCTCGTACCGGATCAACTTGCATACCATCGATGCTACTGCCAGCCTCGGTGCCGACGTGATTGTGGCCGTTGGCAAGAACCGCCCCAGTCTGGATTTGGGTCTGGATCAAGCCAATCTTGATCACAATGAGGGCGGAATTATCACAAACCGGCACTTTCAAACCTCCAATCGGCGCATTTACGCAGTTGGATCATGCGCCCGCAGTAACGGATCAAAACTGAGTTCTGAAGAACAGGGCCGTCAGGTCGGACGTAAGTTGGCTTAGCTGCTTTTAGCAGGTTTCACAAAGCTTCTCCCCAGTCCATCGGAAGATGCGCCGAAATAATGGTGGGCAAGTGGTGGATAATGGCTACGAACGCCGAAATATGGTTAAATAATGCTAATGGTTTGCCCATACTGCGCGTCTAATAACATCGTCACTATTCAGGGACAGGGGTTCTGTGTTAACTGTGGCAAAGCCCAGCCGGCTGCCCCTGCCACCACCATCGCCGGCGCTACCATCAAACCCGAATTCGCCAAACTTGTGACGAAACCAACTGGAGTGGCCATCCCGGCGAGCGCCTGCCCAGTAATTAAGCCGTCTATATCGGTTGGGCCCAAGGCTGCTCCGACAGTTAGGCCGGTTGTTTCCGTCACGCCGAAACCAGTTGTTTCGGTGCCTCTTGACTCAAAGCCCGCTCTTAGACCCATTACTGCCGATGCGCCTAAGCCTAAATTCGCCATTAGCCGCCATAGAACTGCCCAGAGTACTGGGTCACCCGATGAAACTACCGCACCAATCAAGAAAGCGACAACTCACGCCAAGCCGCATACTGCAAAGTCCAAATCGGCACACCATATGAGTGACATTAGACGCCCGAACGCTCCTAAAAAGGTGGCACCGCTGGTGGCAACAGCCCCCAAACCTCCGCTTGCGGCACCGGTAGCAACCATCATAAAACCGCACGTATCCAGCGCCTATCCACCCCAAACACCCGAGTCAAAGCTGCGGCCACAAATGCTCGAGCACGCCCACAAGCATCGACACGAACAGCCGCTGCCGGTGAAAGAGAAGGCCCCCAAGACGCGAGCCACCAAACCGCTCAAAAGTCCCGTTACCGCCCTGATTAATGCCAGTTTTAGCGGTTTTCTGGCCGGTGGACTAGCGCTTGGCGCCTATCTGGCGATTCATGCCAGCCGGGCCAGTACTCCCGGTGGCTTTTTTCATTATCTAGCCACGCGCGGCAGCCATCTTAAATTAATGTTGGTGGCATTATCGCCGGCCGTTGTCGTAGCCCTCGGGTTACTGGCCGCCATCTGGCTGTGGCTCAGGGCCGGCACGATCTATACAACTTCCCGGCTATATGACCATCGGCCGGTTGATCGCAAAGTCGCCTACAAGGCCGGGTTTAACGCTCTCGGTGGCTTGATGACGCTAGCCGTCATCGAACTAGTGGTCGCCGCCCTCTGGACAGCCGGACTGGTTGGCGTTATTAAGGGCGTGGGATCGTTATCGCTGGTTTATTGGGAAACCTCGGCCGTCGGGGTAGCAGCTAGTTTTGGCCTAGTTTTGATCGGTTTGTGGTTGCTGGCCAGCTTGTCCCTAACCGCCTATTTAATCGTTTTATCGGGTCAAAGCTTATCTAAATCGTTGCGCCAGGCCTCACAGCTCGTCACTCGCGATTATGCCTATACCGCCGGAACGGGGCTGGGGCTATTATTTGTCGCGACTGCAGTACTGCTTATTACAATTGCTAGCTTTGTCGGCTTAAACGGCTCTACGCTTAATTTACCAATCTGGTTATCGGCTTTAGGCGGGGGAATTGTCGCGGCGGTAGTTTATGGCCTCCTAGCCAACTTTTCACTCAGGCACTGGACCAAGCGCTACCGCCAATCAACCGCTCGAGTTTACGGTCCCGACCAAACCGTACTGTATCTGGCCGGACGCCATCCCAAGCCGATTAGCCGGACCGGCATTAGCATTACCATCATCTGGTGGCTAGCCATTGGCATCGGCGGTGCAATCCTACTATGGCACTTGCGGCTAGACCCGACCGGGCTGTTTAAGAAACTAGCTGCTGATATTTATTGACTATTCTCCCAGATTTGCTATAGTAATTAACAAAGCCACCAGGCTTTTTAAAATTGCCATTTTGGCATACTCTTAAAGGGTACATGAACCGATTATTCACCTATTTGCAGGAAGCCCGGGCTGAGCTGGCTAAAGTTGAGTGGCCTAACCGTAGCCAAGCCATTCGTTTAACGGTGGTAGTGATCGTGTTTTCGTTCGTTTTGGCCAGCTTTATCGGCGGCGTCGACTACGTGTTTAGCTGGGTCGTGCAGAAAGTAATTTTGAAGGGATAATATGCCAACCGACACTAAAGACAAGCAGTGGTACGCCATTCACACCTACTCCGGTTACGAGGACCGAGTGAGTGAGAACTTGCGCCAACGCATCGAGACCCTGGCCATGAGCGACAAGATTTTTGACGTTATCGTGCCCAAAGAAAACCAGATCGAGATCAAAAACGGCCGCCGCCGCATCGTGGAGCGCCGGATTTTCCCGGGTTACGTGTTAGTCCAAATGGATGTCACCGAGGATTCTTGGTACGTAGTCCGCAACACGCCTAACGTCACCGGTTTCGTCGGTTCCGGCACCACCCCCACGCCATTGTCTGAGCCCGAAGTCCGCCACATCCAAAAGCGCATGGGCGTCGAGGAGCCGAAATACAAGATCGACTTCACCGAGGGCGAATCGGTTAACATTATCGACGGGCCGTTCAAGGGCTTCGACGGGGTAGTTAACGAGATCGACGACAACAAAGGCAAGATTAAGGTGCTGGTTAACATGTTTGGGCGCGAGACCCCGGTGGAACTCGATAGCTTGCAGGTAAAGAAACTTTAAGTTAGGCTGGAGCATTAGTTATGGCAATAAAGCAAAAAGCAATCAAAGCAAAGATCAAATTCCGGGTTCCGGCCGGTAAGGCTACCCCGGCACCGCCGGTGGGCTCCTCATTGGGCCAGCACGGCGTTAATATGATGGATTTCATTAACCCGTTTAACGAGCAAACCAAGGCTCTGGGCGACGTGATTGTGCCGGTCGAGATTATCGTTTACGAAGACCGCACCTTTAGCTTTACCACCAAGACGCCGCCAACGGCCGTATTGATCCGCCAGGCCGCCGGTATCGCTAAGGCCTCGGGCACGCCCAACAAGGTGAAAGTTGCTACTCTCACCAAAGCTCAAGTTGACGAGATTGCTACCACCAAATTACCTGATCTGAACGCCAACGATCTGGTAGCAGCCGCTAAGATCATTGCCGGCCAAGCCCGTAGCATGGGCATCGAAGTCGAAAAATAAGTTAGAAATTAATGTGGGAGGCCTCGTAAGCCGCTGGACCACAAAGGAGTAAATCATGGCCAAGAAAGCCAAAGTACAAGAAGACGATATCGCTGCTGAGATCAAAGCGGTCGAAGCGGAAGTGGCTAGTGAAGGCGCAGAGACCGACGCAGAGGAAACTACGCCAGAGGTTAATAATGAAGTCGTCGGAGAGGCCGTCGAAAGTACTGAGGCTCCTGCCGATAATGATGTGACCGAGGAAGCCGTCGAAGACGAGCCCAACGAGGCAGACGTTAAAACCACCAAGGCCGGCAAACGCTCAGCCAAGTCCATCCGTGAAGCCGACGAAGAAGCCGAACGCAAGGCCAAGGCCGCCGAGAAGGCCGAAGATGCTCCGAAGCCCCGCGTTACCCATAAACCCAACCCGTTAAAGCAACACGGCAAGAAATACCGCGAAATCGTTAAGTTGGTGGAAGCCGATAAATTATATGAATTAACCGAAGCCATCGCCCTGGCCCAGAAGACCTCGCCGGTAAAGTTTGATGCTAGTGTTGAGATGCACATTAACCTGGGCGTTGATCCGCGCCAGGCCGATCAGATGGTGCGCGCCAGCGTGGTACTGCCGGCCGGAACCGGTAAAACTTTTAGATTAGCAGTACTCACCAACGACGCCGACAAGCAAGCTGAAGCCAAGGCCGCCGGGGCCGACGTGGTTGGCGACGACGACCTGATTAAGCAGATCGAAAAAGGTGAGATCAACTTCGACGTGCTAGTAGCCACTCCGCAAGTGATGTCAAAGCTTGGTAAGCTAGCCAAGGTCCTCGGGCCCAAAGGCCTGATGCCCAACCCTAAGAGCGGCACGGTGACGGCCAACGTGGCTGAAGCTGTTACAGCCAGTAAGGGTGGCCGGGTGGAGTTCCGCATCGACAAGCAAGCCATCATCCACCAGGTCATCGGCAAAGTTAGCTTTAAGTCGGCCGATCTGGAAACTAACGCCCTGGCCCTGGTTAACGCCATCATGCAGGCCAAACCCGCCGCCGCCAAAGGCAGCTACGTCAAACGCATGGCTATGACCACCTCCATGGGCCCGGGCATCAAATTGAACCACACTGCCGTCATCGCCGCCGCCAACCAAGCCAAGTAGTTTTTCGGACGAACTATCAGATCACAGGTTTGAGAAACGATTATCGAAAAAAGTGCTTTTTAGGCACATTTTGATCCGTTGGGAAATGCGACATTCTTGACATTAGCTTGTCAAGTAGACAACCAACAGATCAAACACTCGATAGCTTCGGCATCAAAATTAGTCGTTATGATATGCTAAATGAGATCAGGTGTGGATTGTACCGAAGGGGACTGGCATGACCATCCGACGAGAAGTTACCCAGCTTGACCGCGAACAGGCCAAGGCCGAACAGCAGCTGAAGAACGTACAAGAACGCCGCACCGCCCTGAACATTCGCATCATGAAAGGTGAACGCAGCGGTGACATCGTCCTCGACTTCACCATTGCCTGGGTCGGAAAATCTGAAAGACGACAGGTCGAACAGCGCATTCGTGCCGTAAATGCCGACCTACGTAAGAAAAGCGGCCAACTTGTACTCGTGATAAAGCGCGAACGAAAGTCGGCTCTCAAGAGCGTCGTGGGACGATCAAGGGCCGACTGGACATTTGTCGAAACCACCCTGAAGCTCGGTATTAGTGCCGGAAAGAGGCTCGATCTCAATCCTGCCGACGGATCAGCGCTCTTGCCAATGGATAAGCACGCAGTTATTGCCCACTGGTCACCTTCAGCCCGACCAGTGGTGTCGATCATCAGTGGTCCGATCGACTTCGGCTGGCCGTTTTCGGGGATCACTGCCTTGGGCCTAGAGCTCGAGGACGAAGACTCTGGGCACGAGCTTGCCCTCGAGATGCTGATAGGCGACCAAGCGGTTGCTAAATGGTGGAACACGCAGTCGAGCCAGTCTGGGCATTCTCGATACGACAGCTTCGTCGAAGCCGCCCGACTGCTCTGCCGAGAGTGGCCGCCGCCGACAGAATAATCACCGAGCAGCAGAACCGTATCGACCCGAGATTAACTTGTCTCGGGCCGTTGACATTCTCGGGTCAGTTTGCTAATATTACCTGGATCACCGAAGACCGTAGCTGTTCGACCAACAACGAACTTAATCCGCTACCGAGGCGAAAATTTGTCATCCTGAGCTCAGGCGAAGGATCTCACGTTTAACCGTCTTTGGCTGATGTCAAAGATTTTTTGTTTAAAGAGGACCGATCATGGCCATTGCCCGCGCCGAAAAAGAACAAGCTGTTAGCCAACTAAAGACCGACTTTAGTGCCTTTAAGTTAGCGGTTTTAACCGATTATCGCGGGCTGACGGTCAAGGAACTCAAAGAACTGCGCCGCACCTTGGCCGAAGAGGGTATTAGCTACCGGGTATCTAAAAACACCTTGCTGCGCATCGCTACAGCCGAAACACCGGCTCTCAAAGACCTAGATCCGGCTACCTTTACCGGCCCGATGGCACTTGCCATCGGTGCAAGCGACGAAGTCGCCCCGGCCCGCGTCATCTTCCAGTACGCCAAGAGCCACGAGGCCCTGGAAATCGTTGGCGCGATCACCCCGGATGGCCAGCTTCTGACCCCGGCCGAGGTGAAGGCCCTGGCCCAAATGCCCAGCCGCGACCAACTGCGTGCTCAGGTGGTTGGCACCATCGCCGCACCATTAACCGGATTTGTCGGCGTGATGGGCGCCCAGGTTCGCAGCATTGTAAACGTCATTAATGCAATTAGTAAAATCGAGGAGAAGTAACATGGCCGAAGAAACCAAAGAAGAAGTTAAAGAAGAGGTAAAAGCCAAAGCCGCTGAGGCCAAGGTAGAAGAGAAAAAAGAGGAGACGAAAGAAGTCCCCAAGAAGTTCAAAGAATTAGTGGAAACCATCGAGAAATTAAGCGTTTTGGAACTTAGTGAGCTAGTTAAGGTCTTGGAAGACCACTTTGGCGTTAGTGCCGCCGCTCCGGCCGCCGTAGCTGCCGCTCCCGCCGCTGGTGGTGATGCCGCCGAAGCTGCTGAGGAAAAGAGCGCCTACACCGTGGTGCTATCGGCCGCCGGTGAGCAGAAGATCAACGTGATTAAGGCCGTGCGCGAAGTCACCGGCCTGGGTCTAGCCGAGAGCAAGGCGTTGGTTGACGGCGCTCCTAAGCCAATCAAAGAAAACGTCACCAAAGCCGAAGCCGATGAGGCCAAAGCTGCCCTAGAGGCCGCCGGTGCAACAGTAGAATTACAGTAGTTCAGGTCCTGTTGCACTCTGAGCCTGTCGAAGAGCGCTACCGTCGAACTCCAGTAACGCTTTGCACCCACGCCTGCCCGTGTTACGATATGGGCAAACAAATGGGGACGTTGGGAAAACGTGGCTGAGTTAAGCGACAAACAACTGAAAACTTTAAAGAAGCTATTCGAAACCGCCGAGGCCAACTTGGCAGGCGCCAGGGAATTACTGGCGAGCCTAGTTGGTGATGATAAATCGGCGGTTTCGCCGATTGTAGCCGATAAGACCACTATCGGCGGCAAAGTCATCGAAGGCAGCTTTGATGGCCAGAACATGCACGGCCCCGACGACAAGACCTATCCCGTCCCGGCCAACTACGCCTCCAAGAGCAAACTCGTCCAGGGCGACACCCTCAAATTAACCATCGCCGACGACGGCTCCTTTATTTATAAGCAAATCGGCCCGATCGACCGTAAAAAGCTCATCGGCACCTTGCAGCTGAAAGACGGCCAATACACCGTTGAGTCCCAGGGCAAACCCTATCGTGTCTTATTCGCTAGCGTCAGTTACTTCCGTGCCCAACCCGGCGACCAAGTCACCATCGTCGTACCCAAAGACGGGGATGCGGATTGGGCGGCTATTGAGGCGGCTTTGTAGCACCGTACATCACCCATTAGAATAGGTTGGTATCATCCAAGGAGGGGAACATGGGAGATCAGCAACCGGAATCACCGAAAAAGTCGCAACTAAAAGTAAAAGTTTGGATGGTTTTAGCCGGGTTACAGTTCGTTGGCGTTGCAGCTGCCGCTAACCATCCTGCACCAGGCCCAACGTCCAGCCCATCGAAAACTACATCGGGCTCAACTGTAAAGGAGCAACTAAGCACCTCAACGACGCAGGCCACAAAGGCTGCTGCAGCATCTACTCCAACAGCTACACCCGCTTCAGCTCCAGTGGCCCAAACAAGTGCTCCGGCCGTATCAACTTCGAACCAATCCAACCTGAGCAATTATAATACTTATACCAATAGTGACGGAAATACTGTGCACTCTCCGGCTACTACGACCGATGGATCTGTGCCAGCTGGCGCTACTTGCCCAGTGCAAGGATGGTATCTATAGCTTTAGCCAACACGCCTCAGGTACTTGCTCGGGTCACGGCGGTGTGACCCAATGGATCAACCATCCATAACTGCCAAGAAATACCCACAAAAAACCAATAATGCTTTACAGAAAAGGTTATGGTATGATGCAACTAATGAAATGAGGGGATAAGGTGATGAAGCTGAAAATCAAATTAGGGTTAGTGGGTATTTTGGCCACTCTGGGGCTCCTAGCAGTGCCGCTAGTGGCACACGCCGATAGTAACAGTGTAAATTTTGAGGCGCCAACGTATCATGTTGGCAGTATTAGCGGGCAGGACGGTTGGAGTAACGCCGTTAACCCGGCTTACGATCAGGGCGTGGTGGCAACTTCGGTGCCCGGCTTTGGCGCCCAGGCCTTTAGGATCTCCGACGCCGTTACCAGCGGGTCGTTTGGCGATTGGGTGTTTGCCAAGCCATTAACGAATGCCGTGGGTGAGACTACTTCCACCGACGGGGGTTTTACACCAGGTACTCTGCAGCGCCATTTCCAAATGCAATTTGATATTGCCTCAACTGTGCCCAGTGCCGAGCAACCGGGCCTACACATCTCGGTGTCACCCGATCGCGGTGATGGTTCTCGGATGAGCTATTTGCGGTTTGAAGACGGGGTATCTGGATTAAACGTATTCTTTGACGATGTGCAGGGCACCACGAATCCGGCCAACTTCGTTGAAACCCAAATTGCCTCGGGACTTGATCGCACCAAGTCACATAACGTCAAACTCACCATGGACACAATCGATGGCCCGTCGAACGATGTGGTCAAAGTCTGGATCGACGGATCCCTCGTCCACACCGGCACCAGCTGGGAGAACTACTATCGATACGATAGCGAGGCTTCGGCCGAGCACAGTCCGCGGATTGTTAAAACCGTCATCTTTCAGGCTCGTGGCACGGCCACTCCGGCCGATCTCCAGAATGGCTTCTTGATCGACAACCTGTCGCTATCGTCTGGCCCGATTCCGGTGGGCCCGCCGACCACCAAGGATCAATGTAAGGATCAGGGCTGGAAAAGCTTTAACAATCCGACGTTTAAGAACAAGGACAAGTGCGTCGACTACGTCAACGATCACGCCCACAAGATCTCTGGTGATGTTAAGTACACGGCTTATGGCCTGAAGCGAGAGGCCGACATGTCGATCAATTCGGCCAATGGCGGCGGCACCTTTAAGTACACTGACGCCAACCACGATTGGTACAAGGTCAACGTGTCGGACGTGAGCGTGAGTGGGCACGACGGTTACTTTGCCGGTGTGGTTACGAGCGCCAGCAACTCCGGCTGGGTAGGGCAGTGGCTGTTTGCCAAAGTTACCGATAATCACCCCGATGAGATTTGGGGCAGCTTTACCACCGAAACTGCCGCCGAAGCTGGCGTGACCGCCATGACGGCCCCAGGCGATGGCCCGTTTGCTGTTACCATGGGTAACTTAAAGGTAAATTAGCTGCGCTTTGGGCGAATCTGCTCAAAATAACTACTTAAAACCTTCAAAATTTGGATCATTGCCGCAAGCCCTAGCAACGGGGTAGTGATAAAGTTCTAAGTACCATCGTGAGGTGGTAGGTAGTTAGTCAGCAATGGCGCTACTGCAAATCGGAGCCCGTCAAACGGTTCCTTTTTGTTGTAGACTGGGGATATGACCGCGCGCACTCATGATTTAGCTGCTATTACCGCTTTAGGAGCGGCCGCGATTCTCGTATTTACGACTCATATTACTTTGGGGACGGCTTTGTTCGCGCTGGTTGCCAATCAGTTGGGCGGGATTGCGCCGGATATTGATCAGCCGACGGCGCCGTTGTGGCGGAATTTGCCGGTGGGCGGGTATTTTGGCCGGTTGATTGATAAGATGCTGGGCGGACACCGGTTTATTTCGCATTCGCTGGTTGGCGCGGCTTTGTTTGGTGGACTGAGCTGGTTACTACTAAAGTTCTTGCACCCGAGCATTCCGCACACCAACATTGTGGTGGTCTGGTGGGCCTTTATGATCGGGGTGGGCTCGCACCTAGTAATGGACACCTTTACCAAAGAGGGCGTGCCGTGGTTGTTGCCCATACCGATCAAATTGGGAATTCCGCCGATTAAGGACTTTCGCGTTACCACCGGTTCAATCGTAGAACGGGCGATTTTCCTGGGGATCTTGGCCTTTGACGGGTTCTTTGTGGCGACGCACTACGCCAGGCTTTTGGCCCTCATTCACCACCAGATCGTCTAGTCTTTTCCACCTGTTATCAACTGGCCATGTACCGAAGCTTCCTGTAAGTTGAGCGTAGGTTATAGTTTGCATTTATCGACTTTCAGGAGCGCCTGGTACATGGCTGGTCAAGGCGGCAAGTCGCGCTATAATAAGATAAGAGTAGTGCTTAAGGAGGGGTCTTTTTTGTCTAGTATGGTGCTCTATCGCAAGTACCGCAGCGCCACCTGGAGCGAGGTGGTCGGTCAAGACCACATTGTGGCCACTTTGACGCAGGCTATTGCGTCTGGACGGACCAGCCACGCCTATTTGTTTACCGGTCCACGGGGGGTCGGTAAAACCAGTGTGGCGCGGATTTTGGCCCGCAGTCTTAACTGTACCGGCGAGCCCAAACCCTGCGGCACCTGCCCCAACTGCCAGGCGGCCCTAGCCGGCAACCTCGACATTATTGAAATTGATGCGGCCAGTAACCGCGGCATCGATGAAATCCGCGACTTGCGTGAAAAGATTAACCTGGCGCCGTCGTTTGGTAGTCACAAGATCTACATTATTGACGAAGTCCATATGCTGACCGAAGCCGCCTTTAACGCCCTGTTAAAGACGCTGGAGGAGCCACCAGCCCACGCCGTGTTTATTTTAGCCACTACCGAGGCCCATAAGCTGCCAGCCACTATTATTTCGCGCACGCAGCGCTTTAATTTCCATGCCATCGATGCCGCTACCATTCAAACCCATCTGGCGGCCATTGCGGCCCAGGAAGGCATTGATATCGACGCGGCTGGCCTGGTGCTGGTAGCAGAAGCCGCTGGCGGCAGTTTTCGCGATGGGTTGAGCTTGCTTGATCAAATCGCGGCCCTTGGATCTCGTATTGGCGAGGCTGACGTGCGGGCACTACTAGGATGGGGGAGTGCCGCCGATATCGAGGCCCTAACGCAAGCGATTCTGGCCGGCAAATCGATTGAGGCGCTTGATATCGCCGAGCGCCTGCGCGCCGATGGCGCCCAACCCACTCAACTGGTTAACCAGTTGATCGCGGCCGCCCGGCGCCAATTACATGCCAGCGTCCGCGCTCGCACCGACGCCGCTCCGGCTGTCCGTTTGCTCGAGAGTTTAATCACCGCCAGCCGTTCAGCCCTACCGCAGTATGCCCTGGAAGCCGCCATCGCCCGAGCTCAACCAGCTCCAGCCGCAACCGCCCAACCTCAGGCCGCCGTAGCTCCACCAGCTCCTACTAGAGTCGAGCCAGCACCGGCCCCCACGCCCATAGTCATCGCTCAACCGGTCGCCAAAGCCACCCCGGAGGTCGCCCGGCCTAACCCAATTGCCTCTGCACCAGAGCCCGAACCCGACTTTGAAACCCGCTGGATGAAAGCCCTGGCCGAACTCAAGGCCAAGAACAACTCGCTCTACGCTCTGCTATGTTCCTGTGCCGCTCGCCAAGACGGCGACAATCTAGTGCTAGGCGCGCGCTTTAGCTTCCACCGCGACCGCTTGCTCGAGCCCAAGAATCAAACCATCATTGAGGCGGCGGCGGGGCGCGCCTTTGGACACGCCATGCATATGCGCGCCCAGCTCCAAGCCGAGGCCCCGGTGGTCGCCCAAGCTGATCCGGCCGCTGAGCTCGTCACCTCGGCGCTCGAAATCCTCGGCGGTGAGGTGGTGGAATGAGTGCCCGTGCCGCTATCCCGATGGCCTCGGTTAGCGATATCGTTAAAGCCGAACGCACCGGCAAAGTGCCGCCGCATAACCTCGACGCCGAAGCCAGCTTAATCGGTGCCATCTTGATCGATAAAGACGCCATTATTAAAGTCGCCGACATTGTGGCCCCGGAAGACTTTTACGCCGACCGCAACGGCCTCATTTTCACCGCCGTTATGGACCTGTACGAATCGCGCCAACCGCTCGATCTGTTAACGTTGTCGAACAAACTTGAAGCCGCCGGAGAGCTCGAACACATTGGCGGCACCAGTTACCTAACCGAATTGATTAACGGCGTACCGACCGCCGCTCACATTACTAACTACGCCGGCATCGTAGCGCACAAGGCCACCTTGCGCCGCTTAATCTCGGCAGCCGGGGAAATCACCGGTCTGGGCTACCGCGAAGACGAACCACTCGACGGCCTCTTGGACCAAGCCGAGCAGCGCTTGTTTGAAGTGTCACAAAAACACTTAAAACAGAACTTTATCGCCATCGGCTCGGTACTGGCCCAATCCTTCGACCGGCTCGACGACCTGCACAAAGACAAGAACAAACTGCGCGGGGTGCCAACCGGTTTCCGCGCCCTCGACAACAAACTGGCGGGACTGCAAAAGTCCGATCTGATTGTACTGGCTGCCCGGCCCAGTATGGGTAAAACTTCGCTGGCCTTAAACATCGCTCAGCACGTCGCCGTTAAAGAGGGGATTCCAGTCGGAATCTTCTCGCTCGAAATGAGTAAAGAACAACTGATCGACCGCATGATCGCAGGAGAGAGCGGCATCGACGCCTGGAAACTGCGTACCGGCAGCCTGGAAGACAGCGATTTTCCCAAAATCAACCACGCCATGGCGGTACTGTCGGAAGCCCCGATCTACATAGACGACTCGGCCATGGCCAACGTTATGGAGATGCGCACCAAAGCCCGGCGCCTCCAAAGTGAGCACGACCTTGGCCTGATCGTCATCGACTACTTGCAGCTCATGAGTGGTCGCACCAACTCCAACGACGGCCGTACCCAGGAAGTATCGGAAATCTCGCGCGGGTTAAAGGCCCTGGCTCGTGAGTTGAACGTGCCCGTTATCGCTCTCAGCCAGCTTAACCGCAGCGTTGAGTCACGCAGCCCTTCGATCCCGCAGCTGTCCGACCTGCGCGAGTCCGGATCAATCGAGCAAGACGCCGACGTGGTGATGTTTATTTACCGCGAGGATTATTACAACAAAGACACCGACCGCTTGGGCCTAGCCGACATCCTCATCCGCAAACATCGTAACGGTCCCATCGGCGAAGTTGAGCTCTTCTGGCACCCCGAGCAATTGGTGTTTAAAGGCCTTGATCGAGCCAAGGCCGCTTCTCAGGGTTAGTTTGATATAATTATTGCCATGAAGATATTTATTGTTAGTCCCAATCTCGATGTCCTATTAACTAAGGACTTGCGCGCCAAGCTGGATGCGGCCGGAGATATTTTCCCGATTACCGAGATTCAGCCACTTCAAAATATTACTGAACTCTACGGGGGGGGCGAACCGCGAATTCTGGCAATTGATCCCGATTTCTGTAACTGGAAAGTACCGAATGAGATCATTGATGCCATCCCGAACCTCAAGGCAATTTGCCTCCAGACGACCTCATTTAGTTGGGTCGATGTAGATCACGCCAAGAGCAAAAGCATTCCTGTAACAAATCTCCGTGGTTTCTCGGCTATTGCGGTGTCCGAGTGGGCTACCATGGTGGTCCTAGCGTTAGCTCGTAAATTGCCAATTGTCATCAAGGACGGCTGGAAGGCCAACTACGAGAAGCATCGGGGGATCGAACTGCGGGGCAGAACAGCCGGTATTATCGGTCTTGGTCGCATCGGTAGCGCCTTTGCCAAAGACATGGCTGGGTTGGGGATGAACGTACAGTACTATTCTAAGAGTAGCCGAGATGACCGCTTCAAAGCCGTAACTCTTGATGAGCTTATGAGCTCATCTGATGTGATATTCTTCTCGGTCGCCAATAACGCCGATACCAAGACATTACTGACCGATGCACTACTTCAGTCAATGAAACCAAGTACAATTTTCATGAATATAGTTGACCCAATCTATAATCACGATCTGGTTCTAGATATGGTTAAGTCGGGCAAACTGTTTGGCTACGGTTTTGAGGAAGAGAAGCAGCCATTTGGCAGTTACGACGGGAATGTCTGGGATGGCCCGGCCCTGGGATGGTGTACGGATGAGTCGATGAGTAAGAATGCCGAGCAATGGGTCGACAGCATCATCAAGGCTTCAAAAGGTACCTTCGAGACCCAGATCAACTAAAGCAAAACTTTACAGCCCTCCCTAATATCGGTTATGCTTAATTTGTATGGCAAAACCAGCACCAACCTCCGAGGCGAAACGAGTCGGCAAATTTGGCGTCGTTGGCATTATTAACACCATCATCGACTTTACGATTTATAATGTGCTCTCGAGCAAAACTGCTCTTACCCTAATTCAGTCCAACTTTATATCTACCACCTGCGCCATGACCTTTAGCTTTTTTGCCAACCGCAGCGTGGTCTTCCGCGCTAAGACCGATAATCCGGTGAAGCAAGCTCTGATTTTCTTGGCCTTTACCACCTTTGGCCTGTACGTACTGCAAAACGGCGTCATCCACATATTGACGGTTGATTGGACCGGTCCGGTGCACCTAGCCGTCACCATCGTGCGCGATCTTGGTATATCGGCATCGAAGCTTAGCGACAGCTTTATTATCAAAAACAGCGCCAAAGCCGCCGGCATTGTGGTAAGTTTAACCTGGAACTACCTAACTTATAGAAAGTACGTGTTCGCCAAATGAAGCCCGGCAAACTGACTGAATTTGTCAAGAAGAACTATAAGTGGCTGATTCTGGGCGCCATTATTGTGGTGGCGATTTTCTTCCGCTTCTGGCGTCTCAACCATTTGCCGCCAGGTTTGCACCCCGACGAAGCCGCCAATGGCCTCGACATCTTCCGCATGATCGATCATCACGATTTCCGGGTACTCTACAACACCAACGGCCCGCGCGAAGCCCTGTTCTTCTACTTGCAAGCCATCTTTGTACTGATTTTTGGCAATACCATTTTAGCACTGAGAATCGCTCCCGCCCTGATCGGTGTCGGCGCCGTCTTTACAACTTATTTGTGGGCCAAGAGCTGGTTTGGCGAGCGAGTCGCCCTGTTAACCGCCTTCATTATGGCCGTGAATCCCTGGGCCGTCACCATTACTCGCGACGGGTTCCGGGCTAGCATGACACCGCTGATGGTGACGTCGGTGATGTACCTGTACACTAGGGCCGCCCAAACCAAACAACGTAAGTGGTTCATTGCGGCTGGCGTGGTGCTTGGCCTAGGTCTTTACACCTATCTAGCCTTTAGATTGTTCCCGTTTGCCCTTATTGCCATCTGGGGGGCCATGATGATTCGGCGGCCCAAGTTTATTAAACCGTACAATAAGATGATAACCGTAAGCCTGATTGCCTTCGCGATTGTGTTAATCCCACTGGGCATCTACGGCGTGCGTCATCCTGGCGACATCCTGGCCCGAGCCTCTGGCACCAGCTTCCTCAATAAGAGCTTAAACAACGGCCAGCCGGTTCAAACACTGTTGTCCGAAGTCGGCAAAACCGCCTTGATGTTTAACGTCCATGGCGACGAGAACTACCGGCAAAACCTCGGTGGAGCACCGGAGCTGAACATCTTTGTCGGCATTATGTTCATCCTCGGCATCATTATTTGCCTCACCAAGCTTAACCGGCCGCGCTATTATGGCCTATTGTTTGTCTTTAGCGCCATGTTGTTACCCGAGGTATTAACGGCCGAGGGCATCCCGCACGCCCTGCGCTCAATTGGCGCCATGCCCGAAGCCCTGATCTTAGCTGCCTTGGGCATTGAATACATGCTGGAACGCTGGTACGCCACCTTCCCGATTAACGCCGCCGCCCGCACGGCCGGCTTGTCCGTCATTGTCGTGCTGCTTGGTCTAACGCTTTACCAAGGCTATGAGCAATACTTTGTAGCCTGGGCCAACTCACCGCAAACCTACGCCGCCTACGCCGAGGACGCCGTGTCGATGGGTGAGTATATCCGTAACAATCCGTTCGCCGGCGCCCGCTATGTAGTGATCGATGGCTACACCGACAAAACCGTTGAATACCTAACGCACCACCACGCTTCCTACACCTTGGTTGATAACACCAACAACATTGCTACTCTGCCGTCGGGTGGTGCCAAGCAATTCTTCATTGGTGACAGCGAGCATGACGCCGCCATTAAGGAACTCCGCAGCCATTTCCCGGGGGGTCAGCTTTACCCCGAGTATTCCACCTTCAACGGCGCCGAACTGTATGACATTTACATCGTAAAGTAATGGCACAGCTCGATCTCAGTATCATCATTCCGGTCTACAACGAGGGGGAAGAATTCGGCGGCCGGATGAAGGTTCTGGCCGAATATCTGAAGGCCCACGACTACGGCACGGTCGAAACGGTGGTGATGATGCAATCGAACGACACCTCTGGCGACGTCGAGCAAGCCGAGGCGATCGCTAAACTCCACCCTGGATTTAGAGTGGTGCATATGGGCAAGCGGGCCGGCAAAGGGGGCGCCGTAAGGGCCGGCATGTTTGAGGCCAAGGGCCGCTACCGCTTATTTATGGATGCCGATCTGGCCACGCCCTTGCATCACCTCGATGATGTTTATAACCTGATGCAGCAAGAAGCGAAAGTTGGTATTGGCGTACGTAATCTAGTAGCCAGCCACAAAGGTTTACTGCGCAAATTCATTACCCAATTTGGTAACGTGTTGGCCCAGGTGATCCTTTTGCCGGGCATTTCCGATACGCAGTGCGGCTTTAAGGTGTTTGAAGCCGTGGCCGCCGAGGCTATCTTTAGCCGCCAAACCATCGTCGGCTGGGGGTTTGATTTAGAGGTCCTCGCCATCGCCCGCAAGCTCGGCTACAAAGTTGAGACCTTCGCGGTAAATGATTGGAAAGACCCTAAGGCCGCCGGGCTAGTCGGGGATTCGGCTGCTAAAGCTGCCCTGCAAGTCTTTCGGGACTTATTGAATGTCCGCTGGGGCCTGATGACTGGGCGTTACAATCAACCGAGTTTTAAGCCATGAAGGAGCTAGAGAAAATGTTTAAGCCGCTCGCGAAACTGAGCGATACCTGGATTATTAGCTTTGCCTTAGTAATCGGGGCCATTGCCCGGTTCGTTAACATGGCTAAGGGCAGTATTTGGCACGACGAGGGCTTTACCATGATGCTAGCGCCGCAGTCGCCGGCCCAAATCATCAGCCGCACCGCCCACGACGTTCACCCGCCACTGTATTACATCACCCTGCATTACTGGATGAAGCTGTTTGGCTCCAGTGAGATCGGCGCCCGGTCGCTTAGTGCGGCACTAATGCTCGCCGTTATCCCGATCGGTTATCTCTTGGTCAAAGAGCTGTTTGGCCGCCCGGCCGCCCGATTGAGTGCTATCTTCCTGGCCCTGGGGCCGTTCCTGGTGCGCTATTCCCAAGAAGCCCGCATGTACGGCATGGCAGCTTTTCTGGCCGTCTTGGCTATGTACGCGCTCGTTAAAGCTACTCGCAGTAAGACCAATGGCTGGTGGGTGGTCTATTCATTGAGTATTGCCGCCGGGCTCTACACCCATTACTACATTGTTTTCATCGTGGCTTTGCACTGGCTCTACATGATGGTTCTAAAGAAACCGCAATGGGGCCTGACGAACAAGAAATGGTGGCTTTCGAATATCGTTAGCCTCGGCTTGTTCTTGCCCTGGGTGCCGACGGCCTACCATCAATTTACCCGCGTCCAAGCCGCCTTTTGGATCCCTAAACCAACCGCTCTCACGCTGCCCTCAACCATCGCCCAATTCTTAACCTTCACCGATCTGGGCGTGGTCGGCAATTTGATCAGATTAGTGGTATTCCTAGCATTCTTCGGCTTTGTAATCTGGTTTGTGGTTAAAAAAGAGTACTTTCCCGAAAGTGCTCTGATAGCCGGACTAACGTTCTTGGCGCCATTAATCGTCGTGGTGTTGTCGCTCAAACGCCCGATCTATGTGGACCGCTACTTTGTGTTTGCCGCGGCTGGCTTCTACATGCTGCTAGCCATCCTGATCTACACCATGAAGCCATGGCAAAATCGCAATTGGTTGCGTTACCTGAGCATTCTCACTACCGTGATTGTCTTCGGTATTGGCATCACGAACGTTTATTCCCAAGCCACCCATGCCATGAAGAAAGTTGGTAACTATGTGAATACCCAATACCAACCAGGCGATGAAATCATCTCCGGCGAGCTCTACACCTACTTCGACTTTACCTATTACAACCACACCGGCTACACCGCTCGGCTGATCGCACCCGGCGGCATCACCGACTACAACGAAGACAGCTTGCTGTATAGCCGCCGCTCCTACATTGGCCTCTCCGGCTTCAGCCAAGCCCACCCCACCGACGGCCGCGTTTGGGTCATCGGCAAACCCGGCAATAACGGCGACTTCAAAGTGCCGGCGAGTTGGCAAGAAGTCGAAGAATTCCAAGCCGCCGATTCCAAGGTGGTATTGTTTAAGCTGCCAAGTTAAGGCCCGGACGTTCGTCATTGCGAGGGAGAGTAACGACCGTGGCAATCTTGTAGTTGATCTGTTGCTTGCCCGCCCCGCATCGAATCTCGCTTCTGGTGCAGGGTCAACTTGACAAGCAAATGTCAAGAATGTCGCGTTTCTCAACAGATCAGAATTGGTCTATATTCGGGTATTTGTTGATTGTGATTTCTAGGTACTCGACAGATCAGACGATTACTTTAAGCATAAGCAGATTGATTTGAACCTAGGTATATACTAATATTTAAGAATATGGACAACCAAAGCCAAATTTCGTCCGAACACGAATTCTCGCCGCCCAAACACCAACCCGGTCAAGTTTTTACACCTCAACCAACCGACGCCGTACCCGCACCCAGCCCAGTAGCACCAACCGAACCGTCAACTGCTTATAATACCAATCCTCAGGCTGCACCAGTGGCTGCCGAGGTGCCGATACATCCCAACATTCCGCCAACCCCGCCGCTCGCTACGGAACCCAACCATCTGGCAACCCCGGCTGCCAGCAACTATACCTCAAACCCTTTCCTTAACGCCGTCAAAGGTCTGGTTAAAATTCTGCAAGTTAATGCCGGAGTGACCCTGGTAAGTTCGCTCGTAGTATTCATACCGTTAGTAGCAATCTGGTTGCTCGACTTTTCGATGATCTCGCACGCCTCCAGCATGAAAGCACCAGGTGTGAGCGTTTTGGGTCTGATGGCTTTGGTTTTCTTTGTGTTTGTACTGTTTATCAATTACTTTACCGCCGTCACCGCCGTAATTGCAGCCGAAAGCATCAAGGGCAACAAAGTCAATTTGCGGCACGTCCTGGTGCGTTCTTTCAAACATTTTCCGGCCGTCATCGCTTTAGTTATCGTCTATGGCCTGTTAATGGAGGTGGGATTCCTGTTGTTCATTATCCCGGGCATTATCCTGATGGCCCGGGGCTCGCTAGCGATGCTGGTGTTGTTTACGGAAGACCTTGGACCCATCTCGGCCATTAAGCGCAGCTTTGCCCTTACCAAGCACCACACCATGGAGATGCTAGGCTCAACCTTTGCTTCATACCTACTGTCGGGCAGTTATTTGCTCGCGCCGGCACTGGGGACAGCACCTTTTGTCGGCCGTTACGAGGATCTCAAGCTTCTCCAAGAAACCGGCGCTCCCAAACCAAAAACCGACTGGACCAATTACCTGGCGTTTATTGTACCAATTATTTTTATAGCCCTCTTCGGCATAATCTTAGCAACCGTTGCACACAGCCTCGACCAAGTTAAAAAAACCGCTACCAACACATCCAACTCAACCTCGAGTTCAGCCGCCAACACATCCGAACAAAATGCGAGTCCAGCGGGAGTTCAAGCTGAGTCACAGTCTCGGCCGGTCGCTGATAGTTTTATTGCTGCACTGGTAGCGAATAACCCGAAGGTGGCTTATGGTCTGACAGAACAACACTTTCAAGCCAATATGTCTGAGTCTACCTTAGCGTTTCTTTTTTCCAGCCCTCAGCCTTATGTGACTGGCCTGGGGTATAAGTTTGATGGAGCTAACTATAAATCGGACTCAAACGGTACATTCACGAACATGGAATACGAATTTGATGGCTCCAGTTCAAGATATTTTGTGTTCCTGATTATGAAGCAAGTCGGTAGTCAATGGTATGTTTATCATTTTTCAGGTAGCCCAACTTACATGACGCCATACTTTCTTTAGTCAAATATCTCGGATGTGGTATTAATCAGGCCGTCAACTGATTGCAAGGAAATGCTACAATAGAATCATAAGCGGAGCGTTTACTATGATGTTTGATCGAGCTAAGGCTTTGATGGAGCTGAAGAAAATTCAGTCGTCGCTGGCCAAGGAAATTATTGAAGTTGAGACCGGGGACGGGGCCGTGACCGTGCGGATTAACGGCGAGCAGAAGATCCAGAAGATTACGCTCGATCCGGATAAGATTGAGATTGACGACTTAGGGCGATTGGAGAAGTGGCTGGAGTCGGCCATTACCCAGGCGATTACGAGAAGCCAACAGGCAGCCGCCGACAAGATGAAGGGGATCTCTAGCGGGCTGGGTATCCCAGGGCTATAATGCGGCTGATCCCCGAGCCGGTTGAGCGTCTAATAGAGGAGTTCGCCAAGTTGCCCAGCATTGGGCCGCGCACGGCCGAGCGGTTGACGTTTTATTTGCTCAAGAGCGATCCGGTGCAAGCGGCCGGCTTGGGTCAGGCCTTGTTGGGACTGCATGAGGGACTGACGAGATGCGAAACGTGTCGCAACCTAGCAACGTCAACGACCTGCGCGGTTTGCGCCAGTCCCAACCGCGACGCCAGTGTCGTAGCCGTGGTGGAAGAACCATTGGACGTGGTAGCGATCGAAAAGACCGGACACTTCAAAGGCCTATATCATGTGCTCGGCGGCACCATTTCGCCGATCGACGGCATTGGCCCAGAGCAGTTGGAGGTTGAGAGTTTATTAACGCGGCTGGACAACACAAAGGTTAAAGAATTGATCTTGGCGACGAACCCGTCAACCGAGGGTGAAGCCACGGCCCTGTACATCCGCCGGGCTATGGGCGAGCGCGATATTACCATTACGCGGCTGGCCCGGGGGCTTCCTATGGGCGGCGATTTGGAGTATGCTGATCAGATCACTTTGGGACGCGCCCTGGAGGGCCGGCAAGCTTTTTAATGAAGTTATTCAACACTCTTTCGCACCAATTAGAAGACCTCGGATCCGTCCGCTCGTTAAAGCTCTACACCTGTGGGCCGACGGTTTACGACTTTGCCCACATTGGTAACTTGCGCAACGTCATCTTTAACGACACTTTAAAGCGGGCGTTGCTAGCGGCCGGCTACGAAGTCAATCACGTGATGAATATCACCGATGTTGGACATTTGTCGAGCAACGCCGACGAGGGCGACGACAAGCTCGAATCCGGCGCCCAAAGGGAGGGCAAGAGCGTTTGGGAGGTGGCTGATTTTTATTTACAGGAATTTCATGCGGGCGTCAGCGCGTTAAATGTATTGCCGCCGGACAAAGAGGCCCGGGCGACAGATTATATTGATCAACAGATCGCGTTAGTCGGAACTTTGATAGAGAAGGGCTTCGCCTACAAAACCCACCAAGCGATTTACTTCGATGTGACGAAGCTGAGCGATTACGGCAAACTAAGCGGCCAAAAGCTGGCGGACAAGGTCACGGGTGCCCGCGACGATGTCGTCACCGATCCGCACAAACACCATCCCCAGGATTTTGCGCTCTGGTTCTTCACGGTTGGTCACTTTAAAGACCACACCATGCACTGGGATAGCCCGTGGGGCGACGGGTTCCCCGGTTGGCACCTGGAATGCTCGGCCATCGCCCAAACCTTGCTCGGTAACCCGCTCGACATCCACACCGGCGGCGTCGACCACATTGGCACCCATCACACTAATGAGATTGCCCAAACAGAGGCAGCGACGGGAAAACCGCTGGCCAATATTTGGGTGCACAACGAGTTCTTGACCAGTGAAGGTGCCAAAATGAGCAAGTCGCTCGGTAATTACAACACTTTAAAAGATGTGGTGGAGCGCGGCTACCATCCATTAAGTTTCCGACTATTAATGCTGCAATCCCATTACCGCAGCCAAACCAACTTTACTTGGGAAGCACTCGAGGCCGCCCAGCATTTCCTGTTATCACTTTATAACTGGGCCGAACTGGGTCATCAAACGCACGTGCCCATCTTACCTGATGAAGTCATAGACCAAGTCCTCGCAGCGGTAACAGATGACTTAGCGACACCAAAAGCTCTAGCCGAATTGTCAAAACTGCAATCCGAACGACCGAGTGCGGTTTTGCTCGATATACTCGATCGGATTTTTGGGCTGGATCTGTCAAAGCGCGCCGATATCACAGCCGAACAAAAACAATTCATCGCCGACCGCGAAACTGCCCGCAACGATAAGGACTTTGCCGAATCGGACCGGTTGCGAGTTGAGCTGGAACAGCAGGGGATACAGCTGGAAGACACCCCGGGCGGCACTATTTGGAGGCGGGCTACGATATGAAAGATATTGTCAAAATCATCAAATATTCTTGGAGTCTCAAGCGCTATTATCTAGCCATAGCCGCGATGGTGGTAGTTGTTTCGCTGCTGAGCCAAGCCTCGCCGTTTATTACTAAGTTTCTCGTGGACGACGTTGTTAAACGCGGCACCGGACACCCAGTGGCAGCCGCGAGTTTTGCCATATTATTCATCCTCCTGATCGGCTCGCAAGCCGCTGTTACGCTCATTAGCAACTTTCAAGGTTATTTGGGAGACCTATTGGGTGTTAAACTAACCACCTTACTGAGTCAACGCTATTACGACCACTTGCTCAGACTGCCATTGGAATACTACGACAACGAGATCACCGGTCGCATCACTAGTCGGCTAGACCGCAGCATCGCTAGCATTGGCAGTTTAATGAGTTCTTTCGCCAACACCTTCGTCGGTTTCTTCCTGACCAGTTTGATTACCCTGCTAATCTTGGCTCGTTATTCGGTGTTGGTAGCTGTGCTACTGACAGCACTCTTCCCGTTGTACATCTGGCTGACATCGCTGTCGAGCAAGCGCTGGCAAAAAGTCCAAGATCTAATCAACCGCGACACTGATCATGCCAGCGGCCGCTTCATCGAAGCCATCTCGCAGATCCGGGTAGTTAAATCATTCACGCACGAACTGATGGAGAGCCGGTTCTTTGCCGGCAAGCGCCAATCGATCGAGCAGCACACTAAGGGCCAGTCGATCACCTGGCATACTTACGATGTCTGGCGACGGCTGAGTCTGAACTTCGCGTTCTTTGGAATCTACGTCATCATCATCGAACAGGCCCTACACGGACACTTTGGGCCTATCCAGGGTGCAATCGGGACGGTTGTGCTGTTGCTCCAGCTGTCAAACCAAGCTCAAATTCCGCTATTCACATCTTCTTTTGTGGTCGAAAGCATCCAAAAAGCCGTGGCCGATAGTAAAGACTTTTTCTCGGTCATGGATATCGAACCCAAAATCAAAGACCAGGAGGGCGCCAAAGAGCTCAAGGTGCCGCACGCCGGCATTAATTACTCTGACGTCGGCTTCGCTTACGAAGGCGGCAACCAAGTGCTGCACGATATTAACTTCACCATTGAATCTGGCACCAAACTGGCCCTCGTAGGAGAGAGCGGTCAGGGTAAAACCACGATCGCAAATTTATTGCTCAGGTTTTATGAGCCAGCTAGCGGCCAGATTACTATTGACGGCACCGACATTAAAGACGTTACGCAAGAATCACTTAGACGGCAAATCGCGGTGGTGTTCCAAGAACCAGCGTTATTTTCCGGCAGCGTGGCTGACAACATTACTTATGGGCAGGCCCGCACGAGTAAAGAGGATATGATAGCTGCGGCCAAGGCTGCTAATGCCCTCGAGTTTATCGAAAAGTTGCCCAAGGGCTTTGATACCGAAATCGGGGAGCGCGGCGTTAAGCTCAGTGGCGGCCAAAAACAACGCATCGCCATTGCCCGAGCAGTGCTTAAAAACGCTCCGATCTTGATCTTGGACGAGGCCACTAGCTCGCTCGACAGCCGGGCTGAACGCGAGGTCCAGGACGCGCTCGATCACCTAATGAAAGAACGCACCACCCTGATTATTGCGCACCGCCTGTCGACAATTGCTAGTGTCGACACCATCGTCACGCTCAAAGACGGCCGCATCGACGAGATCGGCACGCCGGCCAAACTAGCCAAAACCGAGGGTATCTACGCCGAACTCCTAGCCCTGCAAGCGCCCACCAAGGCCAACAAGGCCAAGCTGCGCAAGTACGATATCGCTAAGGCTTAAACACTTTATATGGGTAAACTTATAATCCTCCGCGGGCCTTCCGCATCTGGGAAAAGTAGCGTAGCGGATCAGTTAAAGCAGTGCGCACGCTCAAACATTGTTGATAATGATCATAACTTTTACCGAGTAAATTTGTTAGATAAAGTTGATCTAGCGATTCGGCCCAATCTGGCTCAGGACATGATGATAAATGACACTTTGATCGCTCTTAACCAGGACTGCGATGTGATCTTACACAGTATCTTCGCAACAGCCAAGTCCATGAGGAACTTCCCCCGACTGTTTGCCGCACATCCTCGGGATAATTTCATTTTTACGCTGCTGGCTAGTTACGATGAGACAGTCAGAAGACATGCGGCCAGGAAGAAGTCAGCTGAGTTTGGATCAGAAAATCTGGAGGAATGGTATTCGCCGCATACTGCGACTAGTTATAAGTTTGAGGAGATGATACCCGAAGACAGTTCACTAGCTGATACAGTCGCTAGAATAATTGCTGTCACCGGCATCCCTACGGCCTAAGTCGTGTGATGGTTGTGGGTAATGAAGTAGTCTTTGATTAAGATCTGAATGCTAGCGGCAATCGGAATGGCAACCAGGGCGCCGAGCAGGCCGCCGAGACCGGCGCCGATGATGACGGATACTAAGACGAGTAGGGGAGAGATGCGGACGGTTTTGCCGTAGACAATTGGTTGCAACACGTGGTTTTCGGTTTGTTGGTAGATCAAGAAGAATATCAGCATGATGACAGCCGCTGCCTCAGAGTGGAATAATGACACAATAATCACCACAATCGCCCCCAACGTCGCACCGACCAGCGGTATCAGATCCATCACACCAACGAGAATCGCCAAGGCGGCGGCATAGGGTACGTGCAGTATTAACAGCATCAAGGCCACCAAAATGCTGGCGAGCACGCTTGTTAGCAGGTTACCATTGACATAGCCGGTGACCGAGTGGTACATCTGGTGCACGAGCTCTTGATAATGACGCTTTTTGGGTGAGCGATAGCGCAGCCACGCCTGGCCGATCCAATTGGGACCCTCCAGCAGCATAAAGAATGTTAACCCCAGCACCGTGACGGTGGCAGCTAGGCTAGAGAAAATCTTGCGCAGAACAACGAAGAACGACCCGCCAAAGCTGGAGATTTGATGCACAATTTGGCTTTGGTCAGCCTTAATACGCTCCACTAAATCGTAGCGACGAATCATATGGCCAACGAGATTAGGCGACTTTGTTAAATGATCAGTGTAGGCCGGCAGATTATTAACCAATCCACGTGACTGGCGGACCAGCGGCGGAGCCAGTGAGGCAACCACGCCGGCCAAAACGATCATGAGACACAAAAAAGTGATACCAATCGCCAACCCGCGCCGCCGTCCAGTAACGTATTTGGCAAAGAATTCTACTGCCGGATTGAGCGCTACCGCCAAAAAGAAGGCAGTGCCAATCCAAATCAGCTGGCGCTCAACCTTAGCCGCTACTAACAGTAGTAAAGCGAAACTGGTGATGATGGCGAGAATCCGATAAATATTGCGGGCACTAGTATCCATTAGCATTATTAGAACACATCACAACCACCCGGCGCAACCTGATCAGATTGAAATCTGCCCGTTTTTAAGCTAAAATCCTTACGTCTGTGCGTCGGTCCTCCATGGGTCAGGCGAACAACCGAAATCGTAAACCAAGCCTCCAGGCTGTTTGCGATTTCGTAAGGAAAATCGTGCAGAAGCTGAAAGAATGTGGCTTGCCACATTATGCAAGCTGCCGGCACGGTTTTGACGCTGGGGCGTCGCCAAGCGGTAAGGCACATGGTTTTGGTCCATGCATTCGGGGGTTCGAATCCCTCCGCCCCAGCCAA